>ENA-ORRL01000197-ORRL01000197.1-human-gut-metagenome-genome-assembly--contig:-NODE-197-length-73642-cov-9.211301_pt1 | contig 73642 bp, 92 predicted proteins | sample MGYA00242175_ERZ509134 | MGnify/ENA primary metagenome ERZ509134 (study PRJEB26280, sample SAMEA2338660) | human gut metagenome | biome: human gut; feature: human-associated habitat; material: faeces... | reverse complement strand
GGCGGAGATTTTGGGATACAGTGATTTAAACAAAGCTGTTGCAATGCACGTCGATGATGATGATAAGAAACTCAACGACAAAACGTCGCCGAGTTTTGGACAACGCGGAACAACGCTTATCAATGAAAGTGGTCTTTACTCTCTCGTTCTCTCTAGCAAGTTGCCCGACGCAAAGAAATTCAAACATTGGGTGACAGCCGAAGTCCTTCCCGCAATCCGCAAGACTGGCGGCTACATCGCAGGTAGCGAGAAGATGAGTGACGCAGAGTTGATGGCGAAAGCCGTGCTCGTGGCGCAAGCTACCATTAAAGAGCGCGATGCACGCATCAAGGAGTTGGAGAGCGACACACAGCGCATGAAGCCGAAGGAAATCTTTGCCGATGCAGTTTCTGCGAGCGACCAAACAATTTTGATTGGTGATTTAGCAAAGCTCATCAAGCAGAACGGTCACGACATAGGCCAGAAGCGCATGTTCGAGTGGCTGCGTAACAACGGCTATTTAATTAAACGCCAAGGTGCTGATTATAACAGCCCGACGCAGAGAGCTATGGAGTTAGGCCTGTTCCGCATCAAAGAAACGGCGGTTACACATAGCGATGGGCATGTAACCATCAGCAAGACAGTTAAGGTGACTGGCAAAGGCCAAGCTTATTTTGTCAACAAACTGCTGGGAGCAAAAGGAGCGTGAGCTTAATGGAACTCATGGGAATCAAAGAGTTTTCCGAGAGCCGCAACATCAGCGACAAAATGCTGCGGGAACTTATTAAGCAAGGCAAAGTCTCTGCCGGAAGATATGGCAGAAAGTGGTTTCTGGTAGCGGACGTTGTTGACCAACAACTGAAAGAAATGTTCGCACCAACCGCAAAGCAGGACAAGGTGCAGAACATAATGAAAGGGCGCTATCAGAGCGCACTTAAAGCGCTATTGGATTGAAGGGGTGGGGAGACATGAAAACGGTACTCAAGATTGCAGTTATCGGCATCTTGGCGCTGCTGATTAGCGGATTCGATACCGACTATCTTGCGGACAGAGAGAAACCGATGTGTCGCAAGATTTGCCATACAGTGCAAAGCGGCGAAACGCTTTGGGGGATTGGCGAAAGGTATTACGATGGCAGCAAGCCGTTCGCCGAGTTCATGCACGAGCTGAGCGAAAGTAACGGTTTCGGTATCGGCAAGCGACAGCATTTACAGGTTGGCGAAACAATCATCGTGAAAGTTGAGGACGTTAAATGAGAATGAGGCAAAATCATGTATGCCGAGAGAATTACGTTAAAGCCCGTTCTTACAGTTTTCAACCGGAAGCGGCTGTCACTCACAAGTGCAGCAACACCCAGTTTCGAGAAAACTGGTATGCGTTGTGTATATCCATAATCAAAAGCGTGAGCATTAACAGCGCATTGGACTTTATGGATATGAAGCCACAATATAAAAAGGTTCCGAGAGCGCCGCGTCCCAAAGTACCTTCGCTGTGCGACCTTGAATGTGAATCATATTATTTTCTTAACATCGTATGTGGCATACGCCAGTGCGATTTGAGTTTACTCATGGACGTTCCGGCAGCAATAATCTCCAACAGGGTTTGCCGCTGCCGAAAAAACTATAAAAAATCTAAGGAGGAACAAACGAATGAAAGAAACTAACGAATTAGTCATCCATGCCGCTCTTGTTGACGGCAAGCATCTGGAAATCAAGGTTAATGTGGAGGCAGGAAACGAGGATTTGGCGAAAGTCTTTGCTGGCCTCGTATTCACAGTAGCACAAGGAATGAAGCAAAGTCTTATGGAGAATGGGCTTGATTCCGAAGATGCTAACGATGCAACTTGGGGACTGCTCGATGCAGCATTTGCAACTGCGAAATATGACAAGGGGTTCGCAAGGATGATGAACCATGAACACGAAGCCGAGAAGTCTAAAGACGAAGGTATTGCGGTCATTGCAATCGGAAATGACGAGGCTGTTCCAGAGGATTGGCCCGAGGATTTAAAAGAACTCATTGGCTTATTGCGTAGAAACGGTAAATACGGAAGAAAATCTACACCAGCGGAGGATGAGGAAGAATGAGTGATAAAAAAGAAACAATTTTTAAAGTGACCAGTGAAAGAGATGGCTTTACTGTGAATTTCAATCACAAGGTAAGCAAGTTTGATGTACTCATCGGCCTGACCGCGCTCGTGAACGTAATGATTACGGTTCTCGTTGATTATGGCATCAAATATGAAAATGCCGAAGAACTTATACGCAAAGCCTTAGATGCTGGCTTTGAAACTTACGCTGATGACATCAGAGGCGAGAAGGAGATGGTGGAATGAGCACGACTATGCTTATGACCGCAGCCGAGATACAGGCAGAGGGCGGCAGAGAGAAGTGGTTAGAGCTACGCACCACAGGCATTGGTGGTAGCGACGCTGGCATTATTGTAGGCGTTAATACCTACAAGTCAAAGTTTCAGCTTTGGCAAGAGAAAACAAGCCAGACCGTAGCATCCGAGATTAATCTCTCGGATGAAGTCAAAGAACGCATGGAGTGGGGGAACCGTTTGGAAGAACCGTTGGCTCAGTGGTTCCAAGACAAGACAGGCAAGAAGCTCCGTCGTTGCGGCATGGTTCGCAGTGACGAGCACCCATTCATGATTGCTGACGTTGACCGTTTGGTTGTAGGCGAGAACTCTATCGTAGAGATTAAGACTACGGCAGGTTACAACTACGACGAATGGGCTGACGATAAAGTGCCGCCTTCTTATCTGGTGCAAGCCTTGCACTATATGGCGGTAGGCAACTACGACAAGTGCTACTTTGTCTGCCTCTGCGGCGGGCAGAGAGCCGTTATCCGTGAGTTTGAACGTGACGTTGATGAAATCAACGCCCTTATCGAAGCGGAGAAAGACTTTTGGGAGAACTATGTTGTCCCTCATAAAATCCCCGATGTGGATTACAGTGATAGCTGTACCAAGGCTATTGAGAAAATGTATCCGGGCGGGGATAAAGAAGTCATGACCATGAGCGGTGAGTGGGAGAAGCAATGCGAGCAGATTAAAGAGCTTGAGGCTCAGATTACCGAAATTAAAAAGGTAATTGATGAAAAGAAAAACAAGCTCCGCTTGGAGCTTGGCAATTCAGAGAAGGGCGAGTGCGGCGATTATGCCATTAGCTATGGCATCTATAATCGTGCCGTGTGGGATAACAAGGCTTTTGCTGAGGATTATCCCGAGCTGTCTCAGAAGTACCGTCGGCAGACTCAATGCCGTATGTTGAAGGTCAACCTTACAAGACAAGCTAAAAAGCGTAGAGCTAAAGAAGTGGAGGACGAATAACAATGGTTAGTGCAAAAGGTTTAATTACAAAACAAAAGGAGCAGGCTGTACAAGCCGCTCCTAAGGCTGGCGTAGCACTCTTGGACGCAATGTTCAAGCAGGACAGTGTACAGGCCAGATTCCAACGTATGCTTGGGAAGAAATCTGCTGGCTTCATCAGTTCTGTGCTTACCGTAGTGTCTCAAAATAAGCTGTTGCAGAACGTAGATATGCGCACTGTGCTGAGCGCAGCATCCATTGCAGCAAGCCTCGACTTACCAATCCTACCTTCCCTCGGCAGAGCTTGGATTGTGCCCTACAAGGGCGTTGCACAGTTCCAGATTGGCTATCTCGGATATGTCGAACTGGCTCAACGTAGCGGACTCTATAAATCCATTAACGTAAACACCGTCTATGAGGGCGAAGTTGTTAAGTGGAACAAATTCACCGAGGAATTGACCTATGGCGAGCAGGAAAGCGACACCGCTATTGGCTACTGCGCGTCCTTTGAACTGTTGAACGGCTTCCGCAAGGTTGTTTATTGGACTAAGGATGCTGTTATCAAACACGCCAAGAGATTCAGCAAGAGCTATAATTCTTCTTCTAGCCCTTGGCAGAGTGACTTCGATGCCATGGCAATGAAAACCGTCTTGGTGTATACACTGCGTCATTGGGGGCCAATGTCTATCGAAATGCGGAAAGCAATGGCAGAGGACGTGGACGCTCGCGAGAAGCCTTTAGACCTTTCCAAAGACAACAGCGTCGAAACCATTGAGACCGAGGATACCTCTGAGACGCGCGTGGTTGACACAGAGAGCGGCGAAATTCTTCAAGACAACGAATTTACCGCAGAGGATATTAAAACCGCTGTAGAAGGCGAATAAGCCTTTTGCAACTCTGGTCTGAGCGGGCAAGCTGAAAGCTCCGGCTATCCGTCAGCCGCTCCTTGAGCTTAGTTGCAAGCTCGCTCGGATTCAGACTATAGATTTAGGAGGACGCAAATGATTATTGACACAACTTACAATGAAATCCCCAAACTCACATGGGGTGAAATTATTACTGTCTGCGGTGCTGCTGTAGTTAATGCTAAAGGTGATGGCAGAATCACAGAAGACGAAGCAGAGAAAGTTTTTGATGTTCTGTCGGCTGCGATTGATGTAATGCGTGACCATAAAAGAGCTGCCGAACTTTTGAAACTCATGCAAGAAGTTGGGATGGATTACAACTCTATCATGAGTAAAACATTAGCAAAACGAATGGAGGTATAAAACATGAAAGACGAAAAAATGCATCTCGTGTTGCACCCTGACTTCTTTAAACAGCTTAAAGTCAAAAAAATGTTGAGACTCCCTTATGGAGATAAATATCTCGTTATTTACATCAAGATGATGCTCTTGGCGGGTAAGAATGATGGTTATCTCAAATACGACTGCAAACAGGAAGAGTTTGTTGAATACCTCTCCTTAGACCTCGACGAGCCGATGAACACTGTAGCAGAGGTGCTGACGTTTCTTCTGACTAACGAGTTGGCAGAAACTCATGGGAAGACTGCTTACCTTAACGGAGCAACCTTCATAGGAGATGACATCTGTTCTAAGGAGACAGAGAATAAACAATAATAAGGAGGCGGCTGTTTTGGGTAAACGATACTGGTGGCTAAAACTACAAGAAGATTTCTTCCGTCAAGTTGAAATCAAGAAACTGCGCAAGATTGCTGGCGGCGATACTTACACGGTCATTTATCTCAAAATGATGTTGTTGTCGTTGAAAAACGAAGGGCATATAGCCTACGACTGTCCGGAGAGCGAGTTCATAGAGAGCTTGGCTTTGGACATCGACGAGGACGAAGAGAATGTGTCGGTCACGGTGGCGTTCTTGCGCAAACACAACCTGCTGGTAGAGTCCGAATTTGAGAGCGACGTTTCTCTTCCGAAAGCAGCAGAGGCGATTGGCTCCGAAACCGCAGTAGCAGAGCGGGTTAGAAGGCATCGCGAGAAGATGAAAGCGTTACAATGTAACACCGCTGTAACAGACATGAAACAACTCGGTAACGTAGATATAGATATAGATATAGAGAAAGATAATAATAACAATAACAATAACAATTCTACTACCGTAGTTAATTATAAAAACGCTGGAGTTGTTGTTGGTGTTATCAGCAAGCCGTTTGAGTTTTGGAATAAAAACATGGGGCTGATGACAGAATACATCTCCGAGAAAATCCGAGACATGATTGCCGTCTACGGTGAGGTCGTAGTGTTGGAGGCAATGCAGCGCTCGCTAGAGCAAGGCAAGCGCACATTAGCGTATGTCGAGGGATGTTGCAAGAACATCCACAGCGGCGCTGACAAGCCGAAGAAAGAAGAGTTGTTGTTTTAGGGAGGGATAGGCATGGAGAGACAAGACGTGATTGAGCTGTTCGGGTACTGGAAGTCAGCAGGACTTAAACCGCCCGTGTCGGCTTCAAGTGTGGAAGGACAGGAGAGCATGGTGAGAACATTCCTTGACCAGTACAGGGATTTGACTGGCGAACAGGTGCAATACCTTCGCAACGCTCTCTGTCGCTTGCAGTATTGGCCGAGGTTCTACGATGTTGATGACGCGCTTGCGAACTATCGCAGAGAGCGTGATGCCGAGCAGAAGAAACCAATCACACAGGCTTCTCCTGCTGGCCTCCGCAAAAGCGCAAAGCTCTGGGCGTGGACGAAGTGGAAGCTTCGTCAGCACAGAGACATAACGCCATATATGCCGACGCATAACGAGATTTTGCTCTACGGGCAAAAGATGGGGCTGAACAGGAACGAGATTGTCAGCAACTACAGGCTCCTGCAAGTCATACTGAATGACGCTAACTACTGCACGGCAGTTGGCGAAGAGGATATTGGCTACAAGGTCTACGTCAACCCCGACCGCGAGGTGTGCTTCTCAGTGACAACGGCTAAGGGATTTGAACCGAACAGAATGATTCAAGTAGACCACGACCCTTTGAAAGCTAATCCGAAATTAGCGAATCTTCTCTGACGAGCGGAAATGCCGCTGGATTTAATTTTAGGAAGCGACGGGTATAAAGTTACCAGCGGTATACCTAGAAATAAATCTAGCCCATATTCCGCTCGCGAGAGCGGCATATACAATTCAAGGAGTGAGCGAAGTGGAAATCGAGAACGTGATGTTTGATAGCAAAAACAGACCGTACTGCTGCAAGTGCGGCAACGAAATCAAAAAGCTGGTACACGCTTACACGGTACACGAAAAGCGTGGAAATCTGTACGTTATGAGGTGCGGATGCTGCGGAGCGACGATGCTCGGCAGAGATAATGGTTACTACGACAAAAACCGCAAAAATGATTTTAATAAAATTTATTAAAATTGAAAAAGCGGATGAAATAGAGAGAAAAAACAGGGAGGCAAACATGGAAAGAGCTGCTACAGGTGTTAGAGATGTTCATGGTGACATGATTTACACCGACGACATTCTGAAAATCAAAGGACAGTACACAGGGGAAATCTTTAGGCAGCATGAACGCTGGTTGGTGGCGGTGGAAACTTTGAGGTTCATGTTTCCAGTGACTATACTGCCGCTCACAACAGCAGTTGATATTTATAAGGCTGAGAGAAAGAAGGCGGAACAATGACCGAGGAACGCTTAAATCTTAAAGACAGGTTCGCTATAGACGGCAAGGAGTATATCTTGTCGACAGTCGCCTTGCCAATAAGCATCATGATTACCGATAAGCCGTTTCAGATTGCGCCGTTTGAAACAATGCTTTTCGGTATTGATGAAAACGGCCGTACAAATTGGAATGACCTCTACTACGAACAATATTACTGGGAAGAAGATGCGGAAGCAAGACATAAAGAGCTGGTCGAAAAGGCCAGAAACGGCGTGAAGTTTTGGGAGGAAGAGTAATGATTGAATTGATTTGCAAAGCCCTCACTTACATGATTGAGGTTATCATGGTTATTCTTATTGCTGGCATACCTGTCGTTATCGGTATCGCAGCACTGGTGGCACTGTGGAGGTGGCTCGGGATATGAATAACCGCGAAAGACAGAAGTTGAAATACTATCTGTATCGCTTAAAGAAGGCATACAGAGAAATGCAAGTGTGGATTAAGGAGTGGTGTGAACGATGAAAAAATGTAAATGTGGCGCAATGCCAAAACTTTATAAATATCATCACTGCTATGGTGGTGCTGATTATTTGACATATGCAGCTATTAGCTGTACGAAATGCGGGCGTGAAACCAAAGTAGAGCTGTTGGAAAACGTCGAACAGGCGTGGGCAAGAAAGGTGGAAGAGTGATGAACGAGCTGCTAAAGAAGCGCAAAGAGTGGCGCATGAGTCGTCGCTGCGCAGGAGTGGCGCGCCGCAGCTACATGTTGGGACGCACGCCAATCAAAAGACTGCGCTTTCTGATGAACGAAGGTTATAAAATCAATTCCATGGGTTTGTGCTACCGCCGCTGGGCGAAGCTCAGACTTGGTGGCAGAAAAGTGCGTGTGGCGCTCTTTATGATTGTTGTGTTGCAGGGGGTGAATAAATCATGTTAGGCGAAATTGCGGTGATAGCGATGATAGTGGTGTTCTGGAGGAAATTTATTTGAGGAGATGCTGAAATGAACGCTAAACAACGTGATAGACATGAGAGGAAAATGTATCTCAAGGGGCTGCGGTACGGCGCCAGATATGAAATTATAACCACACCTGCCATCCGCGAGCTGATTGTCAACAAGAAAAAAATACGCAGACAGCAGATTTGGCGCTTGCGCGGCAGAAAGATTGTGGAGGTGAATAACAAATGAACGAACCGATTGTTTCGCCGTGGTTGATTTACTGGGCAGGAAGAATAGACATGATACAAGGGATTTGCTGCATAATAGGTTTTTTTGTAACTATATATGCCATGTTTGCTACAGTAGCAGTCGTGACAGACACTAATAAGGATAAAGAATCCATTAAGGCAGCTAAAATAATTGTTTGTACGGCTTTGGTTTTAGATACTTTGGGGGCATTTCTCCCGACAGAAAAAGAAATATACGCTATGTATGCTGCGGAACATATAACACCTGCCAACATTGAGGCTACAGGCGAATTTGCAGATAAGGCTGTGGATAAGCTGATTGAGAAAATAGCAAAGGCAAGTAAGGCTATGAAGGAGTGATAACATGGCTAAAAATTTAATACCCCAAATTGCAAAGATGCTCGGCGTGGAGATAGGGGAAGAATTTAAGATTAAAGGCGCAGACACAGACTATAACGAGTATACTTATTTCTTCGCTGATAGCGGATTAAAGGTGAAATTTGATAAACATCCAGATGTAATTCCGTCAACCGCTTTTGCAACGGTGCCAGACTTATTGAATGGTGATGCAGAGGTCATCAAAATGCCTTGGAAGCCGAAGAAAGGTGAAACTTATTATACCTTTGAGCTTTTGGGCGGCAAGTGGGTTGTTCGCTCGTTGTGGTGGACTGGCTCTCCAGATGGACATGCCCTGTTAGGCAAAGGCTGGGTATATAAAACTTGCGCAGAAGCCGAAGCTGCACTCCCCACTGTGGCCAAAGAAGTTGGAGCGGAGTACGAATTGTCGACCAGTGACACCGAAGCCGTAGAGCAGTGGAAGCCTAAAGAGGGAGAAGATTATTACTCATTCTGCCGTTTCCTCGGGGAATGGTGCGTTTGGCAGCAACAATGGTCGAATCATCCGTTCGACTTAGCTTTATTAGAAAAAGGGTGGATTTACCGCTCACAGGCAGAAGCAGAGGCTGTCTTGCCTAAGGTGGCTGCGGAAATTGGTGTGGAGTATAAGCTTTAGGAGGCTTTAAATGAATTATGGCGACAAACATACAGAAGATAGTCTTGTGTCACGTCTGGGGCGTTTATACGGCATTGAGCGTGGCTTAGATTGCGGTCCGAATATCATAATGGACCAGTACTGGAAGGTATGGGACGGCGGAGAACGGCAAGACCTGTACGCGGGGTACTATGAAGCAGACTTCCTTTACATTACAAAAGGTGATTATCTCTACGAAGTCGAGATTAAAATCAGTATTTCTGATTTTAGAGCCGACCAAAAGAAAGATAAATACCATGACCACCCAGATGTTAGAGGTTTTTATTATTTCGTTCCGCAAGAGCTTTACAGCAAGTATAAAAACGAAATTAGAGCTACGTGCAAGGAAAAGGGCGCAGGCTTAATTGTAGATGGTTATCCAATCACAACAGTTTTAAAGCCGAAAGTACGCAAAGAGGTTAAACCGCTGACCGATAACGGGTATATTCATTATCTGAGACTGTTTGCTAAGAAGTGGGTAAGAGAGCGATGAAAACAGAAGGAAGGACGAAAACAACAGTTATTAGCTGTAGGCGTAGCAACCGCGTCTATTTAGTGACCGACCAAATCAAGGTAACAAAGCCTCGCAGGCAGTACTATACGGATGATTGGCGGTGGCAGATGGGGATTATAAAAGAGATTTTTGCAACATGTTGCACTTTTCCCTTCTAAAACTCCCTTGAAAAAGTTTAAGAGGTGAAGAAAATGAATAACAAGCCTATATGTGGCGAATGGCATGGTAATGATGTTATGCCGGTAGAATTGAAAGACTGCCTCTTTGAAATCAATCCAAACAAAATTAAATGGATGAGAGAGTATTTGATTGGGTTCAGAGAAGGTAACGGCATTCGTGATATGAACGATACCAAAATATGCGGCGAAATATCTGTTATTCGTTGGTGCTATATTGATTTAAATTAAGCCCTAGGGCGCGGCGGCTGGGTTGCCGAATGGCAGTAGGTTGCGGACTTGGCAACGGTAGGCCCATTATTGTTATGGACTGATGAAACAGGCCTGCGTAAAATCCAAGGAATCCCTTGTCGCCGCTTTTTATAAAGGAGGTAGAAATGATTAAGTTTATTTCTTACGACGGAGCTTGGCCGAATTTGTGCCGCGGAACTTTGGTTGTAGAAAAAGACGGCAAGCAATATTCGATGTATGGAGTTTTAATATCCGGAGGAAGCGTAAGCTTTGACGCAGATTGGGAAGCGGACGTCGAAGAAGGCGATTGGTTAATAGACCGCAACGCTCTTGCGCCAGAACTGCAAGACGACTGGAGAGAATTAGAATCTTTAGTAAACGATGAAATTCCGCACGGCTGCTGTGGCGGTTGCATTTAAGGAGGTAGAAAAATGATTGACCACGAGAAATTAAAACAGGCGGTAAAACTGCTTGAAGAAAGCGGCGCTGTATGTATACTAGCTTACGAGAACGATGACGGAACTTTCAGCGGTAGTATAGCTGGAAACTACTCAACAGTGAAAAGCCTTATTACTGGCATAATTTGGGAGATTATGAAAGATGTACGCAACGATAGCGACGATGACGAAGCTATTAGCGAACTTCTCGATATAACACATTCATTGCTCAAACGCTTTAGGTTTGAGTATGAATAAAGGAGGAATAAAAATGATTGATTACGAGAAAGCCCAAAAGGCGTATGAGTTGTTGAAGCAAAGCAATGTACCGTTCATGGTTGCCTATGGAAACAAGGACGGTGAAACCATCACTTTCGGCGTTTCCGGCAACTACAGAATACTTAGATGTTGTCTGGCTCAACTCATAGCTGAGATGGGCAATGCAATGCGCAGAAATCGCGGTGAGGAAGCAGCTATCGAAGAATTGGAGCTTTTTTTCGCATTTGCAGAAGAGATGCTTCGCGAAAATGACGGGGAGGGCGAAGAATGCCAAATGCTGAACTGACTGTGATGTTGTTTGCTTTTCGATATGCTGTACATAGGATAGGCACACAAAGCCTGTCTGCTATCCAATGCGAACTGGTGACAAATCTTCACCGTTTCCCCGATTGGATGCTGGCGCAAATGGAACGCGACCTTGAATGGAACTTCGAGCTGATGGAGATGCGCAGAGATGGGGACGGGAAGGTTAAGTTTGATGATGACTGCGAGTTTCAAAGACCTTTCTTGGAAGCAGTTAAAGAACAACGCAGAAAATTAAAGGAGGACAACAAATGCCAACAGTAGAGTTAATCTCAATCACACCAAACTACATGGAGCTTTTAAAGACTGCTTGCAGCCAGCCGTATGGCAAGGATGTTGCCGAAAAGTCTATCGAGAAGATTATCGAGAGCGGGCATCTTAGTGTCTTGGAGCACTGTTATGCTTCCTTTTTGGTAACTTGCTCTGTGCGAGTTTTAGGACAGCTCACGAGACATCGCCACCTTAGCTTCACCTGTAAGTCTGCTAGAGGTAGTGTCTTTGATACTTGCATTATCCCTGATGGTATGTATGATTTTGCTAAAAAGCATGGTGTGCCCAAAGAAGTTGTTGATACTATGATTGACGAGCATCCTATGCTTCATGCTTACAAAGAATGTATTGCTGATGGTCTTGCAGAACAGGATGCCGCCTACTTTTTGCCACAGGGCGTTGAGACATCTTTAGTGGTGACTGGCAACTTCCGTGCTTGGTATGAGTACCTGCCGAAACGCCTGTGTCGACGTGCTATGCCAGAACACAGAGAATTAGCTGAGCAGATTCACAAAGAGTTAGCGAAAGCAGCACCAGAGATTTTTGACAGAAACTTTATGGGATGCTCTGGCTGCAAAGAACAATCCTGTTCTTTCGGACATAAGAAAGGAGACAAGAAATAATGACAGCAATGATTGAAGAAGATATGAAGGTTCTGGGAAAAAACATTTCCTCGGCAAGACGCAGACGTGGCGTATCTCAGATTGATTTAGCAAAACAGGCTGCGATTAGCCAAGTACATCTTAGCTGCGTAGAGCATGGCAAAACGGGAGTCGCACTAAACATAGCGATGCGCCTTGCTGAATCGTTGAGATGTTCTCTTGATGAGCTTGTGTACGGCCCCGAGAATGGTCGAAAAGAATCAATCAGATTTGAGCCAGTCAAGGGTGCGCCGCTTGACACAAAGATTCCGATGCGCGGTACGAAATCTGCTGCGGGGTATGACTTCTATGCTCCGTATGATATTGTTGTTCCAGCACACGGACTCAGCAAGCTCGTTCATTTCAACATTAAGGCTATTATGCCGCAGGATATGTTCCTGTTTTTGAGAATCAGAAGCGGGCTGTCTGTCAAGCACGGCCTTATGGTTCACTGCTCCGGTATCATCGATGCGGATTACGCCAACAACCCCGACAACGACGGAAACATTGGCGCTATGTTCATCAACAGTTCTGATGAGGAATATGTCATCAAGAAGGGTGAGCGTTGTATGCAAGGAATTTTCCTGCACTACGGCATCACCGATGGCGACAATGCGAGCGGCAACCGTGGCGGTGGCTACGGCAGCAGCGGCAAATTTTAATACAGGAGGTATGTGTAGTGAACTTTAAGGAACCAATGAACTGCGGGAAGAAAATCCTGCGGTTCAAGGTTATGGGAGAGCCAGTAGGGCAAGGCAGACCTAGATTTACCACAATCAGTGGTCACGTCAGAGCCTACGAACCTAAAGGAAGCACCGAGGAAAAAGCGGCAATCAGACTAATGGCGCAGCAAGCCATGACTGAACAGGGCTGGAACTTGCCCAGCCCCGAAATGCCGCTCAAAGTCGAGATTAAATCATGCCGAAAGGTTCCGTCTGGCAGACAAAAATGGTTTGCCGAGGCTGGGCTAATAGAGGCCGTCATGCCTTTGGGCAAACCAGACGGCGATAACATCGTCAAATTATACCTTGATGCCATGAATGGTGTGGTCTATCCCGACGACAAACAGGTCTATGACATTCACATCATCAAGATGTATGCTGATGCACCCTATACAGAAGTGGTTGTCACAGGGTATTATCAAAACATGGGCGAGGTTAAAGCCGTCGCTAATGCTAGTCTGAAACGTAAAAGGGAGGCAAAGAAACATGAGTAAAGAACAGCGTATAGAAGATGCTACAACCAGCGCCAATGCAGAATATGTGGCGTTCGTAAGTAAGACTTTCGATGAACTTAAAGAGTTGTTCATTGCAAAAAACTCTCAGTATGGCTCGGGCGAGCCGCTGAAAAATTTAAAGTTGGGAGCTATTCTCGAAGAGGCTGTCTACAACAATGAACCATTCTCTTGCTCTTGCTCCGAAGCAGTCCCTCATGAATGGCTGTGGTGGAAACGAATGTGGAAAGAAATATCCAACTACGAACGTAAGCATATTGTTCATGTCGCTATGCACGGCACTATGGGCGACAAAGTGGACGAATCGCTTAAAGACATTGCCGTGTATAGCGTTATCAAACTTTACATTTACAAGAAGCTCTGCGAAGCTCTTGATAAAGAGAAAGAACAAATGGAGGCGGGACGTTAATGGATTGGGAATTAGTAATGGCTTTTGCTATGGGCGCTGGCCTTGGTAGCTGCTTGACGTTTGGTATTTTCTATGTCGTGATTGATACGTTCTTTGTTATAGAGGACGGGGATGAAGATACCGAAGAGAGCAGGAATTGATTTAAAATAAAAGGAAGAAGGGATAGACTTGAACAAGGAGAAATACATGAGCAAAGAGGAATACCTTAGCTGGCTGAAAATAGGGATTCTCGCTGGCGAAGCCGACAAAGCCGCTGAAACCACAAAAGATAAGGCGTGGCATCGGAAACTCAAATGTGTTGCGACATATTGTCAGAACATTATTGAGGAACGAATTGCCTATCTTGACAAGAAACAACTGGCGAGCCTCAAACGCCGTAGAAAGCAAGCGGATTTGAAACTCTGCACTAGCGTACCGGTCAGAGCTAGAGACGGAGAGCCTAATATTACCGTTGAAACCGAGGATTTGTACGACCTCTTAGACCTTGCACTTAAAGCTTGCATGTGCTGCGAGCAAGGCAAGTACGTCAAGGACTGTAAGTGGCGCAAGGTGTTTCATCGCATTGAAGTTGAGCCTATCCGCACAGCTCCTAAAGAGGGAGAGTGCGAGTTCCGCTTGGACAACGAACTGTACTTCTTGACTCCGCAAGAATATCGCATCGAAATGGCTAAGACCGCCAAGGAGAATGGCGCTGACGAGAAGGATGTACACATAACTACTGCTTTATAATTTTTTCATAACTGTTGAGGCGAGTGCATATCGCTTGCCTCAACACACTCGCATATTAATCGGGGGATATATGCACTCGACATAACGAAAGGAGAATATAAACATGAATCATTTTGTTGGCTTAGGTCGTTTAACTAGAGAACCAGAGGTAAGCTACACTCAGAACGGCAAGGTGTACTGCAAGTTCACTGTTGCTATTGACAGACCGTTCCGTAAAGACCAGCCCAAAGAGGCTGACTTTATTAACTGCACCGCCTTCGGCAAGACTGGCGAGGCTATCGGCAACTACTTCCATAAGGGTAGCCGCATCCTTATCAACGGCAGCCTGCAAGTCAGCAGCTACACAGGCAAGGACGGCAACAAGAAGCAAAGCACTTCTATCATGGTCAATGGCTTTGACTTCATCGACAGCAAAAGCAGCGCATCTTCTAACAGCGGCGGTGGCTTCGCGAACATGGGAGCACAGCAGGAACTGGACGATAACTTCAACTTCTAAGTGAGGTGATTTGGCATGGTGTGGGTTAAGAGTAAAGAGAAAATAGAGTTCTCTATACCGGGCAGACCTCCTTGCCGCGGGCAAAGACAGGGACCTAGAAAGCAAGAGGGGGACTACAAGAAAAAGCCAAGAAAAACAACCCAAAATGCTTACGCTTCCGTGGTAGCTATGATAGCCAAGAACGCTATTGCGACGCAGAACTGGAACTATGACGAAAGCAGTCCGGTGTATATCGTTATTACAGTAAACCTTCCAGTGCCTACATCTGGCGTTCGTGTAGACAGAGTGGAACGCATGAGAAAAAACCAAGAGTTGCCAGTCCGTTATCCGCAAGTTGACGCCATAATGAGAGTAATAATGTATGCGTTGTGCGGCATAGCTTATAAGAACTGCAAACAAGTAGTTAGCACTCTTGTTGCAAAGCGATACGCAAAGAGCAACGACCAGCAAAGCGTTGAGGTATTGGTCGGGAAACCAGAGAATTGGGGCGAGCTTAACTATGACCTTAGAAACTCCTAGCGTCAACGGAAGGCGCAGACGCAACTGGAGAGCGGGAAGGAATCCACAGAAAGGGTTCGCTCTGGTTGAAAAAATGTTTTACTACTATCACAGAATAAGACAAGCCGTCGAAATAGCAAGAGCCGAACAGGGCTACTATCAAAGCGGCGGCAGGACGGGCGGCGGCAGTAGCAATCATGCCTTCATATCAGACCCGACTGCTACGATAGCCATGAAACATTATCAGCCGTTAGGGAAGGTTATCATCAACGCTGACAGAATCAACGAAGAGGTGATAGTCCACCCCGAAAAATGGCTAACCATAGTTGAACAAACCTTTATGCACTTCGATGACGAAGAATTGGTAAGCGAAATACTTCACCGTAGGTTTTTTGAAAATGAGCCTATGGCGACAAGCTGTATAGAGCTTGGTTTAACTTACGGGAAATACTATAAACTCCGTGATATAGGCATTGATTATGCTTTAAAATGTGCGATACAACTAGGGGTAATAAAAGTATTTGAATAACAAAAAAGGCTGGCACTTTTGTGCCAGCCGTGATATAATAATTTTCGGTAAGCGCTATTGCATTTTTCCAACTAACATTCCACCTTAATATGTTAGGTTCGTTTACCACCTTTTTTCACAAAAAACCCACGGCGAAAGCCGTGGGTTTTTTGCTTATTAAATTTCTTTACGCGGGTTCTCACACTCCCATTTCTGCACGGCATCCTTAAAAGCGATGACGCTGATAGCTGTAGCTACGCTTTCAGCCATTCTAAAACCTTTACCGCGTCCGCCATACAGATTGATGACTTCACACAACGCTTCCGCAAAAGGCTTTGCTGTCGCTCTGATGATTGCGTTGGTCTGTTGTTCTCTCTTAGCTTCAAGCATCTTAGCCTTGCTTTTTCCACTTCCGCGCAGGTCGGCGATAAACTTCTTTACTGCAATGCGCTCGGTGTCGGTCAGCTTGAAGGATGTAACCTTTGCTCCTTCGGGAAGTTCTTTTCTGCGTCCTGCACCCTCTTTAAAGCTGCGAGATTCTTTGATGTTTTGTTCCATGATATATGCCTCCTTATGATTTAACGGTAATACGAAATATTATTTCGCTACAATTATAATACCATAATACGATAGAAAAATCAACTACTTAATTGTGAAAGATGAATAAAGTAATACCTTGAAAAACAAAAAAGCCCCTAACCATATAGGCTAGGGGCTTTTGAATTATCGCACAGGCATCATGACGCTCAGTAGAGTTTATTCATCCTCCCTGCTCAGCGTTGCGGAGGTACAGCGTTGGAACCTTTTCAATAAGGTGACGATTAAATTTGCTTCTGCCGCGCTAAACGGAAGACATGAGCTGTCGGCACCAGAGCGGCACAGTAATGCGCTACCACAGATAACTTGTTGGTCAAGCTGGCTCGCCAAAACATTTGGCACGGGAGGATGCTTCAACAGAAATTCGTCATCGAATATCAGTAAGAGTTCATCTTCCAATTCACTGATGACGTGAATGTCAATCAGGTCACAATCAAGCAAAGCGTAGCATCTCTCCAGCTTTAAAGTGTCGCCGTCGCAAACCTCTGCGGTTGCAACTGAGTACAGATTGTCACCGTCGATTTCCGGACTAAGAAGAATTACATAATTTTTCATATTACATCACCTTTCTTTTAAATATTCAAGTGCATCCCACAAATCGTGGGATGCTAGTAGATTAAGTTAGCTCTCGAAGTTAACTTTCAAAACAAAAGCTGGCTTATAAAGACTAGTGCTCTTGCCGTGGGGGCCAGAGCAAACAATCAAGCCGCTGTGTTCTTGCACCTCAGTAACAATCAACTTCTCCCAGTCCCCGGAGTATTGAGTCCAAATGACATTGCCCATTGTCAGCTCTTGATAAGGAACTTCTTCGGCTTTCAAGAGTTCTTTAAGAACACGGGCGTCCATTCTGTTTTGCTCCGGCATCCTCTCGTTAAGTTCAAGCACAAAAGAATCGACGTCATAGTTTGCTTGCTCGGTTCCGTGGTTGTACAAGCGTTCGACAATCTCCCAATGGTCGATGATATATACGCCGTTGTCGTAGTTGTCGCAGTCGAGACGGCTGGCAATGTCGATACCCAAAGACATTCCGTCACCGAAAAAGTTGCTGATGACGTTGCATAAGCAAGCCCAGCCATAGCAGTCGGTGCTAGGAGAGCGATAGCCTTTCAACTTGCAATACTTTAAGAATGACTCGATGCTGTCACGACCTCCGTTCCAATGGAGATACACTCCAATCTGATTCGGATTAATTTTGCCGTCTGCCAGCATGTCGTTCTTGTTTAAAATCACAGCGCGGTTTCCCAATTTTTATTCCACCTTTCATAATAATCTTCGGGTTAAGCAACCCCTCTAGCACATCAACAGATGCTGGTGTGCTAGGTTTGCGCTTAACGAGTTGTGATAGTAGCGTTGGTGCCCAGCTTCAACGAACCGTCTTTCAACTTGTCTGGCAAGCAGTCCTCGCAAATATATTTGTCGTTGTCGACACGATAAAGTTTGTGCTCGTAATCGTATTTGCAGTCGCAGTAATCACAATAACCCATGTAGTTTTCGTCACAGCAATCACAATATACGTTGCCGTCAGCATCTACCTCGGGGAACTCCCCAAATACATCACAACCGCATCTGGAACATTGCCAATAGAAACAGAGGTTTTTCTTGGCTCGTTCGTAGGTTTTCTCGAACGCTTCAAACTCAGACAGATAAGAGCTTCGGGTAGTTTGGTACAACTCCCAAAACTTTTTCATAGTGCTATCTTTGGAAGCCTTTGATATACAAGCCGATTCGTGCTCGACCATCAAGAAGTCCTTAAACTCCTGCTTGAAGTAATGAAACTCAATGGCATCGCGCAGCTTTGACAAGGATTCCTCTTCGTCCTCCCGGATTTCCAGCTCGGTATAGTTTGAACCAACATCTACTGTCAATGGCAACCAACTGTTGATAAGTATTTTCATAAATTCATTCCACCTTTCTAATATAACGAGCGGTTCAGCCACTCCCACAAGATGCCAGAGCACGCTGACACCCTGTGAATAGACTGAATCAGCAGATTTCAAGGCCGACGCAATACTTTACGCCGTCATCGGTAAAGTATTGCGGGCCGGGAAACATAAGGTCTTTGCGCCCTCGGTTAGCCTCGGCAACCGCGCGAGATACAACGAACATCGTCCCCTCTGTTGTTGGAGGCAGGTTGATGTTTGTTGTGCTGACTTTACGGCTCACGCCTATCGTCCCTAAATAAAATGCTGGAGCGAATGTGCCGCTAACTCTCGCTGGTTCGCCTTCGCACGGCTCTAACTTCCAAAACTTTCCGTTAGAATCCTTTACGTTAATCTCGTGGTCACACAAGTTGACAATCTTAATTTCCATTAAACATTCCACCTTTCGTTTTCATACGGGTTGAGTAACCCCTCCAGCGCACCAACATTCCGTTGATGCGCTGGGTTTGCACTCAACTCAAGCGTGCGCCACCAAGTAGTTTTCGATGTTAAGATTGCTATGCATCGTGCTACAAGCATCATTCATTGTGGCAGGCTCTGTGGTGACAATCAATCGCCACAAATTTGTTTCCGGCTGACGGATGCTCTCAATGGAACTGTGCGGGCAAGACAGCAACACTCGTTGCACGTCACCCAATGCGTGAACCATGGCGTCAAGCTCCACGTCTTCAAAGAAGATGTACATTTTGTACTTTCTCATAATCACATTCCACCTTTTTAATATAATGCCGGGGTATTAAACCACCGTGATAACACGCCAACAATGTGACGTGCTATAGCTGTGACTTAATGATGCCTTAAACCCTCTGCGATGTTTCGCAGATGCTGGATATACGCCTCAATCATTTCGTCGAAGTCGTATCCCACATAACATTGCGTGTAGCAATTACGGAAGCTTACAAACGTACCTTGCGTAGTTGCACAAAGATTCAATGTAATTTCCTGCCCGTCAACATCAACAGTAACTTCGCTAAACATAACCACATTCCACCTTTTTAATATTTTCGTGACTTAACGAATTAAATCACCGTGATAGTGCGCCAGCAAAGGCTGACACACTATGGCTGTGACTTAATACATGCCGCGTTCGATTACCTCGAAGTCGGCAATCTTTTTGAGGTTAGCGGGTAATCCTATCGCTTGGACCTCTAATTCGCCAGCGAGACCGGAACGGTAAATATCGTATTCAATATCGGGATAAGCGTCCAATGCGTCGGACACCTTCTTCTTTGCATCGTCGAAAGATGCATCCGCAATATCCAAGATAACGTATTCCGTTGTCAAAGAATCGCCCTCTTCATAGCCGAAGTCGTCAACATACGCACGGCAATCATCTTGCCCGTAGTATGCTTTATACCAATCGTAGCTGGCGAATTTCGGCGCAACATACGGTTTGTATGTCGTGTTGGAGTAATACACCCCGCCGTCATACTTCCAGTCACCCAACATAAGGGTTTCCGCCCCCTCTCGCATGATTAACAGGCGAGAAGAAGTTGACTCTTCAATCAGAGTCTGTACGCACTCTTTGTCGAGCTGACGACGGAGCGGGAACAAGAATTTCGCAGCAAAGTTCATGCTGTCGGAATAGTTAGCTTTAATACCTTGCGTAGGATTGGCATAGCTAATCACACCGTTATGCATCAATGCCATGTCAGCACTATCTTCCGCCGCTTTCATGGCGTCGACCTTCGGGCGAATCGGGAACGGATGGCAGCAAGCTGTCGAGATTTTTCCTGCCGTCGCAATGCGGCAGTGAATAGCGCGCTCGCAAGAGGCTGGAATTTTGTTAAAGGCCTCGATAAGGTCCTCGACCTTAAAGAAACCCTTGTTAATGCGGACTGGGGAGTCGTAACTCTCTTTCCACATTATTCCAGCGCCGTCCGGGTTGTTCTCAAACATTGTGCGGATAGTTTCCTCCTTGACATTGGATTTTTTCGGGAAATAAGCAATAATACACATAAATTTATACCACCTTTTTCATAAATTTAGATTGCTGTTAGGCAACCATGGCATGACACCAACAAGCGTTGATGCCATGCGTAAGCGCCTAAATTACTGAATGTTGCGGCGATTCAAGTAGTCCAAAAACTCCTTGTAGCCGCGACGACGCGCCAGCGACTTGAAGTTGCGGAGAGTAACCTCGCAAGCCTGCTCAACGTGATGGCAGGATTTTGTAATGTCTGCCAACATTTGTACAAACTGCATGGTCGCAACGAATGTCGCGAAGTTCAGCGTGCCGCGGTTGAAACGAATCTCTAACGTGCGGTAGCCGTCGAAGTTCATGCAGGAACCGTGCCCGCTCAGTTGACGCTGAGCGTTGCTCAGACGGTACAATATGTCGCCACGGTCAAGCTCGTTACCGTACTTATCTTTGGATTTGAAGTCCTCGGCGCGGAACTTGTAGCGTTCCGGCAAGAACTGGCAATAACCGAAGTAGGTACGACGACTGAAACGCTTCAACCAATCGTCGTTGTTAGCGACGATTACCGTCAGAATTGCCTCCGGATTAGCTTGCTGCATGTCCGTGAAATATTCGCGGTCCATGTGTACGTGCAAGCCGCAAGTACCTGCGTCATGGCTGGTATAGCCGAGGTCGATGGCTTTTTCCATCATATCGGCCCAGCCATAATGGCGAATATGGTAATCAGTGGTAGCGGTAGTCGAGATAATCTCGAAGCCGTTATCCAATGAACCATCAGACTCGCAGGTAATGTCATCGTTTGGCGTGTGTCCGCCAGCGTCGACAATATCTTCGGCATGGTCATCACGCTCGCCGCCTTTGTCGATTTCCAACTCAACGCCCACAAACAGCTTGTATTTGCGGTTATAGCGGTCCTCGGGGTTATCAGACAGCCACAGCAACGGTCTAGGACCGCTGTGGTAGTTGTGAATGACGGTGCAGTCATTATAGCAATCGTCGCAGGCGTAGCCGCCTTGACGGTCGCTATAACTCATGTTGTCCACGATGTGGGTTTCGCCACAGCAGACACATTCCTCATAACGGCTGCTATGGTTAACGCAGTCGTCGCAGATGTCCTCGCCGTCGATGTCGTTGCGGCAATCATTGGATGTCAAATCGCCGCAGTCCTCGCACTCGAACGCGAAGTCATCGACGCAGTTCGGGCACCATTCTTCCCAACCTGCGTGGCCAACGTAGACGCTGGCGAGGTCGTCACGGTAGCAGATTTCACCGCAACGCTCGCAGGTTGCGAACAATTCAGCGTGGCAAGATTCGCAATAGAGCTTGCCGTCAACACCGGGGAACAGCTCGCTAACTTCAAATTTTTCTCCGCAGTCTGCACATTCAGCATAATTTTTCATGTTTTCCATAATATTTTCCACCCTTTTTTATAAGTCGGTTGGTGATTGGTAATGTTGCCATATACCACCGTTTACGGCAACAGAGTGTATTTGATGCACTCTACAAGCACACGAATTTTTCAAGTCATGTGCTTGCCATAGCATCAAAATGTAGCTATGAAGAGTACGGCAAGAAGTGTTAAAAGTGTCAACACCTCTAAGCAGTCTTTATCCTGCCTTGCGTTTCGCTCCCGTATCGCTTGTACACGTGCGTGAAATTCGCCTTTTTTCATTCTACATTCCACCTTTTCGCAAATTTAGGTAACATTAAGCCACCATGGCAAGACGTCAACGGGTGGCGTCCTGCATAAGTGCTTAAATTCCAAGTTTGGCACGGGTCCACGGGTTCGTTACGTCGAACCCAACGTAAGCCGCAAACTGAACTATTGGGAGGCGGAGTTTTTCGGCTAGTCTAACAATACTGATTTGTTCAAACTTGCCGAGTTGTTTGCCGTTTAGAAAATAAGCCCTCGTCACGGCGCTGCCGTGGAGGTGTGTTTCTAATACTAGCCCTCCGTTTAGCTTCAGTTTCCGCTTTTTTACTTTCATAAAACCATACCTACCTTTTTCATAATGTGACTGGTTGCCCAGCTTTAAGCACCCGACAATATTTCATGCATAGAGAGCTTTAAAGAACTCTCTGTCGGTTACGGTTCCCGTTTTTTCCGACGGGGAAAAACGGGAAGAATAAGAAGTATGAATAATGTACTTCTTGCCGCTTGTACGGCACTTCTCAAAAACGCTTTCCGTGTATTCGTCATACACGGGTTCCTTGCGTTCCCGTTCGGCATTGTGACGGTAATAGCCTTGCTTGCTGTCAAGACGTTTTGTTGTACCCTCTTGCAAGCTTGCCTGCTCACAACGCCACGCATATTCTCTTGCAGGCGTCCACTTTTTAGACGCCATAGCGGTATTTTTCCGTTTACTCATAAATATCACCCTACTTTCAAATAATTAAGTCGGGCGCTTAAAGCTGGGGGAATATATATTCACGCCGTACTCAATTTACCATGAGCGACGCTGCTTTATACATTCCCACCCGCCAAAAAAGGTGGTGGAAAATGCTTTATGCTTTATGCTTCTGCTTCTGACTTTATCACGGCAAAAATATTTATTGCTTTTCGGTACCCGTCCCTTAATTTCAATTACTTGCTTTTCCCCGCTATGCTGTCATCACGACGGTGTTGTCGCAGGTACTTCACTTTCATCCCGTCCACGGTACTCATGCGCCCATTCGCAATGGCTGGCCGTGGCGTGTAGGTGGCGACCGACTCTTAACAAATTATTTTCGCTAAAAATCAGTATCTTATTTCCGGCTAAGATAAGGCCTCGCTATGGAATTATCAAGGTTCATGATTCCCGTTCTAGGATTCGGGGAACCAGGGACTTGCCCTTTCTAGGATTCGGGGCGTTTCCTTGTCTATATTATACCGAATATTCCGACTTTTGTATTTTTTCACCTACCCAACCAAATACGGAAAATTTTTGCTTATTACCGAAATAAGGTAGTAAAAAGCCGTGGTATAATGGTGAAGGTGAAGCAAGGTAACACTCATACATTTAAGATGTATACAAGAGTAAGAAGCGTGGTAGTTGATTGATACATATCAACTACCACGCTATTATTCTATAAGAATGTATCCCGCATAGTTAAGAATGGTAGAGTATGATTATCATCCCCATGGTTAAGGTGTAACCTTATAGGTTATAATGGTAGAAAAGAGGTAAAAGTGTAATGGTAGAATGAGGTAAAATGGTAGAATTTAACATAAGATATATTATCGGACGTAAAAAACACCCCCTACCAGCCCCCCTACCCTCCTAGTACTAAGTACCCATTCGCGGATGCCCTTTATCCAATACCCCATATCTAGTCGGGTTAAAACTAAAGCTTAATTATTAAACACTTAGACACAAGAGTTTAACACTAACACTTTACGTCACTATCAGTTCCAAATCTAACAATTCTCTACAAAACAAGGGGTAGGGTATAGGGGTAGGGGTAAAACAATAAGTACCTAGACTTACACAGTACCTACATAGCACTGTTTATTATTAGCACTGTAAGAAATTACAGTGCTTTTTTAATGCGCTTTTAAGAGCCTTGTACGATTAGCACTGTATCAGCCTCCGTATAGTGTGTACGAGGCTTTTAAAATACAATCACAACAACAACGACAACAAGGAGGAATTGATTATGAGTGATTTGTTTGGTGCTGGTGGCAGCATTGTAACTATGTACCCCACACCTCAGAGCATGGCAAACAAAGTCAGAGAGTATTTTGACTACTGCTTGCCGGAAGTGATTGACCCGAGGACTGGGGAAACGAAGATTAAGGAGCGCAAGCCGCCCACATACAGTGGTCTTGCCAGATATTTGGGATTCCAGAGCCGTGGTCAGATGCTGGACTATGTGAACAAGAGGGACGAAGCCTACAACACCATCTTGGCTGATGCAAAGTTGAGGCTTGAGGACTATCTTGAGGGCAAGCTGGTATATTCCAAGGCTCCTACTGGCATTATGTTTGCTTTGAAGAACAATGCCGGGTGGGAGGAAAAGAGCACACGTCAGCTTACGAGTGGCGATGGTCAGCCTCTGGTATTTGGCTGGGCTGAGAACGCTGGTGATGTGATTGACACTAAAGCGTCACCTGTGGAGAAAGAGGGGGCATTGCCCCCGGCACCCGAAGCGGTAGAAAGCACCTCTGATGACGGTTGCTGCTGATGCTAAGGTCATTACAATTCCGTATACTCCTAGACCGTTCTGGAGGGATGTTCTGCATCCTAATCTTGAGCAGTACAGGTTTGCGGTAATTGTAGCGCACCGCCGTTTCGGAAAGAGCGTGGGCAGTGTCAACCACCTCATTAAGAAGGCTCTGACGATGACAAAATATCCTTCGCCGAACTACGCATATCTTGCGCCGTTCTTGAAACAGGCGAAGATGATTGCGTGGGACTACTTGAAGCGGTACACTGCGGGGATTCCCGACAGAAAGGTCAACGAGAGCGAACTGTATGTAGAGTTCCCAAGCTATCATAAGGATGCTCGTGGAGCGAGAATTTATATAATTGGTGCTGACCGACCAGACGGCCTTCGTGGTACGTACTGGGACGGTGTAGTAATAGACGAATATGCCCAGATACGTAAAGAGCTGTGGGGCGAGGTCATCCGACCAGCCTTATCAGACCGACACGGCTGGGCTGTTTTTATTGGTACTCCCAAAGGGCAGAATCAGTTCTACGACATTTACTTACAGGCGCAGAAGAACAACAACTGGTTCTCTTGCCTGTACACGGTAGATGAAACAGGTATCATTCCTGCGGAAGAACTTGAGGACATGAAGCGTGAAATGACAAAGACAGAGATACGGCAGGAGCTGTACTGTGATTTTGCTGCGAACGCTTATAACCGCCTTATCTCGCTGGATTCTATCAACGCGGCCATGGAAAGAGACCTACAGGAAGAAGATTACAAGGGTATGCCTAAGGTTATGGGTGTCGATGTTGCACGTTTTGGTGACGATAGCTGCGTAATCTTCAAGCGCCAAGGTCTGATGACTTTTGAGCCGATTGTCTGCAAAGAAGTCGACAATATGACCTTTGCCGGAATTGTCGCCAGAGAGATTGACGATTGGGGGCCGGACACGGTGTTTATTGATGCTGGCCGTGGCGAGGGTGTTATCGACCGCTTGCGTCAGATTGGCTATAAGGAAGTTGTAGAAGTTCCCTTTGGCGGTAAGGCTATCGAGGATACACGTTATATGAATAAACGTGCCGAAGTGTGGGACGGCTGCCGACAGTGGCTTGAACAGGGTGGTTCGTTGCCGTATGACCCGAACCTGCGCACCGAGCTGTCAATGCCCGAATATACCTTTGACGGCATGAACAGAATCAAACTTGAAAGCAAGGAGAGCATCAAAGACAAGACAGGACGTTCACCAGATATGGCTGACGCATTGTGTCTGACCTTTGCTTATCCTGTATCTTTCGCAAGAAAAAACCTGTACCAGCGGGCAAAGAAGCTGGGGCAGGTAAGAAAATACGGTAGATTGTAAAAGGAGAGGGTTCAACAATGAGCGTACAAGATGACATTATTTATTACTACAGGCGTGCTGCCGAAGCCCGAGCACGAGGCCGCGACGACCTTGCACAGAGCATGGAAAACTATGCACGTAATTTGGAAGCGGGTATTTATAACGACGATGGCCGCGGTTTTGATATTAGTGCCTCCAATAAACGATGGGCTGACAAAGAAGCTGCTCAACGCAAACAGATGGCTTCTCGCAGACAGGGCGAAGAGAACCTGTATCAAAAGGCACGTCCGACTATGGCTCCATCTATGCCTTCTGAGTATCCTTCTGCCAGACGTGAATATGCTCCCAGTAGAGATGTGCAACCATCTTACAGCGGTTATGGCCCCGGTTACACCGAACCTCCTATGGATTACCCGGAAGCTCCGAGAGGCGGCTATCAGCCTCAGCAAAGCGGACATACTGGAGCTGTCAAATTTTTCGATGATGGCGCTGATGTAGAGGCTTGGAAGAGAGCACATCCGGAACCAGAACCCCCTCGTAATAAATACGGCGCAACAAGAGGCTCCCTCCTTGACTTTTTGCAGACAAATGGCGAAGAAGGTATCAAGAGATGGGATTGGTAACGGAGGTATAACACATGCTTTTATGTCCAGTAAAGGAAATTATGACAACTAAGCTGAGCGCCAGCAGTGCAACTCCTGCTGCAAGCACCGAGGTTTTCACCAACATGCGCGGCGGTCGCATCGGCTTGGCAATTACTGCTGGCGAGACTGATGTTTATCTTGGTGACAAGAGCGTCAAAGCTGGCAAAGGTTTGCTGATTAAGGCTGGCACAACCTATACCTTGCCAGTGCTGCCGACCGCACGTCAAAACTTTTATGTTATCGGCGGCGACTGCGTGCTGACAGAGTTCTTTGGTTAAGGCGGTGATAATTCATGCCAGACTTAAACGATAAACTGGCTGCTGCTGCAAACAGCGAAGTCCACCGAAGCGCATGGCAGGCGACCAACCCTCAGTTTGGATTAAACCAAGGGGCGGTCGATATGATGACGGGTGGTACATTGCCAGAGCAGCCGCAGACTGGCGTAATCCAGCCGGGAGCGGAGCAACCACCATCCCCGCTGGAAATGCTCAAAGCACAGAGCGAGGCAAAGGACAGAACTTTGTCGCTCGATACTTTGACAAAATCGCAGAAAGACAAAATCATGCGAGCGTTCGAGAGCTGCCGCGATATTGCTGATTCACAGTACAAGCAGATTATCGAACCGAAAATTTTGCATCGCAGAGACATTTATGAAGCCGACGAGGAATACTACAAGAAGCGATTCCCAAGACTTTCGGAGACCAGCAACTGGGTTTCCAAGGACGTAAAGACTTCTTGTCAGTGGATTCTAACGGGCCTCATGGAAGCGTTCTGTGGCACAGATGCGCCGCTTTCCGTCAAAGGCGTGAATGTCGATGATGACGAGGTTGCTTCTAAGGTACAAGAGCTTGTACGTTACCAGCTTGAGAAAAAGAATGACTGGTATCACTTCTGCCAGACTGAGCTGAATCTCGCTTTAAGCCAGAACTTCTGTATTGCGAAGGTGTGGTGGAAACGCGAGGAAGAACGCAAGCAGATGCAGTTCATGCTTGATTTGAACGACATGACGCAGATTCTGGGCCTCATGGAAGGCGTTGGCGGTGGCAATATCGAGAATATGAAATTTGAGGATATTGAAGGCGCGCCAGACCTCACCAAAGTCACTTACGACCTTGTGAAAGTCAAGAGCAATCATCCTGTTGTAGAGTATGTTCCTACATCAGAACTGCGCTACACTCCGGATGCTCCAGATTTGCAGGACTGCAAGTTCGTTGCGCATCGCAAGGTTGTACGCGGCAGCTACTTGAAGCAGCGCGAAAAAGACGGCATTTATCAGAATATCGACAAGGCGCTAAAGGAATACACCTCGGGTAACACCGAACCGACCACTCTGGATTATGTCAACGACAGAGACAGAGCTGACAGGGCTAAGCGTCCGACAGACAATGACTTGGCATCCAAAGAGGTTGAGCTTTACGAGGCTTACATGCAGGTAGACTGGAACAATGACGGCATCTACGAGAACATCATCGTTCATGCTGTAGGCGACCAGCCAATCCGCATCGTAGAGAATGACTATGGATTCCCTCCGTTCTTTGTTTGCAGCGCGGTCTACGACCCGAACGCTGTGTTTAACCGCGATTCTTTCACTGATATGCTGGAACAACAGCAGGACTTAAAGACCGCTGTTATGCGTCAGATTATCACCAACGTGGCGAAGAACAATGCCCCGCGCGTTTTTGTCGATGAACGCAAGGTAGACATTGACGCACTGTTCAGCGGCGAGGAAATCATCCCGACGCGGAACGCTCCAACAGAAGCTGTATTCATCCCGCCATCGCTGCCGTTGTCTAGCGTCTCTATGGACGTAATCAACTATGCTCAGACCGAGGTTGAAAGTCAGAGCGGCAGCACCAGATATAACCAAGGCCTTGATAGTAACTCTTTGAACAATACTGCAACTGGCATTACTGCCATCCTTGGCATGGCTGAGAAGCGCAACAAAATGGTGGCGCGAAGCATTGCAGAGAAATTTTTTATTCCGATTTACAAGTTCATCATCCTGCTAAACCAAAAATATCTGGAAGATGAGCAGATGATTCGACTGACCAACAAGACGCTTTCTATTAAGAAAGAGGATTTGGACGTAGATTACGATTTGATTGTCAACGTCGGACAAGGCGCTGGTACAAGAGAGGCACAGATTCAATATCTGATGCTGGTACTCAATCAGATTTATCCGCAGCTCGCAAACTTCGGTATTGCAAACGCGAAGAGCTGGTATAACCTTGTGTGTAAACTTCTGGAAGCATTGGGCTTACGAGATGTTTCTCAATATCTGCTCGACCCCGAGAGCGAAGAAGCACAGGCACAGGCACAGGCCCAAGCACAGGCACAGGCACAGGCCCAAGCCGAAGCATTGCAGAACAGCTTGCAACTGTCTATCGCCAAATACTCCATTCCGCGTCTCAATATCAATCTTGCAGATTTGCCGCCCGACGTGCAGCGCCAGTATCTTAAAGATAAACTTGGCATTACTACAACCGAGCGGGCAATCGCAGAACACGAGGTGCTCAATAATGATTAAGCGCAATAACTCTAAAGTTATTAAAGCTGCCGAATCTCGCATCGACCTTCTCCGTGACTTTATTGTCGACGGAGAAGATGCTGAGGCGGTGTATAAATATGCGTTCCGCTTAAAAAAAGAAGCGGATGAAAAAATGCTTGAAGCGGCGTTAAGCTACGGAGACATTGAAAGACATCGAAGCGACTACAGAGCAGTCTGTCGCTTGGTCGAAATGTTGCAACACGCAGTGGCTACTGGCAAGCAGAAAGAGAAAGCCTTGGTTCAATTACAGACCCAAGGCTAATTTTTTAGGAGGTAAAACCAATGACTGACGAATTTGGCGGTGCTGGAAGCGATTTTTCTGCTTCCACACCACAAACAAACACAATTTCTACAAGTCAACCAAATGTTGACAGCGTAGAATCCTCTCAGAGCGTTTCAAATGCGTCTACTAATACAAATACTAGCGTAAACACTGAAAATCGCTCAGAGGGGCCGCAAAAGCGCGAGAGCGGCAATCAGCAAATTATCGCCGCTGCAAAGAACTCAGAAGGCACTCAAGGCTATGTTTTGGTCAAGGGAGAGGACGGGAAAACACATTTGAAGCCCAGTCCGTTGACTGAACCGCCCAAAAACGAGGGAACTCCCCAAGAACCTAACACGTTTGACGCTGATGCCAACCAGCCGAAGCTGACAGATGCTCCGCAGCAGATTGGCCAGCAGTTCAACCAGCAGCTTCCTGCTTATACGCTTGATGAATTTTCCAACGCAATCGCGACAGGCTATGTTGACGAGAAACGTGTTCCGCAGGAATACCAACGTCAATATGCTGACTGGAAAATCGACCAAGCTGTTCAAGCTCACAACGCGCAGCAGAGAGCTATCGCTCAACAGGAAGCGGCGCGTCGCGCTGAGATTGAAGCACAGATGAATCCGGAAACTCGCCAAGAGCAGATGAGAGAGTTTTTGACAGGTCTCGACAAAGAGGCTGATGCACGCGCTCAACAGGACGCTGGTCTGAGCGAAGAGGATGTTGAGAACCTTGACCTTATGGACGATGATGACCCGAAGCTCATCAACTACAAGCTGGCTAAAGAATGGCATCGTCAAGACCTTATGGCTAAGATGCAGAGCCGCTATGCAGACGAACAGGCGCAACGTCAGAGACAGGAAGCTGTTTACGCTGGCATCAACCAGTTTACAGAAGAGCAGCGCGCCAAGGAGCCGAACTTTGACGCTATTGACCGTATGCTGCTGACTCGCGTGAATGATTTGACCTATAAACAGGCGCAGGTTGTTGTCCCTGTATTGCAAGCATTGCAGAACGGCACAATCAACGAGGCGCAGACCGAAATTCTCCGTAACTATTATGAGGATACACGCAAGTTATTCTATATGCAGAAGAACGGCTTAGGCACAACTCCGAGAGCCGTCAATCGTCCACCGACCGTTGAACGCGCTGGTGACGGCAGAGATGTTAACAGCGTATATGTGCCAGACTACAGTGCTCTGGCAAAATCTGACGTAAGAGGCCGCCGTGCATGGCTGGCTGAATTTATTCGTAACAGGAACCAATAAGCTACCCCCGAGGCTATGCGGTTTTGTTAAATAAAATTTTTTAATGAGGTGAAAATTTAATGGCAATTAATGACGTAACACGTTCCCTTTCCTACAGCACTTCCCAATCCCATACCTCTGATGCGATTGGCCACGCCGAGGACATGAGCAACGTAATTACCAACATCGACCCCGAGGTCACTCTGTTTCTTAACCGTTTCGGCTCCGAGGAAGATGCAACCACCCTGAAATTTAGTTGGTTAACCGAAGGTTTGCAACCGCCCGGTGAGAACGCTCACTTGGAAAAAGAGGATTATTCCTCCAAGGAAATCGGCCATCTGGAAGGCTTGGAAAACAACTGCCAACGCTTTGTAAACAGCTACTATGTAACTGAGGCACAGCGCAAGGTTGCCAAAGTTTACCGCCCCGAAGATGAGTTGGCTCGCTTGCTGGAACAGTGCTCTCGCAAACATGCTGCCGACATTGAGTATGCTCTCGTAAACAACGAGACCACCAACGCAGAACAGAACAAGACTACTCCGGCTAAAACTGGCGGCGTTCCGTTCTTCATGGCTACTCAAGAGTTGGATGTAACTGTCGGTACCACCGACGGCTCTATCACTACCACCAAACCGCATGGTTTGGAAACTGGTGACTTCGTGTATTTCACCGCCAAAACCATGCCGACTGGCTTGTCCGCCAAGACCATTTATTACATCCGCACCGATGCTGCTACTCCGAAAACCAAATTCACTATCTTCAACACCCAAAAGGGTGCTGTTGAGAACATTGCCGCTGAACAGGTCAAACCGAGTGCTGCTGGCACTTCCGCTAAAATCATCAAAAACAACGTACTGGATTTAGGCGGTACTGTCGACTACACTCTGGATGACCTCAATGCGGTAATGGAAATGGCATACAACCGCGGCGGCAATCCTACCCATGCGTTCATGTCCCCCGCCAAGAAACGCGCTTTCAGCCAGTTGGTAATCGCACAGGCTACTTCCTATCGCGATATGGCGAAGAAGAACAAACTGAATCTTGTTGCCGACGTTATCCAAACCGACTACGGCGTACTGACCGCAGAAGCGCATCGTATGCTGCCGGACAGCCGCATCTACTGCATGGATATGGGCTATTGGGGCATCAAGTGGTTTGAACACACCCACGATGTACCCATTCCGAAGAAAGGTTCTTATGATGAGCGTATGCTGGAATCTTGGCTGGGCCTCAAATGCGCAGCTCCGAAGGCTTCCGCTGCAATCATCGGTATCAAGCGCTAATCTAACCTAGTCGATTTCGACCACTTTAACCGCCTCGGTTTCGGGGCGGTTATTTAATATGCTGGTGTAGCACAACTGGTAGTGCAAGTGCCTTGTAAGCACTAGGTTACGGGTTCGATTCCTGTCACCAGCTCCAATTAAAATACGGGGGGCGAAACAATGCTAGTAGACCAAAAAGTATATATCGACGGCGAGAAGAAAATTCACGTTGTCAACAAATTTGACCATAGCGTAGCTGCCGAGATAGCTCGCATGACTGAGCGCGAAGGCGGCGGCAGAGCGGTAGGCAAGGATGGCTTCGAGGTTAGGGTTATGGGCTATATCCCGCCCGAAATGTGGAATTATGACCCGTGGCTTGTTACTGCTAAAAGAGCTTTGGCTGCCGGAGATAATGGTGAGTATACGAAGTACGTGCAGAAATTTTTTGAAGTGCATCGCGAGTATGCTCCGTTGATTCCTAAGAAATATTTTTGAGGTGAAACAACATGGCAATCGAGGTTTCCAAACTAATCCGTAAAATCCGCCTAAAGGCTATGGATTTCGACGAGATTAAATATAGTGATTATCAGATTATTAATGCTATAAATGATGTTATTGAATACTTAAACGCATCTTATGCTTTGCGTAACAGTGACTTTTTGGAGAAAGTTAAAGAGTATCATCTTACCTCAGAACAGATGCAGAAGGGCGCAACTCTGCCATACGATTTTGTAACACTGGTAGGCATAAACGACTTACAGTGTGGTAGACCGCTTGCAGTAGTGCCGTCTACCGAAACCCCGAAGTTTGATGAGTACAAAATCGTCGGGAGCAAGATTTACAGCGGTGTGCCGGATTTTACTGTGCATTATCGCAAGCGACTTGAAGAAGTAGAGAGCGTCAACGACGAAATTGACTTACCGATTGTTTTTGAATCGCTGGTGCGCAATTTTGCTTTTGCTGCTTTAAGCAACAGCAACGAAGAAATGTTGAGCGGCATCGAAGAAGCTGTTCAGAGCATTGTGCCGATGCGTCGCTATTCTCACGCGAAGATTCGTATGCCGTTTATGGTGTAAAGGAGGAAGTATGTTAGTTAAAGCAATCATTCAAGATATTCGCAATCGCATTAACGATAAAGAAGGCGTTGGCGATTTCGACGATGACGAAATTGTCAGCTACATCAATCAAGCCATAAACTACATCGGACTTTACTTTGTTGGTTCCGGCAACCCTATCGCCGTTAAGGACGTTGTAATTAGAAACGGCGATACGTTGCCAAATGATTATATTAAAACGTGTGGCATTTTGCCCATCAAGATTACTGGTAAAACAATTAAGTTTCTCGATACCAGTGTCAAAGATTACACCATGAAGTATTTTTATAAAGCGCCAAATATTACCGGTGCAGAGAACGAAGAAATGCCTTACGACGACACAGTAACAAACAACGTCATTGTAACTTTGACTGTGATTCTGCTCATGAATCAGCAGCGACTGAATGTGTCTCAAGACCAGGGTTTGAACAGTTCTTTGATGGATATTATAGAATCGGCATACAGTGCGAGAGCGTAGTTTAGGCGGTGAAGGATATGGCTGATAAAGAAAACAACAACGCGCTTGACGAGGCGCAAATAAAACAAATATTGACCAATATCCCCAACAACGTCAGCGGCGACGGCAAGGTTTTTGTAGCTGCGTTGAAAAACTATCTCGTTAAGTCTGGCTTGCTGACGAACAAAAAGATTGACGACAGCACATCTGAAACAGGCGAAAAACCCGGACACGTCAGCAGCGTGCAGTTATTAGAGCTACATTCAATCAATGACGGCGTTCGCATCAACTCTATACAGGTGTCATGGGTAAAGACTACTGTTACCAACTATGCTAAAGCCGAGGTATGGTTTCGCACGGCTCAAGACAAGGCATGGGAGAAGGCAGGAGAGAGCAGCGGCACACAGTTTGTTTACAGCGGCGCTACAACAGGCTTGACGTATTATATCAAAGTAGTAGCGGTAAACACCAAGGGCAACACAGCCGACTTTGACACAGCTCCGCAAGCCAGCATCAAAATCCAAGGCAGTCAATATATCCCGAATCCACCGACGCAATTTGTGCTGACGTGGGATGAGAAAGGCCCGCTGTGGAAGTGGCTGTTTGAGCCTAACGAATACATAGATTTCTTTGAATTGAGGTTAGACCAGAACCCCGGCGTTTGGAATGACAAGAGATTGGACAGCACACGAGAAACGTGGAGCAGAGCCAATCCCGGTGTCAGAAGCGGCACTGCTTATCTCTATATTCGTAACATCTTCGGCGAATATAGCGAACCTGCTGTGCATGAGTTTAATAAGGCATTGCCACAGAAGCCGACTGCGCCGCAGTTAACAAGCACGATTGACGGCGTGCGCATTAAAATGCAAGGCTTGCCGCTGGGCGCAACAGGCTGCAAGATTCACATTAAGACTAAAGATAGCCAAGAAACTGTTGAGGACGATTTCTTCACAGCCAACAGCGAGTATATCTACTTCTTCTTCATCGGGCATATCACAGTCAAATATTGCTTTGTCGACCCGCTGGGTGACGGCGAATGGAGCGATACAAGCGAAGCGGACTGCAAAGCTGGCATTGATATAGGTCAAGTTCCTACGATTGACTATACCAAGTTTGATAAGTTTACGCAGGATGCTATTGACAAAGCCAACAATCAGCCTAGCATTAACGACGCACTGAAAAAGCTGATTACCGATAATACTACGGCCATCAATGAGGCTAACAAGCTGATTGACGCTAATGCAAATGGTATACATCAGAACACTGACAGTATTTCAAGCGTTATGACTAAAGTAAATGGCTTGAACGAGAAAGTAGAGGGCATAGAGGGTACAGTAACCACACAGGGTACTGCTATCGTACAGACTGCTAATGATATTACGGCACTAGCCAAAAGAGTAACAGTCAACGAGGGTACAATCAGCACTAACACTTCTTCTATTCAGCAGAACGCCGACTCTATTACAAGCGTGGTTAAGCGTGTAGACGATGCCGAAGGAACATTAAAAACCCACGGCACAGCTATTCAGCAGAACGCTAACAGCATATCTGCAATCGCTATGGATGTTAAAGGCAACGCTTCTGCTATCGAGCAGAACGCCAAGAGCATTACCGCTATCGTAGAGGACGTGAAGGGCAACAAAGCATCTATCCAAACCAACGCTGACAATATTACTAGCATCGTTACAAAGGTTGATAAGCAAGGCTCAACGATTGATAAGCAAGGTTCAGCAATCGTACAGAACGCTAACAGTATTACAAGCGTGGTTACGGAGCTGAACAAAAAACCTGCCGACTGCAACTATTCGTCCATCAACCAACTGCAAGACGATATTCTTCTGTGCGTCAAAAAAGACGGCGTTATCAATGCTATTAACGTGTCGACCGAAGGCATTGTAATAGACGGCAAAAAGGTACATATCACAGGCGATACAGTGTTTGACAAGAATGTTATCGTAGGCGGCATGATAGCTGCCGAAAGTATCGCACTGGAGCACTTAAAGGCTAACTCCGTATCGTCTGCAAAGATACAGGCTAATGCTATTACGTCGACTAAAATTGCCGCAGGAGCAGTAACCGCTGACAAAATCGAAGCAGGAGCTATTACCGCAGAGAAGTTAGCCGCTGACAGCGTAACTTCTGATGCTATACAGGCAGGAAGCGTTATCGGTGACAAGATAGCGGCGAACACGATAACAGGCAAACACTTTGCAGCAGCCAACATCGACTTGACAGGAGCTTTGACGATTACAGGCGGTAACGTCAAACTGAGCCAAGAGGGATTGAGATTAAGCAGTAACGACGGCTCATATACCTTGTTTAATCAAGAGGGCATTAACTATATTGATGCTCACGGCATTACATATGCACAGGTTAAAAAGATGATTATCGGCAAGGCGTATGATGGGCAGTACATTAGATTCGCTGCTCCGTGGCCTACACCTCCGAGCGTTTTAATGTCGCCAATGACAATTAAAATCAACGATGAGAGTTATCCTGCCGCTACATTTTACCTTGTATGTGAAGCAACAGATATTACTGAAAACGGCTTTAAAGTCAACAACTACTTGCGATTAGACGAAGGCTCATATGGTGTAAATAACGATGAACGTACAGATAATACTAGCATTTACAATGTGCTGAAAATGGAACAGTATTGGTATGGACACTATAGTTACTCTTATGATTTTAAAGTATCGAGCGACGTAATGGACGTAACATTCCCGGAAACTGCTAATTATATTGAGCTAAGTTTAGTTTTAGATATAAAAAATCCGTTAGCGCATTATGAGCACGGAAATAAAGATAACGGAAGTTCCGGCGGATATGTAAATGGCAGTGTTAATATTGATTATCCGAATGCAAATCGTGGGTACACAAGCTATGACAACTCAAAAAGAACGATTACGGCACAACTTTATATCGGAGAAACCAAACTATCAGAAGCAACATTTACTGTCACGAGTTCCTTGCCAAGCGAAAAAAAGAATTTTGTGTTGTCTGGTAGATTTGAAACTGGACAGACGAGAGCTTTTATAAGAATTATATGGAATATGAAACTGAACACTGGCGAACATGGCTCGTGGGAAACTTTATATAACGGCAGAAATGATATAGCTAGAGCTTGCTGCGCTGCAAGCGTCACAAAAGCTTACCACAAGTATTCTGCTGCTACATCTAAAATAGCTAGAGGATATGCAATGTTCCTTGTAACCGACGGCAGTACAAACACCTACACGGCGGAAGTGACTGTACAAGTCCTGATTAACTATGACGGCAAGCCGTTGGCGGCAACGACAATAACAGTTGACGGCGTTGAGTATACTACCAACTTAAACGGAATAATCGAAATGAGCGGCAACGGCTCAAAAGAGCAGACATTCGCTTACGGCACTGCTCCGACTACCAAAGCGGCAGTCAACTATACTGACGGTGTTGTAACTACGATTGAGATTCAACCCGCCAGCATTACTTGCTATCTGCGCATATTGTATGACGGTAAATCGGTGGCAAACGATACAGTTACAGTCAACGGCGAAGCAAAGGCAACTGATGCTGATGGCAAAATTGCAATCGGTGGCATTGATAAACATACAGGCGATTACGTTGTAGCTTATGGCAATGATAGCACTAAAATAACTGTAACCTATGTTGCTAACGGCGTAACCAATGTAGCATTGTATAGCATCGTCGAGGGCAGCAAGGTGTTTACCACTGAAGACAACGGCACGGAAACATTTACTGTTCCTGCTGGCATCACTAAATTACTGCTCACAGCAACAGTGAATAATGCTGACGTTCCCCCGGGAGAAGAAGTACAGTACAGTTGCAGTGTAACAAATACTGCTAACAATACAGTATGGGGATATGGCGAGGCGTACAGTTTCATAGAAGATGACGGCGAAACCGAACACACCGATATGCGTAGCGTTGTAGAAGTAACTCCGCGCAAAGAGTACACGCTGAAATTCGTAGGTGCTACAATCAACGATACTGTTGACGGCATCAAATTTGAGTGGAGCAAAACAATAAACGCTATGACTGCAAACATTGTCGACAAATAAGCGAGGTGAAACAATGCAGATAGAATTTGAAATTGACGGTATGCGTCTGACAAGAACGTCGGACGCTTATGTAACAGAGGGCAGCAAGAACTTCGTACAGTTGCTGTTTACGTTCTCCGACGATTGGGACGGCATCGACAAATATGCACTGTTCGCTAGGGACAACAAAACCTATGAGGTTGCTATTGTAGACGGCAAGTGCATCGTGCCTTACGAGTGCGCGAGAACATCGGGACAGTTTCAGCTTACAGTAGTAGGCAAGGAAACCGCAGGAGATGTTATTGCAACAACGAGTGACAAGGCGGTGCGGGTCAGTAGCAACGAGTTTGAAGAGAACCCAACAGGCTCAGAAACAAGACTGACTAATACATTTCTTGTCGATACGTTGGCAAGCGCAAAGGATTACGCCGATAAAGCGAAAGAGTACGCAGACAAGGCGGCGAGCGCAGAAATTGAGATTGACAAGGCTGTTGAGAGCGCACAGAACGCCGCTACAAGCGAGAAAGCCGCCAAAGGGTACACTGATAAGGCTAAAGAGTATAGCGAGAACGTCAACGTCTTTATTCCGTCCGTAGATGCTGACGGCGTAATGACATGGACGAACAAAGCTGGTCTTGCTAATCCTGCTCCGGTAAGCGTAAAAGGCGAGCGTGGCGAAAAGGGCGAGCGCGGCGAGCAAGGGCCGCAAGGCCTGCCCGGAGCTAAAGGTGACAAGGGTGATAAGGGAGATGCTTTTAAATACACTGATTTTACCGCGTCACAGCTTACCGCTTTAAAAGGGCCTAAAGGCGATACAGGTAACACAGGGCCGCAAGGCGAGAGAGGCCCACAAGGAGCGACAGGCCCGCAAGGCCCGAAGGGTGACAAAGGAGATACAGGCCCACAGGGGGCTAAAGGTGATAAGGGCGATGCTGGTGAAAAAGGCGACACAGGTGCTGCTGCATCTATTAAGATAGGCACAGTGACTACAGGCGCAGCAGGAAGCAATGCAAGTGTTACCAATAGTGGCACTGCTAGTAATGTTGTGCTGGATTTTACGTTGCCTAGGGGTGAAGATGGTGCTGATGGCGGTATCGTTGTTGATACTGCAATGAGTGATACAAGTACAAATCCGGTGCAGAATAAGGTCATCAACCAAAAATTCAACGACATTCTTCTGCCGAACGGCCAACTCAGTACGCCTTCAAGCAATGAAGCATATCTGTGTAAGCTTGCGGCTGATGCTTTATCATCAATCAACGATATTACACAAACAACCATTGAGCAGTCTGCTGATGGAGAGACTTGGGAGACAGTATTTGATAGTGATAGTACGAGTGCTAGTATAAAACTAGCTTATTTGTATGGGCTTCAGCTACCTACAACTATTACTATACCTTCAGGGTATATGGCTCGGGTGACGTTCGCGACGCACACAACAACCTATTTTTCTAACATCTCACTGTTCTTAGTAGCTCGTAGTCCTAGTGCTGACAGCTTGTCATACAAATGTAATATTGGCCACAACACACTTCAACGTGTTGTGGTTCAAGACACAATAAGCACATGGGGGTCTTGGGCATCATCTTTGTTTAATAGAATTGGCTACAATATCGTACAATATATTTTTAACGAGGACAAAAAGGCTGATTCATCCCTTTCGTTTATGGGTATGCAATGTAAAGGAACAGAATCTTTTAGAAATGTTTTAAGATTTGACAAAAAGAAACAGATAACCACTACGCCGTTTGGCATACAGGCACCGACGTTCAACGGCTTCACCATTGAAACTTCTGTGCCTGCCAACGCTAAATTTACGGATACAGTATATACTCATCCAGATACACATCCTGCAGGTATGATTACTGGTCTTGCAGATGTAGCAACAAGTGGAAGTTACAATGACCTTACTGATAAGCCAAATATACCTGCGTCAGCTATAGTGGACAGTGAGCTATCATCTACATCGGTTAACCCGGTACAGAATAAAGTCATTAGTGCTGCACTTAGTAAAAAAGCAGACAACAGTGTACTGAGTACCTATCTGTCATTGACAGGTGGTACAGTTACAGGTAGTGTTACCGCTTCAAACTTTCAAACAGGAACTGGCGCAACCAGTTATTTCCAGTGTAGAAAATTTAGGGGCGAGGGTGACGCTAACTCCTACTATCATGCTATAGATTTTGGTTATTCTGGACATGACAGCGTAGATTTCTACGAATACGACCCCAACTGGAATTTTTACAAATGCCTAACAGGTACAAAGTCTGGGGCTGTTTTAGTTGGTAACATTAACGGCAACGGCTGGAACGGCGGGGCACGGCTGAGTGGCGCACCGACCGCACCCACTGCGGCTGTTGGAACGAACACCACGCAGATAGCGACAACGGCTTTTGTACAGGCAGCTATTCCTACAAACGTATCGTCATTTACTAATGACGCAGGCTATATTAAAAGCGTAAATAATACCAAGCCCGATTCTAATGGCAACGTAACTATCACTGTTAGCGGAGGCGGTGGGGTAAGTACGTCGGAATCTAACACTTGGACGGGAAAACAAACCTTCCAAAAAATGAAATTTAACTTTGAAAGTTATAATGCACCTCGCATTAGCGGTGCTACTGATAATCCGTCCTCATCTGTGGCAGTATATAACGTACAAGGTAACTTCACGCTGGATATGTCGACGTTAGCAGGGCTGTTAAGCAATGGCGATGCTACCGTATTTACTGCCTACATTACTGCGAATGGCTCTTACACTCTGAGCATCACTAATGCAGGTACTTTAAAATATGCTGGAAGCGCAACTGATTTAGCAATAACTGCTAACGGATTACTGTTAAATATTATGTTAATCAAAAGTAGCAGCGGTGTCTTGTCAAGTGTTGCACAGGCAAGTACATTGTCGTGAGGTGATTAAATGGGACTTAATAGATTGATGCTAGTAAAGAAAACTGCTGTCAGCGGTGGGGATAATGTATTTATTATGACTATGGGACAGCAGAGAGGCCAATATGGCTACAGTCGCAACAATGGCAACTATGGTGAGGTTACAGGTGATGTTACACATGACGGTAGAGCAGTAACTCTTGTTGTGCTGTCTTATTACGGCGGTTGGCTTGACGTTGCATTTAAGGAAGAAGGGGTCACGAGTGGCAGTCGCAATATCAGCCTTAATATCACACCTATGGAAACAGGTGTAACAGTTAATTTGACAGTAGGCAAAATGTCATATCAAGGTGCTTTAGTAGGATTTTATAACTACATGCAACGTGTGCCGTCAAATATATCAAGTATGTTTACTGCCACCAACGTCGGTAAGAAATTTAAAGTCGAAATTGTGTTTAACTAAGGCGGTGATTTAATGCAAACAACTTATACATACAAGGAGCAGACCTACTCTAATCTGTACAAGCTTTCCGAAGTGTTGGGCAAAGACGGCGTGTTTATCCCATTGTCAATCGGTGACGAGGCTTTAACAGAATTAGGTGTAACCGTTACGCATGAGGAAGAACCTATTGAAAACGTAAAACGGCGTAAAATCTTGATGTTAAAGCGTCAGCGTGACACTGCCGAGGTCGAGCCAATCGAATACAACGGACATAGCTTTGACTATGACGACAAAGCGAGAGACCGCATCAATGCAGCTATCATTGCCTTATCGTTGCAAGGCGAGGGCGCAAGCATTGATTGGACTACGGCAGATAATCAAGATGTTAAAGTGACAGCTAATGACCTACGCATGGTTATCGCCGCTGTTGCTGTGCGTAGTAATGCTTTGCATACTGCCTACCGTGCAGCAAAAGAAAAAGTAGAAGCGGCACAGAACAAGGCTGATATTGAGAAGATTACAATGTAGGTGAGGTTATGCCGGAACAAACGTAAATGGTGAACAGCAATGAAAATATCCTACGACAAAAAACTACACTTCCGCTGGGGCTGCATCATATCCCTTTAAAAGTTATGAAAGGAGATAACGCAAATGCAATACCGCAAGAAACCAGTAGTTATTGAAGCTGTCCAATGGAACGGCTGCAATTTAAAAGAACTTCAAAACTTTGTAGGTTCTGCTTTAACTTACGATAAAAAGCTCGTTATTCATACTTTAGAGGGCAATCACGAAGCTAAAGTAGGCGACTATATCATCAAAGGCGTGCAAGGAGAATTTTATCCCTGTAAACCCGAAATTTTTGTCAAAACATATGAAACTGTGGAATATCCTACCTGTAACGAGAGTACAAGGCGATATATGGAATTGAGTAGAAAAACGCATCGTGAATTTTGAAAGGTGGTAAATAAAATGTCTAAATATATTGGTTGTAAATGTGTAGAAGCTGAACCATGTAAAGCGTGGGAAGAAATGGGCGCACATAAAGCTGGTGAAAATGGTTACAAAGTAACTTATCCCGACGGATATGTTAGCTGGTCGCCAAAAGAAGTTTTTGAAAAAGCATATATGCAAGTTGGCGATAACAATACCGTTACTCAAGAGTTAGTCGATAAATTTATTAAAGATGTACACGTTGAAACAGTAGATAATAAGACAACCGTTGTTGTAGTTGAACTTATTAACGGCTTTAAAATGGTTGAAGGGTCTGCTTGTGTCGACTCTGCCAATTATGACGAAAAAATTGGTGCTGAAATTTGCTTGGGTAGAATCAAAAACAAGATTTGGGAACTCTTGGGTTTTATGTTGCAAACTGCGCTTAATGGCATAAAATAAGCAGAACTGCCAAGATTGGAGTGGTGAGGTGCAAAATGAAACATTTTAAGCATGAATCTAAAGGCGAAGCAATTACTGTACAAGAAATGGCTGACTTTTTCAATAAGTTAGTAAATGAAGGACTGGGTGACGTTCCGGTATCAACTTATGATTGGGATGTAGGCGAGATTGAAGCAGATAGTTCTGGCGTAGAATTGCGCATGAAATAGGTAGAGGTAAGTGCCATGAAATACAAAAAGCCGAGGATGTACTCAGTGAAACGGGAATATCGACCAGACCAGATGCCGATGAAAAGGTGGCATACATTCATGAAGCTTAGACACATGATGTTCTGGAAGCATCATCGTTTATATACTGGTTTAACGCATAAGGATTTGATGTGGCCTCATTACTGGGAAGAAATTGACTGGAGTGAACCGTTATGCCGATAGAAAGAGAACCGCAGAGCGTATCGTGTTGCCTAAGCAGTTTAGTGGGCGGCATGAACGCTTCTGTGCCAGACAACATGATAGGTGAAAACGAAGCCGTCCTGCTTGAAAACTATATGTTTGAGCAGGGCGTTTTGCGTACAAGGTGCGGTTATTCCGAGCCTCTTATCGACATTGGTGAGCCAGTGGATAAAATTTGGTATGACCAAAGTACGGATGGGTTCCTGCTGTTTGGCAAAGCGCCAGCAAAGGGGACGGCTAATGCTTATTATGGTTACGTTAAAGAGGCACCGAAGCAGATTGGCAAACTGACAGGTGAAGAGCGCCCTGTCTGCCAGCGGTTCGGAGCCAAAGTCACCATAGGCAGTGGCGATAAGCTGCAATACTATGATTACGAGAACGACTTGACAACTGTTGAAGGCAGCTTCCTTTGCGACAATTTGTGGGTGCGTGACAGCAGATTGGGCACATCCAAACGTGGTGACGACAATTTTCGTTACAGCAGCACTGGCGATTGCACCTCCGACGAGGCGTGGAAAGAGGACACTGATGTGGCGAGCCAAGCCCAGTGGTATGGCATAGGCGAGCTTGACGGTGGCGATATTATCACCACGCTGCCTCTCTCCGGTGACTTGATTGTATTCAAGACCAATGATTTGGGCTATCAGATAAGCGGCACCGTACCAGACTTACAGAGTCAGCAGATTCTGAGCAACACCCACGCACAAGACGACAGGGAATCGTTCGCTTTGCTGGGCAATACCATTGTGTTTGCGACGGATTTAGGCATCCGCAGCTTGCAGACAACAACAACTTACGGCAACTTCGATACAACAGAAGTTGCGTATAAGATAAACAGGTTGCTGCAAAAAGAGTGCTACAAGCCAAGAATCTGGAACATGCTGACCATGAAGCAGCTCTGGATACGCCCTAACGCCAAGGATGAAAAGACCTTTTATATATATCAGTATGATACTGGTGCAGCGTACAAATACACCTTCCACGATGATATTCACGACGTTGCGCAGACAGATAGTGGCATCATGCTGGCTACCGATAAGGGCGTCTGCCGCATGAATGACGAGTATACTACCGACAACGGAGAGCCGATACACAGCAAAATTATCTCGAAAATGTATATCACCCCCAACCGCATCATCACCAGATACTTTGATATTTTTGTCGAGGGCAGAGAAGGCGATGAGAGCGGTAAAATTCACGTACAGGTTGCTGACCGTGGCTTTGATTACAGTTTAACAACCAAACGCAGAGTGAAACATTTTTATAATTCTTTGCGGGCCATGCAAGTTATCGTGACCAGCACATCGCCGCACAGAATAAACAATTTCTGCTTGTATGGCATCGACGAGTAATTGGAACAGGAAGGCGGTAATGCAATATGAAGGCTAAAAGCCTTAAAGAATGGATTGAAATTTATGAAACCAAAACAGGCGATAGCTTCGATTTGTTACCGGGCTATCGCCTGTTGTATATGCCGGAAAGAGGCTTTGCGAGCATGAAGCCCGACCTTGAAGGCAAAATGATGATTATTTACCAAGTATGTGGCGATGCTAAATTTTGGCGTGATTACGCCGAACTCGTAAGCTGCACGGCTGGTTTTGAGTGTGTCGCCAGCATCTGCACCAGACACATTGAACCGTACATCCGTGGTTTCGGTTGGGAGACAATCGAAAAGGAAGATGTCAACGGGCAGCTCCGTTATTGGTGTCAAGACAGTATCGGCAGGTTGGTTATCATAACGCACAAGCACAATGACGAAAAGACGGGCGAGCCAGTTTATTGGGTAACTCATTATTTCAACACCAAAGCAACCAGCCCGCTAATCGAAAAAATGAAAGAAAAATTACAGGAAGAAGGTGTGCTTAATGGGTAAAAAAGGTGGCAGTTCGACAACTGTACAATCCTATAAACCGACAGAGCAGGAGATTCGACTGCAAAAAGCGGCGGCCGACTACTCCGAAGCCATTGCACCTAACGCGCTGTGGTTGAACGGTGTAGCAAGGGGCTTGCTGCAAGATAGCTTAGGTACAATTCAAGTTGACTACAACCAACTGTTGAGTAATGCAAACCAGCAGACTGCTGCGGCGCAACAAGGTGTGGCTAATCTGACGCAAGGCATTTTGCCGTCTGCATACCAGCAGAACATGGAGAACGCTATCCGAAGCGGTGTAAACAATACTATGGGTAGTACTCTCAGCGGCTTAGGTGCTCGCGGCATCCTCAATAGCAGCGTGACGAATACAGCTCTGAACGATATTTCCAAGAATGCCGCCGATACTATGGCGCAGCAATACCAGAGCAACATTGATAAATTGAACGGCCTGTATGGTCAACAGGCTTCTTTGGCTGGGCAGAATATTACTACTTCTGCTGCGGCACAAGAAGCAGCCCAGCAGCCAGCTCTGAACCTGTGGAACGCATCTCTGGGCTTGAACAGCGGCGGCACACTGGGCGCATTGAACGCTATGAAGGGGACAGGCACCACAACCAGCACTACGAGTCAGAGTGGTGGTGGCGGTGTGCTTGGAAGTTTATTTAATGCTGGCTTAGGCATGGCGACAGGCTCCTATGGTTCACTGTGGTGCTTTGCCGGAGAAACGCCAATTGAAACAGATGCTGGAGCTAAAGCAATCCGCGATGTCAGCGTCGGAGATAAGATTCTTACATACGACCATGTTCGTGACAGACAGTGTGTCGAGGAAGTTGTTGAAGTCATGGAGCCGCAAGATAGCGAAGTCTATATGGTTGTTTGCCAAGACGAGAAAGGCAATGTGCGTGATGTAATCACAACACTGACTCAACCGCTGATGAAAGCAGACGGTACATGGCGCGATGTAGCAATGCTGAGAATTGGTGATAATTTAAAGAACGTCGGTAAAGTCAAAAGCGTCATCTTCAATGGCACGAGGAAGGTTTACGACATGAAACTGACGGGCAAGAATACATATTACGCCAATGGTTTTGTAGCCAAAGGCGCAACAAACGAATGGTAAGGAGCGTGATGTGAAATGAGTTTTGGCGCATATGGAATGAAGATGCAAGTGCCTACCAATACCGACATTCCCATGACGAATGACCTTTGGTTTAACATCGGCTCTGTGCTCGGCAGATACCTTGGTAGCAGATACGAAGAGCGAGGTGCAAAAAAGAATGACGCTGCACTGCGCGCAAAGCTGGACGAAATGACAGGGAGAGGGCAGCCGCAGGGTGACTCGGCTCAGCCGCAGCAAGGCGCAGTTGGCCCGTTGACGCAAGTTTCTGTAGGCGGCAACACAATAGAAAGCCCGCTCGCCGTGAACAACTCTGGCAATTCTCAGCAAGGTGCTATCGGTCCTTCTGTCGGTAAGTTCGCACCCCTCACAACCACTGTCGGCGGGCAGCAGTTGCAAGCAGAAAACCTTGCAACGCCTCAAACACCCGAAAGCATTGTAGGCTATAAGCCGAATCAGCAAGGCTCTGTCGGTCTAACCCAAACTGTGCCGAGAGACTTGGCGGCGGAGAAAGCCGACTATGTGGCGGCTAAATATGCTGATAGCGCCAATCCAGAGGGAGATGCGCAACAGGTCGAAACTATGAGCCAGATGATTCAACAGAATCTGGCGAAAGCAAGGCTGAACAAAGTCCCCCTTACAGACGGCGATGCAATCAAAAACGAGCTGAGAAAAGTATTGGTCGAGAACGGCACTCCCAGTTGGCAAATTGATAGCGCCTTGAAGCGCATACAACCAGATGTGGACGAGACTGTCAAAGAGGCGAGAAAAACAGTCTACGATGGCATGTTTGAGCAATTCTTAGGTGCAATCCAAGCTAAAAATTATGTAGCAGCTCAGATGATTGGTTCACGCATGGCGGAATACAACCCAGACGGTGCTAAGATTGCGATGGCCGGATTGCCTACCATGCAGAGCGAATATAATAACGAAGTGACCGACAAGCGCTTGGACAAGCAACATCTATACAAAGAAGCAGATATGAAGCTTGCTTCTGATTTGAGCTGGAATACCACCAAAAACGCCAAGATACTTGAACACAATTTGGCTTTCAATGATTTTGTAAAGAAAAACGCTTTCCAGATTAAAGCGGTAGCCGATGCCTACCAAATTCCTCTTAACGAAGCAGCCAAAATTGTTTACGGAGGCAAAAAAGGAGCTAACGCTAATGGCGGACCGACAAGCCAGCAAATCGAGACTGCAAAGTGGCTTGTTAAAGACGAAGCCGATTGGAACGAAAAATATCCAGATAAGCCATATCCGTACAAAGACAAAGTTAGAGCCGCCCGTAATCTTCTTGGCAGCGTTGTTACTGGCGGGGAACAATCACGTTCAGTGCCGCAAAACATCAACGATTACGATGAGGTTCAAGACTGGCTTACTCAGTTAAAAGCTGCGGCTGGCGGCGAGTGGAGCGACGCGCAGTTAGCGCAGTTGGCTAGAAAGATGCTCGGCCAAAACAGCGGCTATCTGGAGCAAGCTTTGAAAGACCGCGGCTGGATATGATAAAAGGAGCGCGACCGAAACATGGATGACAAAAAACAAAAATACAATTTTAACTTCGGCTCACCTCAGCGTCCGATGTACGACTTTTCTTTTCTGCAAGATTTGAAGCCAGAATCTTTGACTCCGAGCAACAACGACGATGACAACATTCTGCAAGCTGCTGGCTACGGCCTGTTGGGAGCTGCTGGTAATGTAATCCGTGCTGGCGGCAATCTGCTCAACTACTACGGCAAACCAGCTAATGTGACAGAAGAAGAATGGGACGAACAAATGCAAGCCAACGGTGGTCTGAGCGCTTGGGTGAACAGAACCAACAAAAGCATTGAGAAGTTTGGCGAAGAGTTTGAAAAAGAGCACTCGCGCAACTACAGTGACCCCTTGGGCGCAAACTCTATAGCCAGAGCCGTAGGCAGTATAGTTCCCTACGCTATCGGACTTGGTATAACCGCAAAAGCTGGCGCTCCAACAGCAGCCGAAAAGTTCGTCGCAGAGCAAGGAGCTGCAGCAATCGTAAGAAAAGGTGCGCCGTTCTTGAGCAAGATAGCTGGAAAGTATGGCGAAAGCGTAGCAGAGTCCGCACCAAAATATCTTGCACCCGTTTTAGCCAATATCTCTCTCGGTCAAAAACAAGCATTTCCAGAGGCAATGCTGGAAAGTGTTACCAGCGGTAAGCTTGATTATATAGAAAAAGCTAAACAGAACGGCACATACGTCCCCGGTAAAACAGAGGCGGAAGCAGAGCGCGTAGCGAAAGGCGTTCTGGCCGACAACTTGATGTTTATTACAGCCACCGACACCTTGCAGGATGCGCTGATTGCGGCGACCGGAAAAACCAAAGTTGGTACAGCACTTAAATTTTTGACAAGCGTGGGCGTTAACTCCGCACAGGAAACAGGACAGCAGATTATTCCAAAAATCGAAGCTGGCGAATCTTGGTCGTTCAGTGACCCGGATGTTGTCCTTTCCGCTATCGCTGGCGCTATTGGCGCTGGTATTCCGCACGCAGCCGCTGGTGCTTACGGCAAGGTGTTCACTCCGTCAGAAGCAGATGATGTGTTAGACACTGTAAACACAGGCGCAGACAACAACGGAATAGAGCAAATCGCCGCTCCGCAAACAGATGAGTTTGAATCTCTGGTAAGCGCTATAGGAGGCCAAGAGAGCGAGGGTAGCGGCGGCTATAACGCTGTGAACGGCCGTACAGGTGCAAGCGGCAAGTACCAGATTATGCCAAGCAACTGGCCCAGTTGGGCAGAAGAAGCCGGACTGTCGGCTGACGCTCCTATGACACCAGAAAACCAAGAAATAGTTGCGCGTCATAAGCTTAGAGAATACTACGACAAATACGGCGCGCGCGGCGCAGCTATCGCATGGTACGGCGGCGAAGGCGCATTGAACTACAGTGACGAGGCACTTAACCGCAAGCAAGGAAACGGCAACGAGCCTTCTATAAACGAATACGCCAACGATGTTATGTCGCGTATGGGCAAGTCTGGCAATATGGCGACAACTGCCCCTAAATACAAAGAAGCTAAAAGTTTCTTGGAACAGTATCTTGAATCTGAGGCACAGGCCGGAGACGAGTACAACAACGTAGCGGATTTAATTGAGACTGGCTCGGACGAGGACGTTATTGCGAAAGCCATTGAACTTGGCTACGGCAAGGACACCGAGCAACAGCAACAACAGCAACAGCAGCAACAACCCCAAGGTTCAGAACCGGTATCTAATGTCGAAAAACCGCCTGTTGAGCAACCGCCAGAACAGACCGCAGAACAACCCGCAGAGCAGCCAACGGTTACTCCTGCGACAACTCCAGAGGGACAGGTTCAAACAGCAATCAACGCTGTAAATTCGGCTGTAGACAAGGTGGTTAACGGGGCTTCTAACCCAGCAACCACCAGCACAACCAACGCAGCTCAGCCGTCTCAAAGCGTCGACGCTATCACCCCAAACATCGGTCCGAAACTTACTGTCGCTAAAGACCCGAAGACAGAAAACAAAATCATAAATTTGCGCAAGTCGCTGAACAATCTAGCCGACAGTAAAGGCAACAAAAAGGTTACTTTAACTGACGATGAGGTTGCAAAAGTAAAAGAAGCAGCAGGCAGCGACGACCTTGACACATTGATTGAAGCCGGTAAAAAATATGGCTACCGCATCGGCAAGGATATTATCGACGAAGCCAAACGCCGCGCAGATGACAGCCGCAATGGGCTTGTTGGAGGCGAATGGACTGACGCAGAGTTAAACCATACAACTAAATCCTTAAAGGGCAATTTGAAGAGCCGTTATGTTTACAAGGATACTGGAAACCTAGACTGGGAAAAAATGAAGGGTTCCAAGAAAGTACAGGATATTTTGAAAAACTCAGAATACGACGGCATTGGAACCAGGGCAGCTCAAGGTGATGTCGAAGCCAGAGAAAAGCTAAATAATCTGCATCCGTTGGAAAAACTTGCATTGTTAGACCGTGCTAAAAAAGCAAAAGAGGGAAAAGGGCAGGATGTGGCGGTGCCGAAACCCATCGTTCCGAACAAAAGCGGAGATAACTCTAACAGTGCTGGAAACAACGCGCAGCCACCAACAGGCGAAAGCGACGGGGATAAGCCGAAAAGAAAGGCAGCCGACAAAAACACTGTTAAAGCATCTGAGCGTGACGAGGATGGTTGGCCGCTTGAAATAGGCAGCTTCAAACAGGTTGGCGACGCAAGCGACTCAGAAGTTCGCGAATACAACAGCAACGCGCACAGCGACGATGGCAAGCCAGACCGCGTTACCGTTGAGCGTGTTACTGATAAGGAATACGAGGTTACATTCAATAAGGGCGGCAAGGACGGGAACTTTGAAGCAAGCTCTATGGAAGAAGTCGAAGATATTATCGCAAATGTCGACGGCACGAAAATCGAGCGCAATCAGAATACGCCCAGTGAAGAACCCGGTGAAGAGCCTAGCGGCAAGGGCAAAGAACCCAGCGACAAGGGCGACGAACCCAGCGATAAGGGTGAAGAACCTAGCGGCAAGGGTGAAAAGCCTAGCGACAAGGGCGATGAACCCAGCGACAAGGACGACGAACCAATTCCGCAATTTTTCCAATCCATGATAGATGCTGGGTTTATGACTGCTGATGACCTGCATATTTTCGACAACCCGAGCGAAGGCGAAGAAAATGTGACAGACACAGAAGGCGATGACGGCGAGATTGAAAATCTGGTAAACACCCAAACGCTTGAAAAAGAAGCAGAGGCGACTACCGAGGCCGAAGATAAGTTAATGAAGATAATCGACCTTCTTGGTGAGAAAGAGCAGAAGCAGGTTAAAACTTATCTTACAAACCGCCCGACCGATAAAGAGCTTTTGCTCGGCCTGTTAGGGAAGCACCCAAAACTTTTATTCTCCGAGGTCTCAGATAAATCATCAAAGAGCGGCACAAGACTTATTTATTATGTTATCAGCGATGCCGACGACCTCGGACGCCCCATGAGAATTGCAAAGATGCTGAAACCGCTGTTCTTTAAACTTCAAGTTTTAGAGAATGGCAGTGATGTTATCGGAAGCCTCGACGAATACAACAAGGAACGCAAGAAAGTAGCAGACGCTGCAAGAAAAGAGATTCTTGGAATTAAAGACGAGGCCGAGGAAGATGATAAATACAAAAGTGAAATAACCGACGATGATTGCGACGATTATCTTGCAGAGGTGAAAAAAGAAGAAGGCCGAGAGTACGCCAACGAGGTTGCAAATCTGCTGTTCAGCAATGCTCCTGCTGAGGATTCCAAGGGCAAGCCGCTTGCACTGGACAACGGAACCCCGTTGGTTGAAGAGGACGGCAACCCGCTTGAATGGGATGCGCTTATTCGCAAAATCGTATTTCGAGACCTACAACTGGACGATAACAAAAACCTTGAAAAGCTCGAAAAAAAAATCAAGCTGTCTGACGATGAGCTGGATATAATCGAGAGCTATTACTATGCACTTTGGACTAAGTTCCAAGGACAGGTGAAAACTGCAGCTCGTGGCGGTTATAAAGCAAAGAACAATGCAGCCATTGAGGCAATTTTGGCGGTTGAAAAAGTTCTTCCCTCGCTGAAAGACCCGGCTACAACCGAGGACGACGTACCTCGCCGCACGGTAGAAATGCTTGAAAAGGAAAATCCAAATATTCCCGTCGAATCTATGGAACCGCAAAAAATTATTGATGCGGCTCGCAGAGTCATCAGAGAAAAGAAGGTCGAAAAATACAGAGACCTTTTAGGTGAAGTCAAAAAGCAAAAGGACGCTGTAAAAAAAGCGGAGGAAAATCTTGACGTAGCAACTCAAAAGCAAGGCGATGAACTCGGAGGCGACGAAGCTGTAAGTAAGGCATCTGAAGTTGTTAATAAGGCATCCGAAGAACTCAAAAGTGCAAAAGAGAGCGGGAACGCAGAAGAAGTCAAGAAAGCGGAAGCTAAGTTAAAAAAAGCTGAATCGAACTTGCAAAAAGCAACAACCGACGCGACTAAAGGCAGTTCTTCCGGGCTTAAAGTAGAAGCCGCAGGAAGAGCGCTTGATAAAGAAAGGCAAAAACTCGATGAGCTGGAAAGCGAAACAAGCGCTCTCGAAAAAAGACTGGTCAACGATGACGCAAGCGTCCAAGAGGCCTCGAAGAAAATTCCCGTTGCTAAAAGACGAGTTGCGGATGCAAAAAAGGCCGTGGCTGGCAGCAAAGAGGAAAATCTTGCAGATGCAAAAAAAGAACTTGAAAAAGCAGAGAACGCATTGAAGAAGGTAGAAGAAAAGCTCACAGACGCGCGCTCTAAAGTTCTTGACGAAATAAAAGGAAAGGGAAACGAGAAGTCTCAAGAGCAAACCGATGCTGCTGATACGGATGGCGCAGAAGGCAACATCAATCAAGAAGATGTGGAAGCGGCCACTGCGCTCGTGATAGAGTGGGGCGAGAAATTTTTTAAGGTAGAGGAAAGCGGTGAAAAAACCGATAAACTAGCTTATTATGACGTGGACATTTTCTCTAAGCTGTTGGACATCGGCGGGAGAATACTTGAACGAGACTTTGTTAGGGCTAGGGCTAAGTTTAACGCATGGCGAATGTCAGTGGCTACAACTATAAAGGCGGGGTTACACAACGCTGTACAAGCTGGCAGATTTGCCGCAGAACGCGCGCAACGTATCGGACGATTTATTGATAGCACTATAAGAGCCGCTTGGGAATTTCTTAGCAACGTGCCAGAGCAGATTTCTCTTAAAGCAGATGATGCAAAAATCTCAAGCTGGCAGCAGGCTTTAGGCTTTGCTCGACTTGCCGAAGTTAACAACCTCAGTCCAAAACAAGCCAAGGAAATGTTGAAAGAGCGAAAGCCGGCACTGTACGAAGAAATCAGAGATTATTTCGATGCAGCACGTAAAGCTTTGAGAGCATATCCTAGACAGGGCGACGAAAATATGGTAGACTTAGGACAAGATGAGAACGGAGGTGGCGGCGATGAGCCTATACGAACTACCAGAGAACCTAATCAAAGCAATAGTGGACGAGGGAATGAAAACGGCGTGGAAGGAGAGCCTGTCACTCCCGACGGAGGCAGCCAGAACCCGAGCGAAGGCAATAATCCGCAAGCGGATAATGGAGAGCAGGGAATTGAAGGCGTTCCCAGAGGACGCACAAATGGCGGCAAGGATGTTTCTGGAAATGGGACCGCTACTGGCGGAGCACGAGGCAATCAGCAAGGCGGTCAAAAAACATCCGATGCTTCGCAACGCGGCACCAGAGATTCTGGACAGGAGCGAAGCGAAGGCACTGGCGGCGGCGGAGTTCCCGTTCGCGACAAACAGGGCAAGGAGGTTTCTGGGAATACTTCTGATGAAAATGGAACTGAGCGAAAATCCTCCGATGAAGCTACCGAAAGATTAAAACAGCAACAACAAGTAAAAGATGATACGCCAATCAAGGCAGCGGATGAAGCTAACATAGCTGAAACGCTGCCTTTGTTGTATTCGGAACAGCACGAGGATATAAAGGCGATAGAAAAGCGTCTGTACTCCAACGATAAGCCGGGTATGCTGGTTGCAAACGGTACAGGCACTGGCAAGACATTAACTGCGCTTGGTGTTATCAAACGTCAGATAATGAACGGCAAAAAGAAAATACTGATAATCGTTCCCAGCCAAGACATTGCCAACGACGCTTGGGTGAAGGACGGCAAACTCTTGGGGTTGGATGAATTTGCGTATCTCGGTAACGGCAAGACCGTAGATGGTGTTCCGAACATAATCAGTTATTCCTCCTTGGCGACAAACAAGCACGTCCAAGAGGTAGACTGGGATTTGATTATCTGTGACGAGGCTCACCATATTGCGTCTGGTCAAAAAAGAACAGATGTCAACGGCAAGCCCGAAGAAATCGGCGTGTACACAACTGCTTTCAGAGGTCTGTTCGGACATAAGCAAGGCGGATTAAACGGATATGTGCGCATCAAGTACAGTGAATTGTACAAACAACTCGACAACTTGAAAGAAAAGTTCGATTTGTTGAATGAAAAAATGTCAAGACTCGACATGGCATCGCTTTCACGCACTCTAACGCCGAAAGAGCAAGAGCAGATGGATAAGATTAAGGCTGAATTTCCCAAGGTCAAAAACGAATTCAACGCCTTGAGAGTAAAACTTAACGAGATTGCAGCGAAAGAGCGCCCGTTGTACACTAAGCGAAAAAAGGAAACCAGCACTAAAACCTTATTGCTTTCCGCGACACCGTTTGCTTATCCGCAGAACGCCTACTATGCAGAAGGTTTGCTGTTCGATTATGCCGACAGCCGCTTTGGTGGAAGCTCCGGCGGCTTCTTAACCAAAGTATTCAGTTTCGTGGTCCAGAAAAGCGGCAAAATAGTCCCAGCAAAAGACAGATACGGCCAAGTGTTAGACACTACCGCAAAAGAAATCGCCTTCCATGACAAACTTGTAGAGGACGGCGCAATGGTCAATAGACGGTTGGTCGGAGACAAAGACTACAACAGACGTTTCATTAAGGTTAAAACAAACAATATAACCGAAAAGCTAAAAGAAATAGCTCACGTAATGGGTGCTATCTCCGGCGCTGGTGGCGAGATTACCTTGTCGGAAAAAGGAAAGGTAGTAGAGGAAGCGAAAAAACGAGCAGCGGAAGATACTCCAATTCCGAGCGGCAAGGGCAAAGAAGGTTCGTTTGCAGATTTGTGGCTGTCCAGAATGAATATGGCGCTTGACTTTGTGCTGGAAACAGAAAAAGCGAGTGCTTCCGTGCCAGTAATCAAGTCTTATCTTTCTAGAGGAAAGAAGGTTGTACTGTACCACGACCTCAAAGAAAGCAAAATCACAAGACCGTTTAAACTGACGGATGCTGAGTACAAAAGAATGAACGCGGAGCAAAAGAAGCAGTACAATGCGTTCAAGAAAATGTTCCCGGAATACGCTGACTTAGACCTGTCCCAAGAGTTGTCTGCTATAAACATCATCAAAGAAGCCTTTGGCGATAAAGTTAGATTCGTTAACGGCAACGAATCAGACAGCAAAAGAAAAGCGGCTGTAAAAGAATTTAACGACGACAACAGCGGCGTTGATATTATTATGGTCACTTCTGCCGCTGGTCAAGAAGGTATTTCCTTGCACGACAAAACTGGCGCATATCCTAGAGTTTTAATCAACCTTGGACTGCCCGTAAGACCTACCGCAGCAATTCAGATTGAAGGGCGCATATACAGATACGGAGCGAAATCTGACGCTATGTTTAGGTATCTGATTATAGGCTCGCCAGATGAGCAAAACGCCTTTTACGAAAAAATAGCGACTCGCTCTAAAACAGCAGAAAACATGGCCCTTGGCAGTGAAGCGCGAGCGTTAGACATTGCGTTTCAGAGTGGCTATTTTTCCGCTGCCCACGACTTAGGGAAAAAATTCGACTACACGACCGACGAAGAAAGCACAGGCGGTAAAGAATCTGATAGCCAATCCAGAGAGGCAGCAATGAAGGATTTGCTTAACGCCGCTGCTGCTTCTGATGATATTTCTTTCAAAGCTGCTGTCAAGCGATTAGTTGACGCTGAACGCGAAAGTGAAATCGCAAGAAAGCAGGAAGAAATTCTGACAGAAGATAACGAAAAGAAATTCTTGAGAACCTTAAAGGACGCTTTCCACGGTAGCAAGATTGCAACCGTAGCCGACGGTGTATACGTAGTTGAACTTCCTAACAGCAACAACCTTTGGGTTGATACCAACACGTCGCAAGCCGCTATCTTGGGTAAGATGACATATGAGCAGAAAAAGCAGATGCTGAGCGCGGCTGATATTAAATCATCTGGCTTTGTAATCCGCGGATATTACAACAAGGAAACCGTCAACGAAGCGGGCGGCGAAGTGGTTGATGTAATCAGACTGACCGAGGCGGCGAACGACGCTACGGTTTATCACGAAGTCATGCACTTTGTTCACAGAACCTTGCTGAAACCTTCTGAAATAGAGCACCTGTATCGCTACTACAGATATAAACTCAAGAAGCAAACGGGTGAAGCCGCTTTTAACAAGTTCACCGAAAAGGAAATCAGAAGGCGTTGCGAAGAAATGGAGTGCGATGACTACGCTGCATTTGTGCAAGAGGACAAACGCCCGAAGAATCTTGCAGAGCGAATTGTTTGGAAGATTCAAAAATGGGTAGCTGGGCTTGCCAAAAAGTTCGGTATAGATACCGACACGGGCATTTTCCTTTCCGTTAAGAGCGGCAAGATGTTCAACCGAGGAACAAACGAGAGTGGTAGAACGGGACGACAGTATAATGCGGCTATGTATAAAAACAAAGCCAGCGACTTCCCAAACTTTAAAGAAAAAGTTCTTAGTGGAGAAGTCAAACTGGCTTCTAAGACGTATTTTGCTTATAATGTTGATGGACAAATTATCAGAATCGCGGGGGATGCTGTTAATCATGTAGAAGATGAGCATCATCTGACTGATGAAGAATGGATTGATGCTTTAGATGGGTTATCTGAACCAGAAGCAGTTTATTACGGGAATAAAGAGCAAGGTCAGAGAGGCAAGCCGATGGTGTTCAAAACTAGCGGAAGCAGAAGCTCCAAGTACGGCGTAGTGCTTGAATTCTCACCTAGCGGGGAAATCTACCTCAAGACACTTTACAAAGGCACGGATTCCAGTATAGATGATTCCATAAAAAAAAGAGGAGCTGCCGGGCGCTTCTTACCAGATGGTAAGTCCGCTGTTCCGAACAGTCATCCTCTATCTATATATAGTGTACAACAAGGTGTTATGGATGTCAACGAAAAAGAGGAACAATCCTACTCCGCAACTGAGCAATCAGATGGCAAGCTAAACTTCAAGGTAACTCCTATCGAAGAAGTAAACGGCAAAGCGATGCCGGATGACTTACGAGCCGTGGTTGCCGAAGCCAATCGCGAGGCAGATGAAGCTGGTGTTAAAGCTGGCGAAATCAAAACCAAAATCAATAAAATGACCGACCGTGCGAAAGATGCAGTTGGTGGCATCTTTGAGGCGACATTGCGCAGCCCGAGCCGCCTTGCCGAAAAGAGTCCTGTGTTTAGAAGTTTCTATAACATCTACTCAAAAGCTCAAGAAACCCAAGAGAAGCTTCGCGCTAGGTGGAGAAAGCAATTCCAGACATTCGTTGGCATGTTGAAAGACAACCAGCAATTCGACGATTATTTAGACCTTTTGCAGTCTGGCGAGATGGAGCAAAAGGAATATACGTTGAAAGAGCTGCAAGACGCTGGGTATGACAAGGATGTCGTCGAGGCTTATGTCCGCACACGCCAACTTATTCGCAACGTGTGGAGTTCAGTAAACGACGCACACAGAGGTCTGACACACGTTCGCGAAACCTTGAACGCAAAAGAGTTTAAGGCACTGATGAAGGAACCGTTTTTGGAGAATGTAGAAGTTCTCGTGTCCGACGGCTCCAAGAAAGATTCTAATGCCAAAAAATGGGTGCCAGCGTCAAAGCTGGAAAAGATTGTGAATGGCGTAGAGTACGAGGTACGCTACGACAAACCCAGAGTTTACACAAGCTCTTCCAAGGAAGTTATGACTCCAGAGCAGTTGAAAGAGCTGCAAAACAGCCCGTATGCTGTTGTGTCAGCGGTTGTTGAGAAGCGCATTGGCGAGGATGGTCCTGTATATTACGAAGCCAAAGTGAAGCGTGTAGCTCCGCCGATTGGAAAAATCGCTGGTTATTTACCGCATATCTTTGAGCAGTGGATGGTTTTGGCGGAAACCAAAGACGGGCTTGTGCCAGTCGGAAGCGGCAAGAATTTGAAAGAAGCCTATAAGGCAGCTCAATATTTGCAGCAAAACGGCAGCGAAAAAGTCACTTTCCAAATCGCGCCCAAGTTCTTCGACCCCAACAGATACTTGGGCGACGAAAACAATTCTGCTGGTGGCAAGAAATCTTCCCTTGTTGTTAGCGACGCAGAATATATTGCACTGCAAAGAGCCATTGTCGACAACTGCAAGATGAGCGTACCGGAAGCAAGAGATGCGTTGAAGGGTGTTGTTGGACGTACAAACCGTAACCGCTTCTTTGGCAACCTGCGCCACAGAAAAGGTAGAGTTGGTTACAACTCCAACGTCATCAATTCTTTGGACAGATATTTTACAATGTCGTCCAGATATTGCGCATTGCAGCCAGCGAAGCAGAAGTCGATAAAACTGTTCGAGAGAACCTTCGGACGTTGGGATAAAGAGTATGGCGGCAAAGAGGCGATGGCCAACATCATCAAACGCTATATTCGCCATAACAACGGCACTCCGAACTACCTCGAATCCATGATTAACAGCATGATTGCCAAGAACGATTGGCTGTTGAAGAATCTGAACGCTAATTACGGCGACAGATTGGGTGTAGCACTCGCCGGAAACATCAACGGATTTTTAAGCAAGAGCCTTTTAGGCTTCTTGAATGTATCGTCCGCCCTCGTCAATATGACGCAGTTGGTCAATACGGTGGCGTTGATAGGCGTAGGGCACACAGCACACGGCATGTCGGCGCTGAAAAACATGAGTCTTTCCGACAAGAAGGTTTTGGCAGAGGTCGGCGTCCCTTATAACATCGGACTTGATACTCCTAGTGGCTTCTCTAAACGCAGAAGTGCTATCGAAGGCAAACGCCAAGGCTTTGCACGCTTGCGCTCTATGATTAGCAAGGCAGGAGACAAGGGCATGTACTTCTTCAAAAAAGCTGATGAAATTACAAGAGCTGTGGCTGTTTTAGGCGCGTACAACGAAGCGACAAAAGACAAGGGGATGAGCCACAAACAAGCTATAGCCTATGCTAGACGCATAAACCGCGAAGCCAACTTTGATTACGGCTCATCTGATGCGCCGGGTGTCTATCAGATGTTTAGCGGAACAGTTCTTGGCGACTTGGGCCTGCTGTTCCAGAAATACCCTATGAAAGAATGGGAGCTGATGATGTCGCTTATGCCGTACTTCGGTAAAGGAACAAAAGCACAGAAGGCAAGATTCTGGGCAATATACCTTCTTATGGCTGGCTTTGCAGGATTGCCCGGCGGAGACTGGCTGGATGAGTTCTTGGAGAAAATACTGGGATATAAGCCATCCAGTGTTTTGAAAATGGAGTTGTTTAAAAACCTTGGAGATAACCCGGTTTCAAGAACGCTTGTATATGGCATCTTCTCTAATCTCGGTGTAGATATTTCCAGACGAGTTGGCATGTCTAGCATGTTCCCGGACAACGATTCCTTACTGGAGTATTTGGCAGGTCCTGCGGGCAGCGTAATCCCCGGCAGCATTGCTAGTGCAATGTCTGGCGATTTCATCAAGGCCATGAAAACAGTTAACCCAGCTATAGGCAATATCGCAGAGGCGCTGCGTGGCTATAGCACTAACTCCAAAGGTCAAGTATCATACAGGTACGAGGGTACAGAAAAGTACCTCAAGGGTATGGGATTTAGACCAGTAGGCCAGAGCTTAGCGGCAGACATGTCATCCGCGACATACGCTGAAAAGACACGTACTAAAAACAAAAAGCAAAAACTGTTGATGGATGCCGCGAGAAAGCGCGCCGATGGCGAGAAGCTTACTACAGCAGAAATGACAGAGCTTAGAAAGAACGGCATAACAGGCGCGCAATTGAAAAAAGCTGTTAGTGATTTAACATTAACAACTGCTGAACGTGCGCAGAAATACATGTCGAAACAGCAGAAAAAAGATTTTGCTGATGTACCCACATTGGGTAAATAAAGTCGGGGGAGCCGTTACCTAGGAACGGCTTTATATAACAGAGCCACTGCGCAAGCGGTGGCTCAAACTATTTTTAGCATGAGGTGTTTATGGAATTAGAAGAGATTTTAGGCACAATCTTGAGCGGCCCGATGCTGGCTGCTGCCTGCGTCGTGGTTTACCTACACAGGCAGGATAGCCAATCCTTGCATCAAAGCATTGATAACAATACAAATGCGTTAAAGGAATTGGCGGGGCTTATCAATGAGATGCGTGTCGAGCAGGGCAAGGTAGACCAACAGCTTGACAGCCTTTGGCATCGCTACAAAGAGCTTAAAGAAGAGCTGGATGAACTGCGTAAATGCTGTCACTGCGGCGGCAGTAAAGGCGGTGAATAGCTTATGTGGAACAAGATTAAAGGCTACGTCGGGAAATATTTTGATATAGCCAAAGAGAGGATTAATGACATGCAGTCGCCTATCAAATGGATGATAGCATCGTATTTTGCCTTGGTGGTACTGCTGGTACTGACGTACTACGGCGCGTGGTGCTGGCAGGCCTACTACGGCAAGATTGTGATGAGCGATTTGCTGGCAGTAATTCAAGAAATGATTGGCCCCGCCATGATAGGCTTTGTGACCTTCATCGCAGGCTGCTTCGTTGATGTTAACGGCAACGGCGTTCCCGATAAATTCGAGGACAATGAAGAAGACAAGGAGCGTGAAGAAAACGACTAAGGTAATCGTGAAAGAAACACATCTTGATTTTGACAGCTTGAACGAGCGCCAACAAACCAATATGATTGTGGTGCATCATACAGGCAACCAGACAGATGATAACCTGTCGGCGGCAGAGATTCATGACTCTCATAAAGCTCAGGGCTGGGCTGGCATCGGCTACCATTATGTTATTCGCAAGGATGGCACAATCGAGCGAGGCAGACCTAGATGGGCTGTTGGTGCTCATGCTTACGGCAGAAACAGAGATACTATCGGTATCCATGTCTGCGGCAACTTTGAGATTGCACGCCCTACGCCAGAGCAGCTTAACAGCCTCTCTGCGCTTATTGGCGAGCTGTGCAACATCTACAACCTGACGGCGGCAAAAAACGTCGTGGTGGGGCACAGAGACCTCATGGCGACCGCCTGCCCCGGCAGAAAACTTTACGAAAAGATGCAGACCATCCGCGGCAACGCCGAATGGTATAGGCTGCATTAAGAAAGGTAGGTGAATGAACGATGATGGAGAAAGTTGATAATTTTTTAGAGTATGTCACTGATAAGAAATTTCTGGCTGGACTTGTGCTGGGCTTTGCGTTAGGAGCACTGCATCATTATTTCGGCTTGTGATAACCAATTAGCGACAAAGCACAAACAGTTCAACAAGGGGACAATTTGTCCCCTTGTTACTGTTATATGAGGTAAAAATGGATGGATTTAAAACATTTATTAAAAACAATCGCCTTTTGTTTATTGCTCTTGCTATCTTCTTGTGCGTTGGTATCTGGTTCAGCTTCGGCGCAGGAAGCAGAACGCACGATAGCGGAAGCGGAATACACGATAACGGAGAGCGAGTTGACGCTGTTCGACACGAGATTAGAACAGCTCGCGAGCAGCAACACAAAATTAGCGAGGGATTGCAGAGTGCTGAAAGCAGAGCTGGCAAAGTCACAAGCAGCCTTGAGCGAAGCGCAAGTGCAAACCAAGAAGCTGCAAGCAGAGCTGACAGCATTGAAGCAACAATCGAGCAGCAACGAGCTGCTATTGCAGACTGCCAACGACTCACTAGAACTATACGCGAAAGAGGTAAAAAGGCAGCAACGGATAATTAAGACACAGCGCAACATAGCATGGGTATTGCTAGGCGGCGCTTTAGCGGTGGCAATCGCAACATAATATGGACGATTTCAAAAAGCGTGCAAGGGATTGGCTGCATAATTCGACGCGAGAAGAATTTTACGCCATGCTGCACGAAGCAAAGGTCAGCCCTCGGCAATACGTTGTCTGCGAAAAGCGATTTGTCGATGGACTGATGAATTACCAGATTGGTATGGAAATGAATATTTCCGATAAGACTGTTGAACGTGATGTTGCTGCTGCATATGAGTCTGTTTTACGTGTTTTGAAATCTAGAATAAAGCGAAGCCCCTTGGGTATACGACTTTGTATCGTATGCCTAAGGGGCTTATTTTTTATGCGTTAAATACAAAATATATGTCTGAATGATGAGGGAATGTTGATAGAACGATTTAACAAAAATATCGCAAAATATAAGTGTGAGGTGATAACAATGTACGGGCAACAATACACACCGAATCCTTATGTGGGAGCTGCACCGCAGATGCAACAGCGATTAAATTATTTGCAGCAACAGATGCAGATGTATCAGCAACCGCAAATGCCTATGAGTCAGATGCCTCAAGCATTAAAAGGCAGAGTGGTGACTGGTATAGATGAAGCAAAGGCTGCACAGATAGACCTTGACGGCAGTAGTACCTTCTTTCCATGTCCGGCGGAGGGAAAGATTTACGAGAAGTCTATAGACCTAAACGGGCTGCCTGTATTCAGAGTTTATCAATTAAGCAATCCGCAGGAGCAGAAACAAGTTGTATATGCTGAACGAAGTTATGTTGATAACTTAATTCAACGTGTGGATAAGTTGGAGAAACAGCTAGGAGGTATGAACCATGAACCCGATGCAAATAATGGCAATGTTACAGAATAGTGGCAATCCGATGCAGATGCTTACGCAAATGGCGCAGCAGAATCCTATGATGGGGCGCGCTATGCAGATGGGCAAAGGCAAAAACGAGGTGCAGTTGAAAGAAACTGTACGCAACCTCGCGAAGCAACGTGGCATGAGCGACGAGCAGCTTCAGCAGATGTTATCTAATTTCGGCTTAACTCTTTGATGCGCACAGAGAGTTCGCATATATCATCGGAAGGAGTGAATTATCATGACTTTAGAAAATGGCGGCGCAGGCGTAGTGCCTGTAATGGACATGAACCGCGGCTATGGCGACTGCATGGGCTTCGGCGGCGGCTGGTGGGCATGGATTCTCATTATTTTCGTAATGATGGGCGGTTGGGGAGGCAACTGGAACAATCGCGGCAACATGGGTGCTGAAATCTTCGCAAACGGTTCCATGACGCGCGACCAGATTGCAGACCAGTTTTCCATGCAAGATATTAAAGACGGCATCCGTGGTGTCCAGAACGGCCTGTGTGACGGCTTTTATGCTCAAAACACTACCATGCTTAATGGCTTTAACGGCGTTCAACGCGACCTTATGCAGACAGGTTATCAGCTTGGCAACCAGCTTTCGGAGAACCGTTTTGCGCAGCAACAGTGCTGCTGCGAAACGAACCGAAACATTGACGCAGTGCGCTATGAGAACGCACGCAACACCTGCGATATTGTCAATGCAGTGAAAGAGGACGGCGAAAAGACCAGAGCAGTTCTGATTGCCAACCAGATTCAAGATTTGCGTGACAAGCTCGCAGACCGCGACCGTGATTTGCAGACTGCTAATTTCCAACTGTCTCAGCAGGCTCAGAGCGCTGCTCTCATCGGCACGCTGAGACCTTATCCGCAGCCCGCTTATATTACGTCTAGTCCGTATCAAAGTGTCGCTGCTAACGTAGCTGGCGCTTGCGGCTGTGCATATCAGCAGCAGTTAGCTTAACAACTTTATAAATGTGCATAAACTGCACTGTTAGGGGCGGTGCAAACCGTCCCTATTGCTTTAACTAAAGGGGTGAAACAAATGACTTGTAATCAAAAATCTGCACTGACCACCGTTGTGACCGCGACACAAACCGTGGCGGCGAACGGGTTCGTGAATTTTCCTACCAATAATCTGTTGACTGGCGTGGCAATCGGACACACCGCGGGCGCTACTACCGTGAACCTGATTCGAGGTTTGTATCTCGTGACGCTGGACGCTGACGTAACACCGACCGCCGCTGGCGACATTGGCCTGCGACTCGTTCGCAATGGCGTAGCTGTGCCGGGGGCAGAAGCAACGGTAACAGGTGCGACTGGCGACACATACAACATTGGCTTTGCTACACTGGTTCGTGTTCTGCCGAGTTGTTGCGTAATTAACAACAACTCTGCGTTGCAAGTACAAGCGACTGCCGCAGGCACTATCAGCAACGCTTCTTTGAGTGTTGTTCGTCTGGCATAGGAGGTAGGCATCATGCACAAGCTGAAAAAGTATTGGCAGCACGTCGAACATGACGAAGCGAAGATACTAAAGATGGAAGAAGTAGCCTGCGAAGCGTTAGAGAAGCTGCGCTGGAACTGCCCAGATATTTTCTGGAACACCGCGTATGAGCTACACAAAATCGCCTACGGTGCTCATTTTGATGAAGAACTGGCTAAGATGGCAGTCTCCAAAATGAAGAATGTAGACGGCACGCGCGGCGCTCACTGGACGTACGAGCAGACCAGCCAACTTGCTGACCAGCACGGCATTGAATGTAAAGGCGACTTCTACTATGTCATGAATATGCTGCATAGCGATTTCGTAGAAATTCTTGGCAGCGACGTGAATAATTACGTGAAGATGGCCAAAGCCTATATGTGTGACCCCGATGCTGCGGAAAGCAAAGTATTTGACTTGTGGATAGCAGGTATGAGGGCAAAAAGAGAAGAATAAATTGAAACCACAAAGCGACCTACTAAATCGGTAAACCAGGCTGCTTTGTGGTTCAACTTTGGTTGCAAATAGTATGAAAAAATAGGGTAATTTAGGGTAAAAAAGGGGAGATAAGACAAATGAATCAAGGCTCTCGAAAACCTCGAAAGCCTTGATTTATAGGGGTTTGAGCCGTTTTGATGGTGGTTGGTACTATTAATTCGTAATCAGTAGGTCGCAGGTTCAAATCCCGTCAGTAGCTCCATTAAAAAATCAAGCACCCATGCGGTTTTCGCGTGGGTGCTGTTTTTATGTGCGCTGGGGAAAAATAATGCTTGTTGGTTGCAATTTGGTTGCAATTTCGCTTTGCGGTAACAGAGAATTTGGCTAGAAAATAGATGCTCTGCAATAAAAAAGCCGTTGGTCAAACCAACGGCTTAGTAAATTCTGGTGGAGATAAGCGGGATCGAACCGCTGACCTCTTGAATGCCATTCAAGCGCTCTCCCAGCTGAGCTATACCCCCATATTATATATTTATCTTACAAAAGAGGGCGGTGTTTGTCAAGTAAGCAAAAGCACTATAAGTCAGTAATTTAGCGTGTAAACAGAATTATTTTATATAGTATAAGAAAAACAAAACAGGTCTGTTTTTAAATTTACTATATAATTAAAATGCTTGCTTGTGGCTATGATGTAAAATAAAAGCAGAGAATCTGCGGGGATGCGACAGGCGCTTTGAAAAATATATTGTGCATAATTTATTTCGCAAGCTTAATGATAGTCCGGGCGGAATTTTAGTCAAAAATTTGACTAAATGCGTGAAAAGTATTAAAATATAAACGTTGTATTAGCTTCGTAAAAAATAAAAGCATAGCAGTTTAATAGATATTAAAAATAAAAGGAGTATCAGGATGAGTCAAAATTTCTTGGAGCGTTGTAATGAAAAAATGCAGTCATTATATGATTGTTGCGGAAAAAAAGTAAACGAATTGTATGCTAAGCTGGCAGAAGATGTGCAATCATTATATAATCACTGTAAAGTACAGGCAAGCGAACTGGTTGCCAAGCTGTTAGAAAAAGTGCAGTTATTATACAATGATTGTTTAGAAAAAATAGCAGCGATTGTTGCACAGGTGAAGGCAGTAATAGCTGTTGCCGCAGCTGTTGCAAAAATTCAACTGACTATGCTTGAGCGTCGCGTGCGTCTGCATGTTATGAGCATTGTGAATAAGCTGCAGGCTAAGCAGCAGGAGATTGTCGGACGTATGAAAGCACGCTATCATGCGCTGCGCAGTACCTGGCGCCGTAACCAGCATTTTACCTTCTGGTTTATTCCGGCAGACGGTCAGAATATCGCTAAAACCCATGTGAAAAAGACTCATTTGAAATATGCTTTGACAGCAGTTGCTTCCTTCCTTGTTTTTGTGTCCTGTACTATCGGTGTACTTGCTCATTTTGCTGTGCAAAACGAGCAGCAGAAGCAGGAACTGGCTGCTTATAAGCAGACTAAATCCGAGCAGGAGCAGACTATCAGACAATTACGCCTGATGGCAGAAACCAACCAGAAGAAGCTGGCAGCTTTATCAAAGCTTGAAGATCAGGTTCGTAGCCAGATGGAAAAAAGCGGTGCACAGCTTCCTCCTAAGAGCAATGCTTCCGATTACGCAGGTCAGGGCGGTCCTGTATTGGGTTCTGCAAACCCGGCAAACATTGTGTTGGAGCAGGAAAAGAACATTGGTCTTGAGGCCGATGCGAAAAAAGTTGATTTGGAGAATTTGCTGAGCGCTATTGAAGCTGAGAACTATCGTCGTGAGGTTACTCCGAGCCAATGGCCTACCAGTGGCGGTTATATTTCCTCTTCTTTCGGCGGTCGCGCTAATCCCTTCGGCGGGTATGGCCGTGACTGGCATCCGGGAATTGATATTGCCACTGATTATGGCGAGCCGGTTTATGCCAGTGCAGCAGGCTATGTACAGCAGGCAGGCTGGTATGGCGGTTATGGAATTTATGCACGTATAAACCATGATTATGGCTATCAGACAGCATATGGTCATATGAGCCGTGTTGTCTGCAGTGCAGGACAATATGTGAAAAAAGGCGAGATTATCGGTTATGTCGGCAGCACCGGCTACAGCACCGGTCCGCATCTGCATTTTGAAGTTATTCATTATGGCGAGCAGGTTGATCCTTCCAGCCTGATGTAATTGTGACTGATAATCAGATATTGAAAATTTTAAGTTCGTCGTGCTTTGTGCGACGAACTTTTTTTAAGTAAAAAAGAAATAAATTTCAGAAATATTATTTACATATGTTCTGACAAATGCTACAATGAGGGTGAAGAAAGGAGCGGATAAACTATGCTTACGTTAGAAATGTTGGAAAAAATGCTTTTGGCAGCAGCAGTTGAGCTTGAAGAAAAAAGTAAAATGCTGTGTGAGCTGGACAGCGTAGCCGGTGACGGTGATCATGGTGTTACTATCGCGCGTATGGCAGAGTCCATGAAAAAGAAAGTAGAAGCGCATGACAGTGCTAATATTAAAGATTTACTTGATGATTTGAGCATGGCTTTTATGAACAGCAACGGCGGCAGTGCAGGACCTTTATGGGGCACTGTTTTTGGCGGACTTGCTGATGCTGCACCTGAGGATGCTAAGGAAGTTTCTTTGGAAGAGCTTCAAGCTATGCTGGCTCAGGCTAAAGAGGATTTTGAGGATATTTCCAAGGCTAAAATCGGTGATAAGACGATGGTTGATGCTCTGTATCCCGCACTTGAAGCAGGTATGACTGCCGAAGGTGATGCGAAGGCTGTCTTTGCAGCAATGGGTAAGGCTGCAGCCGAGGGCGCAGAAAAAACTGCTGACATGATAGCACGCTTCGGCCGTGCTAAAAACGTCGGTGAACGCAGCCTGGGTACGAAAGATCCCGGTGCAACATCTATTTCTATTCTGCTGACAGCGATGGCTGCGGCAATCTGATTTGCTGATAAAGCGCAAGCTTTAAAAAACAATAAATAAAAACGGAGGCGTCATTATGCAAAAATTCATTAACAATCCGGAAAATCTGACAAGTGAATTATTGGAAGGTCTTGTGTTATCTAATCCTGATATCATCACTCTGGAGCAGGGAAACCTCATTGTAAACAAGAAGTTGGCAGAGGCAGACCGCGTAACTATCGTAACCTTGGGCGGAACCGGCCATGAGCCTGCTATCAGCGGCTTTGTCGGCGAAGGTATGATTGATATTTCTGTTGCAGGTAATATTTTTGCTGCACCCGGCCCTCAGGCTTGCGTAGAAGCAATTAAGATGGCTGATAAAGGTCATGGCGTACTTTTCGTTGTACTTAACCATGCAGGTGATATGCTGACCGGCAACCTGACCATGAAACAGGTGAAAAAACTGGGCATCAATGTTGTTAAGGTTGTAACTCAGGAAGATGTTGCCAATGCTACGCGTGAAAACGCTGACGACCGCCGCGGTCTGGTTGGCTGCGTTCCTTTGTATAAAATTGCCGGTGCTGCAGCTGCTGCAGGCAAATCCTTGGAAGAGGTTGCTGTTATTGCACAAAAATTTGCTGATAACATGGCAACTATCGCTGTTGCTACTAAAGGTGCTACTCATCCCGCAACCGGTATGGAAATCGCTCATATTGCTGAAGGCACTATGGAAGTCGGCATGGGCCAGCATGGTGAAGGCGGTGGCGGTACTCAGCCGATGAAATCTGCTGACGAAACAGCTGCTATTATGATGGACGCTCTGCTGAAGGATCTGGACGTAAAAGCAGGCGAAAAGCTGATGGTTTTTATCAACGGCAGTGGTGCTACTACTCTGATGGAACAGCTGATTGTTTTCCGTGCCTGCCATAAGCTGTTGGCAGAAAAAGGTATTGAGGTTGTGGCAAGTGCTGTAGGCGAAATCCTTACCGTACAGGAAACCGCAGGCTTCCAGATGTTCATTGCACGTATGGATGATGAGCTGCTTGGCTACTGGAATGCTCCGTGCCGCACTCCGTACTACAGAAATTAAGCAGGTGACTGAATATGGCAGATAAAGAAGGTAATGTACTGGCAAAAGATTATGGCATCGGCATTGCTCCGCCGGAGCGTCCGTTCCCGGTAAAGGGACACGCATCCGCAGGCTGGGGCATGCAATCTCGTCTGGGACAGATTTTTGCTGATGACGGCCGCACTATTATGCTGGCTTTTGACCATGGCTATATTATGGGCTCTACCGCAGGTCTGGAACGTCTTGATTTGACGATTCCTCCGTTGATGCAATATGCAGATTGCCTGATGGCAACAAGAGGCGCATTGCGTACCTGCATTCCCGCTAACCATCACAAGGCTGTTGCTCTGCGCTGTACTGCTGACACCAGCGTACTCAAGGACGACATGAGCTTTGGCAATGTGGGCGTAGAAATTGAAGATGCTATTCGCATGAATGCTTCTTGCATGGCAGTTCAATGCTTTGTAGGCTCTGCAGGCGAGCTTGACTCCCTGCGCAATTTGTCTTATTATGTAAATATGGGCGAACGTTTTGCAATTCCTGTTCTCGGTGTTGTAGCAGTTGGCAAGGAGATGGAGCGTACCACGCGTTATTTCTCCCTGGCTACACGTCTGCTGGCCGAAACCGGCGCACATATCATCAAAACCTATTATTGTGATAAATTCGAACAGGTTACTGCTGCGTGCCCCGTACCTATCGTAATTGCCGGCGGTAAGAAGATTCCTGAGCGTGATGCACTGGAAATGGCTTACCGTGCCGTAAATGAAGGCGCTGCCGGTGTTGATATGGGACGCAACGTTTTGCAGGCTGCCGCACCGAAGGCTATGCTGCGTGCAATCCGTATGGTTGTACACGAAAATGCAACTCCGGAAGCAGCTTATCATGCTTATGAGTTATGGCAGAAGGATGTGGATTAAATGAAAGAATTTATGCATGTTGGCGTACCGACGACTGTTGCAAGAGAAGGCGAGATTTATGCAGAAGGCATAAAGACACATCTCATTACTCCTGATACCAATGAATTTCATATTGAATACCTGCGTTTCGAAAAAGATACTCCGTTGCCGGAAGAACTGCAGACCTTAGTGCATGTAGCTTATAAGGTTGATGACCTTGATAAGCAGCTGGCAGAAAATAAGGTTATTGTTGAGCCCTGGATGGCTGATGAGCATACCCGCATTGCTTTCATCATGAAGGATGGTATCCTGTTCGAATTAATGGAAGAAGTTAAATAAATGCTATCGGTTCATGAACGGGCACAGCTTGTAGCTGCTGCCCGTTTATATTATGAAAGCAATCTGACGCAGGCGCAAATTGCACAACGCTTGAACGTGTCACGTCCATCTGTCAGCAAGATGCTGGCAAGAGCGCGTGAGCTGGGAATTGTGCATATTGAAATCCGGGCCGGAGATGAGGGAAAGGCGGATTTGCTGCAGCGTCTGCAATCTAAATATGCCTTGGCCGGTGGCTGTGTGCTTACAGATGAACAGGACGAATTGACGCAGGCTATGCATTATCTTATGGCTGAAACAACGGCTGACAAGAGCTTGGCTCTAGGCTGGGGTTATGCCTTGGGTGAGGTTGTGCTGAAGGCTGCGGACTGCAGCAGTTATACGCAGGATGGCATGGTATATCCGCTGATCGGTACGGCAAATTTTCCTAATAAGGGCTATCATCCGGATGAGCTGGTGAAAATATGGGCAAGCGCCTGTGGCAGAAGCTGTTATATGCTTGGCTGCAGTGCTTTTCCTGATTCCGAGGAGGAACGCGCAGAGTTGGAAAACAGGTCGGTTTATCAGCAGCTTCTGCAGCAATGGCATAGTTTGGATGCTGCTGTTGTATCTATCTGCGGCTATCCTGCCGTGCCTGATGAAGCAACGGCAACCCGTTTCGGTAATGCGTTGGAACAGCAAAAGGCCGTAGGAAGCTTTTTGTCATATTATTATAATCAGCGCGGTGAATTCATCAGCGGTAATAATGATTACTGTCTGCATATTCCGTTGGCACAGCTGCGCCGTTGCAAGAAGCTGATAGGCATTGGGCTGAATGCCGGTAAAAAGGCGTTGCTGGGTGCTTTGGCAACAGGTCTTTTTACCAATCTTGTTGTCAGCGAAGAGCAGGCTAAGGCTTTGCTGAAATAATTTCATTGATGATTGACTGCCTCACACTATAAGTGTGGGGCAGTTTTGCTTTTTACAGAAGAATGTGTAACTTTTTATACAGTAAATATACATTGGAAACAGAAATGAGGAAATTTTTTCAAAAAACTTTACAAATAAAGTATAAAAGCATAAAATAACCCTAACTACATTTATACGATAATTTGTAGCATGGAAGGATGGTAGAAAATGATTTCTCTCAAAAGCAACAAAATTAAAGCATTGGCAGCCGGCCTGATGCTGACCCTCGCCTTGGGGGCATTAGGCTGCGGCGGTGACAAAAAGGAAGCAGGCGCAAAGGCTGAAAAAGTCAATGTCGGCATTGTTCAATTGGTAGAACATGCGGCACTTGATGCAGCTAACAAGGGGTTTGTTGACGGTCTGGCATCTAAGGGCTATAAGGAAGGTCAGAACATTACTTTTGACAAGCAAAATGCTCAAGCTGACCAGTCTAATCTGCAGAACATTGCTCATCGCTTTGTAAATAATAAGGTTGATTTGATTTGTGCTATTGCAACTCCTGCGGCACAGACGGTAGCAAATGTTACCAGTGATATTCCTATCGTTGCTACTGCGGTAACTGACTACAAAACCGCTAAGCTGGTTAAGGATAATGCTAAACCGGGCACTAATGTAACCGGTACAACCGATATGAACCCTGTTGCCGAGCAGCTGGATTTGCTGCTGAAGCTGGTTCCGAATGCTAAAACCATCGGTACAATTTATTGCTCCAGCGAGGTTAACTCCCAACTGCAGGTTGAGCTGCTGAAGAAGGCTGCAGCTGCTAAGGGAATTACCGTAAAGGAAGCTACTGTTTCTACTGTTAATGATATCCAACAGGCTGCCCGTAGCCTGACAGGTGATGTACAGGCAGTATATGTACCGACTGATAACGTATTGGCTTCCGCTATTCCTACTTTAATCAGTGTAACCGAGGAAGCAAAGCTGCCGGTTATTTGCGGTGAAGGCGGCATGGTAAGAGCCGGTGGTTTGGCAACATTGGGTGTTGATTATTACCAGCTCGGCTTCCAAACCGGTGTGATGGCTGCTGATATTCTGAGCCGTAAAGCAAAACCGGCTGATATGGCTATTCAGGCACAAAAAGAATTTAAGCCTACCATCAATCTTAAGGAAGCAGCTAAGATTGGTTTGAAGGTTCCTGAAGATTTGCTTAAGGGTGCAGATGTTATTAAATAATTAAAATTTGGAGCCTGCCGTTAAAAAAGCAGGCTCTTTTTTCGCTAAGAAGATTGGGAGGAATTGGGAAATGATTAGTTTGCTGATACCTACAGTGGCACAGGGCTTACTGTGGGCGTTGATGGCTCTTGGTGTATATGTAACATTCCGAGTGCTGGATATTGCTGATTTGACGGTAGAAGGCAGCTTTCCGCTGGGTGCGGCAACAGCTGCTTCCATGATGGTTGCAGGCTTCGGTCCTCTGGCAGCACTTTTGGGTGCCTGCATTGCCGGTATGCTGGCTGGTATTATAACCGGCATTTTGCATACTAAAATGAAAATACCTGCTCTGTTGGCCGGTATTTTGACCATGATTGCTTTGTATTCTGTTAACCTGCGTATTATGGGTAAGGCTAACTTATCCCTGCTTGGTGTGGATACTACTTTTAAAATTGCCAAGTCTATGATGGACCTGTCAATGGCGCAGACAACGCTTGTTGTTGGTCTGGCTGTAACCGTTCTGGTGGGCTGCTTCATGTACTGGTTCTTTGGTACGCAGATTGGCGCTGCTATCCGCGCTACCGGCTTCAACCAGCAGATGATCCGCGCTCAGGGCGTAGATACTGATGTAACGATTATTCTTGGCTTGCTCATCAGTAATGCTCTGGTTGCTGTTTCCGGTGCTCTGGTTGCGCAGTCCAACGGCTTTTCCGATGTCGGTATGGGTACCGGCACAATCGTTATCGGTCTGGCATCCGTTATTATCGGTGAGGTGCTTTTCGGTACACGCAGCTTTAAAAACTGCCTGATTTCCGTAGTTTTAGGCTCTATTGTTTATCGTATTGTAATTGCAGTTGTACTGGCTATGGGTATGCCGCCAAACGATCTGAAGCTCTTTACCTCAGTGCTGGTGGCAATTGCTTTGTCCATGCCGCTGATTAAAAGTAAATTCGGTGCCAGAAAGGCGGTGCGTTAAATGCTGCATGTAGAACACGTTTCCAAAACATTTTTCCCCGGAACTATCAATGAAAAGAAGGCTCTGCAGGATTTATCTCTGCATCTGGAGCCCGGTGATTTTGCTACAGTTATCGGCGGTAACGGTGCCGGCAAATCTACTACGCTGAATGCGATTGCCGGTGTTTTCCCGATAGATAAGGGCAAGATTATTATTGACGGTGAGGATATTACCAAAAAGCCGGAGCATAAGCGTGCTAAATATATCGGCCGTGTATTCCAGGATCCGATGCTTGGTACTGCTGCCGGTATGATGATAGAAGAAAATCTTTCTCTGGCAGCCCGTCGCGGCGAAACTCCCGGCTTGGGCTGGAGCCTTTCCAGCGATCAGCATGACCGTTTTTATGAGCTGTTGAAGGAGCTTGATTTAGGCCTGGAGGACAGAATGACTGCAAAGGTCGGTCTTTTGAGCGGCGGTCAGCGTCAGGCACTTACCTTGCTGATGGCAACGCTGAAAAAACCGAAGCTGCTGCTTTTGGACGAGCATACGGCAGCACTTGACCCGAAGACAGCGGCGAAGGTGCTGGCGCTTACGGAAAAAATCGTAACCCGCGATCAGCTGACAACACTGATGATTACCCATAATATGCGCGACGCTTTGCGTTACGGCAACCGCCTGATTATGTTGCATAACGGCCGGGTAATTATCGACGTTAAGGGAGAAGAAAAGCAGCATTTGCAGATAGCCGATTTGCTGGATATGTTTGAAAAGGCAAGCGGCTCCGAGATGGCAAGTGACCGGTTGCTGCTTGGCTGATAGCCTAAAATTCTTGGGGTAGACATAAGTTTACGATAGGTAAACAAGAGTACCATAAAAAAAGAATTTTAGCATTTCACTAGAAATTTAATAGCTTCATAACTAAAATATAGAGGAAAGTAAATAAAATATACGAAAAAACTCTTGCGAAATCTGAAAAACGTGGTAAACTTTAAATAAGTGCTTTATTAGTTTAAAAAAATTTGTTGCAAGTAAACCGAAAGGCGGTGCTAGGAAATTGCAAGAGGAAATTAAACTTATTGGTCGCAGAATCCGTTTGCTGCGTACCGCAAAAAATCTGACACAAACAGGGTTGGCAAAGGAGATGGGGATTTCCCAGACACACCTGTGTAATATAGAGTGTGGCCGTGTTCCTGTAACTCTGCCCAATCTGCTTAAGTTGCATAGCTTATTAGAGTGCAACATGAGCAGTTTCTTTGTTGATTTAGATGAACAGGCTGATGCCAAAGATAAAGATATCAGCTTGGAAGAAGTTCTGCAAATTGTAAAGTTGTTAAAACAAAAAGGTTAAGCACTTCTGCTTTACGAGGAGAGAGAGAATTTTAAATAGCCGGTGCAAGGTGAGTGAGAGTTTGATATGTACCCAGTTTTCTGGACACCGCTAAAAATTTGAATAATTATATTTAC
>ENA-ORRL01000178-ORRL01000178.1-human-gut-metagenome-genome-assembly--contig:-NODE-178-length-77572-cov-8.636609_pt1 | contig 77572 bp, 65 predicted proteins | sample MGYA00242175_ERZ509134 | MGnify/ENA primary metagenome ERZ509134 (study PRJEB26280, sample SAMEA2338660) | human gut metagenome | biome: human gut; feature: human-associated habitat; material: faeces... | reverse complement strand
CTCGCGAAAGTGACCTTAAAAAGGCTGCATGCTGATTCGTATTCGTCAAATATCCTCCAGCGAAAGAAACCAAAGGCATCATCATCAATGCCGCACCTAATACTACTTTTTTCTTCATGTTTTACTTTTCTTGATTACAAAACGGTCGCAAAGATAAATACTTTTTTCAAACACTGCACACTTTTAATAAAAATGTGCCGCACAAAACAGCAAATACTGTGCAAACACATAAGACTAATTAACAATAGAAGAGCCGCAAAGGTAGTAACGTGAAATCAGGTATTAGTTATAATCAAAAAGAATCCTCCTAATCAGAAAAGGATATATACAGCAAGTACTAAAGAAGATATACTTACTTTACCCAAAAAGATATACTACAAGTGCCAAGTAAGTATAACTTCTATTTTTCCGAAATAAATCGTATATTTGTCTTTATAACTTAATTCTTTAAACCGTATAGATAAAATGAAAAGACTAGCATTACTCGCGGCTCTCTTACTGCCTCTATCCATGGCTTTCGCCCAACAGAACGTAGGATTCAAGACCGATAAGGTAGAACCTCTCGTGATCAACCCAGACAATAGCGTTACTTTCTATGTAGAAGCCCCAAAAGCGAAGTCCGTCTCCGTAAAAGGAGACTGGGAAGCCAACGAGGGCAATGGCCAGATGACGAGAGGGAAAAACGGTACATGGAGCTATACGACTCCCCCACTGCCATCCGAAATGTACACCTATCGTTTAAATATAGATGGTATTTATAACATCGCCCCAAACAACCCATTCTCTTGCCGTGACGTAGGCACCTTGTTCAGCCTGTTCTATATCAACGGGGGAAATGGCGATTATTATCAAGTACGTGACGTACCCCATGGCGATGTAACGACCACGTGGTATCACTCGGATATCCTCGGGAGCGAACGTAGGCTTAGCGTTTATACACCTCCTTTTTACGATAAGAACATCCAGTCTTATCCCGTTCTGTACCTGTTACATGGCAGTGGCGGCGACGAGAACGCTTGGCTGGAGCTTGGCCGTACCGCCCGTATCATGGATAACTTGATTGCCGAAGGCAAGATACAGCCAATGCTTGTCGTTATGCCAAACGGTAATCCCAGTAAACAGGCCGCTCCCGGCGAAACGCCCGATAACCTGAATTACAAGCCGGCCATGAGCAACAGCTTCCCCGGTTATAAGGATGGCTCGTACGAGAAGAGTTTCACCGAGATCATTCATTTCATCGATAACCGTTACCGTACGATCCCGGATAAGCGACACCGAGCCATAGCCGGACTTTCGATGGGTGGTTTCCATACATTATATATATCATTGAATTATCCGGACTATTTTAACTATATAGGACTTTTCTCCGCTGGGCTCAGCGCAAATGGTGTAGACCCCAATAGCCCGATGTACACGAACCTCGACGAGAAGTTAGGAAACCTCAAGAGATCCGGTTATCAATTGTTCTGGATCGGTATCGGAAAGACCGATTTCTTATACGATGCGAACCAACAATTCCGCCAGCGAATGGATAGCCTAGGTATGAAATACCAGTACGTAGAATCCACCCGAGGACATATCTGGGCCAATTGGCGGGCTTATCTCCTCCAATTCGCTCCTATGCTTTTCAAATAAAAGACATGAGCAGATGAATCTTAATATACCGCAATACGACTTCTATAAACACAAATACGGCGATGAGCTACTTATCGACGTCGTTCCCTTGAACACGATCAAGAAGTATCTCAAGGAACAACCCGTACATATATTGACGTATTACGATATAACATTGATCACTAGCGGGGAGGGAGAATTCCTTATCGATCATCAAGCGAACCGGGTAAAGCCTCAAGATATCATCTTTACCCGGCCCGGCGAAATACGCAAATGGGACGATAAAACGATACAAGACGGATTCGCTCTTATCTTTGAGGAAGAGTTCCTGCTCTCTTTTTTCAATGATCCGGCATTTCTCCGGAACCTCTCTTATTTCCATACGGAAAGACGGTCTTCCAAGCTCAGTCTCGACAAGAAAGCCTATGGCCGCATCTCCGAGTTGATCTCGGAGATCGATAAAGAGATCAAGGACTATCAGTCGAAAGACAAACACTTGCTCCGGGCCTTGTTGTACGAGACATTAATGTTGCTCAACAGGCTATACGCTAGCTCGAACGCTTTACCTCCAGACACAAACGCCCGATCTAAAAGCATCTATGTAGACCGATTTATCGAGTTAGTAAACCATTCCTTCAAGCAAGATCATTCCATCCGGAGCTATGCCGATCGGCTTTGCATCACCCCGAACTATCTGAATGAGATCGTGAAAAACGCTACGGGTATCAGCGCAAAACAATATATCTTAAATAAAATACTGATCGAGAGTAAACGGCTATTGACTTATACAGACTTGCCTATATCCGCCATAACGGAAGCTCTAGGTTACGAGGATCCATCCTATTTCATCCGTCTATTTCGTTCCCAAACAAACATGACCCCGCTAAACTATCGCAGGAATACAAAACCGTAAAAAGTACTATTTCCTCCTTTATACGTATTATACGAACTCCATTCGGTATGTCTAATTTTGCCTCTATCAATAAATAAAGCATCATGAGACAATACAAATCATGGATAGCGGCTCTCATATTAGGAAGCACGTTATCCACTAACGCACAACAAAAGAATATGGAGAACAAAACATTAAACGAGAACATCCCGGAGATGATCATCTCCCTTGAAAAAGAGGCCCTAGCCTCGACCGACCCGATGGCATTCGTAGAGCTTTCAGACACCGACGTGATTTACTTCGATCCTTCCCTAGAGACGAAAATAGAGGGATTGGAACAACTGCGCACTTATTATAAAGGTATGCAACTTCCTCCGGCGGATCATTTCGACATGATCCGCCCGATCGTACAAGTCACGCAAAACATAGCGGTTCTCACGTTCAACCTTGATTGCTACTTATCCGACAAGGTAATAAAATGGAACTGCACCGAGGTTTACAGACGCAACCCCGACAACCAATGGAAGATCATACAAACCCACTGGTCTTACGTGAAACCGATAGATTAAGGTTAAAACATTTGCCGCTTTCTGAACCAAAACGGTTCGCAAAATGTATTATATAGACTATTCACTAAACACAAATTATATGATACGGAATTTACTGAAAGCGGCAAATGCGCTTACATTTAGCACGATGTTCCTGTTACTCCTCGCCGGATGCAACAAGAACACGATTATTTTTGAGGATGGAACAACCCCAAACGGCTCTTCGGGAAACGAGGACCCGGGAAACAGTACGTTGGTGACTTTCAACGCCTCCGTGGAGGGCCGGAACCTATTACGTTCCATGTCTCCCATGAATAAAGGGATACAAAGCAGGGTTTATGTCTTCGACAGCAACGCCGGAACCAAGGGAAGCCCCGAGGCGTCAGGTCTTTACATAACCTCATCTCCCGGGGTGTTAACAGGAAGTGACGGATATAAAATGTTTCTCTCCAATGGCACTTATAATTTCTACGCCGTATCCGACAATTTCTCCACGATTCCCCCGACATTCACGAGTGGCGTATCCGAACCCCTCTTCAACGGTATCGATTATCTTTGGTGGAGCGCCATACAACAGGATGTAAATAGCTCCCAAATCAATATACCGATCGTTTATGGGCATGTGGCTACCCAAGTCGTAGTAGAATTAACCGGCGGTGAAGGCATCACGATCAACCAACTGGTCTCCGCCATGATCACTCCTCCTGTGGTTGGGGCTACCATGGATCTGGGCACAGGTGTCATCACTCCTGCTACCGCTTTCGGAAAAGCGGATAAGATGGGCATAAACGGATTAACCGCCCAATATATCATGTTGCCGATAAGACATTCGGCTCCAATGACTCTCACGTTGGAAATATCCGCCGACAATGAAAACAGCACCCGCACCTATACCACCCAGATCCCTCTTCCGGATGGCGAGTTGAAAGCGGGAAACTCTTATTTATTTAAAGCGGTAATCAACGGTAATTCGGTCACTTTGGCCAGTGTCAACGTAAAAGACTGGACAGATGTGGACGAGACAGGAAAGCCCCTTTATCCGACCCAGAATTAAAGTCCGGTTCCTATTTTCCGTATCAATGAATATTGGTACGGAAAATATGCCTATATTTACCCCGTCACCTCTAAAAACAATACGAATATGATTGAGATTCCCGAATCCGCCACCATTGGCAAACAGGCTAGCGAAACGCTAAAGGGTAAACGGATAGCGCATGTTATCGAGTCGAACAGTCCTCACCGTTTCACGTTCTATAATGGCGATCCGGCGGAATACTCCAATAGGCTGGTAGGACGAACGGTCCTAGGCGCCCAAGGCTATGGCGCATTCGTGGACATCCTTATGGATGCGGATACCCACCTCTTAATCGGAGACGGAACCAATATGCGTTATTATACCTCCGCAGAAAAGGCCCCGAAGAAATATCAGCTTATGATCGTATTCGAGGACGATTCGTTCCTAGCTTTCACGGTTTCGATGTATGGTTCCATCTACGCTTTCAAAGGCGAGTTTGACAATCCCTATTACCAAGGTAGCATCCATAAGCTATGTCCGTTGGACGAGAGATTCGATAAAGCCTATTTTATCAGTCTCATCCGGAATCTCAAGAAAGATATATCCGCGAAGGCGTTACTCGCCACCGAGCAACGTATTCCGGGCCTGGGCAACGGAGTCTGCCAAGATATCTTGTTCAATGCCCGGATCTCCCCGAAACGAAAAATATCGACTTTATCAGAAGAGGATATAGACAGCCTCTTCAACACCGTGAAATCCACGCTGGAAGAGATGACTTGCCGAGGAGGCCGGGATACGGAGAAGGATCTATACGGCGCCTTAGGCAATTACCGCACGATCCTATCGAAGAACACCTACCATGACCCTTGCCCCGTCTGTGGCGAACGGATACAGAAAGAGGCTTACCTCGGAGGCAGCATTTACTATTGCCCGCATTGCCAGCGAGAAAGATAAGTAATACGCTCAAATTGACAATATGACAATATGTAATCTGAAGCCCCGGAGAATCGTTTTTTCCGGGCAAAGGTACATGCTGTTACCAAATACGAGAAAAAATATCAGCAATCAATTGTATTATAGCACTTTGCTTAAATATACCCTTTCATTCTAGCGAGATTAATTCATCCTATCTCATATTTATGCAGGAGAAAGGTGCTTTTCATACGGATGCGTCGCCCATTTCTATAGGTTGCGTACCCTATTCCTACCGTATGTATCGCCAAACACATACGGTAGCGTTGCCTAACACTGGCTTTCGCGTTACCTAATCCCATTACTTCCGTCTCCTAATAGAGATATTCATACAAAAAAACAGGATAAAATGGATAATTTGACCATAAAACACTCCCTATTTCTTCTATTAGCAAAAAGGCCCTGTCATCATAATCCCGGATTTTCAAACAAAACGTCAAGGTTATCGCATTTTCGCTTACAACATCATTGAAGCCAACCGCAAAACAGATTGCCGCCCCCTGCTTTTGCGAGTGTTTTACAAACATAGAGTTTTGCAGGTGAGCCGTCATTCTTGATAAGTAAGAAAAAAGAAAAAGCCCTGTAATCTTTAAATTACAGAGCTTTACTTTATTTTGCTTTCTTTGAAGCGGTCCGGACGGGACTCGAACCCGCGACCCCATGCGTGACAGGCATGTATTCTAACCAGCTGAACTACCGAACCTCTTTTCTTTTATCGCTATCTCTCTCGATTGCGGTGCAAAGGTAAGTATTATTTTTAAACCTGCAATAGCTGACGCAAAAAAATATCATATTTGATAGCAAAAATATCTGGAGAGACCTCAGAAACCACATAATTATGCCGCCCCTATCCCCTTCCCGATCACACCAGTTTATCACAAATACATTTCATTTTGGAACTTTTCAATCGCCATTCATAATTATGTAATGATAATTTGTTACTTTTGCGACTCAATATAAATGCTTAACAACAATGGACGTTGCCATTATTAAATATAATGCCGGAAACATCTACTCGGTAGATTACGCTTTGAAGCGGTTGGGCGTTACCCCGATCATCACGGCTGATCCGGAATTATTAAATAAAGCGGATAAGGTTATCTTTCCCGGAGTAGGTGAAGCTTTCACGACCATGGAGTATTTAAGGGAGCATAAATTGGATCAGGTGATCTTGAACCTAAAGCAACCGGTACTCGGGATATGCCTCGGCATGCAATTGATGTGCATGCGTTCAGAGGAGGGAAACGCGGATTGCTTGGGGATCTTCCCTACGGAAGTAAAACGTTTCATTCCGCAAAAGCATGAGGACAAGGTTCCTCACATGGGTTGGAATACCTTGACAAACGTTAAAAGCGGCCTATTCAATGAGCGATTGGAGAACAAATTTGTTTACTTCGTACATAGTTATTATGTACCTGTAAATGAATATACGGCGGCTACGACCGATTACATCCTTCCGTTCAGCGCCGCTTTACATAAGGACAACTTCTACGCAACACAGTTCCATCCGGAAAAAAGTGGATCGGTAGGAGAGGTTATATTGAAAAACTTTTTAAAGATATGATTGAGCTTATTCCCGCTATAGATATAATAGATGGCAAATGCGTCCGGTTGACGCAAGGAGATTACGCGACCAAGAAGGTTTACAACGAAGATCCTCTGGAGGTGGCCAAGATGTTCGAGGGTAACGGCATCCGGCGTTTGCATGTGGTAGATTTGGATGGAGCCCGTGAAGGACGCATCATCAACTACCGTATCCTTGAGCGGATAGCGACCCGGACTTCCTTGATCATTGATTTCGGAGGGGGCTTGAAACAAGAGGATGATCTGGAGATCGCCTTCGAAAGCGGCGCCCAGATGGTAACCGGGGGCAGTATCGCCGTGAAGAACCCGGAAATGTTCACCTCTTGGATCAGCAAGTTCGGTAGCGAGAAAATCATATTAGGGGCCGATGCCAAAGAAAAGAAGATCGCCATCAGCGGTTGGGAGGAAACGACCAGCCAAGAGTTGATTCCTTTTATCAAAGGATATTACGACAAGGGGATTACCAAGGTGATCTGCACGGATATCGCACGGGATGGCATGCTTCAAGGCCCGGCTATCGATTTATATAAAGAGATACGGGACGAGATCCCCTTCCTTTATATCATAGCGAGTGGTGGCGTAAGCTCGATCGAGGATATTGAGAAATTATCTGAGGCTGGGATTCCCGCTGTCATTTTCGGTAAGGCCATTTATGAGGGGAAGATCCAGTTGAAAGATTTACTTCGTTTTACTTGAAATAATAAAATAGATATATGCTAGCCAAGAGAATTGTTCCCTGTCTGGATATAAAGGATGGAAAGACCGTAAAAGGCATCAACTTCGTGAACTTTCGCGACGCTGGAGACCCCGTGGAGTTGGGTGCCCAGTACAGCCGTGAAGGGGCTGACGAATTAGTGTACTTGGATATTACCGCCTCACACGAGGGGCGAAAGACTTTCACCGAGTTGGTAAAACAAGTGGCGGCCCATATCAGCATCCCTTTTACCGTGGGTGGAGGTATCAACGAATTGAAGGACGTGGATCGTTTGCTTAGCGCTGGCGCCGATAAGGTCTCGATCAACTCGGCGGCTTTACGTAACCCGGCATTAATCGAGGAGATCGCCAAGAACTTTGGTAGTCAGGTATGCGTAGTCGCTATCGACGCTAATTTTGAGAACAATGACTGGCTATGCTATCTAAACGGAGGGCGTGTCCCGACGGATAAGTATTTGTTTCAATGGGCCTCGGAAGCGGAAAGCCGTGGCGCCGGCGAGATCCTTTTCACCAGTATGACGCACGATGGCGTAAAAGACGGATACGCGAACGCCGCTCTGGCTTCCTTGGCCGATACGTTGCATATCCCGGTTATCGCCTCCGGTGGAGCGGGAAAGATGGAACATTTCCGGGATACGTTTTCCAACGGGAAAGCGGACGCGGCTTTAGCGGCCAGCGTTTTCCATTTCGGCGAGATACGGATAGGCGACTTGAAGCAATACCTCAAGGACGAGGGGATCAATGTAAGGATATAACACATTATATATAAAGATGAAATTAGATTTCGAGAAAATGGGCGGATTAATTCCCGCTATCGTACAAGACAACAACACTAGTAAGGTATTAATGTTGGGCTTCATGAATCAAGAAGCTTATGATGAGACAGTAAGTACGGGTAAGGTTACATTCTTTAGCCGCACGAAAAACCGTTTGTGGATGAAGGGAGAGAGTAGCGGAAATACGTTGCAAGTGGTTAGCATCACGGCGGATTGCGACAACGATACATTATTGATCAAGGCGATTCCAGCCGGACCGGTTTGTCATACGGGAGCGGATACTTGTTTCGGCGAGAAGAACGTAGAGGATATCATGTTCTTGAAATACTTGCAGAACTTCATCGAGCGTCGCCGTCAAGAAATGCCGGAAGGTTCCTATACGACTACCTTATTCCAGAAAGGCGTGAATCGCATGGCCCAGAAAGTCGGCGAAGAAGCGGTAGAGACCGTTATCGAGGCGACCAACGGAACCGAAGACGGCTTCATCTATGAGGCATCCGACTTGGTTTACCACTTAATCGTATTATTGACAAGCAAGGGACTTCGTCTGGAAGACCTCGCCCGTGAATTAAAGAAAAGACATAAAGGTTGATAAATTCTATGGAAGAAGATATTCTACTCAAATTAGAGAACGTGGAGATATGCCGTGAGGAAAACAGGGTATTACACGACGCATGCCTCACGCTTCGTAACGGAGAGTTCGTATATGTGATCGGGAAGGTAGGCTCCGGTAAAAGCAGCCTGCTCAAGTCCTTGTATTGCGAGATACCGATCTTGCGAGGCGAGGCACGTATCATGGATTACAACCTCACCAAGATGAAGCGGAAGGATATCCCTTATTTGCGTAGGAAACTAGGTATCGTCTTCCAAGATTTCCAATTGTTGACCGACCGTTCCGTCTCCAAGAATCTGGAATTCGTGCTGAAAGCCACCGGATGGAAAAAGAAAAGCGAGATCAAGGAACGGATAGACAACGTGCTCCGTCAGGTAGGCATGCAAGACAAAGGCTATAAAATGCCGCATGAGCTATCCGGCGGGGAACAACAACGTATCGTTATTGCCCGTGCCCTTCTGAACAACCCCAAGTTGATACTGGCGGATGAGCCGACCGGCAACTTGGACCCGGAGACGAGCGGACAAATCGTACAACTCTTACACGACATCTGCCAGCAGGGAACGGCGGTGATTATGACCACTCATAACTATACGATCGTGCATAATTATCCTGCCCGCATAGTAAAATGCGAGAATGCCTGTCTAAGTGATGTCAGAGAATAATTTTTTTGTAACTTTGCGGTCGCATTCGATTGAAAAAGAAAACAATTTAATATAGAACAAAAGAAGATGAAAGTTTTAAAGTTTGGCGGTACTTCTGTGGGATCTGCACAGAGAATGAAAGATGTAGCGAAACTGATCACGGGAGACCGTAAGATCGTTGTATTGTCAGCCATGTCGGGTACAACCAACTCGTTAGTCGAGATTTCCGACTACCTGTACAAAAAGAACCCAGACGGAGCGAATGAGATCATCAACAAGCTTGCCATGAAATATATGGGCCATGTTGAGGAACTATACAGCACCGAGGAATATAAACAGAAGGCCAAAGAACTGATAAAATCTCATTTCGAATATATCCGTACGTTCACGAAGGATCTGTTTACCTTGTTCGAGGAAAAGGTTGTCTTGGCACAAGGAGAGTTGATCTCTACGGGTATGATGAATCTTTATTTGAACGAATGCGGCGTGAAATCCGTATTGATCCCGGCTTTGGATTATATGCGTACGGATAAGAACGCGGAACCGGACCCTGTCTATATCAAAGAGAAATTGGTGAAATTACTCGCTGATAATAAGGATGCTGATCTATACATCACACAAGGTTATATCTGCCGCAACGCTTACGGCGAGATCGATAACCTACAACGAGGTGGTAGCGACTATAGCGCATCCTTAATCGGCGCGGCTATCGGTGCGGAAGAGATCCAGATCTGGACAGACATCGACGGTATGCACAATAACGACCCTCGTATCGTACAGGGAACGTCTCCAGTCCGTCAATTGCATTTCGAGGAAGCTGCCGAATTAGCTTATTTCGGAGCCAAGATCCTTCACCCGACTTGTATATTGCCGGCTAAATTGAACAACATCCCGGTTCGTTTGTTAAATACGATGCAGCCGGACGCTCCGGGTACATTGATCTCAAACGCTATCGAAAAAGGTAAGATCAAAGCGGTCGCCGCCAAAGACAATATTACCTCTATCAAGATCAAGAGCGGACGTATGTTGCTAGCTACAGGTTTCTTGCGTAAGGTATTCGAGACTTTCGAGAACTACCAGACTCCGATCGATATGGTTACAACCTCCGAAGTGGGTGTCTCCGTTACGATCGATAACCGCAAGCATCTGGAAGAGATCGTTGACGATTTGAAGAAGTACGGAACCGTGACCGTAGACGAGGATATGGTTATCGTTTGCGTGGTTGGCGACCTAGAATGGGATAACATCGGCTTCGAGGCTTGTATCGTACAAGCTATGAAGGATGTCCCGGTCCGTATGATCTCCTACGGAGGAAGCAACTACAACGTCTCCTTGCTGATCAAGGCCTCGGACAAGCAGAGAGCGCTGCAAGCTCTAAGCGATCATTTATTTAACAACAAATAAAAACAAACGAGGGCGGCCTTTTACAGACTGCCCTTATTTATCTTTATATAATTTCGTATAATATGCTCAAAGGAACATTTCCTGTAGAAAAGTTCAAGCAGCTTTCTACGCCTTTTTATTATTATGATGTCAAGCTATTGCAAGACACATTAGACGTAGTAAAAACCGAATCCGGGAAATATGGTTACCACGTGCATTATGCCGTGAAAGCGAATGCCAATCCCCGTATCCTTTCCATCATAGCGGCAAACGGCCTTGGCGCAGACTGCGTAAGTGGCGGCGAGGTACAGGCAGCTTTAGATGCCGGTTTTCCTGCCGATAAGATTGTCTTTGCTGGTGTTGGCAAAGCGGATTGGGAGATCAACCTAGGACTGGACAATGATATTTTCTGCTTTAACGTGGAATCTGCCGTTGAGCTGGAAATCATCAATGAGCTGGCGGCCGCCAAGCATAAAGTGGCCTCTATCGCCCTTCGTATCAATCCGGAAGTGGATGCCCATACGCATGCCAAGATCACGACGGGTATGAAAGAGAATAAATTCGGTATCAACCTTAGCCAATTAGGAGGTGTACTGGATAAATTAAAGGAGATGAAGCATGTGAAGTTGATCGGTATCCATAGCCATATCGGTTCACAGATCACGGATATGTCTAGCTTCCGCAATTTGGTAATTCGTTTCAACGAGATACAGGAAGAACTGGAAGCTCACGGGGTTACGGTGGAGAACCTGAACTTCGGAGGTGGATTAGGTATCGATTACTATCACCCGAATCATTTATCGATCCCCGCTTTCGATAACTATTTCGCGGCCATTCATAAACTGCTTCAAGTACGTCCGGGTCAACAGGTACATTTTGAGCCGGGACGTTCGATCGTCGCTCAATGCGGAACATTAATCTCTAAGGTATTATATGTCAAGGAAGGAGAGACGAAGAAATTCGCTATCCTTGATGCAGGTTTCACGGAATTGATCCGCCCGGCGATGTACGACGCTTATCACCGTATCGAGAACATCAGCAGCGATGAGGCAGTAGAGACTTACGATGTAGTGGGCCCGATCTGTGAGTCATCGGATGTATTCGGTAAGGATGTAGAGTTGAATAAGGCTCATCGTGGCGACTTGATCGCCCTTCGTTCCGCCGGCGCTTATGGCGAGGTCATGGCCTCCCAATACAACTGCCGCCATTTACCGAAAGCCTATTATTCCGATACGATAAAATAATGAGCCAATTGATCAATGTGCCAATGTAAATACCTTGAGTAGCTTATTGGCACATTGGCGTATTAATCATATTGGCTCATTAATGATATTGGCACATTGGCATATTAATCACATTGGCACATTATTATGTTTCTACTCAATAATACAGAGCTTTTCCTATTGGGAATCACCTTAATAGGGTTCGTTATCTTATCTCTTTATTATCTGATCGCTTATGCCCGCCTTTTACGTGCGTCAAGACGAACGGATGATACCTTAGAGGAAGGTAATAAACTCCCCGTATCCATCATCATATACGCTAAAAATGATTCTGAGAACCTCAAGAAACACCTTCCTGCGTTACTTACACAAGATTACCCTGAATATCAGGTAGTCGTTATCAACGATGGCTCAAGCGACGATACTGACGATACGCTAAAGTTCTTTCAAAATGAGTATAAACATTTGTATCATACTTACGTCCCCTCGGACGCTCGTTACCTAAGCCGCCGTAAACTGGCGTTTACCCTAGGCGCGAAAGCGGCCAAATACGATATTCTTCTATTCACGGAGGCGAATTGCCAACCGCTCAACGATCAATGGTTATCTGCCATGGTTGGTGGATACACACCCGAGACCAGTATTGTCTTGGGCTACTGCAAATACAGCAACTACAAGGGATTCTTTCATAAGTTGATCGCCTATGATAACTTATTGACGGGTTTACGTTATCTATCTTCCGCCCTCTCCCATCACCCATATACCGGAAACGGACGAAATTTATCTTATCGGAAAGAGTTATTCTTCAAGCATAAAGGTTACTACCAATCCTTGAACTTGCATGCGGGAGACGATGACTTATTCATCAACGAAGCCTCGACCAAGGAGAATACGAAAGTAATCTACACTCCGGACAGCCTAACGGAAATGGATCAAATCGAACGTTTTGGAATCTGGAAAGAGATGAAGGTTTCCCGTGCCGCCACTCAACGGTATTACAAAGGAAGCGCCTTGACATTCTATCATCTCGAATCCACTTGTTTCTTCCTTTTCCAAGTATCGGTTATCGCTACGGTTGTGATCGGATTACAGGGCAACTGGCTAATCTCCTTGATCGCCGTATTATTATATTTGATACGTTTTATAATCAAGGCAATCGTTTTCGGCAAATCGGCTCGAATGCTTCAACAAAGCCCTACTATCGGTTGGTTATTCCTGTTGGAGTTTATTCAACCCATATTCAATGGATATGTCCGTATTTACCGGCTTTTCAGAAGTAGGAAGGATTATACGTTCCGGTTGGAGAATTAATAATGATGAGCACTCTCATAGGATATCTCTTCTTCCGCCACTTTGGGAAGTTCTTCCTCCTCTAATAGCGGGTAGGCTGGGGTAAACTTCGCATGATAGGTAGATTCCACATACGTCTTTTCCAATAAACGGACGACATTTTCTAAAGTAGCTTGCCGTTCTTTGGGTTTAAGCTGGCATTCCCAAATCACCATCGTATTCCAGCCCATCGCTCGTAATTCCTCACGTACACGGGCATCCCGAGCTTTATTCCGGTTTAGTTTCTCGGTCCACCACTCTACCCGGGTACGGGGAGGACGAAATTCCGGGCAACCCTCGTGCCCATGCCAGAAACAGCCGTTCACGAAGATAGCGGTCTTATATTTACGCAATACGATATCAGGGGTACCGGGAAGGCGCTTTACATTCACACGAAAGCGAAAGCCACAATGGAACAGGTATTTACGGACTATAATCTCGGGCTTTGTATTCTTGCCCTTAATCATAGACATGATATAGCTACGCTTTTCTTTAGAGATAAGATCTGTCATATCAATCCGGCAAAACTAGAACGTATGCCAAAGATACGGCTTTTATTCAAAACGGATACTCTTGGCCGGATCAATCTTCGTAATCAAATAGGAAGGTCCCAGCATCATCAACATGGAGGCGGCCAATGTCCCTATATTCAAAAGGAACAGTGAAAATAGACTCAGATCGATAGGCACGGCATCCAAATAATAAATAGAAGGGTCTAATTGGATAATATGGAAATGAGATTGAAGCAAACAAAGAGAGATACCGATGATATTCCCCCACAACATTCCTTTGCCGATCAAGAAGAAAGAGACATACAAGAAAATCTTGCGAATACTGTTATTATTTTGTCCCAAGGCTTTTAGGATTCCGATCATATTGGTACGTTCCAAGATTATGATCAATAATCCTGAGATCATGGTAAACCCTGCGACGGAAAGCATCAGCGCCAAGATAACCACCACATTAATGTCTAGCACATCCAGCCAATTAAAGATCATCGGGTTCAACTCCTTGATCGAGCGGGCGTAAAACGTATTACCATTTCGGTCTTGCCGTTCCGTCAGATCGAAATAAATATCCTCGGCCACTTGGTCCAAACGATCATAGTCATCCACTTGCAACTCCAGTCCGCTTACTTGATCTTTATCCCAACCGTTCAAGCGACGTATCTGCTTAATATCGGCGATTACAAACATCTTGTCATAATCAAGGAAACCCGTCTCATAAATCCCCGTGATCGTGAACTTACGGGCACGCACATCGTCTTGCACAAAATAAGTCAGGAAAGAATCCCCTACCTTTAGTCCTAGCAGATCTGACAAATACTTGGAAATAATAACATCCGTAGAGTTCTTATCCGGCTGGATCGTAAAGATCTCGCCCTCTTTTAAATTATCCTTGAAGAAAGTCCAGTCATAATCCGTATCCACCCCTTTCAAGACAATCCCTTGAAAATCTTGGTCAGTCTTCAAGATACCGAGCTTCGTCGCGAATTGCTCGACATGGCGAATACCCGGGAATGCATCGAGCGCATTCAATAAAGTATCGCTAACCGCTATCGGCTGCGACTCATAGGAAGAATTACTATCGAAATTCGTGATCTGGATATGCGAGCCGAAACCGATCACCTTGTTCCGGACCTCTTTCTTAAAGCCTATCACGATCGCCACCGAAAGAATCATCACCGCCAATCCCAAGGCGATCCCGATCATGGCAATACGAACAGCGGGAGGAGTAACCTCACGATCCCCCTCCTTACTGAAATGTATCTTTTTGGCGATAAATAGCTCTAAATTCATTTATAACATTCTTCCCGGATAAGCTTCCAACGCCTTTGATAACACCGTCAAAGCTTTCGCCAGGTCTTCCTTTTTCAAAACATAGGCCATACGAACCTCATTCTTACCAAGTCCCGGTGTTGTGTAAAAACCCGACGCCGGTGCCATCATGACCGTCTGACCCTCGTATTCAAACTCTTCCAGACACCAAGCGCAGAACTTATCGGCATCATCCACCGGAAGTTTAGCCACCGTATAGAAAGCGCCCATCGGTATGGGAGAATAAACGCCGGGAATACGGTTCAAGCCATCGATCAAGCATTTACGCCGTTCCACATACTCGTCATAAGTCTCACGGGCATACTCCTCGGAAGCATCCAAAGAAGCCTCGGCAGCGATCTGTCCGATCAAAGGCGGGCTTAAACGAGCTTGGCAGAACTTCATGACGGCACTACGCACCTCGGCATTTTTCGTAATCAACGCACCGATACGGATACCGCATTCCGAATAGCGTTTGGAGACAGAATCGATCAATACCACGTTCTGCTCGATACCTTCCAGATGACAAGCCGAGATATACGGGGAACCGGTATAGATAAACTCCCGGTATACCTCATCCGAGAAAAGATAAAGATCATATTTCTTTACGATATCCCGGATTTGATTCATCTCACGACGCGTATACAAATAACCCGTAGGATTGTTCGGGTTACAGATCAGGATCGCTTTAGTACGCTCATTGATCAACTCCTCGAATTTTTCCACTTTCGGAAGAGAAAATCCTTCCTCTATCGTAGTCGTCACTGTCCGGATCACGGCTCCTGCCGAGATAGCGAATGCCATATAATTGGCATAAGCAGGTTCCGGTACGATAATCTCATCACCCGGATTCAAGCAACTCAAGAAGGCAAACAAAACAGCCTCCGAACCACCGGTAGTGATGATAATATCGTCAGCCGTAAGATTAATATCATACTTTTTATAATATCCAACCAACTTCTCGCGATAACTGCGATATCCCTGACTAGGGCTATATTCCAACACCGTACGATCGACATTACGGATCGCATCGAGTGCCGCTCGCGGAGTGGGAAGGTCGGGCTGACCGATATTCAGGTGATACACATGAACTCCTCTCTGTTTGGCAGCATCGGCCAATGGAGCCAGCTTCCGGATCGGGGAAGCGGGCATTTCGACTCCTCTTTGTGAGATGTTGGGCATTATTATTCTATATTTATTCGTTTTTATGATGCAAAGATAGGCATTTTAGTTGACAGTTGACACCAAATTCAAGCCGTTTATGACTTGAACCGCATCACGCTCTTTACAGTCATCGACTCATCATTGGCAGTGAGGTAAGTAACCGAATAGTCCTTACCTCCCTCCTCGACATTGACAATCACATGACCGGCATCAAACGACGAGGGGTTAAGTATATCAAGCCACGGCTGTCCGGCATCCTCGGCACGACGTTCTGCAGGGAACACGGTAGGACACACGATGCGCTCGCCGGGATAAAGATTCCGGTTATAAAAACGCTCCATGACCGAAGGCAGTGTATGAAGCTGATCCCACACGTTGTTGACAACAACACGCGGACGCAACGCAGCCACGAGCTTATCAGTCATTGACATGTGTCCGTGGTGATTGATTTTCGCCACACTCACCGGCTCAACCACGTCGGCTATCGCATCCTCTATCTCGAATCTCTTTCCATTAGGCAACTCCCAGCCATCAGAGAAGTCTCCCGCCGTATAGAATTTGAAATCGCCGTAGGTAAAGATCATGCCCAGGCTCATTCCGTTTTCACTGAACTTAACCGGATTGGATTTCTTGCGCTCCGCATAGAGGTCACGTATATTCCCTTCCTTATCGGCAATGCGGCCGTTGGCACAGATATTTCTTACCGAGAATCCCGGATATGCCGTAGCGTCTTTCTTCATGGCGATCTGGTTGGTTTCGCCAAGACAGAACTTCTCAATCTCCATCTTCTTATGAGCCAACATATAGTCGTAAAAATCCTTCATGTGCTCAAAAGCATCGGCTGCCTCCTGGGTCAAAGGAAGAGGATCGTTGTAGTCGGGCCAGCAACGGTCAAAAGCCTTGCCAAACGTAAGGTACTCGGCAGCCTGAGAGAATCCACTTAGGTAGTAATCCTTACCATCCCTCGTCTCCTTACGAGCGTAGAATTTATTGTTGCCACCGTGATCTGAATGATAGTGCGTCAACATCATATAATCAACATAATCCTTCTGAGGGTTCACTCTCCGGACATAGCGTGAGATCCACTCCCCGGCATGCCGATCGGGATTGGGAAGCACCGGCACAGCCAATTTACCGCGCCCAACCGCATTATGATCACCACAATCAAGCAGCATCGTTGTACCGTCGGGGAAAATCAAGAACATCGATTCCGACACCCCGGTATAAATCAGATGAATCTGGAACTGCCCCTTTTTCCATCCTTTCCATGCTTTTCCTACTTCAGCATCCTTAGCGCCCCACGCCAAAGCCTCCCTGAAATCCATCAAACAAGCAGCGCTCACAAGCGTAGCATTCTTCAAAAAACCTCTTCTATCCATCATTCAAAACCGATATTAATATTAGCCTACCCACAAATATACGGAATAATTCTTAATTCTATTAAATACCCGGCCGTGGCGAATCCTTACTAGCGTGCATCGTAGAAACAAAGGCATTCGGATCGATCTCTTTCACCTCATCTTTCAAGCGGGGCATATCTTTTCGTTCAGCGATCGTGAATATAATCTCAGTCTCATTTCCCTGATACATTCCCTTACCGTGGATAAAAGTACCCCTCATACCCATTTTATCGACTATCAAGGTCTTCAATTCCTGTGTCTTACGAGAGACAATGAAGACGGCACGGTTCGGATTCTCCGTCTGGAACATCTCCACGATTTTTCCATATACGAAAATAGTAAACCAAGAATACAAAGGTACCGCCCAATCCTTAAACACGATCAAGCCCAACAATACGACCGCGGAATCCAATACGATGATCATATTGCTGACCTTCAAGTTGGAGTCATTAGCGATCACACGTGCCAATACATCCGTACCGGCACTCGTACTTTGCGCCCGGAAAATACAGGTAACGCCCAAGCCTAAAATAGCTCCACCGTAAAAGGCGGCGATAAAGGCATCGTTCTCCACCAATGGATCGGTAAGGAAATAAGATAATGAGTCGGTAAATATAGAGATCAGCAAGAAAGTAACGATCGTCTTCGGGCCGGAAGACAATCCGATCTTTTTCATCGCCAAAATCATCAACGGGATATTGAAGCAAAGCGCCGTCGCACCCATCGGCAAACCATCCGGGAAGAACGGGAACAAATCTTTCGTCACATAGTGGATTACGATAGAGATACCGTACACACCTCCCGGTACGATTTTGTAAGGCGCTAGGAAAAGCACGTAACTAAGTGCCTGCAAAAATGAACCTACCACGATTAAGGAGTAGTCCATTACATTTCTCTTCAAAGTAGCATTAGAAGGGACTAAAAGTTGTTGTGTTGTCATGACTCGAATTAAGCGTTATTTGTAAAACGCCGCAAACTTACACAATCTTCTTCGATTTATACGCGAGCCTTAAAAAAAAGTATCCCCACTATTTACCTTTTGACAGGAAATAGTGGGGGGACACACTCTTATATAGTATAAATTACTTACTTGCGTTATCCGCTAAGTACACTTCCGGGAACGTATTAACACCCAGCGTACGGTTGTTATTGTTCGTGATGTTCAATAAAGTAACATACTTACGATATTGATCCGGGCTCAAAGCCTTCTTCATCAACTTCAAGTTACCGTAAACCGCTTGATACATTTTCTTATCCTGCAATTTAGCGCTAGCTTTTACGCTCGCATTCTGCATCTCGATGAAATATTCGTTGATGTTAGCTACCTCGTCCAACTGGCTCGGAGTCAATTGCAAATAGTTCGCTAACTTCTCTGTACTTACCACAAACGGTTCTCTACTCAAACTCGGTTTCTGAGCGAAGCTCATTGTCGCACACATCAATAAGGCTGCGACTGCCATTCCAAAACGTTTCATAATACCTAAAAACCTTAAATTGTTAAACCTAAACAAAAACCTTAAAAACACATAGCCCAATCACATTGGCTTAATTACTTCTCAGCCAAATAGCTGTCCAAAAGCGGATTAGAAACCTTATCTTCCTGATTAGCGCGAGTCACATTAATCAACGCTACATATTTACGATATTGATCTTTAGTCAATGCACGTTTCATCAGTTTCAAATTACACAACAACGCGTTGCGAGTTTCTTCCGGTCTTGCGTTATTGCAAAGCGCTTCCGCAGACAGGGGTTGACCTAATTGATTCTCGAAGTAAGTATTAATCTCTGACACCTCAGCGATCTGGTTTGCGTCAAGCTGCAAATATCTGCTTAGCTTATCGAAACTCATACTCTTTGAATCACTAACCTTTTGAGCGAAGCTCATTGTCGCTACCATCATTAAAGCGACTACCATCATACCTAAACGTCTCATAATACCTAAAATTTAAACCTAAACTAAGACCTTAACTAATAAATGCGGCGTTTCCGCATCTTCTATCTTTCTCTTTTTGTTACTGCAAATATAACAGTATGTTTTATAACATTGTTCTTCAATACGGTTAATTTTTGCAAACAATTGACGTTATTGATATATATCAAGGCATATAGCAATCATTTTGTAACACATATTACGATAAACACTATCTATTTCATCATAGACACCGTTTATAAACAAACAAAAGCCTAGATATATTCTTATACAAGCCTAGCTGTATTCTTATACGATACCGTATCTATTCTATAATCTCCGTCGTGGATTATACAAACCACAGCGTGGTCTATAAAAACCACGACATGATCTATACAGACCACGACGTGGTTTATAGAATAGATACAGTCACAAGATACTTTTTATGCAATAGCTTGATACTTTACATCTATCCTTTACTTATTTATCGGCTAGATAAACATCGGGGAAGGAAAGCCCGCTCGTCATCCGGTTATTATTGTTCGTTACGTTGATCAAAGCCACGTATTTCCGATATTGATCGGTGCTTAACGCCTTTTTCATCAACTTTAAGTTGCCAAATACGGCTTGCCGCATCCGTTTATCCCGCATTTTATGGCTTCCCCTCAAGCCCTCGCTTTGCTTTTTCCTAAAATAATCGTTGATCATCCCTACCTCATTAATCTGGCTAGGACGTAATTCCAGATAGCTTACCAATTGGCCCACATTGACTACAAACGGTTCTTTATGTAAGCTCGATTCCTGCGCAAAACTCATTGTCACACTTACCAACAAGGCTGACATAGCCATTACTAAACGTTTCATACTACCTATTCCTTTCATTTGTTAAACCTTAAAAACCTATTTCTCTGTGATCTTTGATACAAATATAGGGTGAGGTTTCCCGCTAGAAAAGGAAGAATCGACGAAGTACGCCGTAGGTTTAGACGAAACCGGAAATCGAAATGTATGAATCAATATCTTCTGTATTTACAGTCCAAGTCAAACAATTGAAAGCCCCTCCATATTCTTCAACAATAGGTGCAATAATGATTTGATGGATTCGTCCTTTATAATCGGGATATAACCTCTCTATCTGACCCATGGCTTCATTGTCAGAATCTGTTCCTAATCCGGGTACTATGACGAAATCTTTTGTGCGAAGCAAATTAACATAGGCCCAGTTATTCTTTTCATCATGCGTGAAAATCAATTCATGAGTATCAAATACATCATTCAAGAGTTTTCTCATTTCTTTAGCGATATTCTTAGGATAAAGAGAAAAATATGCCATGATAGAAGGTTTGGACGATAACCCATTAATAAAATTAACAATTCCATCTGTGTGTCCGCATTCATCGCTAGTATCCCATGGTAACCATACTATTTTTGCACCCAAATCTTTTTCCAACATAGAAGTAATTTCCGCCTTTGAGAAATCAGGATTCTCTATAAGAACCTTTTCAGTCATTACGACCCAAGTCTCTTCGTTGATATTATTACATACAACTATATTCCCTCCATCAACAAGCAACTTTGACTTTGAAATCTTAGGAGTAAAATCAGTGATATGCTTTACCGTATCATTCGGATTCGTTTTATACTTCCTTAAATCAGTCAAATAATCCGGATCATATTGGAACTGCACGAACTCATTGCTTCCAACTTGAATCGGCATGAAATCTCTACACCAATAATCTTTGGTATAGGTCAATCTGCCTGCCGAATAACCATAGATTGATAGGACATTACATATCTCCTTCCATATTGACGGATAGTTCAAGGCTAACAGATTGGAGAAATATACTTTATTCTTTTGATTCTCTGACAGTACCATATCGTAAGAGTTATCTATTCCAAGGTTTTATCGAATAAGTATTTACAACTGATTTCCTCGTGCTGGGATTATATCGTTTCAGTTCAGCATCTTCAAAGCCCCACTTTCCACTTTTGTGCATATATTTTTTGTTGTAAAAACAATATGGTGCATTCTTCATAGAACTTCCCACAGGAACATTATGCCGTATTGCTGTTTCCAACTCGACCTGAGTATCTTTTTCTTCTCCATAAGTCAATTTCGGAAACACATTTTCTGAACCTCCCATATAGTTTATGAGTGCATAACAGCAATCCCAAGGACCAGTTACTACCGACTGCTCTTTACCTTCAATTCGTAACAATGAACGAATCAATATGCCACCATAGCCATTATCGGATTTGAAGCAAAGATCCATACCGCTAGCATGTACCAAGTATTGCGCAGGCTGAGTATTATTACGTGGGTAGACAAAAGGCACTTCTTTTTTTCCCTCATTATCAAGCTTGTTATCTTTATGGGCTTCACTCCAAAAGTAAAATTCAACTTCAAGGAATTTGTACTTTACGGCTTCGCCTTGTTTGATAAAGCAATGCTCGAATAATTCAGTCGCAATATCCGCAAATATTTTTTGAGCATTATCCTCATTGACATTCCCAATTGTAAATAGACTATTAATTTTATCCATATTTTATGATTTAAGTTCCACATTTAGATCAAGAAATCAGCTTATTCCTCTCGTACGAGGCTTTTACCAAGCGGATATAGACGAATAAGGAAAGAAGGCAACAAACCGCCCCGACTCCGTAGGCGGTAGCCAGATTGGCACGGGTAGCGATAAAGCCGGCGGATAACATCCCGATCCCCATCCCGAAATCGAAAGAGGTCAAGTAGGTGGAGGTAGCCGTACCGCGCATATGGTGCGGAGCGACATTCACGAAAAGACATTGAAAAGCCGGTACACTCACGCCAAAACCGATACCGATCGCCAAGGCGCAAGCGAAAAAGACAAACGATGTATGTACGGTAGCGAACACGGAAAACGAGATCGCTAAAGAGACCAAGGATACGATGGACACGACATGGATCTTGCCATGGTCCACTAACCGTCCGGAAATCAAACGGGCCGTCCCTACACCGATCGCCATAAATATAAAGAAGTAGCCGGGGTCCGGCACCTCGATCTCTTTACCATATAATACCACGAACGAGAGCAACATCCCATAAGGTATAGCGACCAGCAAATAGGCCAAGGCCGCAGGAAGCGCTTTCACCAAGATAAAACGATCCAACGAGAAGGCCGGACGAGGCACTTTCTCCCGTTTCGGATAACGGATCAGCCCGACGGAGCCGATCCCGACCAAGGCGATCACCAAAGCGACCCCTATAATCCAGAAGAACCCCTGCCGGTCGTACAACCCGACCGCAACCAAAGGGGCCAAAGACATCGCGAGATTGATCGTCAATCCGTAAAAGCCCATGCCTTCTCTCCTTCGCTTGGAAGGGATTACGTCTATCGTAATCGTATTGCCGGAAACAGAGGTCAGTCCCATGAACCCGCCTTGGATGAAACGAACCGCCATGATCGTATAGACCGTCATGGCAAACCAATAACCGGCGAACAGACAGGCGAATATCGTGAAGGCGAATACATATAACGGTTTGCGGGAGAAACAATCTACCAGATATCCCGAGAACGGGCGCACGCACAGCAAGCCGATCGTATAGCTAGACAAGACCATCCCCACCTCAGACGTGCTGATGCCCAATTCCTCTACCAGATAGACCGGCATAGTAGGCATCAACATATAAAAGGCGAAATTCATCAAGAAGTAAGAGATACAACATTGGACGAAATTCCGGTTCCAAAGTACAGGTTTAGTCTCGCTCATTCCTCTTTATTACTTATGCCAGCTCGCTCAACTCCAGCCAGCGCATCGTTTTCTCGTCGATCTCTTCCATGACTTGGGTGATCCGTTGAGATTTAGCCATGAGCTCGTCCGTAGACAAAGTACCACTGCTCATAGCGGTCTCCAACTCCGCTTTCTCTGCCTCCAAAGCCGGTATCTCCTCCTCTAAGGCCTCGAACTCTTTCCGCTCCTTGAAAGTGAGTTTTTTCTTTTGCTCATTGACAGGACGAGACGGTTTCTCCGGAGCCGGGTTTTGTCTCGCTTGCAAAGCAGCCTCCGCCTCTTTTTCCAGTTGGTCTTGCACGTCTTTCCAATCCCGGTACTGCGTATAGTTGCCGGGGAAATCCTTGATATCGGCGTTACCCCGGAAAACCAGCAGGTGATCTACCACCTTATCCATAAAGTAACGGTCGTGGGAAACGACGATAGCGCACCCCTTGAAGTTACGAAGGTATTCCTCCAATACGTTCAAGGTCACGATATCCAGATCATTGGTCGGCTCATCGAGCACCAAGAAGTTCGGGCTACGCATCAATACCGTACATAAATAGAGGCGACGCTTCTCGCCACCGCTCAATTTATAAACGTAATTATGCTGTTTCTCCGGCGTGAACAGGAAATAGTTCAAAAACTGGGACACTCCCATCTTCTGTCCGTTACCCAAATCCACGTATTCGGCGATCGCCTGCACCACGTCGATCACTTTCATTTGCTCATCGAACTTCAAGCCATCTTGACTATAATAGCCAAAGCGAACGGTCTCGCCCACATCGAAATGGCCGCTAGCGGGAGCCACCTCCCCCATCAGCATCTTGATAAAGGTAGATTTGCCCGTACCGTTATTCCCGACAATACCCATCTTCTCGTAACGGGCGAAAATATAGTTGAAATCCTCCGTAATCTTCAAATCACCGAAACGTTTGCTTACATTCACCGCCTCGAAAATCTTCGAACCGATGTAAGAAGCCTTCACGTCCAAGTTCACCTTTCCAGTATCCCGTTGTTGCTTCGCTTTCTTTTCCAGCTCATAAAAGGCATCGATACGGTACTTCGCTTTCGTGCCCCGTGCCTGCGGCTGGCGGCGCATCCAATTCAGTTCCGTACGGAGAAGATTCTTCGTGCGCTCCACGTCGGCGTTCATCGCCTCGACACGCTCTTGGCGTTTCTCCAAATAATAACTATAATTACCTTTATACGAATAGATTTGCTTATTATCGATCTCGATGATCTCACTACAAACACGATCTAAGAAGTAACGGTCGTGCGTCACCATCAAGATACTGATATTGGCCCGACTCAGATAATCTTCCAGCCATTCGGTCATCTCCAGATCCAAATGGTTCGTCGGCTCATCCAAGATAATCAATTCAGGGTCCGTGATCAAGACATTCGCCAAGGCAACCCGTTTCAACTGTCCTCCGGACAATTCCCCGATCTTCTGATTGAAGTTATGAATCTTCAACTGCCCGAGGATTTGTTTCGCTTTCTGCTCATAATCCCACGCCTTGAAGCTATCCATGCGGGTAAGGATGTCCTCCAGATTCGAGTGATCCTCTTTCGCCATCGCCTCCTCGTACTCAGCGATCAACCGGACAGTCTCGTTCTTCGAGTGGAAGCAAGCCTGTAGCACGGTCAGTTCTTCCGGGTAGGAAGGTGATTGCTCCAAATACCCGACCCGCAAGTCTTTCCGGAAAACCACCTCACCCGAGTCGTAATCCTCCTTACCACCGATAATATTCAATAAGGTAGTCTTACCCGTCCCGTTTTTAGCGATCAACCCGATCTTCTGTCCTTGCGCGACTCCGAACGTTATATCCTCGAAAAGAACCAAATCACCGAAGCTCTTGGTCAGCTTATCTATCTGAAGGTAACTTATCATGTTTTCTTATTTAAATTCAAATCGGAAGGCAAACTTACACAAAATCCTCGAATTTTAAGCTTTTCTCCGTACCTTTGGTGGAAGAATAAGAAAAACACCATGAATGTTAGAATAGATGAAAGTTGGAGAAAACGTCTGCAAGAAGAATTTGACAAGCCTTATTTCGAGCAATTGGTGACATTTGTCAAAAACGAATATAAGCAAGCGCACGTACTTCCTCCCGGGCCCCAGATATTCCATATATTTAACGCATGCCCGTTTGAGAAGGTAAAAGTCGTTATCTTGGGACAAGACCCCTATCCAAATCCGGGGCAATACTATGGGATCTGCTTCTCGGTACCCGATGGCGTGGCGATTCCCGGTTCCTTGATGAATATATTCAAAGAAATCTACGATGATCTTGGGAAACCGATTCCTTCCTCCGGGAATTTGGATCGTTGGGTAAGCCAAGGCGTATTTCCGATGAATTCCGTCCTCACGGTCCGTGCCCACCAAACAGGCTCGCACCGGAACAGGGGATGGGAAACGTTCACGGATGCCGTTATCAAGAAATTAAGCGACGAACGGGAAAATCTGGTATTCATGTTATGGGGAAGTTACGCCAAAGCCAAGATCTCCCTCATCAATACGAGCCGACATTTGGTCCTAACGACCGTACATCCATCTCCCCGCTCCGCCGAATATGGTTTCTTCGGTTGTAAGCATTTCAGTAAGGCTAATGATTTCTTACGGGGTAAAGGCATCCCGGAAATCGATTGGTAAGAATAAATCAACCTAAATCAATCGCATATGGATATTCAAACGTTTATCGACAACTATCAGGAGACATTCTCCGGCAAAGCGGAATTACCGATCGCTTTCTGGTATTCCGATACTCTATCGGGAGAATTAAGGAAGACGCAAGGTTGCCTGTTTAAAGCGCTTCCCGCCATAAGGAACGGGGAGATTATCAGCATGAGCGGAGAAAGCATCGGTTGCGGAGGTGGGAAATTCTATACCGGATTCACTCCCATGCCGGAACATGTACCTAATTTCGTTTCCTTGAAAGAACGATATAAGCAAACACCGGAGATGGTTCTGGAAGGCATCAAGAAGATAGATGTACAAAGGGCTACCAAGCAATATATCCATTTCGCGAGAATCGACCGGCTTACTTCCTTCGAGGATGTGGAAGGGCTTTTGTTCCTCGCTACCCCGGATATCCTGTCCGGCTTGGTCACGTGGGCATTTTTCGACAATAACTCGCCCGAGGCCATCTCCACGCCTTTTGGCTCGGGATGTAGCGCAACCATTACGCAAGCCGTCAATGAGAACCGGCGTGGCGGGCACCGTGCTTTCCTTGGCTTCTTCGATCCCTCGGCCCGCCCTTATGTGGAAAGCAACGTATTGAGTTTCACGATCCCGATGTCTCGCTTCAAGGAGATGTGCGAGACGATGCGTATGTGTAGCCTCGATACGCACGCATGGGGCAAGATAAAAGCGAGAATCGATGAAGGCTGATTTTTACACGGAAGTTTACAACATCGTAAAGGAAATACCGGAGGGAAATGTGGTTACCTACGGGCAGTTAGCCAAACTCGCCCGGAGGCCACAATGTTCCCGCATGGTAGGGCAAGCCATGTTCAACGCCCCGAGAGAGCTGAACTTGCCTTGCCACAGGGTAGTAAACAGCCAAGGGAGATTGGCTCCCAATTGGACGGAACAAAGGGAACTGCTGGAAAAAGAAGGCATCGCTTTCAAAAAGAACGGGTGCGTGGATTTAAAGAAGCATATTTGGGCGGAGATATTGCCCATTATTTAAGATACGTCACGCCATCACAAAGCTCATTATCCCCAAAAAGCATATCAACGCCATTATCAATATAGATAACAAGGTGATTATTCTCCTGTGAGCATATTTTATCGAGACATGCAATATCCCGATAAACAACAACACGTATAGTATCGCCTCCGGATAACCCAACATTTGATACATATAGGGTATTTTCGTATATATGTATCCTTCAAAGGATCCCATTGTCGGCCCAATGGTTGATAGCAAGGACAATCCTAGGATTATTACGCCTAATTTCATTAAGCCGTTCTTTTCCTCAAAAAACACCTTCCGTAAAGGCAATAACACCAAAGCCAACAGTATCCCGCGAAATATCTGCAGAACAGGCCCTAACACCACGATTGGCTCATCGACCGGCTTCATAAATGAGGATATCACATCGGTAGCGAACAAATCCCGATAGTTCATCACCAAAAGGGCAAATACCCCCGCGACAAATCTTGTCAGTTTTTCTCATAACGACAGACTAAATTATCAAAGAACAAAAATTACGGATTATAGATTAAACATTAAGATGAACAAGAACATGAAATCAATTATCAGTTTCTTTAAATTCACCCCGACCGAGGCCGCCGGGATCAAGCCTTTGGTGGAGAACCATTTCCTGCTATTCTGGTTATATAATATAATGGATCTCATCCCTTCACGATAATAAAGAAAAAGTATATGAAACATCTAATTTTATTTATAGCTTTGCTAGTATCAAACGGACTAGCAATCGCGAGAACGACAATGAGTGATCAACTTTCAAAAACAACAAGAATGAATACCCAAAGTGAAATTTATTTTGCCGGTGGATGTTTCTGGGGAACAGAACATTTCATGAAGCAAATCGATGGCGTTACGAATACCCGAGTAGGTTACGCGAACGGGAAGATGAGTATCAAAAACCCGACTTACGAACAAGTGTGTAACGACAATACCGGATTCGCCGAGACAGTGGAAGTTAGCTACGATCCGCGACAAGCCAATTTGAAGTTATTGATCGAACTATTCTTCAAGACGATAGATCCGACAAGTATCAACCGGCAAGGCAACGATATCGGATCACAGTATCGTACCGGCATCTATTATACGAATACGGACGATCTGCCGATCATCAAAGAGACCGTGGAGGCATTGGCCAAGAATTATTCCAAGCCCATCGTCGTAGAGATTCAGCCATTAAGTAATTTCTATCCGGCAGAAGACTATCATCAGGATTATTTAGATAAACACCCGGACGGTTATTGCCACATAAGCCCGGATCTATTCGATTTCGCCCGAAAGGCTAATAAGGGGAAAGCCTCGAACAAGCCTGTATCGCAAAAGAAATTCCAGAAACCGGATGATCAGACATTGCGCTCTAAACTCACCGCCGAGCAATATGCGGTAACACAGCAAAACGCTACGGAAAGAGCTTTCAAGAATGAATATTGGAATGAAAAGCGTGAAGGCATCTACGTAGATATCACGACCGGGGAACCTTTGTTCATCTCTACCGATAAGTTTGATTCGGGTTGCGGATGGCCTAGTTTCTCCAAGCCGATAGACAAGAGCTTGGTGATGGAAAAAACGGATCTCTCCCACGGAATGAAACGGATTGAGATACGCAGCAAAACAGGAGATGCACATCTAGGGCACGTTTTTAATGATGGCCCAGCCGACAAAGGTGGGTTACGATACTGCATCAACAGCGCATCATTAAGATTTATCCCTAAAGCAAAGATGGAAGAAGAGGGATATGCCGACTATCTCCCACTCCTATAAAAACAAATAAAAAAACATAGTTATGATTTGTTCAACTCATAACTATGATTTTTTAATAGTATCTTCGCCGTATAAAACAAGCGAAAGAAGCACTATGTATCACGAATTTACCCCCTGCGCAGCCTTAGCGCCCTTTATCGACAAGTTCTGGGTGTTCAAAGGCTTTACCGACATCGGGACATGTTTTAAGATCCTTGCGGACGGATGCACCGACTTTATCTTCTCAATCGGTAACATGACCGTCCCTACGGACGAGCATTCGATGATCATGCAACCTTATCGTTCCTATTTCGTCGGTCCTATGCGGGTTTATTCGGATCTGACTGCCACGACAAATACCCTGCACATGCTGGGGGTTCGTTTTCACCCCTGTGGATTGGCAGCTTTCACGAATGAGCCTTTGGGACAGTTTGCCGATCTTCGCATCCAGTCTTCAGATATTAACCTTTTATTCGATAATGCCTTTGCCGAGATGCTTTGCGAACAGCCGGACGATTCCGTCCGTATCCGCATTATCGAAGGCTATCTTATACGCCTTCTCACCCAATCCATTCAAGTAGACAGACAAATTATATACGCCACCTCATTTATAAAACAGTCCCGCGGACAACTACCCGTACAAAACTTGATCGACAAGATTTGCATTTGCCAGCGGCATTTCCAACGTAAGTTCAAGGATGCCACCGGATATACTCCCAAAGAATTCAGCCGGATCATAAAATTCCAATATGCCATAGAAGTACTGAGGAACGCCCCACACACGGACTTAAGCAGCATCGCCTTAGATTGCGGCTACTATGACCATTCCCACTTTATCAAAGAATTCAAGCGTTTAGCGGGAGACGTTCCCTCTTACTTCCTGACTTTACCAAATCCTGCGGATGAACCGCTTACTTATATTTGATTAAAGAAGTCAAATGCCTAACTTGAGCAGAGAGATCATCAAAGCGATCTTCCAGTTCCGCTTGTTTATGATAGTAAGAATCTTGGATATTCGGTATTTTTGCGCTAAAGTACCATTCCGCATACCATATCGTATTCAGTTCCTCTTCCATTAGATTAAAATTAGGGTAGTTCTGTTTATCCGCATTATCAGACATACAAACCACGAAACCATTCTCCCGAAGACGGTTTTTGAGACGCTTGACAAAAGCGCGTCCCTCATTGTCACTTACTACATATACATAACCATCACGGATATTCATCCACTCTGACCTCTCTAACTTATGTATAATCAAATAACCACCATCTAGAATCGAAGGCGCCATACTATGTCCTTTCACCCGGACACAAATAAAAGAATGCCCATGACTCACCATCGAACGGGGTAGAGAAATCATCTCCAACTCCTCTACATAATCCTTATTGCAATAACCTGCTCCCGCCGCCACCGAGATATCCACCATGGGAATACGCACGATATCGTCGTAAACGTTCTCCCCTTTCAGCATATCTCCTTCACCCGTAAGCAACCAAGCCGCCGAATATTGGGGGAAATTATCAACAATTGATTGAAGCCACTTCGACTGTATATCCGTGCCATTGTTAATAGCACGGGATAATACTCCCTTACTTGCTCCAATTTTCTTCTCAAACGAAGTGATTTTTATCCCCTCATTTAGAGCTATTTTCTCTATCCTTTGTAAAATCGTTTCCATAGAATTATAAAATTATCTCCCTTCATTCTTGTATAGTTGAAAATTATCAACTAATATTGCATTGTGTTAAGACTTAAAAATATCGCCCTAAAGGTAGATAATTTTCTTCATAACCACAAAATAGTATAAACCTAAAAATTTAAACTTATGTCTTACAGAAACAAAAACACATTATTACGAATGGTGGAGATACAAGATCTTGTATTGGAACGCAAACGTCACGGTATAACCCAACTACACGTTTATAAGACCGAAATCTACCCTCGCTTCTTTATCTCGTACGCAACTTTCAATCGCTATCTATCCTATCCAGCCAAGCAGGAGCTAAAGAAAGGACGCATAAAGAAAGCGGCGGAAGAGATTGAAAACTTTCAACGATAACAACAATCCTTATCACGTTTAGAACTTCATTTTGAGAGTACATTTTATGCCTGTTACTTTGCCTCCGTAATCAGTCACAAACATAAAAAACAATTTAAAACTATGAGTACACAAGAAAACAATCAGTATTCGCCTACCTCTGGAAATCAACATATCAGTATCCGGGGAATCAAGCTAATAAAGGATTTCGAAAGTCTGCGTTTAAAAGCTTATCGATGCCCCGCAGGAGTATGGACGATCGGCTACGGCCATACAGCAGGGGTCCGTCCGCATGATACGATAGATGAACTTGAGGCAGAGCGCCTCCTTGTTAACGACCTAATACCTATCGAGGAACTGGTAATCCGGGAATGCGACAGTATAAACCAGAATCAACTTGACGCCTTGGTATCCTTTGTCTTCAACGTCGGCATTTCCGCCTTTTTACGTTCCACTTTATTGCGCTGCGTCAAAGCGAATCCCGCCAACCCGAATATCCGGAATGAGTTCGCCCGCTGGAATAAGGCAAAAGGCGTGCTGCTTGCCGGACTCATCCGACGTCGTCGGGCCGAGGCTAACCTATATTTCGCATAAACTAAATCAAATGTCATGAACTGGGACACCCTACTGGCCATGCTGGGCACGGGAGGCCTGACAGCCCTCGTTAACTGGCTCATAAACTTTAAGGCAACACGCCGGAAGAGCCAGTTGGACAAGGATGACCTCTCACGCATCATGGCCAATCGAGATAATGAGACAATACTTAGATTATATGATGAAAACAGGAATATACTTGAAAAACTGGCCAGTCTTGAGAGTATTCTTTTTAAGCTGGAGACTTGCAGGTATTACTCTGCTTGCCCTGTCCGCAACAGGTTGCGGGAGTACCAAACGGGTAGGAATTACCGCCGCCACCGACAGCCTGTCGTGGAACGAAAAGGTATCCGTTACCCTCGCGACCATCCCGATGTCGATAGCCCAGGCATCGATTCCGATCGATAGCTTACGGAACTTACCCACCGGAGCCATATTTGAGCAGAAATCAGGACAAGCGTCCTTGAGACTTGCTTATGAAAAAGGAACGGTCATAGCCACAGCATCTTGCGACAGTTTACAAGAACTGGTATACGCTTATGAGCGTCAGTTAGACAGCCTTAGGCTACGTCATCAATCCACCCAAACAGAAATCCAAACAACAGCCCATCCTTTCCATGGCTTCTTTTATGGATTTCTATCTGGAATAGCATTGATCGCTTTATTTCTTTTATTCTTTAAATACAAACAATAATATGATTATATACAACAACACAGGAAAAATCTTATTGGACATTCCGGTAAATGATGATAGTTATCGCTACCGGGCCATTATGCAAGCGAAGAAGATCGAACTTCATTACTCGCTTCCGGGACACGTGGAAGTCCCAACGGGCTCTTATATAGAGTTCCAAGGTGAGCGATACACATTGTGGTACCCCGAGAATTTCGAGAAAAAAGGGACACGGATCTTCGATTATAAAGTCATTTTCGGTGGCAATGAGGAAATCTTGAAGAAATACAAATACAAGCTGTTGACCGAGAAGCCTTACAAGCTAAAGTTCCCGATGACGGCGAAACCGGCACTATTTCTCAAGCTTTTGGTAGAAAACCTAAACCTGTATGACTCCGGATGGACAGTAGGGAACTGCATCGAGGCGACAGAGAAGTTACTATCATTCAATCACGAGAACTGTTGGACCGTACTCGGGCGACTGGCGCAAGAGTTCAATACCGAGTTCGAGGTGGTCAATAAGACCATACACTTGGGAAAGCTGGAAAAGTTCAAGGATAATCCCGTAGCGCTTAGTTACGGAAAGGGGAATGGATTCGTACCCGGAGTAGGAAGGACAAACCTTGGCGACAACCTACCCGTAGAGATTCTGTACGTACAGGGGGGAGAGAAGAATATAGACTTCTCCTCCTATGGCAGCCAAACCTTGTTACTCCCGAAGTCACAGACTTTGGAATATGAGGGAAGAACCTACAAGACCGATCCGGACGGAATGTACGTGACCAGGGCAGACAAGACATTATCCTCACGGAACGAGGACAGCTTCGACGCCAACCATATTTATCCGAGCAGGGTAGGAATGATATCCAAGGTGGACACGCTACCGGGAAAGGACTCCGACGGGAAAGACCTTACATTCTACAATATATTTGACTCGGATATACCCGCGGAGCTCGATTTCGCCAACTACCAGATCAAAGGTCAGAACATGACGGTCATATTCCAATCCGGACGGCTCACCGGACGGGAGTTCGACGTAAAATACATCCATAAAGACCGTAAGTTCGAGATCGTTCCTAACGATCAAGATGGACACTCTTTGCCGAATAGCGACCTATACCCAAAGGCCGGAGACAAGTATGCCGTCTTCAACATATCACTCCCAGCCGCCTATATCTGTGATAACACCAGCAAGACAGGCGCAAGCTGGGACATGCTCAAGGAAGCGGTACGCTACCTGTATGAACACGAGGAGCAACAATTCACCTTCTCCGGGTCCCTGGACGGCATCTGGGCCAAGAAGAACTGGCTGGCTATCGGAGCCAAGCTCGTTCCCGGGGGATATGTCGATTTCTCCGACACCCAGTTTCAGCCGCAGGGCATATTGATCAGAATTACGGGAGTCCGGGATTACATCAATAAACCGCATAGTCCCGAGTTGGAATTGAGTAACACCCCTGTCTCTGGCTTTCTGCAAGATCAAATTGGCAAGTTGGAAGCAGAAGAGATCAAGAATGAGAAAAAGTATAAAGAAGCTCTAGCGCTTACTATGCGCCGATGGCGTGACATGGTAGAAACCGGTAAAATGTTGGAAAACGCAATAGAAGGATTCAGTGCTTCCATCAATCCTATCACAATATCAACGATGCAAGCTCGTATCGGGTCAGAGCAATTACAATACAGATATGTCAATAACAAAACTAATCCGATAGAGTATTTACCATATTTTGAAATCAATAATACCACTAAGGTATTTATTGCCCCTGTCGGTATCATTCAGCATATGACATTAGGGATCGATTCGATTTCCACATCCCATAATGCATCAGAATATATGTTTTGGGATATAGAAAGCTATACATCCCCCTATTTGGGTGATGATAAATCACCCTTCTATCTATATCTCAAATGTGCAAAAAACAGTTCAAAAGGAACATATCTTTTGACGAAAGAAGCTTATCCCCATATCGAGCCGGGAGATGGATATTATTATTTTCTAGTAGGAACCTTAGGCACTGAATTCGATGGAAAAAGAAGTTGGGAAACCATCTATGGATACACAGAGATTTTACCTGGACGAATGACAACCAAACTCATCAAATCTCCAGACGGCTCCATGTATATCGACTTGGTTGACCGTGTGATATGTGGAAACATGAAGTTCCTTGGAGGCACGACCGGATATGACAATATAAGGGATAAGCCGGATCTATCAGGAATCGTTCGAAGTGTCAATGACGCTTTATCAGAGGCGGAAGCCGCAAGTAACGCTGCTAATAACGCAAATGCGGCAGCTTGTACAGCCCAGACTACGGCGAATGGAAAAGCACGAGTATTTTATGAAACAAGTGTTAGTGGTCCTATATTCGGAGTGAAAGAAAACGATCTTTGGGTAAATGGAGTAGATATCAAGAGATGGAATGGAAGTTCTTGGGTTCTTGTCTCTTCCTATGATAATACAAGGACGAGGATCAATGGCGGGCTTATCACGACAGGAGCCGTAGCCGTAGGTCCTGAAGGAAATCCAACCGGTGGAATATGTGGCACTGGTACAATCCGTATATGGTCGGGAGGAGGATGCAATGATAAAGGTGTACCTACGAAACCAACTTTTCAAGTTGAATCGGATGGACGAATTTCTGGAAGTAACTCCATCATCTGCAGGAATAAAAACAATACTCCAGAATGTGGCTTCGCCAGTGATGGAACTTCTTTCGGTAATGTTTCAAACCTTGATATAGGATCTGTTCGTATATGGGCTGGTGCATCTTATGAGGGGAGGGATAATGCAAATTTCAGAGTAGGCTTGGGAGGGTTAGTATATTGTCAAGGTCTAATGTTCTCAAAGCAGCATTACATGTATAATGCAGCTTTGGCTATTCATAATAACGGGCAGATAACGCTAAGAGCTACCGATAATACTCGTAAGGCCATAATACAGACTACACCCAACTATTCCAACTCTGTAATGGAGCTGACAGATACATTTGATTCAGCTACAGCTATGAATGTACCTGCTATAGTGTCATTAAAATGTGGACGTTCTGCCTATACTAATTACCCAAGAACATGGATAGATTGCACGCATGCAGCGGGATGGGGATCTAAATTTACTGTTCAATCCAGATATTTCAATGATCAAAATGAAATGGAAAGAACTGTAATAAATGTGGGTTCAATGATGACACATGTCCAATTAGAAGCCCTAAGTCCTTCTCCCGAGTTATATCCGGTATATGTAGATAATAAATCAGGTTATTTATGTTTAAAATATTAATTGATTATGAAATTAACTTTAAAAGACAGAGTATTAATACTCAACAACGTGTTGCCAATGTATGACAACCGAATGAACATTGGTTTGAAAATCTCCATCTCGGAGAAAGTACAATTAACAGATGCAGAACAGAAGGAGGTCGTATCTACCCCTATAGGCAATGGGGAATATGAGATTTCATTCAAGACCGTAGAAGCGATGACTAGTATCAAGACCTTCGACTTCACAGATAAAGAGCTGACATATCTAAAACAGCGAGTGGATTATATAGACCGGAACGGCATGTTCTCGGCAGAGACAATCGATACCTATACGAAAATTATTGACGAGCCGTTGGTAGAGATTGATGATAATATCTCTGCGCCGCTAAACAACGAAGTTACATCTTATAAAGAGTCTAGCATATGAACGAACGATTAACAGAACAAAAAGCTCTTGAGACAGAGATCAAGACGGTCGATACACTATTGGATCAAGGAGTGCGGGTAGATTTACCCGCTCCCCGTATCCTCCGCTGGCTAGGGAAGCCCGTATTACGACTAATCTTACGCCGCCCTAACAGTGAGACACTTTATCGTATCTCTGGCTTATACTTACGTATGATGCGACAAGCCACTACGCTAGAACCGGGAACACTTGGAGAATCACATCAGTTGATCCATGAATGCATGTTACCCGCCAGCCAGATAGTAGCTTACGGTATAGCTCCTTATTTTCGGCCTTCAGGCATCGGAAACCGTCTTCTGGCCCGTTACCTTCGCAAGCATCTGGATACCCGTGCCATGGCAGAGTTATGGATGATGGTAGCGAGTCTCTCGGGGGCACATGATTTTTGCAACTTTATCAGATCCATGTCGGGGATGAGGATTACGACTCCACGAACGATCTGAGCCAAGATGAAAAGGGAGTTAAGGGATACGTAGAGACCCCACATAGCCCTTTTGGATTGATCTATCAGATCGCGAAAGACACGGGATGGAGCATCGAGTATATCATGCGCCTTCCTTATCCGACGCTGATCATGATGCTGTCCGACGCACCCCGTTATGTGAGCGGCCATAAAGACAAGCCCGTCCGCATAACCTCTAAAGAACAACTGTTCGGATTACTTTCACAAAAACAAACGAATTGACATATTTAATAAAAACACGACAACATGCCCTACAAAAACAAAAACATGTTATTACGCATGATCGAGATCCAGAACTTGGTATTAGAACAGAAACGTCACGGTATAACCCAACGGCATGTCTACGAGACGAAAGTAGACCCACATTACCATATCTCGTATTCTACCTTCAACCGTTACCTCTCCTACCCTGCTAAACAAGAATTAAAGAAACAGCAGCAAAAGGAAAACAATGAGTTCGCAAATATCAAGTAAGAAATAGGTTAATACTTTTCCAACAAATACAGGGAAGACCTAAAATAGCCCGACATCGTTACTAAAACAATGATGTCGGGTATTCAATTACAATACCTTTTTCCTTTGCTGCCGTAATCGATTACAAGAGATAAAAATTATTCACTAAAAAAAGAATTGTTACTATGGCAAATTACATTTTAGGTGTCAAGACCGTTAAATACGGTACACCAACGGTAGACGGTGGCATGGCCACACTGTTAGACAACCAAGTGGCTCCCTACAAGGAGCCAGTCACTTTCGAAAACGAGGAAGGAGAGGTCGTAAAACATTTCTCTGAGGGCGCACGATATCCGTTGGATAACGACAGCTTGAAAGAATGGATGGGAGGCGAGATCGTTAATGGCCAGTAGCAAGCCCCAAGAGGCAACTTCCAAGCGACAAAGAGCCTAGAGTTGATGACTGAATTTGACATTACTATATAAGACACTATTCTACAGACAGTTAATCAACCACCCAACTCTCTTGCGCAAGGCTTCCCAAGTGAATAACTAATCACTTCCAGACTCGTAAGCTTACGGCTACCCCCAGCCGTAAGTTATTCACTTGACAAGCCGTAAGTTGTTCACTTGAGAAGACATAAATTATCCAAAGACACAGAGGAATAAAATCATGTTTTTTCTTCCTCTGTGTTAATCGCATCCGGCCGAAAGTCATCCTGTTTATTGTATATTTCTTGAAAACAGGTTCCATAGTAGTCGGCTTTTCTATCCATAGAAAGCACGATTTCTATGGATAGTAATTCAAAATATCATTGATAGTAATTGACTCCCATATTGACATATTTTTATTACACACTGATTATCAACAACATATATAACAGCACCAAGACACAGCCCTTATTGTATTTTTTTTAAGAGATTAAATTTGGTGCCGTTGCCCAAACTTTCAATACTTTACTGATACCTTTTTCTGGTATAACATACGTTTTCTCCCGATTTATCCGACAGATAACATTATCATAGAATAATGGGCTATCATGAAACATGCGGCAAATAAGCTATCAGATACAAAATACACAGATCGAGAATGAAATAGTGAGCGTTTTGACAACTATAATTATCACCCTTACAACATTATTTTGACAGCGTTATTTATCTCGTTTCCTTTGCTGCCGTAATCGATTACAACAGATAAAAATTATTCACTAAAAAAGAATTGTTACTATGGCAAATTACATTTTAGGTGTCAAGACCGTTAAATACGGCACACCAACGGTAGACGGTGGCATGGCCACACTGTTAAACAAACAAGTAGCTCCCTACAAGGAATCAGTCACTTTCGAGGACGAGGAAGGCGAAGTCGTAAAACATTTCTCAGAGGGAGCGCGATATCCGTTCCTAACGATCTACTCAGCGGCAGGAACCACATTCAAGTTCTCCGTACCGATGGACAATGACAGCTTGAAAGAATGGATGGGGGGCGAGATCGTTAACGGACAGTGGCAAGCTCCAAGAGGCAACTTCCAAGCCACAAAGAGCCTAGAGTTGATGACTGAGTTCGACATTCCTATCAGTATCCCAAAGGCCACTTGTTATGGAGTCAGACGCTTCGGGCAAAAAACGACAGACATCTCTTTGATCGAGATTTCGGCTATTGTAGAGCTGCCGGAGAAAGCGGGTTTATCGCCGATGACGATTGGAGTTGCGGAGAAACAGGCATAGTCTCAGAAAAATGATAGATAAACCGGCTTATATAATATTAAAGTAAAAGTAATCCTTGGCGTAGAAGAAATGATAAATAACATTTCTCTGTGCCATGGATTCAAAAGCTATCATAAATCAACCATAAGACACAAAAATTATTCACTAAAAAACAAATTGTTAATATGGCAAATTACATTTTAGGTGTCAAGACCGTTAAATACGGCACACCAACGGCAGACGGTGGCATGGCCACACAGTTAAACAAACAAGTAGCTCCCTACAAGGAGTCTGTAACTTTCGAGGACGAGGAAGGAGAGGTCGTAAAACATTTCTCCGAGGGAGCACGATATCCGTTCCTAACGATCTACTCAGCGGCAGGAACCACATTTAAGTTCTCCGTCCCGATGGACAATGACAGCTTGAAAGAATGGATGGGAGGCGAGATCGTTAACGGACAGTGGCAAGCCCCAAGAGGTAACTTCCAAGCGGCAAAAAGCCTTGAGTTAATGACTGAGTTCGGCATTCCTGTCAGTATCCCAAAGGCCACTTGTTATGGGGTTAGACGTTTCGGACAAAAGACAACAGATATCTCTTTGATCGAGATTTCTGCTATTGTAGAGTTGCCGGAGAAAGCGGACTTATCGCCGATGACCATTGGGGTCGTTGAGGCTTAGGGTTATCCAAAGACACAGAGGTAGAAAGCCACAGCTTCCTCCTCTGTGTTAATAGTTTCTAGTTCGATAAAATCCTTGTCAGAATCATCGTTGTATGGTAGTCAACTTACCATTCTCAAAGTATAAATAAGTACCGTTTCCATATACCCACTGCTCATGAGTCCCATAACTACCTATTGTCTCATTTATGTCCTGTGGATATCCCCAAGAGTCTATGCACATAGCTTTTGTCATCCCTATAAGGACACGACCTGCCAAAATAAACTTTGTCACATCCTCTCCATATTTTTTTAAATAAACTTGTTTCTTTTCTTCCGCTATTTTTATATCTTCATAACAAACCAAGAAATCATTTATTTCATCCCGCTCGCTAACTATAGAGATCTCTTCTTCCAAATAACTATCAGCGTTTGGGGCATTTACAATTCTAATAGCATATAAGTCTTTATTACCCCTAAAAATTAGATAAGGTACTTCAAAATTCCATTTTGTTTGACTAAACATCTTGATCCCAACACATTCAAGAGTATCATCAACAACCACCCCCTTCTTATGCGTAGCCAAATTTATCGCAATTAGTCTATCTTTCCGTGGTGTCTTAATAACAAATTTCTTCCCCACATAATCTTTTGTTATTCGTTCTAAATGCGAACAAAAAACAGCAGAAACAACATGATTTTCACCAAATAATTTCGTATGCCATTCTATCATTTCATTATTCTCTGATAAGAGGGTTATTATAAGCTCTCTGCCTATCCATGATTTCACATCTCTAAATCCTACTATCTTAAATTTTTTACCTTCTATTTCTTTCGATGGAGTATAATAATCCGGAATAAAGCTTGGTTTAAAATCATCAGCACAACAACTATAAGAAACTCTTCCATCTTCAAAAAACTTGGCTTTATACCTATTTATCAAAGTATAATCTTTTCGCCTAGGTCTTTTCCTAATCTTATGCCAAATTGTATCTGGTGTAGTTAAATAAAAACCTGCATATAATTGTTGTTTATCAAGATTTTCAGGAGACCTATAAAACAATATAGTTTCACCGATATACTTCAAGTAATCATCCATATTATAATGATAATTTATACTCGAATCCATTTTAGGTGATTGAGCAAAACCTAGACAAGGCAAAAAAACAAGCAAGAAAAGTAGTCTATTCATATAAAAAACATATTATTTATCAACAAAGATAAGAATAAAAAAACAGAAGAAAGAACTATTCCCCTTGGAATTTCAGTTAAAAGCCATATTTTATCAATCTTTCTCTTATATGATTTAAATTGTACTTTCTTCTATCAGTACCAAGAGCAACTACCAAAAACTTCCAAACACCTTTTGTCACAACCCTCATATACATTTCTAAAGAGGTACACCAATCAATATATCTAAAGTTATTTATTATGCGATTTCACATCTCACTCGAAATTACAAAGTAAATACACACGAGCAAAGGCAGGTATGAGAGCAACAAGAATGATAACAATAATTATCACTCTTACAACTTATCTTTGATCTCATTTTTCATTTTCTTTTCTTTGCCTATGTAATCGATTATAAAAAACATTTTACTCACATATAAAACAATAATTCATACATGAAACCTATCAAATTTGAATATCTAACAAACAGTGAGATTGAAAAAGATCTCTCTAAAATTCAATTAGCCATAAGAGGAATTGGAGACGAAAGTTATATATCCTTTAATCGTTTATTGAATAATAGTAATAGAGCATTTAATGCGCTAAGTGATTCTACCAGCAAACAAGCTATAATCTTAAATAGCCTTATCCAAGATATGAGGCAAAACGAAATAGCTCAAGAATCTTTATTCCAGCAATGGGAGAAGGGAAATATTTCTTGCGATGAATATGCCGATAAACAAGCCAAGTTATCAAAACAACTTGCGGAACTAAAAGCTGAAGTGTCTGAATTATCTGAAGAAATCAAGCGGGAAATTCAGTTAAATAATATCGCAAAAAAATCCTTAGAGGAAAAGATCTCGATTGTTGCAAAGCTTCGGGAAGAATATGCCCAACTATCTGCTGAAGAACAAAACAACGAACTGGTAGGCACCCTACTCTTAAGCCGAATCCGAGCTCTCGATACTCAAATTAATTCGATGAGTACTAATATGAATGGGGCAAAGGAAGATGCATCTGGTCTCACCGGAGGATTAGGTGATTTTTTAGAACTCATCACGGATGGAGCATCAAAGCTACAAGTATTCAGTTCTCTGATGAAAACAATTACGGCATCTCGATTTGCTCCACATATCGCAGCTATTGCAGCTTCGTTCTTAATTTTAAGAAATTCCATACTGGGAAATAAAGAACTCACTGAAAAAACAAACGCAATTAAGGCATTCTTTCTCAATTTACAAGAAACCTACAAACAGATGGTAGCCAAATTCAATTCATTGAATACAGATTTAGTATTTGGAGGACCGGATAAAATACGAGATAGTTGGCAAACGTTTGTACAATTATTCAAGAAACAAGGAATGTATGCATGGAAGAACGCAGAAGGGTATCTCAATCTTGATAATCTAAATAATTCAAAAATTAATAATGATGGACAAATTTCGAGGAACGTATCTGCAATCCAAAAAGATAAGATCTTATTAATGGATCAAAATAAATCATTAGAAGAAAAAAAAGACATTGTAGCAAATATTTTAAAACTAGAGAAAGAAAGTTACAATCTAAACGCAAAATCATTAAAAGAGGAATTCAAAAGTTTTAGCCTGATCAATTCCAGAGAATTAGATGTTGTCCGTTTAAAACGCCCTAATGAATTGAACTTTGCAGAAGGAGCATTCAATACAATGACTGAATTGGGTGAACTTTCTACTGATGATCAAAACAAGCTAATGGATACAGTTAGTGAGATCACCAATGACTCAAGAATTCAATGGAGTGATGAACAAAAAAAGCAATACCGTAGTTTCTTTGATGCAGCCATACAAATCTCATCTGATTATTCCAATGAATGCTTAAGAATAAATACGGAATTAAACAACAGTATTAGATTAGAAAATCTTACCACTATAGACGAAATTAAAAAAACATCACTGGAAGAACTACAAGAAGAAGTACAGCAACGCAAAAAACAATATGCCACCCTCAATGAGTTTGAGCAGAATTTAGGAAAAGAGCTTGCGGATCAAGACTTTAAAGAGTTAAAATCTCACGGTAAAAATTACATCTCATATCTAACCGGAAAAATTAATGAGATACAATCCATACCGAATCAGACAAAAAACGATCGGATGAGTCTTAACTACTTAATGACTGAGCGGAATGAGGCAACTCCTAAACCTGATATATCAGCTTTCAAAAACACTATTGAGGAAAAAAAGGAATTGTATAAGGATGATCTCAATAGCTATATGCAATATTTACAGGAGATACGTAAACAAATAGAGAATGACTCCTCTGCTGAAGGTATACTGAAACGAGACACATTGGATAATGAAATAAAAGTTACTCAGCAACTTCAAAAAAAAGAGCTTGATGAACAGCAAAAACAGAAAGCAAATGAGCTGAATAACTTATTAAAACAATACCAAACCTATACAGTCAAAATGGCTAGCTTAAAAGCCGATTACGAGAAAGATAACGAGCTTCTTAAAAACGCAAAAAAGAACGCAAAACCAGGAGAGGATGTTTCTCGTATCGATGATGCCATAATTGCTCGAAAAAACAGTTATGACCAATCGAGAGCCGAATTGGAAGCAGAGAATTCAGAATTTTCCCAAGTACTATTTGGCAACTTGGAGAAGATTTCTAATTCCTCCTTGAATAAGGCCATAAATGAAGCTAGAGCTTTTATTGCTAAGCTAAGGAAAAAAGGAAATATTACCCCCGAAATGGAATCTTTCCTAAAAAATATAGAAAATGGCATAGATACCGCCGAAAAGAAGAAGGCGAGCCGTCTTCCGGAGGACCTGATGGATGCCGCCAACGCTTTGCAAGAATGCGCCAACCTTGCCAATGTTTTTGATGGTGAGCTGGGAGATGTATTGCAAACAGCTGCCAACGTAGCGAAAGGAGCCGCCGATATTGCCGGAGGAATCGCCCAATTTAGCACCAACCCACTGCAAGGCGCCACCAGTATATTGAGCGGTATCACCGGTATCATCGGAGGCATAGGTTCACGACTGAAGGAAAACCAGAAAATAAGGGAAGAGTATCAGCAAGGATTGCTCGAGACCTATAGCAAGGAACTCGAATACAACAGCATCCTCCGGGATCGTCTGCGTACGCAACAACAGATCGGAGAGACCACATTGCAATATTCACAACGGCTTCAAAAGGAACTTACGGCACAGAAAGGGTCCATCGACCAAGAATACCAGCAGGTATGGGGCAAACTGATGAATGAACAATATATATCCGGCACAGGCTACAAGCATGGCACATGGTTCCGCAAGGCTAAGACATGGAATGAGTATTCAAGCCTTTCCGGTAAATCGTACGAGCAAATAGAGGGACTATATACGCAAGATAAACTGGATGGAGCCGCAAAGACCCTTTTCGAACGATTGAAAGCGCTCAAGGAAGAAGGAGCCAACGTCGTGGAGATGATGGACCAGCTTAACGAGCAGATGCGGGAGAACTGGACGGGTACTACGGCCACGGCTATCTCGGATAGTATCGTACAGGGATTCCTAGACGGAAAGAAAAGCGCCGCCGACTTTGCCGCCGATTTCGAAGGACTTATGCGGACAGCCATGCTGCAAAGCGTCAAAATGAAATATCTGGACGCTCCCCTAAGGGACTGGTATGAGCGGTTCGCAGCTGAATCGGAGAATGGACTTAGCCAAGGGAAAATAGAGGAGCTACGCAAGGCTTATGACCAGATTATAGAAAGCGCCGCTAAAGAGGCCGAGAATATAGAAAAGATAACTGGGATCTCTATGGGAGCGGATGAACAGGCCCGTGAAGCTTCGGCTAAAGGCATTCAATCGATATCGCAGGAAAGTGCCGATCAATTATTAGGGACAGCTAATACACTGACGTACATCACTTCCAATATAGACAAGAACGTTACTAGTATCCATTCATTGATGATTGATGCCGCCCGCCAATGGGTACAGATCGCTTACAATACGAGCTATTGCGTGAAATTGGAGACGATGGAGCAGGACTTGAAGGCGATGCGAATGACCGTTCAGGGCATGAGTGATAATGGTATTTTAATGAGAAGCAGATAATAAAAAATAAATAAGAATATGACAGGAGAATTTTTTATAGACAACAGGGATATATTCACCACATTTGGTGTATGTGTTAAGGAGGGTGGTTATGATGAACTGCTCGCTTTCCCCGCATTGGTGGAACCGGATAAGAACGTCTGGCCGGAAGAGGATGGTATCGAAGTGGATTTATCAGCTCCGGTGCTATCAGGTAAAGAACTGGCAATCTCGTTCGTGGCCACGGACCCCTCAATTGAGATCAATGAGTTTATTTCTTACGTAGCCCGCCCAGGCTATCGCATGGTACGGATACCGGCATTGAACAGGGAGTGGCGCTTGCGTTTGGTATCGCAGCCCGATACTATCGTGTATGGGCCAACGGGTGATCAACGAATAGCTTTCTCTCTCCGTTTCGCCGACGATTTCCCGATGAGGGTCCTCTCCTACGAACCGGCTGATGGAGGGGGTACACAGGTACCTTCTTCCGTCTACTCCTTGGATGGGATCGCATTGGATCGTTATGGTATCGTGGTAGAGTCCGGACGAGACAATGTGATGAGATTGGCCGCCGTGAAGAAAAACCTTACTCGGCAGTTCTCTACGATGGATGGCGTGCTATATGATGCCGACCATGTAGCGTTTACCGAGAAAGAGGTCTCTTTTAAATGTTGCCTGGTGGCAGATACCGTAGAGCGTTTCTGGAAATGTTATATCGCCTTTTTCAACGATTTGATCCGCCCGGGTGAACGTATCTTGCGCTACGGTGAGATCGATAAGAGTTATCCTTGTTATTATCAATCCACTTCAGGATGGAATCTCAAGGAGTTGTCCGACCGGGTAATTGTAGAGTTTACCTTAACACTGGTATTCACGGCTTTCCGGGATTCTGGAAATACCATTTACTTACTGGCAACCGAAGAGGGGGATTGGATATCTACGGAAGATGATAATTTGATAGATATGTCTGTTATTCGATCCGTCCCTCCTACCAATTATATCGCCTCCATCAATACCTCGTTACCGGAAGTACCGGAGACACAGGCCGACGATATCGAGATTCGTAAACGACGTATTACGGAAATGCCGGAGGCCGGATCATTGAAAAACCTGATCCTCCCTGCCGTAGACCGCTCCACGAACAGGAATGTACATGTGCCTGTCTCCCGGCTAGGCGGTAGTGGCGGAGAAGGCATTTTATCCGGCACGCTGGGAGGCTTGATGAACGTGGATGAAAAAGTGGATGACACGTTGGATTATGGGGTAGTATTAACCAAAATTGCCGGATCAGATACATGGAGCATGATTCCCGTAGCCGATATCGCCGGAGGTCAACAAGGGATACAACGTAATGTACGTATCGTGAATGAGCTGGACAGTAAAAATGTATCCGCCAGCAAAGGAGAGCCATGTCCGCTTATGTTTACATTTGTTAGTCAAGAGCGATACAGCGTAGGAGAGCCCTATGAGGATACGGGTGAACGGGGATTATGCCAGATATCCGTGAAAAACTCTGATATGGGTGACTATGTAGTAATGAAACAAATGTATCTTAACTCCGGCATGCCTTTCACGATAGATGTCGCGGAGTATCTTTCTTCGGGAGCTAATAATATCATGATCAAGGTTACCGGCGAGGTGACGGAAGAGACCACTCCGGCCTTTGTCTATACGGTTTATTTGACCTCCCTTTCTTTATCTGCCAATAATTTCAAATGGTGGACGGCCTATACGGGTAATATTACACTGCCGTTAAATATTGGAGGAAATGTGTCAAAGACCTTGTATGTTACGTTGTCGGGCGAGAACTATAACGAATCTTATGAGATACCGATCGGTACCGGTATTTATACAGAGACGGCCTACAATTATGTAGTTGAACATCCTCAGCGAAGTGGAGTTTTCAAGCTATCGGCATACGTAACGAACTCAGATGGGACAATCCGTACACGGACCGTTTCTTTTCAAGTAATTTGCGCCGTAGCGGGTGATGCGGTCAAATTAGTAGCCATAAACAATTTATTGCCCAAAGCCACGAACTGGGCGGAAAATACGTTGTTCGACTATGCCATGTACGACGGAGACAATGTCTCCACTTCCGCTCGCTTTGTAATTCAAAAGGATGACATGGCCGTATTTTCATCTAACGAGGATTCTATCTCCACGTCTACCCGACATACCTTCGCGCTTCCACTGGAGATAGAGACGTTGGATAATGCGGAATTTCAGATTGCCGCTCATATTATGGATGGAGAAGATGAGTTAACACCTCCGGTCTTGTTCGCGGTAAATAACTCACTGGGGTATTCAGCTACCGCCGGTTCGGTATTCTACATGAATCCGAAGACCCGTAGCAATCGTCAGGAAAATTACCGGGAGATATTGAACGAGACCGCTACCACTACCATACCTGCGGTCTGGACCGGTATGAACTGGGGAAACGATGGTTGGGTAAGCGATAACGATGGAAACAAGACATTGAGATTGATGGCCGGATCATCCCTTACCATAGACTACAAGCCATTTAAAAAAGAATGTGCCCGCACAGGTAAAACCATAGAAATAGATTATAGGGTAGATAACGTGACGGATTACACCACTCCCGTACTTACGATCGCCTCGCCTTCCGGAGACTCATTCGTGGGCCTGAAAATATATGCCGATGAGTTGGTGATGCATTCACAATCCCTTCGTAACAGCAAGATACAGGGCATTCATACGCATGAGGGCAAACGGATACGCATGACGTTAGTAATCATGCCGGATGCTTATGGCAATAGTGATTTCAACCTTTGTATTCTTTATATTAATGGAAAGAAAAACAGGGAATTTACTTACGAGAACAATGACTATTTCGCTCACGACGGAAATATCGTGATCGGATCGGACTACGCAGACATCGATATCTATGGATTACGTATTTATGACTCAGCCTTGACTTCACCTGCCGTGCTAAGGAACTATATAAACTGGATGATATCGACTACGGATAAAGCGAAGATTTCCGAGGAGAATGATGTACTGGATTCGAACGGTTCGGAAGTGGATTTCGAGAACACGAAGGATCAGTATAATGTACTTGTGTTCGACAATACCATTCCCCGTATGGCAGACCCATCCGCACGGACAGGCACATTAGAGGTCTACTTCAGTGAAAATCCCGAACGAAACGTGACTATCTCAAACGTACAGGTTAAAGGACAGGGAACCTCTTCCATGAAGTATTATTTATGGAACACTCGCTATTCGATTGACAAGGAGAAATCCGTTATTACGTATGCGGATGGTACGACCGGAAAGAAGACTTGGCAAATGGTACCAAGCATACCCGCTTCGGCTAAGTTCACGGCCAAGAAGAATTATGCCTCATCCATGCAATCCCATAAGATGGGTTCCGCAAACTCTGTACACAATTTGTATCGTCAATTGGGATTATCGAACGAGGCCATGCGGACGGAAAAATACAAGAATATACGGGTTTCGGTTTACCAGCTACCCTTCGTGTGCTTCGAGAAGTCTATCAACGAAGATGGAGAAACGATATACACGTTTATGGGAGAGTATACCTTCGGTCCAGATAAGGGAGACAAATATTGTTTCGGATACGACACGGACCTATTCCCGGGACTGATCAGTATCGAAGGGTCGGATAACTCACCACTGCTCACTTTATTCCGTGTACCTTGGGCAGATTCTTTCGTAAAATATAATGCGGATGAGGAAGCTTTCCAGTATAATAATGCTAACGCATGGGATTTTGATGGAGGATTGGAAGAGAATATCTCATTGTTCGTGCCGGCTTATAACCTAGCTTATAGCTGCTCTAACCGTTTGCGTCCTTTCAAGGGTACGGTGGAGGAATTAAATGCGCAAGTGGCGACCATGCGCAATCAACCCTATGAGTTCTGGATCGCCAAGACGAATGATCCGCATCAATTCGATGTATATTATTATGAGTCCGGCCAAAACAGGTTTATCCCCTCTGATATAGGCGATGGAACTATAAACCTAGTATCTCAGTTGGTAAATAAAGGGTATGGTTTGACTTCGGCGGACTTGACCGGAAAAACAGCAGAGGAATTAAATGTATTGTTTATCAATGCCCGTATCAGCAAATTCAGGAAAGAGGCTCCCGCTTACTGGGACATCGACGATGCCATTCTTCACCGTAATTGGGTGGAGATGCATGCCGGAACTGATCAACGTGCGAAAAATACGTATTGCTATTGTTTTGGTAAGGGCTGTAAATGGAAATGGCGTTATGATGACATGGATACGATATTCGATACCGACAATGAAGGCCAGCCGGAAAAGCCATACGGAGTTGAAATTCATGACACGAATGAAACTGGAGCAGCCGTGTGGAACGGGGAAACCAGTAATTTCTGGAATTTATTAGATTTGGCTTTTCCCGAAGAAGTTGTGACTGGCATGAGAAATATGCTCTCCGCCATGGAAGAACTAGGTGGATTGAAAAGTGGTACTGATTTTGATAAGATCTTTGCGTATTACCAGAAGTATTATTTCGCTCCGGCGCAAGAGTATTTCCCGGCAAACATTGTAAACGCGGATGCCAAGATCGCTTATGAGCAAGGGAAGCTGGCCTATATGAAGGGCAGTTATACAAATGATACGGACCCGATCACGCAAAGCTTGGGAGATCATTATTCCGCCGAGACCCGTTGGGTTACGAAGCGGATCATTTATATGATGTCGAAATATAGTTTCGGCTTGTTCTCCGCTAACGGCACGGATAGTATTACCGTTCGTGCGGCCGGAAACACCATAAAGTATGAGCTTACCCCCGCCATGGATTTATATCCAGCTATCGCTAACGGCACAAGCATCATTCGAGGAAATCGAACTAAAGCGGGCGAGAAATGTGAAATGTTAATCGAACTATCCGGCTCCGGTGACCAACAGAATACGATACAAGGTGCTTCTTATCTCCAAGATATTGGGGATTGGCATGAGAAAAACGTAAGCGGTACCATGGTGATTCAAGGCCGTATGCTCCGTGAAATTCGGTTAGGAAGTAAAACTGACAATATCCAAATATCTATCTCAGCTCTTACTATCTCGAATTGCGTATCATTACAAAAGCTATTATTGTCAAATATCCGGACATTGGGAGGCACGCTGAACCTATCTGCTTGTACACATCTAAAGGAAGTATATGCAGATGGAACCGCTCTAGCCCAGATGAAGTTGCCAACAGGTGGTGGATTGCAAGTCGTGGAATATAGTGCGAACAACAAATATCTGAACTTATCTAATTATCCGTTGATGGCAAACGAGGGAGTAGGTATCAATCTTTGCCGTAGCGTCATTTCCGATTTCTTTATCACAGACTGTCCATTGATGAGACCAATAGAAATTCTTATGGAAATCATGAATGCACAAGCCTCTCAAACAGATCACGCCTTAAAACGTATTCGTGTAGTAGGTTTTGAAGAAACCTATGATAGCCACATCGTGCTGGATAAACTGGCTGAACTAGCAAATGGAACTTACACTGGATTATCGAGTGATGGATTAGCTGGGGAAGATGAGTATCCGGTACTGGATGGAACCTTAAATGTATACGCTAATGTGTACCAAGATTCTATTGATGCGTTAAAAGAAACATTCAAGCGTTTATCTTTAAACATCATAGGAAACTATTACGTAAGATTCAGAGATAATATAGCCTTACAAATGGTCGCTCAGTATTATGGAGACGGAACGGGAGTTACAATGGAACAATTGGTTGCTGCTAAAGAAATTCTTGAGTTTACATTTACTAATAATATCGAACTCGAATATTTTGATGAATTTCGTTTTTTTACAAATATTCAAAGTACACATTTTAGTCTTTTTAATGGATGTACTAAATTAAAATCAGTAAGTTTTCCTGATCAAATGACCGAAATATATTATTATAGTTGTTATGGTTGTACTTCTCTTTCTTCTGTCCATTTACCTAAAAACCTAGAAATTATTGGAGGAAATGCTTTTGGCCAATGTAAATCTTTGTCAAATATAGAATTTCCAGAAGGATTGAAGAAACTGAACAATGATGCATTCAAAGGAGCTAAATTGACTTCTATCGTACTGCCAAATTCACTCGATGAGATAGGTGGACAATGTTTTCGCGAAAACTTATTTTCAGAAATAACTATTCCTAAGAATATCCAATATATTGCCAACATGGCTTTTTGGGATTGCAAAAAATTAAGAAAAGTAATCTTTGAACCAACAGTACCACCAACATTTAATGGTTCATCTGTTTTCTATGGTTGTCCCTCAGACCTAAAGATATATGTACCTGACACCAGTCTCAATGCATATAAAACCGCAGAGTTTTATGATAATCTAGCAAATAAAATATATCCAATATCATCATTAACTGATTAAAAAATAGAGTATGAACATATTCCTATATACAAGAGAAAAAGTCGTTTTTTTACAACGGGACGAAAATTAGATTCCGTATGTTTGCACTATTGGACTTTTACAAATAAGAATCTTATGAATTACACTTTTGAATTAAAAGAATTACAGGCTGAACACATCGTATTTCTTCATCATCAAGGTGATATGAATCAAATACCGAATACTATCGGCAAACTTCTGCGATGGGCCGGACCTAGAGGATTGATGGCTAATGCAGAAAACAAGCTCGTTTCTATCTATCAGCAGGAAGAAAAAGGGATGAGTACGGATATCGGTATAACCGTATCCGCAGAAATGGAAGGAGATGGTGAGATCTCGAAAGGAGTGTTACCGGATGGGCTTTACGCTATCGGGCATTTTGAGATAGGCATAGGAGAAATACCTACCGCATGGAGTTTGATGTATACGCTTACATCCAAACATCAGTGCAAGCCTCGTCCAGGAAAAACATTCGAGGTTTACCAGAGTAATCCCGATCAACACCCAGAGGGAAAATGCAAAGTCGATTTATGCATTCCGGTACAAATGGTCGATCTATCGACGATGGAGAAAAAGGCGGGTTCTTTATTAGCTGAATGCGATACGGTTATGCTCGCGTCCGTTACGGAAGATGGCTGTCCCCGTCCGGTTCCTATGGGAAAGATAAAAGCGGATGGCATTTCCCGGATATGGTTCTCAACGGGCACATTCTCTGACAAGACTATACAATTCCAGATAAATCCGAAAGCTGGAGTGTGCTTCATGAAAGGAGGAGACAGTATCGTATTAACGGGTAAAGTCGAGATCGTGTCTGACATGGAAACGAAGACAGCCCTTTGGTCTGATTGGATGTTCGCCCATTTCCCCGGAGGTGTCACGGATCCTAATTATTGCATCCTAATGTTCACCTCCGAAAACGCTACTTATTGGATAGATAATGAATTCGTGAAAGCAAAAGTACCTTCTTTATCGCCATTTTCTCGGTAGATATGATTGATAGGAAGAAAGCTGTAACAACAAGTGAAATAATAACCCAAACAAACAAGTTCCAGCCGTATTCCGAGAGTACGATACCCGTCAACGAGCCTGCGACGCTTGAACCCGCATAATAAAAAAGCCAATACAGGCTCGTTGCACTACTTTTTGCTTGTCGTGCGTTTATTGATACAATCCGGCTCGCCATGGTATGCGCACTGAAAAACGCAAATGTCAGGATTCCCAGCCCGACTACGATTGTCCAAAGCTGCATGACAAGCAAAAATAACAACCCTACGACCATGAGCATTAGAGAACCTTGCAATAACATGGCAGGGTTATATTTATCCGATAGTTTTCCTGTTAGGATAGAACCTGCCACTCCCACCGTATACATCATAAATATCATCGCCACCAAATAATGGGGCAAGCCGAACCGCGGAGATTCCAGTATAAAGGAAAGATAATTATAGATGCTTACAAAAGCTCCCATGACTAACGCCGCAACAAAATACATTCCCAAGAATGAGACTTTTCCGAAAAACTGTCTCATGTGGGCGATTTTCTCTCTTATATTTACGGATGAAGGGTGGAAATTCCTCGATCGCGGGATCTTCCAGATAAAAATAATTCCTAGCAACAGGCAAACGATCCCGATCGCAACCGCCGCATATCTCCAATCGCTCCATCCCGACAAAAGAGTAGCGGATACACGCCCCGCCATGCCTCCGATCGTATTCCCGCTCAAATAAAGACTGATAGACAAGCCTATCACGGAAGCGCTAACCTCCTCGGATAAATAAGCGAGCGCAACAGCCGATACCCCGGAAAGCACGACCCCTTTCAAGAAGTTTAAGAGAAGAAGTACCGGATAATTCCACGCAAAAGCGGATAATATCGTGAGTAACGAGGAGGTAATCAACGTAAAGCCCATCAGTTTATCACGTGGCACGCTATCTGCCTTGAACGCGAAAATCAATAACCCGACGGCCATGCCTATCGTGGATAGCGATACGGACAGACTACTCATAACGGGACTGATATCGAAAGACACCGTCAGTTCCGAAAGCATTGGTTGAAACAAATATAACTGGGCAAAAACAGAAAGCCCGGATAAAAATATACAATTCCTTATCAACCGGTATCTTTCAGAGCCTCTCTCGGCTTTCATGTCGTTATTTAGAGCCATATCGTCATTACTTTTATCGAATTATCCAATGATTTGTCTTTTTTACGACACAAAGATATGCTTGATAAGAAGATAATCCTATATTTGTAAAACGCTATTTTTCGATAACAATCATAGATAAAACCGATCGATCATCATGGAGCTACGTCAACTTAGATATTTCGAGAAGGCAAGTGAGTTACTCAACTTCACGGAGGCCGCCAAGTCTTTATTCCTTTCCCAAAGCACCTTATCACAGCAAATAAAACAGCTAGAAGAAGAATTAGGCGTATTACTTTTTGACCGGATCGGCAAACGTATCGTACTTACGGAAGCGGGGGAATCCTTTCTTCCCTACGCAAGGAACGCCATACGTGACGCGGATTGTGGGAAACAGATTATTCAAGATTTACAAGGCATCGAGACAGGATTGTTGCGAATAGGCGTAACTTATAGCTTAACATTCCTATTGACCAAGGCTTTGGTGAAATTCTCTACCCGATATCCTAAAATCAAAGTAGAAATAACTTTCACCACTTCCTATGAATTAGTAGAGAAATTAGAAAACAACAAAGTGGATTTTATCCTTTCGCTCGAATCCGGGAATTCTTATGAGGACTTTGAGACTATGCCTCTCTTCTCCTCAAGATTACATTTGATCGTACATCAAAGTCATCCCTTTTCCGGGTTGAAGATCATATCACTTGAAAAGCTTGTTACCGTCCCTTTGATACTTCCGGCTAAAGGTTTTGTCACACGAGGAATCATAGATAAGATATGCGAACTAAAAAATCTAGACCTTATAGCAGATATGGAGCTGAACGATGTACATACGATTATCAATCTGGTAACTACCGGAAAATGGGGTACGATATTGACATTTGCCTCCGCAAGGAATGAGAGTCAGCTCGTTAAAATACCTATTCGCTCCGATAAGAGCTTATCTACTAGGGCTTCGCTCTTTTGGGCGAAAGGGACGTATCGAAAAAAATCCTCACTCGCTTTCGCCAAGATATTATCAGAAATGACGGAGGCGCATGATTTCGCTCTTCCGGATCATGCGCCCACCAAAGATCATTCTACCGCCACATAAATCTGAGTCAATAAATCCTCCGGCTTCGTATTACGAGGATCATTCAAGTAGATCTCGCCGCTAGGCACTTCTCGTAAGGAAAGACCCATCTCGGGGAGATATTTGCCGTAAAGCGTATCATACACAGCCCCTAATTGCTGATAAGTTCCCTTATAAAGAGCGACCATAAAACGCCCTTCCAATACCTTTTTCGTACCAATCTCCCCTTTAGGGCAAACCGAAGGAGCGACTTCCATACAAATATCGGTACGCAGCTTATCCGGTGAGGTTACTTTCGGATCATCATGGTACAAGCAGATCGGTGAAAAACTCAATGGCTGGATGTTTTGCTCCTTGGCGAATTGGAGCAAGCGCATCCAAGTTCCCAGATAATCGATTTCTTTATACCCTCCGTTTAGACGAATGTAGGCTACTTGTTTGCCGGGTAAATCTTTTACCTCGACCTTCAATTCCATATCGGGCATTATTCTATTCGGTTCCATAATTACATAATCTTTATTGTTTCTATATTCATTTGGAGAAATCCCATAAAACTGGCGAAAAACCTTAGACAAAGAAGAGGGTACGTCATATCCTACCTTATAGGCGATCTCCTTGACAGGTATTTCCGTGTAACGCAAAAGCCGAGCGGCCGTCTCGACCCGCATCCTAACGATAAACGTACCAACCGGTTCCCCTAAGAACTCTGCGAAGATCCGATGAAAATGCCAACGAGAGAATCCGGATATCTCCGCCAGCTTATTTAGATCGATATCCTCGCCTAAGTGATTATTTATGTATTCAACCAATACATTGATACGTTGTTGATACTCTGTCTTTGTCGTTGTCTTTATTCGCATGATTCTTAGGATTTCAAGGCAAAAGTAGAAGAATTATCCCGAACACACTTTTCCGATATTGCTAAAATGAACTATAAAGTAAAGATATCGTTTATTTAGCCCAAATCCGTTATCTTTACCATCTAAATTAAAATAGGAAACAATAACATGTTGAAAATAACAGCGCCTAGATTGGTAAAAAACTTACGGGAGGATGTGGACTGGATGGATTGTATATCCAGACAAGAGGATGATTTTGCGGAATGTTCTTTCAATGGATTATGCGTCGAGGACGTATCTAAACAGAACCTATCCGTTAATTCCTGCTTATTCACCAATTGTGGTTTCATTGCTTGCAATTATCGTAAATCTCAGTTTAGCGATGTGGTATTTAAGAACTGTGATCTATCAAATATAAATTTATCCGGATGTGGCTTTTACCGGGTAGAGTTCATTGGATGTAAACTTACCGGAACGAATTTCTCCGAATCGATCTTTAATCATACTACCATCCGGGATTGCAAAGGAGATTATGTAATCTTCTCCATGAGCAAACTCCGGAACGTATCTTTTAATCAATGCTTTTTACGAGGAGGCGGATTGGACAATTGCCAATTTACGAACGTAGAATTCGAACATTGTAATTTAGTAGAGGCCGAGTTTCACCGGACCTCTTTGAAAGGGATCGATCTCACTTCCTCCGAGATCGCCGGTATACGTATTGGCTCGATTCCCGGAGGAGAGTTGAAAGGTGCTACCGTAACCTCCTTACAAGCACTGGACATCGCCAGAATGCTAGGCATTACGATCAAGGATTAAAACTCCGGATGGCGTTTTAACCACACAACCGCATAGGAACAGGTAGCCAAAGGGCGCAACCCCTGTTCCTTCGCGTATTTATAGGCTGTTTCAACAAGAGTCGCCGCAATCCCACGCCCTTCCAAGGTTTTTGGGACAATGGTATGGATAATGTCCAAGGCATCTCCTCTTAAACGATATTCCACATAGGCTGTCAAGCCGTCTTCTACTACCTCGAAACGATGTTTATCCGGATAGTGATTTACTGTATATTCCATTATTTATTCTTTTAAAGGTTCTATTTCCTTATTATTTGTATCAATCTCCTCCCGCTTATCCTTCTTTTTATCGAGACCGAAAAAGCGCTTTACCTTCGTGAAGAAACCTCCCACTTTCAAGGCCGCATCCTGTTCTTTTTTCGAGACTCCGACTGATTCCACCAAGGCTGGTCTTAGCATCTGCCATAGATAGTTAAACGTGGAATGATAGGGATCTCGCACAATTTCCATATCGACCTTACGCAATTTACTATCTTTTCGCTCCGGATGAGCCGGATTATTATCCCGTAGAACTAAGTTCGCCAATCTCGACAAGAAACCTTTTTGTGTGGTCTCTCCGTCTTTCTCTTTCAATAAAGCCACTTTCAATTTCCGGTACGGGAAGTCTAACCGTATCCGTCCTTTCCGGCTTGAGGCATCCATATGAAAGACCACATCCTGTGCCCAACCGCTCACTACTTCCGCCGGCGCCAGAGGTTTTACGATCTCATTCAAGGAAAGCAGGTCTAGGCTATCCAAACGGGCATCCAATAGAAAGCGGTCGTATAATGAATCTACCGGGAGTTGCCATGTAGCCGTAAAATGCCCCGATCCCATCAGGTTCCCGTCCGCATGCAATCTGATGAATTGCTCCGGATAGGAAACGATATTGGTCAAACCTGAAAATTGGCCATTCATATCGGTAAAATAAAGCTTACCGGGCTTATCACCTTTAACGGGTAATTCCTCATAAACCACGGAGAAATTGGCAACGGAAGCGGTATCTATCTTGAAACGGACCGGAGCCTTTTGTAAACCTTCATAAATCATCGGAACGATATGAGGCTCCACCGGGATCTTCCGGTTCTTTAAGTTTTGTAGTAAGACATCGTTTATCCAGAGTCCCCCCACACGTAATTCCTTGGTTGAGAAATATCCGGGAATATCCACGTCGTTCAATCTTACGTTCCCAACCTTCACGTCAAACCAATCTTGATGCTTAGGCTGTTTATAAGCGAATTCCATTTTAGAATAAGGCGAGACTAAATGTACGTGATCCAACCTCAAACCTGACTTTCTCAAATCCAGATCCCCGATCTTCAACCGGTAGAAGCCGTTATCCAACGGTATATCGATATCCTTCGTCTGTAGCTGAAGATCACCTAATTGAAACGTCTTCTTCTTCAAATCCACAAACACATTCTCCAAAGCCAATTGGATATCCTTTTGGCTCTCAGTCCGCAATATTGTCGTATCCGATCCCCAAGACATAGAAAAATCACCATCGGATAAATCAAATCGGTCAAACCCGATCTGATAGATGCTATTCTTGGGAATCCGGATTCCCGTTAAAGAAATCAATGGGGTTGAAAAACGTATCGAGTCCTTTTTAGCGGCCAGGGTCACATCCTGTAGACGGAAAGAGCCGTTTACGGTGGATAGCGAGCCTTTTCTTATAGCCACACGCAGATCCTTTCCCGGTAAGTAGTTATCGAAATCCCGGAAACTAAGACCAAAATGATCATACTTGAAAAACAATAGCCCACTCCGGTTCGTTTGCTCATCCACCAAGAAATTCGTAGCAAAGAAATTAAGGCCGTTGAGTCGGTACCGGGTCGTGTCATTTATCTCACGATCCTCCAATGTCACATTTGCGTTCCGAATCTGGATCTTACGGATGGAAAGATACCGAAGGAAAGGATTTAACAAACTCTCCACATCCACACGGCTGTTTACAGATGTGCTTTTCCCTTTATCCGGAGATTCAACGGAGGGCGTTTTATAATAAACCAAGCGAGGCGACCGAATCATCAGTAAATCCGCGCTAATACCTTTGTCGTACGCCAACCCGTCTATCCGGATCGTATCGATACTTCCCGACAAATAATCATTACGGGAGCGGACCGACAACGGACGTAGTCGCATGCTATCTATATGAAACGAGCCTGAGGCCGTATTCATCGCCAAACGCTTGATATCGAACCTATGATTACGAGCCCTCATGATCCCTTGTATATCATTCGCCTCAAACGCAATGGAACGAAAATAATTCAGTTCCTCGCCCGGAGCTACCAAGGAGTCGATCAGAAGACCTTCCGCATGGAAATTAAACTCAGGGATCGAGAAGTCCTCTATCTGCCCTTTCAAGGCTAAGGAATAGTGAAGGGCGGTTCGCTCTATTCGTATTTGATCCACGGATATACTATGTAGTACCGGAGAGATCACATCATATAACGATAAGGCTTGCACCAAAGAATCCGCATCGGCATTCGCCTGCTTCTTCTCCCGAGTCAAGTCATACACCTTTATATCCGAAGATTGTATCTCAAAATTACGGGCGGACAAATAGTTCAAGGCATTTTCCCGTCTAAAGTGAATCCCTTGTATCTCTACGGTTTGTACCTTCCCTTCCAGATAATTCGTTGGTTTCCGATTGGTCTCCCCCCACAATAATTCTTGCGGAAGCAATTGGATTTTTTGGATATAGATAATGGAATCTTGGGTACTGAGGCATATACTATCCGTCTCCAACCTAAAATCATTATTTACCAACAAGGTTTGCGGCTGGTTCGTGACAAAATCGAAGTTATCGCAATACAACAGCTTCCCGCTCCGTGAAGAGGTAGAATCCAACATAAAACCATACGCATGGAAACTTACGTTATTCAACGTATAGATAATCGGCGAGACTTGGTTTTCCACATTATAAGAGATACTGGCATTTTCCAAGTTCAAGGTCTTTACGCTCAGGGCATCTATGTATGGAGAGATCACCTCGTACAAGGTCTTCGATTCGGCATGCTCTACCGTATCTGCCGCCAGTCCGGAAACTAACGGGTTTGATCCGGAAGAGCCGTATACACGAACCTCCGGCGAGCGGATCTCAAAGGTATTGAAATGGAGTTGCCGGTAATTCCAACGCCATACCAAATTAATTCCCTTAAAATCTATCACCTCAATCCGGGTACTTACATAGGTATCGGGCAAGCTATCCAAGGCGGCCCAATGTTCAAAGACCTTAGAGTCCGGCTCCAATGAAATACCCTCTAACCTTAGCTCTCCCTTGAAGAAGCTAATAGAAAGCTTATCGAAAGAAAGGCGATAAAAACCATCCGTAGCATTCGCCGTACGCTCTATCAGTACTCTTTTCAGGTACCGCTCCAAACGACCTGTCAGGAAAAGATTCAAAACTAGGAACAATACAGCCAGCGATAAAACAGCGATCACCGTATGTTTCAATATCTTCCTTATCCTAGAACTCATCCTTTCCTTGATTTTTGCGATATAAACTTCTTTTTATAAAAACAAAATAGACCCGTTTATGTTGCCTTTCATCTAATAAAAAAGCCCCGGAGTCTATTAACCCCGAGGCTTACGATCTATCGATTGTTACTTCATTTTACAAAAGGAGCCTTGATCAAATAGTCGGCGCAATCCTTCACACCCGCAAATTGAGTACGTCCGTCCGGCATCTGCTCCAACTCTACGAAATAGTCTTTGATTCCGTTCGCATACATTTGCTTGAATATCATCTCAAAGTTCATCATACCACTTTGGCCGAATACGGCACGATCCTTGATATGTAATACCTTGATACGATCCGGATGTTTCTGCATATACTCGACAGGATCGTTTTGTCCCATGACAGTCCAATAAACATCCATCTCGAAGTAAACCTTGCTCGGGTCCGTATCTTTCAGCATCAAGTCATAAATCTGGTCTCCGACTTTCATGAAAGCGGCGAAAGGATTTCCTTTCACCTTCTCCTGTTGCTCTTTCGTCGCGACCCGATTGAACTCCATATTATGATTATGATAGCCAAAACCAGTGGCGATACCTTCCGCCTTGATAACATCCGAGGCCTGATTGAAAATATCGCAAACAAGTTTAGCCTCATCGTGCGTAGTAATCGTCGGCATCATCGGCTGGATCAAATATTTACAGCCTAGTTTCGCATGATCGGCAGCCGTAGCTTTCCAATACTCCATGATCTTTGGGGTAACCTCCTTCGAGTATTTGAAAATCATAGCCTTAAAAGGGTCAGAGATAGATGAGTCTACCGGATTCACGTGCGAGCTAATGATCTTCAAGCCTGCGTCTTCCGCCATTTTCTTGAAGTCCATCATAGGAACACCTCCGATAGCGCCTTTACCATAACCCGCCAACTCCAGCTTGGAGTATCCCATATCCTTCACCTTCCGAAGATTAGCGGCCACGTCGCCTTTATATAATTCTTGGGATAAAGAATAGATCTGCAAGCCAATCTCTTTGCTGGCATGGACCTCATCCACAACTCCCAACGCAGCGTTCTCCGCATTTACGGAACCGGCTTTACCAGCCAGCAATCCACCAGCGGCAAAGAGAGAGATATTTTTTAAGAAATCCCGTCTGTTACTCATAACATCATTCTATTTAAATAGGCTTATTTACAGAAATAAGGCAATGAATACGGGTTGCGATATTGATACCAGTACAAACGGTGGGAAGCCGCCTCCTTATCATTACCGAAGCTTAATGTAGCCGGGTTCCATTTAACCGGACGGCCTAGCTCACGGGCAATATTCTGTAAACAGCAAAGCGTATTCGTACTGCAACCTACCTCAACCGGAGCGATCGGGTTCTCACGTGAACGAACGCAGTCGATGAAGTTCTGCATATGCGGAGCGCTAGTCTCATAATTGCCAGCATCGTTACCCTTCTTTTTACTGTCTTTCAGCTTCTTCATATATTCCTCATACATCTTCTTACGCTCTTCCGGAGTCATCATTCTCGGGCGCTTCTCGATCAAGTTCTTCAGGTCGGAGGGGATCTTAGACTGATCAGAGCAGTTGATGTAGCCACGAGCTACCTCGATCCAACCGTTATCTCCGACAAACTTAATACCCTGCGCATCCGGATTATCCTCCAAATAAGGTTGTTCAGTCATTACGATACCATTCGCATAGCGCATAGTTGAATATTGTGTGCCATTGTATCCCTTGGGCGTAAACTCAACCGGACCAGAACCATCCATACCGATAGCAGCTTGGGCGATATCAAACATATGAGCACCCCAGTCAGCAGTATAGCCATTACCGGTCTCTTGATACCAACGCCATGCACCCCATAGTTTCTCGTTCTCTTCCGGATCCAGAGAAATAGGAGGACATAAATCGGGATGATAATGGATCTTCGGATCGTTCAACGGACCCATCCACTGATTGAAGTTCAAATTAGCGGGAACCGGCATTTCCGGCAAGCTCAGCGGCGTAGGAGGCTCACCTACACGTGCATATATTTTCTCTATATGACCGATGGCTCCATTCTGAACCATATCGATCGCAGCTTGGAACTCTTTGCTGGAACGTTGCTGGCTACCTACTTGAAGCACACGTTTGTTATTACGTACAGCCTTCACCATAGCCAAGCCTTCGGAGATCGTATAAGCCAACGGTTTCTGGCAATATACGTCTTTTCCGGATTGACAAGAATGGATGGTAGCCAAAGCATGCCAATGGTCCGGGGTAGCGACCTCGATAGCGTCGATATCCTTACGCTCCAGCAAATCCTCGTAAAACTCATATTGATCACAACGTTGGTTCATTCCCTTTGAAGCTTGCCATTCAGCGACACGTCTTCTGAAACGCTCTGTTTTCATCGTGTCCACGTCACAACATGCGGCAACCTGTACGCCCGGACATGCGGCAAATCCTTTAAAGTCTGATAATGCTTGCTGACCTAGGCCGATAAAACCTAAAACGACTCGATCGCTCGGAGCGATACGAACGCCATTCATGGCCCAACTGGGAAGAATTGTTAAACTAGCCAATCCTAGTACGGAAAGACCCAAAAACTCTCTACGGCTTACGCCCTTCTTAGTGTTTTCTTTCATGGTAATTTTGTTAATAATATAAGATAAAATGTAACTTGGTCTGAGAATTATCGCCCCAAAGTTATAAAAAATAATTTATTTCCATAATAATCTTTTAATAAAAAAGGCTATCCTTGTCCGGGATAGCCTTATTTTGATTCATATCAATTCCTAAAACGCATATCCGAAGCCTACGTTCAGATAGATCGGATACATCCCGAAGGTAATCGTATCGAAATCCTTTTGGAAGATATCGTTCAATCCCCATGTCAAGTCAGCGTATACGATAAGGTGCTTAAACGCTTTCCATTCTGTACCGATCTGCGCTCCCCACTGAAACTTTCTTAAGTTATCCGAGAAATCATAGGAAGCACGGTTGTCACCAGAAAACTCCACCTTCGTACCGGTAGGATTGATCTCACGCAGATATCCGTCGTATACGTAGCCGGAGAAGTTCCGGTTTGTAGCGAACGAGACAAATGGTCCCGCCGAGAAACTCACCCGGTTATTCAATTGGTAAAGAGCCACGACCGGTATCGAGAAATAAGTGTTCTCCACTTTCGTCTGCACGCCGCCGGTCCAGTTTCCTTTCAGCTTCTCGCCACCGGAGCCAATGATCTCCATGCTGTAATTCTTAACCGTCGCTTTTGTCTCCATACCTTTATTCTCCAGACGGAGACCGATCATCATACCCCATTCCTTGCTCTCGCCGAACCATTTCTTGATATCGCCCTCTATGGAGACACAAAGCGTAGGGCGATAACTATCTATCGCACGAATCTCACGAGGCAATGGCACCGGAGCGGTTCCGCCGATATTGATACCAGCCTTTACCGTATATTCCAATCCCCTTAGGGAAGACCAGATTATTCCTTGGTTTCTTTCCTGCTGCGCCTTCAACGTAACGACACCCGACAAGCACAGTATACCTATTAATACTATATATCTTTTCATATCCTCTGTTTTTTTAGTTCTCACCGGACTGGATTATCTCAACCTCATCGATCCAAAGCGTGCTACCTTCCGCTCCCTCGAAGACATCACCTTTCAAACTCGAAGAGAAGACTATGGATAACTGATAACCACCTTTCGCCAGCTTATCCTTATCGATCACCTTACCGGGCTTAGCCACGAACGGGATATAGAAACGCGTCCACTCATCCGTCTCTTTCTGATCGCTGATCCGGGCAACGGATATCAGGTTCGGGCTTGTCAACCCGTTGAAACCATCCAAATATTTCACATTCTCATCCGTCTCATAGAAGATGGCGTAGATATCACATTGGTCTTTCTTACCTTTTACCTCCTCGCCATTCACTTTATACGACTCTCCCGCTTTATATTTATAATAACCACTCAAGTAAGTCGGCACATGATCGAAAGGACGTCCCAATCTCGTGCCTTTCCTTGCGTCCGGAATAGCGTTCAGCAAATCAAACGTACCGATGAAAAGGTTTCCGGCGGCGATAGGCATACCGAATCCGCTACCGAAACTACCCGTGCTGCGGGTCACCAACTTAGCGCATTTACCGACATATCCGTTATCGTCTTGCATGGTTGGGAAGTCTAAAGGCTCCAATTTATTATTGGTCAAGGCAAATCCGGCATTCCCGCTCGCCCAAGTCACGGAATCTCCATTCGATGTAAAGTCATAGAATATCTGGTAACGTCCATTCTTCGGCTCCATCGTTATATGCTCGAAATGATATTCCGTGCTTACGCCGGAGACGATACAACGCACCGTATAAGTCTTTGTCCAGTGACCATCCTCGGAAGTTACCGTATAGGTTCTCGGCGTCGTAAAATCAAAAGCGGAACCACTAGCCGGAGTGATAGTAGCGCCGGGAGTCAAGGTGAATACCGGGGCTAGGTTTGTAATATCGGCGTCACTTTTCACGGTCAGTGTCACGGATTCGTTGTCGATCTCCGGCTCGGCTTTCAATATATCGCCATCCACCGTACACGACAAGATATCCGCTTCCGCATTGGGCGCCTCCTCCCGGATACATGAAACAGAGATCATCACCATAAAAAAACAGAAAAGCAAATTTCGCAAAGTCATACTCTATACATTATATTATATACAACACATCGCCCTTTTAGGGTGAACATAATGCACAAAGTTAAACTATATTCTCCAATATCGCATCCCTATATCTTTTAATAACTTTTTTTACAAAGACGCAATGGTACATATCCTTACAATACCAACCTTACCGGACAGATATACTTCAAGTACCACAGGATATATACTTCAAGTGCCATAGGATATATACTTCATCGACTAAGTAAGTAGTTAAAAAGCTATTATCATTTGCGATTGTAAAGGATTTCGCTTAATATTGCAAATACTTTAAATCAATAGTAATACCATGACAACTCGAAGAGATTTTCTCCGGCAGACCGCTTTGCTCGGTGCCGGACTTTCCATCAGTCCTTTTTTCATTAAAGCTGGGAGTGCCGGTGTGGGCGCAAACGACAAGATAGACGTCGGGCTTATCGGATGTAACGGCATGGGATTCGAAGACCTTAAAGCGTTCCTTCGTAATCCGGAAGTAGAGTGTATCGCCTTGTCGGATATCGATGAGAGCGTATTAAACAACCGGGCGGCAGAGACCGAGAAGATCACCGGGAAGAAAGTAAAGCATTTATATAAAGACTGGCGTAAATTGATAGACAATAAGGATATCGATCTCGTAATCGTAGGTACTCCCGATCATTGGCACTGCCTGCAAATGGTATCCGCTTGCCAAGCCGGGAAGGATGTGTATTGTGAGAAACCGCTGGGAAATAGTATCGAGGAATGTAACATTATGGTACGGGCGGCGCAGAAATACAACCGGGTCGTGCAGGTAGGCCAATGGCAACGTAGCGATCCGCATTGGCAGGACGCCATGCAATTCGTACATAGCGGACAGCTGGGTAAGATCCGCACCGTACGTGTATTCTCTTATCAAGGTTGGTGCCCCTCTATCCCCGTCAAGCCGGACGAGGCGGTGCCCGCCGGAGTGGACTATGATATGTGGCTGGGGCCGGCCCCGAAACGTCCGTTCAACCGGAACCGTTTTCATTTCACGTTCCGTTGGTTCTGGGATTACGCAGGAGGTTTGATGACGGACTGGGGCGTACATTTACTGGATTACGCATTGTATGGCATGAACGTCACCGCACCGGAGTCTATCATGGCTTCCGGAGGTAAATTTGGTTATCCGGATGACGCTTGCGAGACCCCGGACTTATTGCAAACCATTTATACATTCAAGGACTTCACCGTTATGTGGGATCATGCGATCGGCATTGACGACGGGGCCTACGGACGGAATCATGGCCTAGGATTCGTTGGCGAGAACGGTACCTTGGTGATCGATCGTGGCGGCTGGGAGGTTATTCCGGAAAAGGTAAACGGACAGGCCCGCATGGAGGCTGTTCCCTTGAAGAAGTCATACGGAGAGGGTGGCTTGAATTTGCATGCGAAGAATCATTTGGAATGTATCAAGAGCCGGAACCGGAATTGCAATGCCAGCGTAGAGATCGGGGCGCATATCGCCAAGTTCTCGCAATTGGGGAATATCGCTTATCGGACCGGGAAAAAATTATCTTGGGATGGAAAGAGTTTCCATGACGCGGAGGCGGATAAGCTGCTGTGCAAGGAATACAGGGCACCGTGGGAATTACCGAAAATATAAGGATCTAGTTGTAGAGACGGGGCGTGCCTCGTCTCTACAACTGGGTATTTATTGATGTTCGGGGCGTAACAGGTCGTTCACCGTCTTCACGGGGTTGAATGTCTCGATAGGAACTTCTACGAATACCGTGTTCCAGTCGCTCATGGCACCGTTCCACAAGCCCGGCAATTCCAGCGCTTTCAATTCGCGACCATCCTTGCTCTTATAAGAGATGAAGCCCGTATTCTTATCCACGTAATCCGGCAAGTTGTATTTCTCTCCCTTATAATTCTTAACGGCGCAAACCAAATCCACGGGATTAAAGTGAGTACCCTTTTCAAACATCGCCTTCTTAGCCGGATCGCTCATATCGATCTGGGAGCTTTCAAGCACCTGCAAGGAAACCGTACCATCCGGATTCTCCGCCAAGAACGGACCGCCACCCGGCTCGCCCACATTCTTCACCATACCGCATACACGCAACGGGCGAAGCAGTTTGCTCTTGATATACAGGATTAACTCGGCGTCTTCCAGTAATTTCGTATCCGGGTTCTTGATACATAGGTCGTCTTGCAAGAAATGAATCATCTCCTCTACCTCGGCATGGGTATATTTGCCGGTCTCGATCTGTTCCAGATATCTGAAGGCTTTCTCCTGCAATGTTACCAAGACACCGGCGATCACCTTCTTGTAGATAACCGTAGAGCATTTGAAGCTATCCGGAACCACGTTATCTATATTCTTGATAAATACCACGTCGGCATCCACATCGTTCAAATTCTCGATCAAGGCTCCATGCCCACCCGGACGGAACAATAACTTATCATTCTTATCGCGGAACGGCGTGTTATCCATAGCGGCCGCTACCGTATCAGTACTCGGTTTCTGGATACTGAAAGAGACATCGTATTTCACAGAGAACTTCTCCTCGTACTCGCCAGATTTATCGGCAACCAATTGCTCGAATAAAGCCTGATGCTCCGGAGATACCGTGAAATGGATATTCACCTCGCCGGCGTTATTCTTGGCGTACATGGCGCCTTCGGCCAAATGTTCTTCCATCGCCGTACGAACCGTATCGGCATATTTATGGAAAAGCAACAAGCCTTTCGGTAGCTGTCCGTAATTCAAGCCTTTCGGCTCCAATAAATTGGATACCACCTCCTTGTACTCGCCCAAGGCTACCAACGCAGGAATATCTTTCCCTGTATTCTCCACGCACTTCTTGTCCAAAGCCTTATAGAAAGCGAATTTCTCGATCTCGCTAAAGAATTTCTTCTCGAAAGCGTTCATCGGTTCCTTATAATCCGCAGAAAGGAACTCGTACAGATTCTTAAACATACGGCTAGCAGCGCCGGAGGCAGGTACGAATTTTACGATTTTCTTGTTTTTAGCCAGATAAGCGTCCCAAGCATCCATATAAGAAGCCTGTTCCTCTTTAGATATTACCATAATACCTTTTTCTACCGAAGCGGAGGCCGCTATCTCAAGGAAAGGGAAACCTTTTACGAAGCAAGCGAGTTGCTCTTCAATCTGTTTTTCGCTGATTCCTTTGGCTTTCAGCTGTTCTAAATCGTTTGCGTTTAACATAGTATAGTATTTAATGTGAATAATCTCATCAGTAACACCACAGGGCACTTATGCGCTATGTGTATCGCAAATGTATAAAATAACCGCAAGATACATGTTGAAATTCCATAGAAAAAAGTATTTTTACAGCATGTTTTGCGGTTTGTCCTCAACCGGGCAATAAAAATGATATAACTATGGATACAATTGGATTCTTTACGTCTGAGGAAAAGAAGCTGTTCTTCTCCAAATACAGGCTCCTGTTACGAAACCTTTACTCTTTCCTCGAGAGGGAAGATATCCGGAAGATGAAGGAGCTGATGAAGCGGGTTGTCGCCCTCGATTGCTACGGCAGGGATAAGAATGGTATCAACGGTTTATTGCGAAATATTGACACGGCCTTGATCGCCACCTTGGAGATTGGCTTGAAACGTACCTCGGTCATCGCCCTCCTATTATACCGCCCGGTATTGAAGAAGGCGATCACGATAGAGGAAGTGGAGCAGAAATTCGGAGCGGACGTGACCTTGATCATCCGTCGCCTCTTGAAGACCTCCGACCTGTATGCCCGGAACACCGCCGTCAACTCGGAGAATTTCCATCATTTGCTTTTCTCGTTTGCCGAGGACGTACGTGTGATCTTGCTTATGATCGCCGACCGCCTCTGCCTCATGCGTATGGGAAAACAGATGCAAGAGGATGATCGTATCCGGCTGGCTACCGAGGCCTCTTATTTGTACGCTCCCCTCGCCCACCGGTTGGGCTTATATACGATCAAGAGCGAGCTGGAAGACCTTTCCCTGAAATACACGGACAGGAAACAGTATGACTTCATCAAACGGAAACTGAATGAGACGAAACGCTCCCGCGACGCTTATATCGCCGAGTTCATCGCCCCGATCAAGCGGAAGCTGGCAGCGGCAGGATTCAAGTTCGATATCAAGGGGCGTACCAAATCCATACATTCCATTAATAACAAGTTGAAAAAGCAGCAGGTGGAATTCGAGGGTATCTACGATCTTTTCGCTATCCGGATCGTATTGGATACGCCGCTGGAGAAGGAACGCTCGGAATGCTGGCAAGTCTACTCCATCGTCACCGATATGTACCAGCCCAACCCGAAGCGTATGAAGGACTGGATCTCCATCCCGAAGACCAACGGTTACGAGAGCTTGCACATCACGGTGATGGGCCCGCAAAATAAATGGGTGGAGGTGCAGATCCGTACGAAGCGGATGGATGAGATCGCCGAGCGAGGCCTGGCGGCGCATTGGAAATACAAGGGCGTGAAAGCGGAGAGCGGGCTAGACGAGTTCTTGAATACCGTACGTGCCGCCTTGGAGGCCAAGGAGAATAATCCGCTCGACTTGATGCAGGATTTCAAGATGGATCTATATAAGGATGAGATCTACGTCTTCACGCCTACCGGCGAGCTTATCAAGCTGGCCAAGGGAGCGACGGTCCTCGATTTCGCCTTTGCCATCCACACGAAGCTGGGAAGCAAATGCGTATCGGCTAAAGTGAACGGGAAGAACGTACCGATCAAATACACCTTGAACAACGGCGATAGCGTATCCGTGATCACGTCGCCGGCGCAAAGCCCGAAGCGGGATTGGCTGAACTTCGTCGTCACCTCCAAGGCCCGCGTGAAGATCAAGCAGGCCTTGAAGGAGGAGACCGTGAAGGCCGTGGAGTTCGCCAAGGAGATGTTGCAGCGCCGCTTCAAGAACCGGAAGATCGACATGGACGAGCCAACCATGATGCGCTATATCAAGAAGAAAGGATTCAAGACCGTCACGGACTTCTACATCGAGATCGCCGAGGAACGCCTCGATCCCAACCAAGTAATCGACGAATATCTGGAGGCTTTCCGCAAGGAGACGGAGACGAACGAGCGCACCGAGGTGCGTAGCGCGGAGGAATTCGTGACCACGACTCCGGTGGAGGAGATATCGACGAACAAGGATGTCTTGGTGATCGACAAGAACCTGACGGGTATCGAATATAAACTCGCCAAATGCTGCAACCCGATTTATGGCGACGAGGTTTTCGGTTTCGTCTCCACGCAAGGTATCAAGATACACCGCATGGATTGCCCGAACGCCCAAGAGATGTTCAGCCGCTTCGGTTACCGGATCATCCGCGCAAAATGGAGCGGCAAGGGAGACAATGGCTATACGGTTACGTTGCGGGTGATCGGACGGGACGATATAGCGATCGTCACCAACATCACCTCCGTGATCGGAAAGGAATCGAACGTCACGCTTCGCTCCTTAAACATCAACTCGGTAGACGGATTATTCCAAGGTAACTTTACCGTATTGGTAAGAGATACGACCGCATTAAACTTGCTGACGAAAAAGATCAAGGCGGTAAACGGCGTGAAAACGGTAGAGCGATTAAATTCTTAGATAGTGTACTGTGCACGAAGTACCGTAGTACTCTGTACGAAGTACTACAGTACCCTCTAGGAAGTACCGCAGTACTTCGTACAGGGGACTGGGCCAACTGTACGGCTGGGCCTTGTGACTATACCCGGATCACAGAATCGGCTTCAGCCCCATCTTCTCCGCACGTTGTATTAGGAACTGCCGGGCCGCCTCATACTCGTTCGGGATCACGCCGTCGAGGATGGCGTTCTTGATCGCCTCTTTCAGCACGCCGACAGGCTTGGAGGGAGCCAAGCCAAACGTCTCCATGATCTCCTCGCCGGATACCGGAGGCTGGAAGTTACGGACACGGTCTTTTTCCTCTATATCGGCCAGCTTCTCACGCACCTTTCGGAAATTGTTCAAGAAACGGCGAACCTTCTCCGGGTTCTTGCTCGTGATATCGGCCTCGCACAGTTTCATCAAATCGTCGATATCATCTCCCGCATCGAACAGCAGACGGCGGATCGCCGAATCCGTCACCTCATCGTCCGACAAGGCGATCGGACGCATATGCAGGCTTACCATCTTCTGCACGTACTTCATCTTCTCGTTCATCGGGAGTTTCATCTTCCTAAAAATACCGGGGATCATCCGCTCGCCGATAAAATTATGATTATGGAACGTCCATCCCAAGCGAGGGTCGAAACGCTTCGTGGCAGGCTTGGCGATATCGTGGAAGAGGGCGCTCCAACGCAGCCATAGATTATCAGAAGTCTTGCTCAAACGATCCAGCACCATCAAGGTATGGGCGAAATTATCCTTATGCCCGATCCCCTCCTTGGTCTCCACGCCTTTCAAGGCGCAAAGCTCGGGGAAAATCAATGGCAACAGTCCGCATTTATCCAGCAAGTCGAAACCGATAGAGGGCTTTGGCGAGAGGACGATCTTGTTCAACTCGTCCACGATACGCTCCTTGGAGATGATGGAGATACGCTCCCGGTTGCGGATGATGGCGTCGAAGGTATCGGGATCGATAAAGAAACCTAATTGAGTGGCGAAACGAACCGCGCGCATCATCCGGAGCGGATCATCGCTGAAAGTAACATCCGGGTCTAAAGGCGTACGGATCGTAAGCTCGTCCATATCCTCCAACCCGCCGAAGGGATCGACCAATTCTCCGTAACGCTCCTTGTTCAGGCAAAGGGCCAAGGCGTTGATCGTGAAATCGCGGCGGTTCTGGTCATCCTCCAAGGTGCCGTCTTCCACGACAGGCTTACGGCTGTCATGGCTGTAGGATTCTTTCCTTGCCCCCACGAATTCCAGCTCCAGATCGCCGGCTTTCACCTGCGCCGTCCCGAAATTCTTGAAGACGGAAAGATAAGCGCCACGCCCGATCTTTTTGGCCACTCGTTTGGCCAACTCGATACCGCTGCCAACCGCTACCACGTCTATATCCTTGGATGGGCGGTTCAAGAAAATATCCCGCACATATCCGCCTATTACATATACCTCAACACCTAGCTCTTCCGCCGCCTCCGATATCAAATGGAAAGGCTTCGCGGATATATGATTTACTATCTCTTCCTCGTTTATATACATATTTATGTATTCCAAATCCAATAAAGAGCGCAAAGATAATCAAATTTCATGTACTTTTGCGGTATCAAATACATTGAACGAGAAAGATATGAAAAAGTTAGCGATCTGTATAACGCTCATTGCCGCCATTTTAACGGGCTGTAACGGAGACGAGAAAGCGGCTCAGGCCCGTTTGGACAAGGCCCGGGCCATGTACGAGAATAACGAGTTTTTCGGGGCGAAGAACGAGATAGACAGTATCCGGGCGCTCTATCCCAAGGAAGTAAAGGTACTGAAGCAAGGATTAACGCTTATGCGCCAAGTAGAAGTAAAGGAGGCGGAGCGCAACATCGCTTTCTGCGACAGCTTACTCCCTATCAAGCTGGAGGAAGTAGAGGGATTGAAGAAAGGCTTCGCTTTCGAGAAGGATTCCGTTTACGAGGAAATCGGCAATTATATCTGGAAACAGCAGACGATCGAGCGCAACGTGCAACGTTGTTACGTACGTTGCGGCGTGAACGAGGAGGGCGAGATGTATCTGGCCAGCGTATATTACGGCGGACGCCCCATCGAGCATACGGGAATCAAGCTGAGCCTGAAAGACGGCCAATTCGCCGAGACCGCTTCCATCCCGTACGACGGCGGACTGAATTACCGCTTCAAGGATATGGGAAGCACCACGGAGGTAGTGACCTACAAGGGGGAGCACTGCGTCGATGCCGTCAAGTTCATCTACGATAACGAGAAAGAGCGGATCAAGGTGGAATACACGGGAGGCAAGCCTTACATTATATATATGGCGGACGCCGACAAGAAAGCGATCGTCAACACCTTCAACCTCGCCACCGTATTAAGCGATATCAAGAGCATGAACACCTTGAAAGAGAAATCAGAGAAGAAAATCGCTTATCTAAAGAATAAACTGGAGGAGTAGAATCCCTCCATACAAATGGCCTACCTATAAACAAAGCACCGGGACCCCTACCATACAGTAGGAATCCCGGTGTTAGTATACAAACTGATATCCACTATCAGTTATTCATCATTTAACGACTACCTTCTGAGCGGTCTCGCCATCAACGGAAACTACCACGATACCTTTCGATGCCGGCATCACGAAGTTATCTGAAGAAGCGATAGCGGAAGCGGTGGTCTGACCTAAGATGTTAGACAATGTAACCATCTTGCCTGCCGCGTTCAAGACCGTAACGCTAGCCTCGCCAGCGATTACCGTGAAGCTGGCAACCTCTTCCAATTGTTCGTTGGAAACCGGAGTCGGAGCATTCTCGATCGTGAATGGAACGCCAACATTAGACATTACCACAACATTGTTTACCACACCTACATAAGGAGTCTTCAACTCGCCCGCGGCCACGGTGCGATTCAGCTCTTTCTGGTTCTCCAATAAGTAACCACCATCCTGAGTTGTCTTGAAGGCGAACAAAGCGTTGTTATCCAAAGACGGAACGATATTCGCTTTATCGCTGAAGCCTACACGGTAGTAAGTAGCGCCATTGCTAACGAATGTCTCGTTAGAATCCCGCAAGGATACCATATAGTAGCGAGGAGAAACAGCTTTAGTAGTTGTCTCCGGCGTATAGATCGATGTCGTGATGAAATACAACGGTTTACCAGCGATCACGGTATCGGCTTCTTGAACCCACAAAGAGAAGTTGTCAGTCTCATAAGTTGACTTCAAGATATCTTGGCCTTCGTTCTTCACTTCGGCGAAGAAATTCAGCGGATTCATCGTCAAGAACTTACCATTCGTACCGAAACGCTTGTGAGAATTGTCGATAGAAGCGTACTCTGGAGCCTCTACAGCGACAAAGTCGAAGTAGTTAACCTTATCGGAAAGGATCAGGTTCGCCGTATTCACGTTCATAAAGACATATTGGGTGGTTGCGCCTACAGTGGTAGCCATCTGGTATTTACCACCGGTCGTAGCCGTATTGAATACGAATTCCAACGGAGCGGTATAATCAGATAATTTCAACGGCCCGCCATTCTCGCTGGCAACCAAATCATTGCTGAAACGTTCTTTCAACATATAAGTCGCATGATACAAGGTATCACCTAAAGCACGGGCACCTAAACCATCCGTTACATTCTGTACGGAATCTTGGCTAACCACGATACGAAGAGCGGCTGCGTTCGCTGCGTCACCGGATTTAATCATCAATACGGAATCAGAAGTAAACGCATACAGATCGTCTACACCCGGAGTACCGGAGATCAAGTTCAATACATAACCATTATCGGCGAGTTCCTCCGCAGAGAAGTGACGAGTACCCAAGAATTTATCCTTTAAATCCACATTCGCTTGATATTCCACCGTAATAGAATCGGTGCTACCCCCAAATGTATAGGTATTGGCCATACCTTGAACGGCGAAGATCTCCTCGTTAGAAATAATAGTCGTATTCGTATTACGGTCTACAACCGAATACATTCCGTTGTTTTCCTTGATATACCATTGTCCCTTCGGTTGATAAATAGAAGGTTTGAAACCTGCCGCAGTTACCAATTTATCGGAAGCGGCACTCTTATCGTAAGCGACAGCGTATTGTCCGCCCTTATCGCCCTTGCTCGCGCTCTTCAAGAAGTATACGCCTGTACCTGTAGCGATCGTAGAAGGAGTTCCCTTCGTTACGGTAATAACAGGAGCGGCTCCTTGAGCAGGTTGAGTAGAACCCGACTGCAAGTCAGATACGGTCAAGGCTTTCGTCTCGATCACGCTGGCATATACGACACGAACGTTCGGAACGGAGGTCATCGGACTTGCGTTCACGGTCGGAGCGGCAGCGGCATACATAGCCAAAGCGTCGTTCTTCAAGTTGATCGTGAAATAGAATTTCTGGAAATCAGCGTTACCCAGTGTATGCAAGCCACTAGCGTCATAGGTGGAGTCAGCCGTAAACTTAGCCCCATATACACCGGTAGCACCGGCTATCACATTCTTCAATGTATCGACACCTAAGTATTTTGCTTTACCATCACTAAATACTTGGTCACCTTGGATCTGCAAGGTCACATATTTAGCGTTCGCAATAGCGCCTGTAGCGGGAGCCGCCGTATTCTTCGCTATCAAGTTCTTACCCTCGAAGATATTTCCTTGATAATTTCCTCCAAACGTCAATTGAAAGACTTGGAAACCATCCCCCAGCTCACTTGCGCTCAAATACATAGCGTCGCTAGGAGCCTCTACGGTAAATTTCGTAGAAGAGGCAGAAGAACCTAAACTCAAGTCTGTCCCAACTACATCCAACGCCAAGATTTGATTGTTTCCGTAATAAGCCTGAATAGCGCTACCACCGGCAGCGTCAGAGAATGTCCACTGATTCACGCCCGATGTGATAACAGGCTTTGCCGTAGATGAAGCCGCAAACGACAAAACGGCCTGTGTCTTCTTGTTCTTGAATTGATACACAGGACCAGCAGGAGTCGTACCCGCATTCGTGATTTGCCACAAGGCAGAATCAATAGCGGCTTTGGTAGCGTCTGACGCCAAAGTTTTAACAATTACTGAGTCGGCTTTCTCACCACTTAAAGACAAAACGGAAGAACCTGTCTTTAAATAATAATAGTTACCGGCTTTCCACTGAGCCTCCGGAACGGTCGTACTCGACTGAGCATTAGCCGAGAATACGCCCGCAACCATCAGGGCCGCAGCAATAAGAGTACATTTTTTGTCCATAATCAAATAGATTTTATTTATTAATCACAGTCTAAACAGGGGTTGTTTAGAAAAGGTTTTGAGGGCGTATGAGATTAACAATCGATTTAGCGTCTTATAACAAAAATCGTCCTATTCTCACGAACAGGACGACTATACTACTAAAAATGTAAACAGTGTATTTATATAGTAATATCATGAAACTATATATTTTGGAGAAAAACCGCTCCACCTTCACAGGCAAAACGGCTGGAAATCTAATCTACTCAATAAATATCTTCACAGGCTTACTCGAAATAAGCATGTTCTTTTACGACATGACCTCTGTCATCGAAATAAACCTTATATATCTTACCATTTCTGGAAAGTAATACTACCTTATACTTCACAAACGTGCTATTGTTTGACACCTCAACTGATTTCACCATACATCCCTCATAGGAAGTATTTACCGCATCACGCAATACTTGGGGCATATCAGTTACCTCGATCGGATAAAATTTATCCTGTGCCACTGTTTCCTTAGCGCTACCGGCCATCCCGGCTTGCGCTTCTACATCAGGGGCAATAAATAAGCCACATAAAGCAACAATAGCCCCGTAAACAATCTTTTTCATACCTTAAAAACCTAAATACCTAAACCTTTTTTCTCTTACATCATAAATTCGCAGTATAGGGTGCAATCTCCGTGCCAAAACTCACCCTAAAAAACGACAAGAGAATAACAAGTTGTAAATCCGACAATTAACCAAAAGCGAAGAATCAATCATTCGGTTGCCAAAGTGTGGAACAAACCGTGGAATGTGGAAAATTTCCCCACGAGAGTGTGGAATCTCTACACACTACTATAAAAAAACGAGGCCCACCCTTAATCTATATAAGGATGAGCCTTAAATCATTCTACTTAAATATAATCAAATAAAAATACTAAAGTAATAAAATAAAGTTCCGTAATATCATATACACTCTGTGTCTAATCTCTAATTTGCGATTCACAAAGATAAATCTTTTTGTTCAACCATCTATAAAATAACCGCTCATCTAACGAAACTCAAAGATTTTTGAACAAAAAGATTCCTTTTAAGGACAAGTCATAGATTATCACGAACTTCAATCCTTCGCTTGGTGTACGGTTAGTTGCGGGAATGGGAAACCGATACCTACCTCATTGAAGGTCGCGTAGATATTCTTGTTAATATCGAAATACACGCCCCAATAGTCTGAACTATTTACCCAAACACGTACCACCACGTTTACGCTGCTGTCCGCCAAGGCTGTCAAGGCGATAAACGGAGCGGCCGGCTCGGACAAGATGCGGGAATCCTTCGCTAATACAGACTCTATCACTTGCTTTACTTTCTCATAATCGCTGCCGTATTCCACGCCAAAGGTCCAGTCTACACGGCGAGTCGTCTGGTTACTGAAATTAGTCACAACGCCACTGCTCAAAGAGCCGTTCGGTATATAAATGACCTTATTATCAACCGTACCTAATACGGTATGGAACATCTGGACCTCTTTCACGGTACCGCCAACGCCCTGCGCCTCAATATAATCACCCACCTTATAAGGCTTGAAAAGAAGGATGATCAATCCACCGGCAAAGTTTGACAGGTTACCGCTCAATGCCATACCGACAGCGACACCGGCGGAAGCCAACAAGGCGGCAAACGATGTAGTTTGAACGCCTAACGCCCCTACGACTGAAATAATCAATAAAATGGTTAAACTGACATTCACCAAACTACCCACAAAAGTCTTGACAGAAGGATCGATATCCCGTTTGCTCAATATCTTCCGAACCAGTTTATTTAGTAAGTTTATAACCAATCGTCCCACCAAAAAGACAATAAGGGCTTTAATAATCGTAAAACCCAATTGGGAGCCATGCTCAACCAAGGATCTGATAGCTTCCTCTAATTTAGAACTCGCTTCTACAGCTGCTAATAATACCATATCTCTTCTATTTTAGTTAATCTATTAATTATATAACAATCTGATCTTCCAAAAATATTATGAAATGTAGCAAAGGTATAAAGTTTTTTTAATCTGGTAAAACCATGAAATAATTACGTAGCTTTGCATCAATCAAATAACACGTTAAATACGACAGCATGAAAATCCTTGCGATACTCGCCGCCCTTTTCCTTTCAATAGGCTATGGCCACGCTCAGACATACGAGAAGTTTGTCGAGAAAAGTTTTGACTTCTTGGACAAGAACGACTTAGTCTCCGCCGAAGAGAGCCTACGAGCCGCCATGCACCTCGAACCGGGAAACCCCAACAACTACGCCTTGCTTATGAATCTCGGGACGATACAGCGCAGGCAAGGGAAACTGGAAGATGCCCTTCTCTCCTATACCGCCGCCCTAAGCCGCCATCCGAATAATGAGGCCATACTGGAAAATCGTGCCGGCTTATATACGGAAATGGGTGAGATCGAAAAAGCGACGAACGATTACAATGCCCTGTTAATCTTGAACCCCCATCATCAAGAGGCGTTATATTGCAGGGCGATGCTTCATTTGCAACATAAGAACTATCTGTTGGCCGAGCAGGATTTCGATAAGATACTGGAAGTAAACGAGAAATCCGTGAAAGGACGTCTGGGACACGCGATTCTCGAGAAGCTACGGGGGAATTACGATGAGAGCGAACGCATCTTTAATTACTTGATCAACGAGATGCCCCGCGAATGGATCTTATACGAGGGCCGTGCCGATCTATACTTCATGATGGGCAAGAACGCCCGGGCTATGGCCGATATCAATCGCATTTTCGTGGAAAGTCCCCCGACAGCCGCTTTATATGTATTGCGAGGCAAAGTAAAACTCGCCCAATATGAGAAGGCATCGGCCGCCTTAGACTTCAAGAAAGCTGAGGATATGGGATATGATAAAACGACTATCGACGAGTTGATGAAGATGGCTCGTTAAGGCTGTTTTTATACGTATAGTGGCATCGGCTCACGCGAGTAGTGGTATTGGCCTACGCCACTACTCGCGT
>ENA-ORRL01000172-ORRL01000172.1-human-gut-metagenome-genome-assembly--contig:-NODE-172-length-78624-cov-12.665173_pt1 | contig 78624 bp, 89 predicted proteins | sample MGYA00242175_ERZ509134 | MGnify/ENA primary metagenome ERZ509134 (study PRJEB26280, sample SAMEA2338660) | human gut metagenome | biome: human gut; feature: human-associated habitat; material: faeces... | reverse complement strand
GCAGCTGCCGCACCTCGCTCGCCGTATCGGCACTTAGAATTATGCGGTATTGCCCTAGAAATTACAAATAATTCACCGCCAGGATCGCCGCACCCAGCACGACCAGCACAACGCCTGTCGCGCGGTTCAGCGTGGCGGGCTCGGCCTTGTTTGCGAACTTGGCGGCAATGCGCGCCCAGAGCAGCGTGCTCAGCACACAGCAGATCAGGCAGAACAGATCCGGTACACCGCCAATCGCAAAATGGCTGACAGAACCGGTGAAGGCCGTGAATGCCATGATGAAAACGCTCGTTCCGACGGCAGTTTTCAGCTCGTAGCCCAGCACGGAGGTCAAAAGCAGCAGCATCATCATGCCGCCGCCCGCGCCGATGAACCCGCAGATAAAGCCCACGCCCGCGCCGCAGAGCAGCGACTGCGCGAACCGCTTCTGTGCGCTGACGGCGTTCATCGCGCTTTTGGTCGTCATGACGGGCCGCACGATGAACTTGACGCCCAGCAGCAGCGTCATGAACGTTGAGAAACCGCCCATCGTTGTGCCAGGCACGAGGCTGGCCACATAGCTGCCAACCAGCGTGAAGCAGAGCACCGACGCCATCATGACCGCGCCGTTTTTAATGTCCAGGTTGCCGCTTTTGCCGTAGGTGTAGGCAGAGATCGCACTCGCCAGCACATCGCTGGCCAGCGCAATGCCCACGGCCATGTAGGGGTCCATCCCCAAAAAAGTAATGAGCATCGGGCTGATGACCGCCGCGGCGCTCATACCCGCAAAGCCTGTGCCCAGTCCCGCGCCGATGCCCGCAATAAAGCAGACGATGAATGCTACCAGATAGGTCATATTCTTACTCCTTGTTCAGCTCCCGCAGGAGGTTTGCATCCATGCGGCGCAGATAGTCCTGCAGCGTCTGCTGCTCCTGCGCCGTAAAGCCCGCAAACAGCGGCTCCATGCTGCTGCGCTGGATGTCAGCCAGTACCGCGACCATCGGCAGAGCATCGGGCGCAAAGCCCAGCAGCCGCTGGCGGCGGTTGTCCGGCACAGGGGAGACCGTCAGCACGCCGCGTGCGCGCAGCCGCTCCACCGCCGCCGATACATTGGATTTTGCCAGACCGCGGTAGCGGCAGATGTCGCTGGCCGTGCGGCAGTCTGGATTGTTGTGCAGAAACAGCAGGATGTCAATTTCCAGCTGGTTCAGCCCGTACTGTACGGAAGCAGCCTCAAACCGCGCTGCATGGTACTTTTTGTAGTGCTGTACGTAGCTCAATATGGGCAGCAACTGCATCACTCCTTTGCAAGGCTCAAATAGAACAGTTCTAATTATAACCATTTGCACAGCAAATGTCAATACTGCCCATTAAAAAGCAAACATCAGAGAGGGACAGCCGCGCCAGGCTATACCGGATACACAAAAAAAGAGGATGCGGACGGATCCGCACCCTCTAAAACAAAAACAAACCCGAAACAATGCTTCACGAAGAAGATTGAGCTCGGATTTGCACAATATGGTGGAGCTGTGCGCTCAATATCCGAACTCGAGATAGTGAGCGTATTGTTCCCCGAAATGTTGAAAGTCAGCACGAGCTTACGTCCTTTGTCTCCATCATCGTACACATAAACCGAATTGACAAGCGTGTCGATGATACGCCGCTGATACTCAACATCTTTTATATCACCCCTCTTGAACGATTCGAGCCAATACATGATTCGCTCCTTCGTCAAGAGGGGCTTTTTCATTTCCTCCCGGGCAATCTGCCCTTCGAGGTCTCTGCGTTCTTCTTCCAGCTCCTCAAGACGCTCCTTCGTTGTTGGTGTGATAATACCTTGCTCTATTGCAGACATGAGGTTCTTGATTCTCTTATTGGTCTCCTTCAATCGTTCCTGTAAACCTATGAGAATGGAAGTGTCTTGAAGCTCCTTCTCAATCAGCTCCATAGCCCGGGTGGATATTTTCTCTATGTTTTCATCGGTGAGTACCTGTTGCACCGTGAACTCAACGACAGTCCGCTCGAGCCATTCTTTTTTCTCGACCTTCTTCTCGCAGTTGTGCTTCCTCTTACGATTCACGCACTTGTAGTAATGGTGAACTTTCCCGGTCTTTGAAGTGCCGCTCTCACCCACCATAGGCTCGCCACAGTGACCGCAGAAGACTTTTGTAGTGAGTAGGTAGTCTTCAATAGCTTTGGCTTTTGCCCGGGCTGTGTAGTTGTGCCGGAAGGTTGCCTGTACCTTATCGAATAAGGTCTTGTCGATGATAGGTGGTACTGCGTCCTCCAAGACTACATCATCGTATCGGTACACTCCGATGTATTTATCATTCCGTAGAATCCGGGACAGGCTGTTCTTATTAAATGCGTTTCCCCGAGAGGTCTTAAACCCATGCTCATTCAGCCAATTCACAATCTGCGTTTTGGACTTACCCTCTGCATACATCGTGAAGATGGTTCTGACGGCTTTTGCACCCACTGGGTCAATCTCATACTGGCGGTCGTTTCCTATCTTATACCCAAGCACAGGGCTTCCCATGGCGATACCGTGGAGAGCGTTTTCTTTCAAACCTCTCTTGATACTCCGGGCAAGGTTTTCGCTGTAATACTCTGCATAACCCTCGAGGACGGATTCAAGAATGATTCCTTCCGGGGTGTCCGGCATTGGCTGTTTGGCGTAGAAAATCCTCACACCATTACGTTTGAGCTTTGCTTTGTAGATGGCACTGTCGTACCTGTTCCGGGCGAAGCGGTCGAGGGTGTACATAATCACAGCGTCAAAATGCCCCTTCTCGCTGTCCTTGATAAGCCGCTGGAAGCTCGGTCTGTTGTCTGTCTTGCCGGAGATAGCCCGGTCAATATATTCGTCTACGACAATGAAGTCGTTCTTGAGGGCAAATTCGTGACACTCACGAAGCTGTCCTTCGATTGATTCTTCTCGTTGATTGTGGCTCGAGTAACGAGCATATATTACCGCTTTGATAGTCTCACCTCCAATATCTTCTTTCTATATATCAAAGCGAAGGGAATGACTTTATCACACTGCCGCAGTTGTTCCCTTATCCCCCTCAAGCTCCTCACGATTCTCAAATTCATAAGCCATAGACATGAACTCATGCTTTGCTCGCCGGGACAGTCCCCGGTAGATACGAAGAATGTCCTCCTCGTCCTCATTGGCTGGTTTGGTCTCGGGTAAGTCTTCTTCGTCTGCGAAGAAGTCCATGACGGAACACCCGAGCAGTCTTGCCATTTCCAGCATTTCGGATTCCTTCGGTAACGAACCCTTTTTATTGATAGCACTTACGAATGAACGTGACCCTTTGACGGCTTCGACAATGGCGGTTAGATTTGTGCCTTTTTCGGCGCAGATACGATTGATATTCTCTGCGAATGTCATAGTGATTCCTCCTCTGCAAAAAATAAATTCGTAAAAACCGAATTTTCCTATTGACAATTCGCATAATAAGAATTAGAATAAGAACATGAAGTTCGGAAAATGCGAATTGACAATAAGAAAGCGACCTCTCGAAAATGGCAGTTTTCGGGAAGTTATAGTTATTGATGGTCTTATAAGAATAATAACAATAATTCGCCTATTTGTCAATGGTAATTCTGATTTCAAGAATTTATATCGTAAAGGAGGTAAGAGATTCGTGGACATTAAAGAGAGAATGGCAAACGTGGGAATGACACAGGTAGACATGATACTGGAATTGCAGAAGCGAGGTTATGCAGTTCAGCCGCCTATGATGTCAAGTATTCTCCGAGGGGTTTATACCTATCCCAAGGCAAAGCAGATTCTCGCTGTTTGCGAGGAAATTCTCAAGGAACGTGAGAATGAATGAACCTGTCAGAAGTACAGGTAAATGACCTCGCAAGACCCTTAGTGGGTATCATCACAAAGTTTTACGCAGACCCTAAGAATGAGGAGGATTTTCAGAAATGGCTACGCAATGTAGAGGAACGAAAACAAAAAGAATCAACAGACATAAGCTCGCTGTGATTCAAGCATATATCATCATCGGTACGCTGGTACTGATTGGCTTTATCGGTGGTCTTGTCGTAGGACGAGCTACCGCTCCGAAGAAACAAGTTACCGTAACGGAGACGGTTGAAGTTCCTTCCTACGAAGCCGATTCCCTCCCGGTTGCAGAAGAAGTTACATATTTCGATGTACCACTTTCACACAGCTTACAGAGATATATCTACGAGGTGTGTGCGGACGAAAATGTTCCAGTGTCACTCGTTATCGCAATGATAGACCAAGAGAGCAAGTTCAACCCGGAAGTGGTTAGCAAGACCGGGGATTACGGTCTCATGCAGATTAACACCATCAATCACGAATGGCTGGCAGAGGAATACAGAACAGCAGATATGCTTGACCCATATCAGAATGTCTTCTGCGGAATCAAGGTCATTGGTTCGTACATTCAGAACTACAATGACTACGGTTTAGCTCTGATGGCATACAACATGGGTGACTACGGTGCTAAGAAAGCATGGGAAAACGGTATCAAATCCACCTCATACAGTGAGAGTGTTCTCGCTCTCATGCAACAGTATGAACAGGAGGTGAATGTAAATGCCACAAATGCTGACGCTAAGTAACGGCAGACCCGAAACAATCCTATCCCCGAAGGATTTTGAGGATTTGATTGACAAGCACATGGGTATGGACTGTGCCAACTACTATCAGAATCAGATAGAACAGCTTTCAGAACTCATTCGAGACCTTGACAGTTATGTGGACGATAAAGACGTTCACTCGACCGTCAAGGAGGTGCTGAAAGAACATGGCTACTAACCGAAAAATCGGTAACAGTTTTGAGACCGAGTTCTGTGAGTTACTGTTCCAACACGGATTTTGGTGTCACAACATGGCGCAGAACGCCGCCGGGCAACCAGCAGATGTTATCGCTGTTAAAGGAAAAACAGCGTACCTCATTGACTGTAAGGTGTGTTCAAACAACCGATTCCCTCTCTCGAGAGTGGAAGAAAATCAGCACTTTGCTATGGAAACATGGAAAGCCTGTGGAAATGGCGAGGGCTGGTTCGCACTCAAGGTTGAGGACGAAATCATTATGATTCCGCACTTTTCAATGGTGGCTCTCTCTTATGAGAAATCAGCTCTGAATCTGACGGACATTCGAGAGTATGGAACGCCACTGGAAAGGTGGTTGAAGAAATGCTGATTGAAGTCTCAAACACACTGACGGTCGAGAACCCTACCCCGGAAATGGTGCTGTGGTGCAAGAGAAATCTCGCCATACCAAACCCGGAATATGCGAAGAAATCTCGCATGAACCTATGGCTCGGCAACACGCCGAAAGTTCTGTCACTTTATGAGACCCGAGGAACAACGCTGGTGCTCCCGTTTGGAACACTCCGGCTACTACCGAAGGACATATCCGATAAGGCACTGTTCTTGAGCGAATTTGCCGCCCCTGTGGAGGTGAATTACAACGCCGATGTTCCACTCTATGACTACCAAGAAACCGCCGTACAAGCGATGGTAGTTGCCCAGTATGGGATATTACAGAGTGCCGCCGGAAGCGGTAAAACGCAGATGGGAATTGCCCTCGCCGCAAGGCTGGGACGGCGTACATTATGGCTCTGCCACACACTCGACCTTATCAAGCAGAGTAAGGAACGAGCCAAGCTCTATATGAGCGAAGACCTCATGGGTACTATCACGGAAGGAAAAGTCAATCTCGGTGAGGGAATCACCTTCGCCACGATTCAGACGATGTGCAAGCTCGACCTCGCACAGTACCGGGACTACTGGGATTGCATAATCACAGACGAGGTACACAGGGTCAGCGGCAGTCCTACCGCAGTGACACAGTATCAAAAAGTGCTGAACAGTTTATCGGCACGACACAAATACGGTCTGTCAGCAACGGTACACAGGTCAGACGGAATGATTCGAGCTACCTACGCGCTCGTTGGTGAGGTTGCCTACAAAGTCCCGGACGAAGCTGTGGCTGACAAGATTATGAAGGTGGGTATCTACCCTGTGGGTACAGGGGTGCAGATAAGCCGGGAAGCCCTCAACACGGACGGAACGCTGAACTACACCAAGCTCATTACCTATCTTACCGAAAACGCCGCCCGGAATCAGCTCATTGCAGATTCCATTGAGCAGAGACCTTCTCTGATTCTGTCGGACAGGCTGAATCACCTCGAGGAGCTGATACGTCTTCTCCCGGCTGATATGCAGAAGGACGCTGTGATGATAAGCGGCAAAATGACAACCAAAAAGGGCAAGGCTGAACGAGAACAGGCTCTTGAGGACATGAGGAGCGGCAAGAAGAAATACCTCTTTGCTACCTACTCACTGGCGAAGGAAGGGCTGGACGTACCACGGTTGGAGCGTCTGTACCTCACCACCCCACAGAAGGACTACGCTGTGGTGACACAGAGTATCGGGCGTATCGCTCGTACCTTCGATGGAAAGTCAGACCCTATCGCTTACGATTTCGTAGACGATATAGCTTACCTCGTGAAGTCTTATAAGAAGCGATGTACGACCTATCGAAAGAACGGTTGTTACTTCGTAAAGGAAGGAGGGACAAGCCCATGCGATTGATTTCTTATGACTGTGAGGTCTTCGCCTATGACTGGCTCGTAACCCTCAAGGATAAGGAAACAGGCGTTTACACCTGTATTTGGAACGACAACGAAGCTCTGAAAATGGCATTGTCCGATGATTGTATCTATGTCGGTTTCAACTCGAAACACTACGACCAGTACATCATCAAAGCGATTGCCGCCGGGTTTGCCCCGGAGGAAATTAAAAAGGTCAACGATTTCATTATCGCCGGAGGGCAAGGCTGGCAGTGTCCGCTTCTCGATGGTATCTACTTCCGTTTCAGTAATGTGGATATTCGAGACGATACGCAACAGGGTTTATCCCTTAAAGCTATCGAAGGACACCTCGGTATGTCGGTTAAAGAATCCAGCGTACCGTTTGATATTGACCGTCCTCTTACCCCGGAGGAACGAGCCGAGACGGAGTTCTACTGTAAACATGACGTTGATACCGCCGAGAGACTGATTGACATTCGTAAGGACTACTTGAAGAACAAAATCAACCTCGGTCGGCTGGCTGGTCTTGATGAAGTCAAGGCAATGGGTATGACGAACGCCAAACTGACTGCGGCAATGCTGAAAGCAACCAAGAAGCCGCACGATGATGAACGCAAGTATGTGTACCCGGACAATCTGCGAAAAGAGTACATACCGCCGGAAGTCTTCGCTTTCTTCGATAGAATGTATGACCTCTCCATTTCTGACAGTGAGCTTTTCAAGGGCAAGTTCAATCTGAACATCGGTGAGTGTCCTGTGACACTCGGGTACGGTGGTATTCACGGCGCAATCCCTAACTTCTTTTGGGAGGAAACCGAAGATAGAGGGATTTGGAATGAGGACGTAGGAAGCTACTACCCACACCTCTGTACCATCAATGGGTACACGAGCAGAAACATTCCGTCTCCGCAGATTTACGAGGACATTCTCGACCGCCGTATGAAAGCGAAAGCCGCTGGCGATAAGCACACGGCGAACGCTCTGAAACTGGTTTGCAACACCACCTACGGTTGCTTGCTGAATCAGTACAACGACCTCTACGACCCTCTCATGGGAAGGTCGGTCTGCATTTCCGGGCAGTTATATCTACTGGAACTTGCAGAGCATTGTTACCAAGAGATTGAAGGACTGCGAATTGTCCAGCTCAATACGGACGGTATCATGGTCGAGTGCGATAAGAAGGACTACGACACACTGACCGCTATCTGTGCTGAATGGCAGTCTCGTACAGGCTTTGACCTCGAAGAAGATACCGTTATCAAGATAGCGCAGAAAGACGTAAACAACTACGTTGAGGTTCAGCCGGACGGCAAAGCAAAAGCCAAAGGCGGCTATCTCGTGAAGGGTATCGCTCCGGCTGGTGCTTTCAATATCAATAACTCCTGTGTGATTGTGGCTACCGCCCTCAAGGAGTTCTTTGTAAACGGAACACCTGTCGAAGACACCATAAATAGTTGCGATGATATTTTCCAGTTTCAGATTATCGCCAAAGCCGGGGCGAAGTACCGAGAAGCCTATCATGTGGTGGACGGTGAAAAGCAGTCCGTTCAGAAGGTGAACAGAGTGTACGCCACAGCGGACGAGAGATACGGAAAAATCTTCAAGGTGAAAGCCGAGGACGATTCCGAAGCGAAAATAGATTCTCTCCCGGAACACTGTATCATCGACAACGATAACGAGCTTTCCATTGACGAGGTAGACAGAAGTTTCTACATCGCTATGGCGAAAAAGCGAGTTGACGATTTCAAGGGTATCAAACCCGAAAAAACTAAAAAGCCAAGGAGGACAAAGAAAATGGCAACTACTACCAAGACCGCAAATGTATATCAGAAGCTCCTTACTGCAAGGGCAAAGTTCCTTGAAGCGAACGTGGAGAAGACAGGAAAGAATATGCACCTGTCCTTCAAATACTTCGAGCTTGAGGACATTGTACCGACCGCTATCCGCATTTTCAACGAGGTTGGTCTTATCCCTGTGGTGAACTTCACCGCTGATGTTGCAACCATGAACATCATTAACACCGACAACCCGGAGGAATCCGTACCGTTCGTTGCTCCGTTCAATCAGATTGCTCCTATCGTAAGCAATGCTGGCAAACAGGCTACGAACGAAATGCAAGCTCTCGGTTCTTCCATCACCTATATGCGCCGTTACCTGTATATGATTGCGCTGGACATTTGCGAGAGCGATTCCATTGACGCAAATCTCGGCAAGGGTGAGACTGCTTCCGCTCCGGCGGCAGAGAAGAAAGCTCCGGCTACTCCCGAGCAGAGACAGGAAGTGAAGGAGAATCTGACTGCTCCGGCTGACAATGCTTCTGCTTTACAGATTAAGGGTCTGAAAGCTGTTCTCAAGAAGCTCAAGGACGCTGACCCGAGCAAGGAGGAAATGATTGCGAACATCGCAGTACAGACCAACGGTTTCACCGTGATTTCCAAGTCTGATTGCGAGACGCTGATTCAGAAGATTACCGCAATGCTGGAAGGAGGGGCTAAGTAATGGCAGACATTAAATGGCTCGAGGGCAATCGTATTCAGATTGCCCCTCCCAAGAGAACCAAGAAAATCACTGGTACTCGTTTTGCTACTATCCTCGGGCTGAATCCGTGGAGTACCGCATTTGAAATGTGGTGTGCGATTACCAAGACCTATGAGAAGCCCTTCGAGGACACTATCTACACGGTCGCTGGTAAGACCATCGAACCGAAACAGGCTCGCTACATGGAGCAGTCCTACGGCATGGACATTGTTCGCCCTTCCGATGTGTGGGGTGAGGACTACTTCAATAAGACATGGGGAGATTTCTTCCCGGAGAGCAAGCACCTCGGCGGTATGTGGGACTATCTGATGAAGGGTGAGGACGGCAAGACCATCGAAGCTGTTCTCGAAATGAAGACCACAAAACGTGCGGAGGACTGGCAGAACGATGTTCCCGAGTATTACGCATTACAGGCGGCGTTATACGCTTACCTGTACGGTGTGGACGATGTGATTATGGTCGCTTCCTTCCTTGACGAGAAGGACTACAAAGACCCGGCGGCATATCAGCCGACCGCAAGCAACACTATCACGGTTGAGTTCAAGGTCTCCGAGCGTTACCCGGACTTCGCAGACAAGGTAGCCGCTGTTGAGCAGTGGTGGGCTGATTATGTCGATACTGGTATCTCCCCGGAGTATGACGAGAAGAAGGACGCTGAAATCCTTGCGGCACTCCGCACCAACACTCTGTCTCCCGAGACTGATATTGAAGCTCTGATTGCAGAAGCAGAAGGTCTCAAGAAGGAGCTGGACGAGATTTCCGCTTCTACCGCAGACAAGGAGAAGCGTCTCAAGACCATCAATGACATTATCAAGGAACACGCTATGGGGCAGTTCCGTGACGGTGATAAGAAGGTCGAGGTCAAGGGTTCTACCTATGTGTGGACTGTCTCTCGTTCCGAGACTACCAGCGTTGATAAGGACGCTCTGAAAGCTGACGGCTTGCTGGATAAGTACAGCAAGAAATCTGAAACCTACCGTATGACGGTTAAATAAGGAGGATAAATTTATGGGATTTACTGAAATTCTAACAATCATTTTCGTTCTGTTGAAGGTGTTCGGTGTGATTTCGTGGTCGTGGTGGCTGGTATTTTTGCCGGAAATCATCGCCGCAGTCTTATACATCATCATTGTTATCGCAAGCGTGATGGGTGCAAACAAGACCCGAAAGAGCTTCGATAAGCACTTTGACAAATTTTAAGGAGGACAAATTCATGGCAAACAGTAAGGAACTGACCGAACAGGTCATGGAACTGCATAAGAAGCAGACCGAGGAAATGAAAGCTCTCGAGGAACAGCGTGAGGAAGCTCTCAAGGTTGAGAAGTACGATGAAGCCGCTGTTGAGCTTCACAATATGTACAACAGCTATATCAAGGCTGGTTTCACCGAGGAACAGGCATGGAAGTTGACGGAAATCGTCTTCGCCAACAGTACGAAAAAAGGAATTTTTTAAGGAGGACACTACAATGGCAAGAATCCCTATGACGAGCGGTTTTGTAATTATCCCGGAGGGGGAATACGTTTTCCGCATTTATGACGCAACCTATGACGAGGATTTCGGTCGTATCGAAATCAAGCTGGTAAACGCACAGGGCGCAACCCACACCGAGCGTTTCTCTATCAAGGATAAGAATGACGAGTACAACGAAAAGGCTCTGAACGCTTTCTCCTACTTCGCTAAGACAGCTATGAACGATTACACGATGGAGGACATTGACCCGGAACAGCTTATCAATCACTACATTCGTGCAGAGGTTGTTCACACCAAAGTTCCGAGCAACAAAGACCCGAACAAGGAAGTCACTTTCGCCAACCTCGGTGACAAGTCTCCGGCAGATGGTTTCGATACCGAGCCTGTCGCTCGTGCGCTCACCCTCGGTCGTGGTGGTAACACCACCGCTCCGAAAGCCGCACCCAAGGCACAGACCGCTTCTGCTCCGGCTAAGACTGGACTGGATATTGACGCACTGTTGGGTTAAGTAATCAGCCGGGAGGGGCCATCCCTCTCCCGGATTTTTAATAGGAGGTGTCGCATGACAGATAATGTCAATCACCCGGCACATTATGAGACCGGGAAATTCGAGTGCATTGAAGTAATGCTCGAGACACAGGGCGTGGAAGCTGTTCTGAATTTTTGTCAGTGCAATGCTTTCAAGTACCTGTATCGTGCCAAGCGAAAGAATGGTCTTGAGGACATGAAGAAAGCCGTTTGGTATCTGAACAAATATATCGAATTGAAGGAGGGTCATAACTATGACGAAACGACAGTTGGTGAAATGGCTGGAAGCCAAACAGAGTGACGCAAAGGCAGAGGTCAAAATCCAGTACGCAACGGCTGAAAAAGCCTATTTTACGCAGAGAGACGAAGCTCTGAAAATCAATGAAACTGTGGACGAGGTGTTCCGTTTGATTTCGGAAGCTGATACGGTGGTGAGCCGCTGGAAAGAAGCTCTCGAGAAGGTCAAAGGGATTGATACTACCTGTGGTTGGTATACCTCTCTGACAACGAAGCTCTCTGATTTGTCCGATAAAGAGAACATTCGTATGTACATTATGAAGGATTTCACGGACGGCACTGACACTCTCCGTCAGTTGAGAGCAAAGCGTTCCGAAACCCTTCGTGAAATCGAGAAAAACTATACCAACGTGATTGCGAATGTGGAATCCATGAAGAACGCAAAAACGGCAGTTGAGTATCTTGAGAAGCTGGGGTTCGACCTGTCCGCTCTGATTGAAGCCGACAATCACCCTGTTACTACCGCCCTCACCGTTGAGGTGGATACAAAGTTTCTGTTTATCGGAGGTGAAAAGAAATGACAATCAATGAGTATCAGACCGAAGCTCTCCGCACTGCGGCTGGCATGAACCACCCGAACAATGACGAGATTCTTCTCAACGGCGTTATGGGTCTCTGTGGTGAATCCGGCGAGTGTGTGGACATGGTTAAGAAGTACCGCTTCCAAGGTCACGAGCTGGACAAAGCTCACCTCGCAAAAGAGCTGGGCGATGTGGCGTGGTATCTCGCAGTTACCGCCCACGCTATCGGCTACGACCTCGAGACGGTGTTGCAGATGAACGTAGACAAGCTCCGCAACCGTTACCCGAATGGGTTCGAGAAAGAGCGCAGTCTTCACAGACAGGAGGGTGACGTATGACACTGGCAGAACGTATTGAGAAGTTCAATAACCTCATGGGTGACATTGTTCCCCCGGAGGTCAAGAAAGACCTGTTGGAGAAGGGATTCTTCACTGCTCCGGCAAGTACCAAGTATCACGGCAATTATGAGGGTGGTTTGTTCGACCACAGCTACATGGTGGCTCGCTTCCTCAAGAAGCTCACAGAGGATTGTCGCCTTGACTGGCAGAATCCTCGCTCTCCTCTGCTGGTTGGTATGTTCCACGACCTGTGCAAGATGGACAACTACCAGCACCCGGTCATTGCTGAAACTCTCGGCGGCGAGGAAATTAGAGACGATTCCAAGTGGGAATACGCTACGGACACTCTGCTCAAGGGTCACGGCGATAAGTCGGTTATGGTGCTGGCACAGTATTTCCAGCTCACCGAGGAGGAAATCATGTGTATTCGCTATCACATGGGAGCTTTCTGTGATAAGTCCGAGTGGAACGATTATACACGAGCTGTGCATAAATATACAAATGTTCTGTGGACGCACCAAGCAGATATGCTTGCTTCTCATGTAGAGGGGGTGTGAGGTATGAACGCAAGAATCCCGAATTTGGAGCTGTTGCTCTATAAGGCACAACAGGCTCTCGCTCATGACCCGGACTTCGTTCAGAAGATTGCCGAAATGAATCAGTCCAAGAACCACAACAAAGTCTACCTCGATTTCGATGTTGACTGCTTTCCGCAGATTTGGGGTAGCACCTGTACCGGGTTCGATGTGACCGAGACTGGTGAGCCTGTCATGGCTGGTTCTGCTATGACGAAGGAATACACCACCGTCATTCACGAGCAGACCACCGATACCTACTGTGTGTTCTTCGGAGACCGCCCTTGCTACAAGGTGGATAACCCGACCAACGAGTTCAGACAGGATTTGATGAAGCGTCAGATGGCGAGCCTGTCTCGAGCCAAGAAACGCTACTAAGGAGGTGTGAACGATGATTAAATTTGAGAAAGCCGAGGTGTGGGGCTGGGAACACGCTATCCGGGGAATGAGAAATCCCCTCAATAGCTGGGAACGCTCCGACACGACCTATGGGTTAGGCGAGGATTCTCTTGCTGATATGGAAATCGGCAACAACGACCTCGACCTTATGACCCGGCTCATTCGTGGCGGCGCACCCCATCGCAAGTTCCTTCGTCAGATTTTCGTATCGGTGGACATTACCGCTCCTCTCTACTGGTGGAAGGAGTTCGATACATACAAGGTCGGCACGACAGCGAATAGCTGTTCCACCATGCACAAGATACAGGCAAAGGAGTTCACCTTCGAGGACTTCTCCTGTGAGCATTTGGACGAGCCGAGCAAGGCGATTCTCGGCGTGGTGATTAACGAGCTGGACAACAACCGTGGCTGGTACAACGATTACAACAGGCTCGTAAGCGAGGGTGATTTCACCGATGTGGAGCGCAAGCAGTTTTGGTGGAACATGATTCAGCTTTTACCCTCCTCTTTCAATCAGAAGCGGACGGTCACTATGACCTACGAAAACCTTCTGAATATGCTGGAATACCGCAGAGGTCACAAGCTGGACGAATGGCGGCAGTTCTGCGATTGGATTCTCACTCTCCCTCATGGTTCGCTCTTGAAGGAAGGTGTGGGTAATGAACAGGGCTGAACGGCGTAGACAGAAGAAAGCCGGAATCAAGGTACAGAAAGAACCCACTCTGAATCTGAAAGTCAGTGATTTCGACCACATGGTCTCCAATGCGGAGAAGTCAGCCAAGGAAAGAGCGACAGCGGCGGCAATCCATGAAATCGACCGACAGATTCTCGAGCGTGACGAAGCCTATTCTCTCGACATTGACGCAATGGTGCTGTGGACGCTTCATGTTTACCTCGGGTTCGGTAAGAAGCGTCTCGAGAGATTCTACCGGGATATGTTGAAGGAACACATTCACATGAGGGAACTCTACGAAATGGACGATACCTACCCGGAACGCTACAAACTCAAGGAGCTTTGCAAGGTCGATGTGGAAGCTCTGAACAACGAATTTAAGGAGGTCATTCAGAATGTATAAGTTGAAGAATACCAACGGCAGAGTGAACGCTCTGCTCCGCACCGGGAAGGATTTTGTGAAAAACAACCTCTCCGTGTCTGCGGCACAGCATATCATTGACACTGGTAAGCTGGTGGATTCCGACAACCCGGACTATCCCATCTGTGTTGATAAACAGTGGTACTTCGAGGGTGTCGAGGTCAAGAAGACGGCGAAGAAAGCCCAGTTGAGTTCTGTATATGGAGAAATGAAGGAGGGCAAGTAATATGAGCCGTACATTCTATTCCGAGTATGTGAATCACTGTCTGCGGTTCTATGCTCGACATGAAAAGCCGAAGTTCCATTCGGACGCAGACAAACATAACTGGGCGGCGTGTGACAGCGCACTCAAGTCGTTCTCGGACAATGACCGGGCAATGCTCCTCTACATCTACCGTGAGGGTGATACCGTCCCGGATAACATCTATCAGATGGCAAAGTCCAAGGGCATTTCACAGGACAGCATTTGGAAGCTCGTAAACGAGCTGGAAAGAAAGGTGGCAAAGCGGCGTGGTTTGTTATGACAATATCCCCGAGGAATTAAGGAATCTCAACCAGTGGGTGTGTGCGATGGACGGTAGCAAAGTCCCAATGAAAGCATGGGAGAACGAAGCCGCTTCCTCCACCAACCCGGAAACATGGTCGGATTTTGAGACGGCTCTTGAATCGTACAACCAGCACTATTACGACTACTGTGGTTTCGTCTTTGCGGACAATGGGTATGTCGGAATTGATATTGACTGCGGTTACGATGAAGACGGTCTTATGAGTGTCCTCGGTGCTGATATTGTCGGCAAGTGTCACAGCTACACGGAGAAGTCCCGGAGTGGGCGTGGATTCCACATTCTCCTCCGGGGAACTCTCCCCTTTAAGGGCAAGAACAACCTCGCTGGTGTGGAGATTTACAAGGCGGCTCGGTACTTCATTATGACCGGGGACACGCTACTCTACCGAAAAATCATCGAGAACCAAGAAGCGATTGATTATGTGGTGGAGAAATACTTCCCGGAGACTCGGGACAGCTCCGACAATGTGGTTGTTGGTCGAGACAAGATATATGCCCCTGTATGGGAAGAACCTGTCGTGAATGGGCGTGTGAAGCTCCGTCCAGTCTACCCGAGAATCCCGGACGGAAGCCGTAATATCTGTCTCACCTCCCTCGCTGGTATGCTCCACAATCAAGGCTATTCCAAGTCACAGATTTACGAGGAGCTGTTGTACGCCAATACGGTTGCCTGTGACCCACCTCTCGACCGAAACGAGTTGCGGACTATCTGCAACAGCGTCACGAGGTATAAACGATGAAGATTAAATGCTGTAAGGATTGCGTTGCTCCGAAGCGACACCCCGGCTGTCATGGTGTATGTCCCGAGTACCTATATGAAAAGGAACTGTGGGAGGAAGAAAAGAAGGTCATTCGTGAGGAACATAGGAGGTTCAGTGAGCTATACGAGCAACGCTCCGAGGGTGTGCGAAAAGCACTAAGACACAGAAGACGATAACTTGCACAGAAAAGATAAAAATTTATCTTTTGGGTATTGACATTCAATCTTGTATGTGTTATCTTATAATCACAGCAAGACAAAAACTTATCCAATAAAGATTAAGGAGGATTTTATCATGGAAGTTATGAGAAACATGACTATTGACACTGAACTGTTTGAGCTGGGAGACATTATCTCCTTCACGCTCACCACCGGGGAGAAGGTTAAGGCGAAAGCCATTCGTGAGACCCCGAACGGTATGCTTTTCATCACCGTTGACTGTCTCAAGGACGAGCAGAAAATGTTCGAGAATCCCGGCAGAGCCGAGAAGATTGACTACGAACATTCCGACCTTCGCAAGAAGCTGAATGGAGAAATCTTCGAGAGCTTCCCGGAGGAAATCAAGGGACGCATGGTTGGTATGCGAGTGGGTCAGACGAATTGCTTTGATATGCTCCGTATTCCTACCGAGCGTGAAATCTTCGGAGAGAACCCTTGCGGCAAGGACGAGCCTGTCTCTGTGAGACGCTTCTACGGCATGGAGAATCGCCGTGAGCGTATCGCTTTCCAAGGCTCGGAGACAGGCACATGGGAATGGTACTGGTTGCAGAACAAGGTTGAGGATTCCGCTTCCCTTTTCGCCTTTGTCTCCGGCCACGGTGATGCGATCTGCCACGACGCTTCCGATTCTCTTGGCGTTCGCCCGGTCTTTCTCTTATCCTAAAATCTCGCCCCCTTGTGGGGCGAGTTCAATAAAGAACGGAGGTGAATGTCGTGCAGACAAGATGTGAAGACTGTAAGAAAAGATGTGTCTGCCACGCTTGCCCTCTACATAATCAATGCCGCTACGCTTCGAGGTGCAAATCCTCGAAGTGCTACTGCGGAAAATATAGGAGGTTATCAGAAAATGGAACAGAACAAAATCTGTCCTCTCCTCACGACTAACACTGTCGTAGACGAGAATAACACCGTGAAAATTGGCACACAGCCTGTTTTCTGCGTAACCGAGCAGTGTTCGTGGTGGTTGGAGGACAAACAGAAATGTGCAATCGCAGTTATGGGAGGTAAGAAATAATGGCATATTACATGAATAAGAACGTCCCGGCGAAGCGAGGAGATATTTTCTACATTTCCAACTCCAAGTGCTACGCCACAGACCCGAGTAATGCAGAGGGAAGACCAGCAATCGTTGTCTCCTCTGATAAATTGAATGAACACGCAGATGTTGTCGAGGTGGTCTATCTCACCACTAAGGAAAAGCGTCTCATGCCTACTCATGCAGAGGTGCTGTGCAAGATTCCTTCAACCGCTCTGTGTGAGACCATCTACACGGTCAATAAGGACAGGCTGGGCGATTACGTCCGTACCTGTACCGATAAAGAAATGGAGGGTGTCAATGCTGGAATCCTCTGCTCGCTCGGTATCGCCGCTCCGGTGGTCGAGAGTGAGCCTGTTGACAACTCTGTAACGGTCGAGAGGAATCTTTACAAGCACCTCTACGAAGACCTTCTCAATAAGGTAATGGCGAGGTGATGGATATGGGTAAAGGAGCTGATATGAGCTGGGAAGACATTCAGAACGAGTTCGATATTATGAACAGAATGTCGTGCCGCCCGGTTGGGTTGCAGAAAGTTCCCGGCAATCATATTTTCGATGAAGACCAGTCTGTGAAATGGAACAGAGAACAGGTCGAATTGAATAACAAGAAGTATCAGAGTGAAGTCGCTCGGCTCAACACCGAGAAGAACAAAGCTCGAGATTCCGTCTACAATCTGATTATCGAGAAGATTCAGTATGAGGTGGGTCACAGGCTCTCTCGCAAGAAAGCAGAAGCCATTTGGAATCGTGCCTATGAGGACGGACACTCTTTCGGATTCTATGAAATCCGTTGCCGCCTATCAGACCTTATTGATTTGGCTATCACTCTGCTGGGAGGTGACAAGTAATGCAAGAGCTTTTCGAGACACGCAACGGTCGTGTCATTATGGACGAGGACTTATCCTCAAAAATGTATCTGATTAAACAGTACCACCCGGAGAAAGCTGACGAGACTTCCAGCGGCTTTGAATGGTCTGAAATGGGTATGGCAAACCTGTTCGGCTTGCTCTACTCTCACGAAGCTCGCTACTGCCCGGAACACAAGAGCTGGTACACCTATCACGAGGGAGCATGGCGCAAGGACGAGGGAGCAATTCTCGTGTCCGAGAAGATTAAAGATTTCGTCCGGCTGATGATTCTCTACTGCGGAGAAATCGAGGACGATGATACCCGGAAATCTTACACCGGGTTCGTCAATAAGATGGGTGACAGGCGTATGCGAGACAGAATCCTCAAGGACGCTACCGGGGAACTCCGTATCTCTGCTGTGCAGTTTGACGCAGACCCTTACCTCATTAACTGTCTCAACGGTACATACGACCTCCGGGACTACTCGTTCCGGGAGCATAACTGGGAGGATTTTCTCACTATGCAGACCGCTTTCAATCACACCGTTTCTCGTGATGTGAAGTGCAAACGCTGGGAGAAGTTCATTAAAGAGGTCACGCAGAATGACGCTGACAAGGCAGACTTCCTTCAAAGAGCTTTGGGTTACTCCATGCTGGGTATGAGCAACGAGGAGTGTATGTTCATTCTTCACGGTAAGACCACTCGTAACGGTAAGTCTACTCTGCTCAACACCATCGAGACCATGCTCGGTGACTATGCCAAGGTCGCCCCGGTCGGTATGATTTGCCGTGGAGACCGTCAGAAGGACGCAGAAGCCGCCAGCCCTACCCTTGCCGGGTTGAAGGGCAAACGCTTCGTCACAATGTCCGAGAGCAACGAATACGGCAAGCTGGACGAGGAGAAAATCAAACAGCTCACAGGCGGTGAAGAAATCTCGGCTCGTGCGCTGTATCAGTCAGCAATCACATTCAAACCGCAGTTCACTCTTTGGCTTTCCTGTAACGACCTTCCGATGGTGACAGACAAGTCCCTGTTCGCTTCCGAGCGTATCAAGGTGGTCGAGTTCAATCGTCACTTCTCCCCGGAGGAACAGGACACCCACCTCAAGGACGAGCTGTGTGAGCAGTCCAGCATGAGCGGCATTTTCATGTGGCTGGTGCGTGGGTATATCCACTACAAAGAGCGTGGTCTTGCAATGAGCGGCAGTCTGAAATCGGTTGTCACTAAGTACGAGCGTGATAATGACCTCGTGTTGCAGTTCCTCGAGAATCGCTGTGAGCGTGTCCCGGAGGAAAGCTCACCGACCGTTATCAAAGCGAAAGACCTGTACAACGCTTTCAAGATTTGGGCGAAGTCCGAGGGTGCTTATATCCTGTCGGCTCGTAAGTTCAATTCTGAAATGGAGCGTCACCCGGAATGGTTCGACAGGAAATCGACCTCGAGCGGCTATGCGACTTATTGTGGTCTGAAATTGAAGGAGGTGCTGTAATGAGCGACTTAAAGATTTTTACCGATAACATTGAGCCTACGGCTCTGAATCAGATTTATACCCTTATCAAGCAACCAGCTTTCGCAGATTGCAAGGTTCGTATCATGCCCGATGTTCATGCTGGTGCTGGTTGTGTCATTGGCTTTACGGCTGATTTGGGAGATAAGGTCATTCCGAACATCGTGGGTGTTGACATTGGTTGCGGTATGCTGACCGTGGAGCTGGGTAAGATTGACATTGACTTCGATTATCTCGACAAGGCTATCCGGGAGAATGTACCGAGTGGTCGTGAGGTGAACGAGACTGCGGTTTATCCTACCGAGGTAATTGAAAATCTTCGGTGCTATAAGGCACTCAAAGACCCGGAACGACTGGTTCGCTCCATCGGTTCTCTCGGTGGTGGAAACCATTTCATTGAGATTGATACTGATTCCGAAGGTGTAAAGTATCTCGTGATTCATACTGGTAGCCGCAATTTGGGAAAACAGGTTGCCGAATATTATCAGAATCTTGCCATTGAGACCATGCAAGGTAAGGACGAACTCATTGCTATGCAAGAGAAACTGATTGCCGACTATAAGGCACAGGGACGCAAAGCAGAGATTCAGAAAGCGATTGCCGAGCTTCATAGAAAATTCTCTCCGAACCCTCTCGGGATTCCGAAGGAGCTGTGCTACCTCACTGGAAAGCACCGGGAAGATTATCTCCACGACATGAAAGCGTGTCAGCATTTTGCGGCAACCAACCGATATGAAATCGCAAATCGAATCGTCAGCAGTTTGTTCGGAAGCGACATTGCCTACTGGGATTTACCGATGTTCGAGACCGTTCATAACTACATTGAGTTCGGAACGAACATGGTTCGTAAGGGGGCTATCTCTGCGAAAGCTGGTGAAAAGCTCCTCATTCCTATCAATATGCGTGACGGTTGCATCATCGGTATCGGCAAGGGCAATGAGGATTGGAACTGTTCAGCTCCTCACGGTGCTGGTCGAGTAATGAGCCGCAGTAAGGCGAAAGAGCTGGTGTCTCTTGAGGAGTATGAGGATTCTATGAAGGGTATCTTCACCACTTCTGTAAGCCGTTCCACTATTGATGAAAGCCCGATGGCTTATAAGACGATGGAGGAAATCATTGCCAACATTGCGGACACCGTAGAAGTCGTGAACATCATCAAACCTGTGTACAATTTCAAGGCGAGCGAATAAGGAGGACATAGTTATGGATATGGTTTGTAAATGCGGCTGTAAGGCGTTCTTCACCGAGGAACACGGCAATCAGACTGGGCTTTACTGCGCCGCCTGTGGTAAGTGGCAGAAATGGCTCAAGAAGGACGAGATTCGACTTTTCAATCACGGCATGATTCCTTCTCCCGATGAAGCGACCGTCAAGTATTGCGAGAATGACATAAAGATGTGTCACGATGTTGCAATGCAGATTGAGGAGTTTCAGAATGCTTCTCTGCTGGAACGTCTCAAGGCTCGTATTGCCGAAAGCGCAATCAAGGTATCTACCGTCAAATCTCCGCACACCTACATGAAAGCTGTCGGCACGAGGGAGCTTGAGAAGATTCTCGAGGAGGAGTTGGGAAATGAAAACACGAAATGACATACTCGCTGAATACGTCCGCAGTCGTTACCCCGAGATTGAGAAGACCTTCGACTTTGCCGCTTACTCTGCTGGTGTGGCTCTCAAAGAGTTCGGCAGATGTATCAAGGAAGCGTTCGGAGGTACTGATAAGGAGGTAGACGATGTTTGCGATTCAGAACATTAAAACCGGGAAGTTTTTGTATGGCACAGACTACCGCTACCGACCTCCTCACCAACATACCAGCCAAACGAAAATGCTCACTTACAGCTCCATTGCAGAAGCCGCACACGACTTTTGGGTTAAGAGACAGTGCGGCAAAGATTACAGAATCGTTGTGCTGAAATCGGTTGAGGTTAAGCGAGTGATTGACTACTACGAGAGCAAAAACTTCATTTAACACAAAACGGATAAGTATTTATCAAAAACGACATTTACCAAACTATCCGAAAAGGATTGAAAAACAATCTTTTCATAAGAACGAGTTATTCTTATTATTACAGTAGTTAAAGTAGCTGTTCTCAAGGTATTGCGTGTAACTTCCTCTATATAGAAAATTCCCTATATATAGAAGTTATACGCAAAAACCGATTTTCAACTACTTCTACTACTGCAATAAGAATAAGAAGAAAGGAGACTGAAATGGATATAGATAAGCTGTTAGCAGACAGTTCCGAGGATTCCGAGGAGACTGTTGCGACTAAGGAGACTGTTTCCAGCGAGGAGACTGCGGTTGTCCCGGCTGAGAATGACAAGCCTGTTAAGAAGACAAAGAAGAAAGGTAAGCCCCGAGGAGGTAATAACTGGTTGAAGCCGGAAAACATCGCTCCGGGGCTTGAAGCTGGTGATAACACGAAGTTCCTCTCCGTCAATATGGCGTTGATGAATATGCCGGACATTGACATGGAGAATCCGTTGGAGGTGCAACAGCGACTTTCCGACTATTTTGCTCTGTATGCACAGTATGACATGAAGCCTACGGTTGTGGGTATGGCTATTGCACTGAATGGACACAACAGACAGTGGCTTTATGCGATTACACATGATGTTGCGACAGGAGGTTCGGGGTACAAGACTGCGTTGCCGCCGGAGGTGGCGGTCGTAATAAAAAAGGCGTACTTTTTGCTCGAAAATCTGTGGGAAAACTATATGCAAAGTGGCAAGGTCAACCCTGTGGCTGGTATCTTCCTCGGGAAGAACAACTATGGCTACCAAGACAAGACCGAGTACGTCCTCACACCGAACCAGCAGAACGACAACGACTATTCCGCTGATGAAATCAGAGAACGCTACATTGCAAGCGACCAGCAGAAGCGACTATCAGCAAGCAACTCTGACGAGGAGACGAGCGACTAACGACTTTCGCCCACGCTCCGACTTTCCGACTATCAGCCGAGCGACTTTCGACTTTCGACTATGAAACTGCTCCGGGATTTCCCGGGGCTTTTTCTATGCAAAAATTCACGAAAAATTTCAGAAAATCAGCCGGACACGGCACTCACCTCTTTAACACTTTAATGTAATAAAGCAAATCAGCACCCCGGGCGGCATGGGTGAACGTGTCCGGCGGTGTTTCTTCCTTATAATGCGAATTTTGCGCCCCGGTGCAATTCGTAAATACTGAATTTAAGTATTGACAATTCGCATAATAAGAATTAGAATAACAATAACAACACAAACAAGATAAACCGCCAACACGGAAAAGATAAATTATTATCTGAAAAGTATTGACAAACAATCTTGAAAGTGTTATAGTATAGTCAAGGCAAGACAAGAAACAACACAAATAAGATTATATGGAGGTTTTCAAAATGAAAAGATATGAATTAGTACCGAACGGAACACAAAAAAGTTTTTACGGAAAAGCCGTTGTTGAAATTGACAACGCCGGAAACGAAACGCTTTACAGTTACAACACCCCTATTATCAAGCGGCTTGTAAATGGTTCACTTGTTAAATTATGGGGCGGTTGGAGTAACACCACAGGGAAACACATAAAAGCGTTTTGTGGTTTGAATAAAGCCGGGTTTATGGGGCTTGAACACGAAACAACGCCACAAGAAAAAGCGGCGGCGTATAACGGTACACTTTACAGATAATGGAGGGAACGAAAATGAAAGTTAAAACCACAAGAAAAGCTATTATAAACGGTTCTTATAATGTTAAATGCGCCGGGTATTGCGATTTATCCCACTTGTTAAACAATCATTCACCCATTGCGTACACTTGCGGCGTGTATGGTTGGAATTTTGACGTTTATGAGGTTTACGGCGTTACAATTTGTACAGGTTATAGAAATATGCCGGGTGCAAGGCTTGAAAAAATCAGCGAATACGAGGAAAAAGCCCGGGCTATTTTGAGTTGGGAAGACAAGCGCCCATTTGAAGAAAAGCAAATAGCCGTTGAAAACCTTTTGAAAGAATTTTGTAAATTGAATGGGGGCGTTATTTATGAATAAATACAGCTTTACGAACAACGGTAAAACGTGGGAACGTATCACGAAAAAGCAAGCCCGGGCGGCTTATAACAACGGTTTAACCGTTCTGTTTTGCCCGGTGAATATGCGCCCCTTTACGCCGTGGCATTTAGAAATTGACGTAAACAAGAATTTTGAAGGTTATAACGGCGTTACTTTTGAAAAAGCCGTGAACGCTTTTGAAAAATATAATTGCACCGACAACGAAACCGGGCGTTATACGGCGTTTTATATCCCGGTTGTAACGGTTGATAGATTCACCGGGGAAACGCCCACGGTGTACACGTTGGGAACGGTAAAATAATATGATTATAGCGTTATGGAGGGTTAAAGCTATGAAAAAATTTGAAAAGCTGTGCAATGAGTACAGAGAAAACAAGAGATTGATTGAAGAGTTGGAAGCGATGAACGACAGCATAAAAGCCGATATTCTCGCAATCATGGGAGACCGGGAGACGGTCACAGAGGGAGCGAGCAAAGCGACATACAAGGCGGTTACTTCGTCCCGGTTCGATTCTTCCGGCTTCCGTAAAGTGTACCCGGATTTGTTCACCGAGTACAGCACCCCGACAACGTACCGCCGTTTTACGGTTCAGTAAGGGGGGATGAAAAGATTGATATTACTTTGCATTTTGATTTTTCCGCTGGTAGTTCTCTCCGACCTGTTGAAAATGAATAAATAAGGCGCAACGCTCCGGGCTTCGGCTCGGGGCGTTTTCTGTTGCCCTCTTTGCCGCCTGTGCGTAGCTGTGGGCGGCTTCTGTCTGTGGGGCTACCCCCATTCACCCCGGCGGCGTTCCGGCTCTCTGTGGGTCTCCGTTGGGGCTACCCTGTAGGCGGCTACTTCGTCCGGGTTGCTGTAAAGTGTAATCTTGAATAGCCGCCCGGGTTCGGTGTCGGTGCTTCGGTTCGTGCTGTGTCTGTACGGTTTGGGCTGGTGTACGCTGTGGGGCGTTCTGTGGGCGTTCTGCGGCGTTTTTCTTGCTGGTGTGGGTTAATGTACCCCGGCGGCGTTCCGGGCGTTCTGTGGGCGTTCTGCGTGGCTGTGGAGACACCCCCGGAGGGGGGATTGACAAGGGGCGAAACCGGGCGAGGGAGTACGCTGAATATTCTCAAAAAATAAAAAGACCCTATAAAAGATAATTTCTTATCCTATCAGTGTTGACAATCTCCCTTTCTCGTGCTATACTCGTATCACAAACAACAAACAGGAGGTCAAAACATGGTTAAGAATAACATTGAAGTTGATGTAAAGGTAAAGCTCCTCGAAGCTGGAAAGACACAACAGCAGTTGGGTGAAGAAATCGGCACTACTGGACAGTACATCAACCGAGTTCTCAAGAAGAATGGTGGAATCGTGAACGACACCTTCGTGAAAATGATGGACGCTCTCGGTTATAACATCGTTCTCACCTACGAAAAGAAGGATTGAAGTAGTTAAAGTAGTTGAAAACAGCATTTTGCGTGTAACTTCCTCTATATACACGCATATATAGCAAAAGTTACCGCAATTTTTGATTTTCTACTACTTTAACTACTTGAGGAGGTGAATATCTCGTGAAAGCGATTGGTTATATCCGTGTATCTACGGAGGAACAGTCTGCGGACGATAAATACGGTATCGAGGTACAGAAACAGGCGATTTCTGATTATGCCAACAGGAATGATTTTGAAATCGTGTGCTGGCTGACCGATACAATCAGCGGTGCGAAGGACAATCGCCCGGAACTGGACAAGATTCTCTACAATGCAGACCAGCTTCCGGCACATGAAGCCGTGATTGTGTTCAAGAACGACCGTGTTGCTCGTGACACAAAATTGTATTTCTATTACTTCTACACGCTCGAGAAACGGAACGTGAAGCTGTTATCCACCGAGGAGCATTTTTCGGAGGGTGACGATTTCGCCAACATCTACCGCTCTCTGCTGATGTTCGTTGCGGAACAGGAACGAAAGAACATTGCACTGCGTACCGGGCGTGGGCGGTCTCTCAAGGCTCAATGCGGTGGGTATTCCGGCGGTAACAAGCCGTATGGTTATTACTGTGTGGACGGTATGCTCATGCAGAACCCGGAAGAACGCCCCATCGTGGAGACGATATTCCGAGAGCATGACGAGAACCACACCTCTTTGCTGGACATTTGCGAGATTCTGTACGATGGTGGGTATCGAACCCGAAAAGGCAAGAGGTTTCAGCCGTCCACCATTCGAGGAATCCTGTCTAACCGTCCCTTCTATGAGGGCAAGTACAAATACGGAGACATGGGCTGGGTACAGGGCGTACACTCCCCGATTCTCCCATTGGAGGTGTAGAAATGAAGAAAATCCTATCACTTATGCTCGCCGGAGTGCTGGCACTGGCAGTCTCCGGGTGTAGCGAAACACCGAAAGAATTGACAAATATCGGTGTATTTGAAGATTATCAGTTGGAGCTTACAGGCGCAGAGAAATTCACCAACGATGAAGGTCAATCAATGGCGAGGGTCAAGGGTGTTTATACAAACAATGCCGCAGACCCGGAATACGGACTGGCTTGCTTCGCTGTGAGAGCATTTCAGAACGACACAGAGTTGACCGATTACACTGATATTAACGGTGATGAATCCAGTCTCATTACCGAAGTGAAAAACGGTGCTTCTGTCGATGTGAGCTATGTGTTCAAGCTGACTGATGAATCAGAGGTCGAAGTTCTGATTGGAACTCCTACCGCAGACCAAGACACCATAGGTAAAGCCGTTTACTTCAAAACGGAGGAATGAGCCTATGTGGGTGCTGGCAATATTGATATTTCCCTTTGCGGTACTCTATGAGATTGTGAAAATGAATGAGCAGTCTCACCACCGAGGGAAACGAAAACGAAGAAAAAGATTTTAATGACGAGGGTGCGTTATCGCACAGAGATTTAATTCTCTGAACGGTGACGCACTCTCTTTTTGTTTGGAGGTATTTATGAAAGAGCTACTTGAAAAAATTCTCGGGCAAATCAAAAAGACCCCCTCCGGGGTCAGAGCCTATGAGGATTTATACCATATCTGTCTCGAGACACAGAAGACAGACGTTCCCCTATCCGTGGAGTATCTTAAAAAGCTGTCGGATATTATCGAGAATCGGATTCCGCAGTCTGAAACTGACAAGGAACTTCGCTCCCTGTTCATGCTTCACAAGAAGGTTTTGCTTGCCGCCGCTCCGTTCGATTTTGAAAGCTATCTGCTCTATGTCGAATGGGAACGTGAGCCGGACAAGAAGTTCTATGTCCCTCGCCGTGAGGTCATGCACCCTGTCGTACAGGCAATGCAAGATTTGATTGACGATAGGCTGGACTTGCTGACGATTTCCATGCCGCCCGGTACTGGTAAGTCCACCCTCGGTATCTTTTTCCTGTCGTGGGTCATGGGTCGATTCCCGGATTCACAGTCCCTTGCTTCTGCTCACTCGGGTATGCTGACACGCTCCTTCTATGACGGTGTGTATCAGATTATTACCGATAGCGAGTACCTGTGGGCTGATGTGTTCCCGGGAGTAAAGCTGGCGGCAACGAACTCCAAGGAGGAAACCATTGACCTTCACAAGAAGCACCGATTCTCTACACTCACCTGTCGAGCAATCAACGCTTCACTGACTGGTGCTACCCGATGTGACAAAATCCTCTACGCCGATGACTTGTGTTCCGGCATTGAGGAAGCTATGAGCAAGGAGCGATTGGATAAGCTGTGGAGTGCCTATACCAATGACCTTAAATCTCGAAAAAAGGAAGGTGCGAAGGAAATCCATATCGCTACCCGATGGTCTGTCCATGATGTTATCGGTCGATTGGAGAATCAGTACGGCGGTGATTCCCGAGCGAAGTTTATTGTCCTTCCGGCACTGGACGCAGACGGTGAGAGCAATTTCAATTACACCTACGGTGTCGGATTCAGCCGTAACTATTTCGAGGATATGAGAAACAACCTTGATGAAGCGTCTTTCAAGGCTCTGTTTATGAATCAGCCTATCGAGCGTGAGGGTCTGCTCTACGATGTGGACGAACTGCGCCGCTACTTCGAGCTTCCGGCAGAAGACCCGGACGCTATAATCGGTATTTGTGATACCAAGGACAAGGGTTCTGACTACGCTTTCCTTCCGGCGGCGTATGTGTACGGCAATGACTACTATATTGACGATTGTGTCTGTGACAACAGCTTGCCGAACATAGTTGACGCTCGATTGGTTGACATACTGCTCCGCTGTAAGGTCAAAATGTGCCGTTTCGAGAGCAATTCCGCTGGTGGGCGTGTTGCAGAGAAGATACAGAACGAGGTCAAGAAGCGTGGCGGTATCACTCGTATTACGACCAAGTTCACTACTGCCAATAAGGAGACGAAAATCATCGTCAACAGCGCATGGGTCAAGGAACACTGTCTGTTCAAAGACGATAGCCTGTATAAGCGTCAGAGTGATTACGGTCGCATGATGGATATGCTCGGTTCTTACACTGTGGCTGGTAAAAACAAGCACGATGATGTTCCCGATGGTATGGCTATGCTGGCAGAGTTCGCACAAAGTCTGTCCGGCGCAAGAGTTGAGGTATTTCAGAGACCGTGGTAACACAGGTCGTATGAGTTATCCACACTTTCCACATAATTATCAACATATAGTGTGTTAGCGTATTGACTTCTACTATATCTTGTGGTATTATGATATGGTAAAAAGAACGAGTTTGAATGGGTGCATGATTGCACGAGGTAATTTAGACCTCAAGCAGTCATGCACCCATTTTTTGTATGCAGAAAGGAGGAAGGAACGTGGCACATCAAATTGACGAGAGCAAGCCGAAATATCTAAGTCAGACACGATTTATGAGCGGTCGGCGCATTATCAAGACCAGCGTAACAGAAATCACGGACGAAAACGTGGTCGATGTTCTCCGCAAGGCTCTCGCTACTCACGAGTTGAACCGCAGTGAGATTGACTACCTGTGGAAATATTACCGTGGAGACCAGCCAATTAGAAACCGTGTCAAAGACGTTCGCCCCGAAATCTGCAATAAGATTACCGAGAATCGTGCAAACGAAATCGTGTCCTTCAAGGTTGGGTATCTGTGTGGCGAGCCGATTCAGTACGTCAGCCGCAATGGTGGCGAGGAAATCGTAAAGCAGATTAACACCCTCAACGAGTATATGTTCGCAGAGGACAAAGCCGCTCAAGACCAAGAGCTTGTCGAGTGGCAGATGATTTGTGGTACGGCGTTTCGTCTTATCCTTCCCGATGAACCGGGTGAGGAAGACGAAGCTCCTTTTGAGCTTTACACTCTCGACCCGAGAGACACCTTCGTTGTGTATTCAAACGAAATCGGTAACAAGCCGTTGATGGCGGTTAAGTACAGCAAGGACGATAACGAGATTTTCCACTACTCGATTTACACCGAGAATCGCTATTACCTCGTGGACGGAGACATTTTGGTTGAATCCAAACCTCATGCCCTCGACATGATTCCGATTATCGAGTACCCGGGAAACAATGCTCGTCTCGGTTCTTTTGAGATTGTGCTTCCTCTACTGGACGCAATCAACAATGTGGAAAGTAACCGTATGGACGGTATGGAGCAGTTGGTACAGGCTTTTATCAAGTTCATTAACTGCGACATTACCAAGGAGGAATACGAGGAGTTCTTACAGCTCGGCGCAATCAAGGTGAAGTCCGTGGACGGACAAGCCGCCGATGTTGGTGTAGTCACCACAGAGCTGAATCAGACACAATCGCAGACCCTCAAGGACGATTACTACAACGCAATGCTCACTATCTGCGGTATGCCGAACCGTAACGGTGGTTCTTCCACGAGTGACACTGGTTCTGCCGTGTTACTCCGTGATGGTTGGTCTGACGCAGAAGCTCGAGCAAAGGACAGCGAGAATGTCTTCAAGCGAGCAGAAAAGAAAATGCTCAAGCTGGTTCTTCGTATCTGTCGAGACCTCGGTGGTCTCACGCTCAAGTTGAGTGACATTGATATGAAGTTCACTCGCCGTAACTACGAAGCCATTCAGAGTAAATCTCAAGTCCTTATCTCCATGCTCCAAGAGCCTAAGATTCACCCACAGTTGGCGTTCCAGCATAGCGGAATGTTCTCTGACGCTGAATCTGCTTACAACATGAGCATGAAGTATTACGAAGAGCAACAGGAGAAAGCCGCTGAACTGGCTAAGAAGACCACTCCCGATGATTCCGGGGACGATGATAACGACCCGGACAATAACGATATTTAAGCGGTAAGCCGCTGTGAATATAGGCAGAGAAGCCTTAAATCGCAATAGTCAGAGAAGACTTAAACCGCAAAACATTGTCACAGAAGACATTAAAAGACAGGAGGATTTCAACATGGCAAAGATTGACATTAGCAAGATTGACGGCTATGCCGACATGACCCCGGAACAGAAAATCGCCGCTCTTGAAGCATTTGAGACCGAAGACCCCGATTACAGCGGATATGTAAAGAAGGACATTTTCGATAAGACAGCTTCCGAGCTTGCGGCTAAGAAGAAGGAGTTGAATGAAAAGCTCACCGAGGACGAGCAGAAAAAGCAGAAGGAACAGGAGGAACAGGAGGAACGTGAGGAGTTACAGTCCAAGTACGACAAACTGCTCCGTGAAAGCGAAGTTTCCAAGTTCAAGGCAAAGTTGCTCGGCATGGGTTACGAGGAGAAGCTGGCTGACGCTACCGCAGAAGCAATGGCTGACGGTGATACCGAGAAGGTCTTCGCCAATCAGAAGAAACATCTTGAGAATGTCGAGAAGAAGGTTCGTGCGGAAGCCCTTAAAGATACACCGAAACCGACCCCGGACGGAGATTCCAAGACAATGACCCTTGAGAAGCTCCGCAAAATGTCTCCACAGGAGCGTTATGACTATTCTGTGAAGAATCCCGAGGACTACAAAGCCCTCTACACCAATAATGATACAGGAGGTAATGAGTAATGGCTCATAAGATTTATGACAATTTCTATCTCTCCAATGAGGTAGAAGACCAGTTCAATTCCCACCTCGATTTACAGCAGTTCTGTACTGTTGATAACTCTCTCGTGGGTACTGCTGGTATGAAGCGCAAGATTAACGTCTACAAGGCTACCGCTGGTACGGAGAAGCTGAAAATGGGCGAAGGTAATACCAAGTCCATTGAGGTTTCCTTCACCCCGGAGGAGTACGAGATTCAGCTCGCACAGAACAAGTTCCAGTATTATGACGAACAGGAAATGACTGACCCTATGCTCGTTCCTGTCGGCACTCGTCACATGGGTACTGATATGTTCAATACCGTCAATGGCGATGTGTACGGCGAGTTCAAGAAGGCTACTATGGTCGTTCCTACTGCGAAGATTGACTTCGCCGCATTTGTGGACGCTGTTGCCAATCTGAACATCGAAAGCACTGACAATCAGCCGGAGAAGGTTGCTCCGCAGACTTTCGCTTTCGTACACCCGGGCGATACTGCCGAGCTTCGTAAGAACCTCGCAGAAGACCTCAAGTATGTGGAAGCGTTCGCTCGTGCTGGCTACATCGGTACTGTTGGCGGCGTGAACATCTACACCAAGAAGGACGCTACGAAGGGTACTATCGTGGTTGCTACTCGACAGGCAGTTACCATCTTCAACAAGAAGGGTGTCGAGGTTGAGACTGACCGTGACGGCGATATTCGTCAGAACACTATTTGGTCTCGTAAGTATTACCTTGCGGCTCTGACTGACGCTACCAAGGCAGTCAAGATTTTTAAGGGTACTGCTACTGCCACTGCGGACACTACGGTTTCCGAGGGCAAGGTTTACTACGCTAAGACCGACAACGGCTATATCGTTGGTAAGCCTAAGACCAACCCGAAGACCGAAGGTTTCTACGAGATTGCCTAAGTAAAGGAGGTGGACAACATGACCGAGGAAGAAAAGCTGATTGCTCTTAAAGCGATGGTCGGTGGTTCGGACAGTGACGAAGTGCTGTCCACCTATCTTAAACTGGCTGGTCGTAAAATCATCAATCGAGCATATCCGTATGATTCCAGCGTAACGGAAGTTCCAGCACAGTACGACACTCTCCAATGCGAGATTGCCGCTTATATGCTGAATAAGCGTGGTGCGGAGGGTCAGACCTCTCATTCCGAGAACGGTATCTCCCGAAGCTATGAAAATGCAGATATTCCGTCTTCAATGCTCAAGGTGGTTACTCCTCATGTGGGGGTGATTAAATGAAAATGATGGAACGAAACAAGAGCAAATTCTTCTACGCTCTGTACAAAGAGAAAGTCCCTAAGACGGACGAATACGGAAATGTTACAGGGGAATACGAAATCATTCGAGACAACCCGGTAGAGTTCTCCGCTAATATCTCTGCCGCCAAGGGTGAAACAAGCACCCGACAGTTTGGAGAAAGCGAGAGCTATGACAAAGTAATTGTCATGGGGACAGACGCTCCCCCTATTGACGAGTACACAGTGCTATGGGTCGATAAAACGCCACAGGTTGATGAAACCGGGGCTTTGGTTACGAACGATGATGGTGAGGTCATTACTCCTCACGATTATATCGTCAAGAAGGTAGCCAAGAGCTTGAACAGCGTATCGGTTGCGATAAGCAAGGTGACTGTCAGTGGGTAGAAAAGTTATCTCATTCGGATTGTCAACGAGTGAAATCAACCGAGCTATGAAAGAGCTGGCTGATTACAAACAAGAAATCCTTAGAAAAACAGAACTCCTCCGAGAGAAAGTAGCAGAACGGCTGGCTGATGAAGCGAAAAGCGGATTCAGTGGTGCAATCGTTGACGAGCTGATTCTCAAAGGAGGGCAAACTTCTCCACGATACGCACAAGTCGATGTGTCGGTTGACAATCGAGGGTCGGTTACTGTCGTTGTCGCAAGTGGTGAAGACGCTGTGTGGGTTGAGTTTGGTGCTGGTGTCTATCATAATGGCTCTCCCGGTTCGTCCCCTCACCCTCACGGTGCGGAACTGGGAATGACAATCGGTGGATTCGGTAAGGGTAACGGCAAGAAAGAGGTTTGGGGATTCTACGAAAATGGCGAATTGAAGCTGTCTCGTGGTACTCCGGCTCGTATGCCGATGGCTCTTGCAATCACCACCGTTTGTAATGATATTCAGTCTATCGCAAAGGAGGTGTTCGGGTGATTGACATTGAGACAGAGGTATTCAGTATCGTGTCCGCAGAGGTGCGAAAGAAATACCCGAAAATCTATATGACTGGCGAATATGTCAAGTCTCCACCTTCCTTCCCTTGTGTCTCTCTCATTGAGACAGACAATCAAGTTTATCGAAACACTCGAGATTCCGGGTGTATCGAAAACCACGCACAGGTGCTTTACGAGGTGAATGTCTACTCTAACAAAACGAGTGGTAAGAAAACTGAATGTAAAGCAATCATCGCTCTCATTGATTCCAAGATGGAAGCACTCGGTTTCACACGAACCCTTATGAACCCTGTTCCCAACGAGGAAGACGCAACGGTTTACAGAATGGTGGCTCGATACAGGGCTATCGTCTCTAAAAACAAAACTATTTATAGGAGGTAAACAAGCATGGCTATTAGCACTTACAAGATTTTTCTTATGCAGAAGAACACTTCCGCATGGGAGAAGCTGATTGACATTAAGGAGTTTCCCGACCTCGGCGGTGCGCCGGAAATGCTGGAAACTACTACTCTGTCTGACAAAATGCAGACCTACATTCCGGGTATTCAGTCCCTCGATTCTCTTGAGTTCACTGCGAACTACACTCTCGAGGAGTACAAGAAGCTGAAAGCAATGGAAGGTACGGAGAAGGAGTTCGCCGTTTGGTTCGGTGGTACGGAAGCTGGCGATACCGTCACTCCTACTGGTGACAGCGGTAAGTTCAAGTTCAAAGGCTCTCTGTCTGTTTATGCTAACGGCGGCGGCACGAATGAGGTTGTCGAAATGACTATCACTATCGCTCCGTCTACTGTTATCAGCATGGACGCAGAGTAAGGAAAAATAAGGAGGATAAATCATCATGGCAAAGCAGTTGAAATTCACTTTCAAGGATAAAGAATATGTCCTTGAGTTCACTCGCAGAACGGTTACGGAAATGGAGAAGAAGGGCTTCGTTGCGGCAGAGGTCGAGAACAAGCCTATGTCCACTCTCCCGGCACTGTTTGAAGGTGCGTTCCTCGCACATCATCGTTTTGAGAAGAAGGAAGTTATTAACGAAATCTTCTCTCACATGACGAACAAGGAGGAGCTTATCGGTAAGCTGGCAGAAATGTACAACGAGCCGATTATGGCACTGGTCGAAGAACCCGAGGAATCTGAGGGAAACGTAAGCTGGACAGCGAGTTGGTAAGTGATTCGCTGTTGACAGATGAATCCACTAACAAGGGGAGCGAGCGTGAGAATCGCTCTGCTCCCCCTTCTTATTCGGAGATTTTTCTCGCAAAGTTCCCCTATTACTTATCAATAGGCATGACGGAAGAACAATACTGGGATAGAGATTGTACTCTCGTGAAGTCCTACCGCAAAGCGGAGGAGCTTCGCAAAGAGAGGGTCAATCAAGAAATGTGGTTACAGGGTATGTACATCTATGACGCTATTTCTCGTCTGTCTCCGATTCTTCGTGCTTTCGCCAAAAAGGGAACTAAAGCCCAACCTTATGTTGAAGAAGCATATCCCATCAATAAAAAGACGGTGGAGGAAGCAGAACTCAAGAAGGAAAAGGCTAAGTCTGAAAAGGGTCTGCGCTATATGCAAGCGTATATGGTACAGGCAAATAAGCAGTTACAAGAAAGGAAGTGAGTTTTATGCCTACTACAATCGAACAACTCGAATTGGAAGTTCAGTCGAGTTCCACCTCGGCTGTCGCTGGTATAGACGCTCTTTCCGCTTCTTTGTCCAAACTCAAAAATGCAGTTAGGGGCGGTGTCGGATTAACAAGCGTTGCAAATCAAGTACGCAATCTCGATACCGCCCTTAAAAGCATGGATAGTTCCGGGGCAGACAAGATTGACAAGCTCGCTTCCAGTTTGGAAAAGCTGAAAGGTCTCGGCAGTCTCAAGATTTCGTCTTCCATCGGAAATCAGCTTCAAAATATCGGTAGTGCCGCCGCTTCCCTCACTGGTGTAGATTTCAGTGCTATGGAGAAGCTGGGTACAGCACTTCAACCGCTGAACAATCTGAACGCTTCCGGGCTAAAGTCCACAATCAATGCGCTCAATAAGTTACCGAAGCTGGCAGATACCCTCGACAACATGGATATGACTAAGTTCACCAGTCAGATTCAGCAGTTGTCTACGGCTCTTGCTCCGCTGACAAATCAGCTCAATGCTGTGACTGCGGCGTTCAATCGTCTTCCTACGAACATTCAGAGAGCTATTACCGTCACGAATAGAATCTCGCAAGAGAACAACAAGGCGGCAAATAGTTACATGAATCTGTATGCCAAAATCAAAATGGCTATGGGTGTTGTTCGTACTGGTGCGAGAGTAATCGCTTCGTGGATAACACAGTCCAACCAGTACATTGAGGATTTGAACCTGTTCACTGCTTCCATGGGTGAATACGCAGAGGAAGCACAGAAATACGCAGAAGCAGTCAGTGAAGCTCTCGGTATCGACCCGGGCGAGTTCATGCGAAATCAAGGTGTGTTCAACACCATCATTACAGGTTTCGGTGTGGCGAGCGATAAAGCGTACCTTATGTCCAAGAACCTCACACAGCTCGGCTACGACATTTCTTCGTTCTTTAACATTTCGTTCGAGGACGCAATGCAGAAGTTACAGTCCGGCATTGCTGGTGAGCTTGAGCCGCTTCGTAGACTGGGTTACGACCTGTCTGTTGCAAGACTGCAAGAGGAAGCTCTTGCTCTCGGTATCGAAAAAAAGGTCTCTGCTATGACACAGGCTGAAAAGTCGCAGTTGCGTTACTACGCAATTATGACACAGGTAACTACCGCTCAAGGCGATATGGCTCGTACTCTGAACGCTCCGGCAAACCAGCTTCGTGTTTTACAGGCACAGGTTACGCAGTGTGCAAGAGCTTTGGGTAACATCTTTATCCCGGCTCTGAACGCAGTATTGCCGTATGCAATCGCTTTGGCAAAGGTTATCCGTATGATTGCGAACTCTATCGCAAGTCTGTTCGGATTCAAACTCCCGGAGGTAGATTATTCCGGCATTTCTGCTGGTGCTACTGCGGTTGGCGATTTGGCTGACAACGCCGGGGACGCTTCCGATGGACTGGGTAAAGCCGGAAAAGCGGCTAAGAAGCTGAAAAATGCTCTGCTCGGTATTGACGAGCTGAACGTCCTGTCTAATGACGATAGTTCCAGCGGTAGCGGTAGCGGCTCGGGTGCTGGTATCGGTGGTGGGGATTTAGGTATTGACCTTCCTACCTACGATTTCCTCGGTGACGCAATCACTTCCAAGGTTGACGAAATCGTTCAGATGATTAAGGACGCTATGTGGGAAATCACGGCTGTTATCAGCGGATTCTTACTGGCAATCGGTACTATCCTTGTTGTCACTGGTGCGAACATTCCTCTCGGTCTCGGTCTCATGGCTGTTGGTGCTGTCGGTTTGGCGGCTACGGTAATGGCGAACTGGAACGGAATGTCGGAACGGTTGGCGAAGGTACTCACCCTCGTTACCGGGGTACTGGGCGGCTTCCTGTTGGCTATCGGTGCTTTCCTTGCATTTTCGGGTGTCAATGTACCGCTCGGTGCTGGTCTCATGGTGGCTGGTGCGGCGGCTCTCGGTACTGCGGCTGTAATTAACTGGAAGTTCCTCAACGGAGACCTGTCGAACGCTCTGTCCATTCTCACGGCAATCGTGAGCGGTGCGTTGCTGGCTATGGGTGCATTGTTCGCCTTTACTGGCGTTGATGTTCCTCTCGGTATCGCATTGATGGCGGCTGGTGCTGTCGGCATGGTTACAGCAATCGGTCTTAACTGGGATTCGATGTCCGACCCTCTCCGTAGGACAATCGGTATGCTCGAAACCATTGTCGGAAGTGCATTACTGACATTCGGTGCAATTCTCGCTCTGACAGGTGCAAACATTCCTCTCGGTGTTGCGATGATTGCCGCTGGTGCGGTTTCTGTTGCTTCGGCAGTAGCCTTGAACTGGAACTCCTTAACAGGTGATGTTCAAGAATCCGTACTAAGCATTGTGGCTATCGTGAGCGGTGCTTTAATCGGTGTCGGTGCAATCCTCGCTCTTACAGGAGTTGCAACCGGGCTGGGTATTGCGATGATTGCCGCTGGTGCTGTCGGTCTTGCCGCAACGGTCGGTCTGAATTGGAATAGTATGCCGGACAGTATCAGAAAGGTTACTACGAAGATTCTTCTCATTGCTGGGGCGGCTTCCATTGCCATAGGTATGATTCTCGCTTTCACAGGAGTTGCAACTCCTCTCGGCGTAGGTCTTATCCTTGCTGGTGCGGCGGCTCTCGGTACGGCTGTGGCTCTTAACTGGGACACTTTGACAAACAAGCTAAAGGGCGTAACTACTAAAATACTTGCTATCGCTGGTGCGGCGGCTCTTGCAATCGGTATCATTCTTGTTTGCACCGGGGTTGGTATTCCTCTCGGTATCGGACTGATATTATCGGGTGCGGCGGCTCTCGGTACAGCAGTAGCTATTAACTGGGACACCATCAAAGAGAAAATCAAGGGAGTATTCTCTAAGATTAAATCTATGGCTGGTTCTCTCGGAAAACTCGCTATCGGTCTTATGCTGTGTCTGACAGGTGTTGGTATTCCTCTCGGTCTTGCTCTCATTGCAGATGGGGTCAAGGACTTCGCTACTGGAAAACCTGTTAGCTGGGATTCGATGGTGAGCGGAATTAAGGAAGCTCTCGGAAACATATCTGACGAGTGGAACAAATTCAAAAAGAAGGTTAAGAACAGCAAGCCTGTTCAATTCCTTGCCGAAGTAAAAAACAATGCTTCGGAATGGTGGGACAACGTGAAGGAGTGGTGGTCTGACAAGACGAAAGACGGTCTCTCTCTTGAAACTGGCGTAAAGCTCGTGAAAGATGGCTGGTCTTCTGTGAAGAACTGGATTGGTAACATTCCGGCTGTGAAACAGGGTGTCGGGCTTCTGAAATCCGGCTGGTCTACCGTGAAAAACTGGATAGGCAACATTCCTACCGTAGACCAAGCTGTCGCACTTGCAAAAAGTGGCTGGCAGACAGTCAAGGGTTGGATTGGCAATATCCCGGGAGTATCGCAAGCAGTAAGTCTTGCGAAATCCGGCTGGACAACGGTTAAAAACTGGGTCGGCAATATCCCGGTTGTCAGTCAAGGAATCTCGTTGCTGAAATCCGGCTGGACAACGGTTAAAAACTGGGTCGGCAATATCCCTACTCTGTCCCAAGCAATCAATCTCATTAAGAGTGGTTGGCAGACAGTAAAGGGCTGGATTGGTAACATTCCTACCCTGTCCCAAGCAATCAGCCTTATCAAGAGTGGTTGGACTACGGTTAAGAATTGGATTGGAAATATCCCGGTTCTTTCTCAAGGTATCAGCTTACTCAAGTCGGGTTGGACTACGGTTAAGAACTGGATTGGTAACATTCCTACGCTATCGCAAGGAATCTCGTTGCTGAAATCCGGCTGGTCTACCGTAAAGAATTGGATTGGTAGTCTTCCTGTTATCGCTCAAGGTATTTCGCTTTTCAAGTCCGGGTGGACAACGATTAAGAACTGGATTGGTAGCCACACCGTAGGTGTTGGTATCTCTCTATGGAAAAACGGTTGGAGTTCTATCTCGAGCTTCGTTGGTACTTCGGTATCTGTCGGTATTTCGCTTTTCAAATCCGGCTGGACTTCTATTAAGAAGTTCTTCGGACTGGCGAACGGCGGTATCGTTGGTGCAAACGGCGGTGTGAAGATGTTCGCTTCCGGCGGTATCATCACTCCGAATATGTGGAAAGCAATGCCGAAATATGCTGGCGGCACGAACAGAGCGCATGGCTCTATGTTCGTTGCTGGTGAGAGCGGCGCAGAGCTGGTGGGTCATGTAAATGGTACTACCGAAGTGCTGAACCGATTCCAGCTTGCTTCCGTCATGCACAGCTCCATCGTGAGCGGTATGGCACAGTTCTCCGGGTACTGGCAGTCCATGTCTCGAGACATTGTGACTTGTGCGAACGGTATTATCAATGCCGTTGTCGTAAGTACCGCCGGAATCAATGACAACCTTGTGCTGGCTTCGGCAAGTGGTTATGACCCTTATAACTCGCTGGCACAGACGGTGTACGAAGATTCCAAGAAATCCTATGACGGTGCATATTCCGATGATTCGTGGTCTCGCAATATGCGTGAGTTCTACCACGAGTATGTTGAGCCTACTCTCAAGGAAATCGCTACCGATACCAAGAGACAGGCAGACAAGAAGGAACAGACCATCGTAAAGGTCGGCAACCGTACAATCAATGACGCTGTTACCACGCAGAAGGAAGCGAACGGTTTCAGCTTCACCGAGTAAAGGAGGTGTGTAGCGATGGCATATTTAGCGATAAATGGTTATGAGCTACCACCTTGTAAACGAGGTGTGAGCGTGGTCGTAACCACCGTGGTTGACAGCGGACGAGACGCTAACGGTGCTGTTGTGGGTCAAAGAGTTGGACGAGACCAGTACAAGATAGATGGGCTTGAGTGGGCGTGGCTCACTGCGGCTCAATGGGAACGGATTCTCTCTATCTTGAGCAATTTTTTCGTCTATGTCGAATTTAATGACCCTGTAACAAACAAACGCAAAACCGTAAGAATGTACTGCGGAGACCGTACAGGAGAACCCTACTGGGTGACAGAAGACGGTACTCCAACGCATTATCGGAATTGCAAGGTAAATCTTATCGACACTGGCGAGTAAAGGAGGGATTTTATGCAGAAAGTATCGAAAGCATACAAGGAAAGCATGAAGTCCTCTCTCCGTGAGAGAGCATACATTATGATTTCTTTCGGACTTGTGAACCAAGAAGCACAGGCGAAAGCTACGGTCGATAATGGCAGTTATGCCTACTACTCGAACAAGGACAATATCTTCGGAGAGCATATTGACGATACGGTCTATGCCACTCTCGAGGAGGAGTTCACGAAAGTAGATGGCTCTATGTTCTTTCTCCCTCGGGCTACCGAGGGAGGGAGATACTATGATACCGGGATTGTCTCGGACAAGTTGGTTTCCGAAGCTCGATGTGAAGTGGTTATCAGCTTGAACACAATCGCAACGGATTTCAAGGGTCTCACGATTAACTTCGGTGAGAATTACCCGGTTGATTTCGATATTGTCGGAAGTACCGGGCAGACCATTGAGTTTAGAGGGAATACGAAATCAAAGTGGAGTACCGAGGAAGTATTGGAAAATACGACCTATATCAAGTTGGTGTTTTACAAGATGAAGAACCCTCAAAGCCGCTTGCGTATCTACTCTATCATGTTCGGTTACGGACTTGTGTATTACAACGATTCCGTTATGAGTTCTGCTCTTGATAGTTACGTTTCCCCTATCGGGGCTGATGTGCCGCAGTTCGATTTTTCGGTCACGTTGAAAAACTACGACCACTACTTCAATGTGGATAACCCGAACTCGGCTATCAACTACCTCGAAACAGGACAGGAAATGGATATTATGTACGGTTATCAGACCCCGGGTTCTGACACTATCGAGTGGATTCAAGGAAACCACCTATGGTGTTCTGAATGGGAAAGTGACGATAACACGGCTACAATCCGTTGCCAAGACATTTTCCGTAATATGGACGGTGAGTATGTGAAGGGTCTGTATAGTGCCGCTGGTAAGAGCTACTACGCACTGGCAGAGGAGATTTTGAAGGACGCTGGGATTTCCGAGTATTACATCGACCCACGTTTGAAGAAGCTCTACTCTAACAACCCGATTCCGAGAGTGAAATACAAAGAAGCATTGCAGATTATCGCAAATGCCTGTCGATGTGTTCTCACCCAGTCTCGAGACGGCAAGGTTCAAATCAAGTCGAATTTCATGCCGAGTGCTTCCGTCGCAACCAACGGCGAGGAGACCTACTCCAATGCCGCAAACGTGCTGACGGACACACCGAAGGTTGAATACGCAACCCTCGCCGGGAATTACACCCCTACCGATGGTACGATGTTCTTCCTTCCGAGAAATGGCAAGGCGGCTCTGACAACCGGGTACGTCTCGAAGGAAATATCCGGGGCAAACGGAACATTCACAAAGAATCCTGTCGTTACTATCACGATGGAAGCGATTCGAGCTTATTACGGTTTGAAGCTGGTCTTCGGTACAGCTCTCCCGGCGGCGTTCACAATCAGAACGTATAAGAGTGGCGAGCCTGTGAATGAATACCCGGTTGAGAGGGACGAAATCAACACTGCTTCGATTATCCTTCGAGATTTCGATGATTTCGATGTGATGAAGATTGAGTTCACCAAAACCGCAGAACCGTACAACCGTATCGTGCTGAACTATTTCAGTTTGAGCGATATTGTGGATTTCACCATGAATCGCCGGGACATGACCTCCTCCCCGAAAGCTATCAAACAGGAGCTTATCAAAGAGGTTATCGTTCCGTGTTACACCTACCAAGAGAATAATCGAGAAGAAAACCTTGTCTATGAAGACATAGATGTAGTCGCTGGTGAGGTCGAGACTTATTACATTCAAGACCCTTCCTATGGCTATAAGGTGAAGCTCGATGAAGTCGAGGGTAAGGCAACCGTAGTGGCATGGGGTAACTACTTCGTTACCATCAAATTCAATGTCACTGGCTCGTTTAAGCTCGAGGTACAGGGTTATCGGTACAAAATCGTTGAGAAGTACGCTACGGTGTCTCTCAATGCTCGTGGTAAGACAATTAAGTGGAAGAATCCTCTGATAAGTAACACCACGATGGCGAACGAGCTTGCCGCATGGCTGGCTGATTACTACACAGCCGGAATCGAGTACGAATACGATACTCGAGGAAATCCCGAGCTGGACGCTACCGATATTGTGTACCAAGAAAACGAGTTCCACGATGGTATGAGGGTAAATATCTACCGTCACACTGTCAATTTCAAGCAAGCATTTTCGGGTCGAGTAACCGCCCGAAGGATTGGAGGTTAAAATGTCGTGGTCTACACCGAAAACCGATTGGAACGGTGAGACTGTCGATGGTGTTTACACCGGGGACAGATTCAACGCCGTGGACTTCAATCGAATTAAGAACAACCTCGAATACCTCCGTGAGTTGGCTATCAAGATGTATGACGAGTTCGCTATTCAGTCTGTCGGAAGCGATAAGACCGTGAAGGACTACTTCTACGCTGATGAAATCAATGCGCTGGAAGCGAACCTCGTCACCATCAATACCCACAGTCTCAAGAGGTCTTACGGCACTCCTCCTACCTATGCCGCCAATGGTAATACGATGGATTTCAAAGAACTCAATCGTTTGGAGGGAGCAATCCTTGACCTTTACGACAGGCTCACCAATGAGAGTGAGGGAAGGAGGACATTCACATGGAATTTTGGTATGAAGGGAGGGTTATAAATGACGTGGAAATTACTTCCTACTGATTATACGGACGCTGTTTGGAGTGGTCTGAAAAAGTACACACAGGTCGATAACTCCGATGGTACGGTATCGTTCCAAGACGTTACGACCTACACCAGCAAGGAGAAATCTTTCTTTGGTGCAAGAGACGCTAACCGTATGAACGAAGCTCTGAACTACATCATGTCTATGCTGGAAAACGGCACGAACTTGTATGAGGAGTTTCAGACCTACTTCACCACGCAGAAGGAGCTTTTCAAAAGCTCGGGTGATAGTTCTTATCAAGAGCTGACCCAGTATTTCGTCAACCTCAAGGCACAGGGCGATTCGTCTTTGGCACAAATCGAAAAGACCTATGAGGAACACATGACTACCTACGAGGGCGAGCAGACTGCGGCATTTAACACATGGTTTGCTGGTATCAAAGGTAAGCTGAACGAGGATATTGCCGGAAGTCTGCAAAATCAGATTACCGAAGTGGACGAGCGTTTGGCGGCACTGGAACACATGACCTTGAAGAACCTTTTCACTGTACCCGTTGCGATTGACAACACTGGTACTACGCTTCTTGCTGACGATTTGGGTAATGCAATCGTGGCAGATTGGAAATATAAGGAGGAATAAAAATGAGTGCAATCAGTATTGAAACCAAGAAAGTGACGGAACTCACGGCGTTCACTACACCGACCGATTCGTGTCTGATTCCGATTCACGATGGCACAGGCTTGAAGAAAATCACCTTTGCCAATTTCAGAGCCAAGACGGTTGAGGGTACGGAAGCGAAAATCGCTCCTCTGCTCTTTAACAACGCCGGGGCGCACAATGCAATTTACCGTGGTAAGTCGCTGGGTAGCACCGTGACTACCGCCCAGTATGCCGCTATCAAGGCTGGTACATTCGATGATTTGTACATCGGTGACTACTGGACTATCGGTGGTGTCAACTACCGCATTGCGGCGTTCGATTACTACCTCAACAGTGGTGATACGAACTGTACTACCCACCATGTAGTCATTGTGCCGGACACTTGCCTGTATAACGCACAAATGCACAACACAAGCTCCGGCAATTACGAAAATGGTGCGGCAAATACTACGGCTGGGGGTTATGTCGGCTCTGATATGTATAAGAGCAATCTTGAACAGGCTAAGACCACTATCAAGAGTGCGTTCAGCGGTCATGTTCTGAAACACAGAATCTATCTGACGAACGCTGTTGCGAATGGTCGTGCTTCCGGCGGCGCATGGTGCGATTCCGAAGTTGACCTTATGTGCGAGCAGATGGTTTATGGCAGTGGTATTTTCTCCCCTGTTTCTGACGGTAGCAATGTCCCGGCTAACTACCGTGTAGAGAAATCCCAGTTGCCGTTGTTCCAGCACGAGCCGAGCCGTATTTGCAATCGTGCGACATGGTGGTTGAGGGACGTTATTACCGCTTCCACTTTCGCCCATGTCTACAACCACGGTCTTGCGAACTACGACAACGCTTCCCATTCTTTTGGCGTTCGCCCGGCTTTCTGTATATCTTAAATCTGCGCCCCCTTGTGGGGCGCACAAGGAGGTTTATTAACAAGTGTCTGTATTGAAATCGAAACGAAAACCGTCACAGTTTGAGGTATTTCACCACCTCAACAAAATGCGTAAGGAGGTCACGGATTTACTGTTCCGTGATTTCGGGTACGACCTCGACAAAGCCGTGAAGAAAGTCGAAACGACCTTCGGCGGCAGACCGTATGAGGAGCTATCACCCGATGAAAAAGTCCGATATGAAAAGCTCATGGAAAAGAACACTGCGTTTGCAGAATGGTTCATCGCAGACGAGCGAAAAGTGATTGTTGATTGTCTGCGTAGTATCACCGAGGAGGTATATGTTGCAAACAGCATTTACCCAACCTACCGGGAAGAACTGGTTGAACGTAGAGTTCACCAAGACCGAGCAGTCGGACAGTGTTATAGGCTCACACAGGAATTGCAGTATGCTATCGAGACCCTTCCTGTCGATGTGAACAAGTACCTTCGTTTCGCTGAAATGATACAGACCGAAATAAACCTCCTTAAAGGTTGGAGAAAGTCTGACAACAAGTTCAAGTCGGCTCTCCAAGAGGGTAATCTCTGATTCCGCTTCCAATTTCGCCAATGTCAACAACAACGGTAATGCGAACTACAACAACGCTTCCAATTCTAATGGCGTTCGCCCGGATTTCGATTCTGTGATTGAGTAGCCTATCGAGCGTTTCACAGACAGAGAAAGGAGAGATTATCCTTCCGTATGGTAAATACTAAATGCGACACCTCCTATTACGATAGACGAGGTTATCAGCGCAAGATATTTGATGGAAATGTTCTTTACGAAAGTAAAGCTAAAGCAATGAAAGGTAGTGATTGGAAACCACAGGTACAGAGGTTTAACATGACCTATCTGTTGGAGTTATCGAAAATGCAACGAGACCTTGAGAACATGGAGTATGAGTTCTTACCAACTACAAACTTCACCTTGCATGAACGAGGAAAGCTCCGGCGTATTACAGGTGAACAGGTTCAAGACAGAATCGTGAAACACGCTCTCTGTGACGAGGTTCTGAATCCTCTGATTGAACCTCACCTCATTTATGACAATGGAGCAAGCGTTGTCGGAAAAGGTATCGCTTTCACTCGTAAGAGGTTGCTCACTCACCTTCGTAAATATTATGCACAGCATGGTAGCAACGAAGGGTACATTCTTCTGATAGACTTCTCAAAATACTACGACAATATCAGACATGATGTGTTGTTGAAGCTGTTTGAGCAGTATGTCGATGATGAACACGCCTTATGGCTTCTGCGGAAGACCATAGAACGCTCAAGGGTCGATGTATCGTACATGAGCGATGAAGAATACGAACACTGTCTCGACAGGCTGTTTGATTCTCTCCTCTATCAGTATATGAACCCGAAACTGTTCACAGGCGAAAAGTTCATGGGAAAGCACCTCAATATCGGAGACCAAGTGGCACAGACCGCCGGAATCTCTTACCGAATACGAATTGATAACTATGTCAAAATCGTTCGAGGTGTGAAATTCTACGCTGGCTACATGGACGATAGTTATGCTATCCACGAGAGCAAAGAGTTCTTACAGGAGCTTCTTGAGGACATTATCGAGATAGCGAACGAACTCGGAATCACGGTCAATACCCGGAAGACGAGAATCTGTAAGCTCTCCGAGCATTGGCGATTTCTTCAAGTTCAATACTCTCTAACGGACACCGGGAGGGTGATTCAGAAAATCAATCCCAAACGGCTTACGGCAATGAGACGGAAAATGAAGAAACTCGCTCCGAAGCTAACAGAAAAGGAGTTTACGGACTTCTATAAGAGTTGGTTTAAGAATCATTACAAAATAATGAGTAAGAAACAACGAAGTAACATGGACACCCTATTCAATCAATTAAAGGAGGTAACGAAATGTACACTATCACCCTTGCCAATGGCACAAAGCTGACCGGGCTGGATATGAACGGCACGAACTATGTCAGCAAAGAAAAGGTGGACGAGACTATTTTCAAGAATAATCTCTCTACTATGAAGGTCTCCGATGGAGAGACCGAGACTACCTACACTGATATGGTCTTCATTCAGCAGATGGAATGGGCTGACGGCACTTTCTATCTTGCGTTCCGTGAGAAGACCAAGGAGGAGAAGCTGGTAGCCGCTCTCAACGCAACCTCCGACAGTGTTACCGATGTACAGGTGGCACTTGCGGAAGTATATGAAATGGTTTTAGGAGGTAACTAACTATGGCTAAGATTTACGTTGCACTGATTCGCAAGGGTCTCAAGACCATTAACGATGTACCCGAACAGCTCCGAGAGGAAGTCAAGAAGCTGTTGGAGGAATAATCATGCTGTGGCGCATTATGCTATGGCTCAACAGGAAGGAGGTGGGTAATATGGCAGTTATCTATGTGGCACTCATTGTCAAGGGTAAGCGTACTTACGCAAGCGTTCCGGCTGTTCTCAAGGAACAGGTAAAGGAAATGCTCATTGACCTTGAGCTGGAAGACCTTATCACGGAATAAGGCGGCATGAGGGAGGGTCGCTCCCGGCTCTCCCTCACATTCTAAAAGAGGAGGACAAGAAATGTGAGCATTGAGTTCAATCAGATTCTTACCTTCGTCTCCGTTGTTGCCGCCGTGTACTTTGCTTTCAAAAGCAACAGTAGAGCCAATAATGACGAGGTGAGCAAGAAAGCACAGGTTGACGCTATTCTGTCTCAAAAGCTGGATTCTATCAGTGATGATACGAAAGAAATCCGCAAGGAAATCACAGACGTTAAGGTCAAGGTCAATGACCTGTCCGAGCGTGTCGTGATGGTTGAGCAGTCTACGAAATCCGCACACCACCGACTTGACCGATACGAGGAAGAAGAAATCTACCACAGTAAGCCAAGAAAACGATGGTGGGTATGAAAGGGGTGATACCCGATGAACCATTCAGATTTTATCAAAACCGTTGCGGCGTATATCAAGAAGTACGCCCCGATGTACGGAATCGAAGTCGTGTCACCTATCATCGCTCAAGCGGTGTTGGAAAGTGGCTACGGCACTTCCGAGCTGGCTGTAAACGCCCATAACTACTTTGGTCTGAAATACCGGGAAGGTCGTTGCAAGACCTGTATCGGTATCTATCGCATGGTAGGAAGTGAGCAGAACGCAGACGGCAGTTACACCAGTTCTGCTATGCAGTGGTGCAAGTTCAAGGATATGGAAAACGGAGTTATCGGCTACTTCGATTTCATCAACATTCCGAACTATAAAAACCTCAAGGGCGTTACCGACCCTCGGAAATACCTTGAGAATATCAAAGCCGATGGTTATGCCACTTCTCATAAGTATGTGGACAACCTCATGCGTGTTATTGAGACATGGCATTTGACCGATTATGACAAGAAGGAGGAAACCAAAATGAGCAACAGTCCTTTGGTGGTCTACACCAAGCTCTCCCCGAACCATTCCGGGCAGAGAACCCATTCCATTGACCGTATCACGCCGCATTGTGTAGTAGGTCAGCTCTCCGCAGAGAGTATCTGTGGCTGTTTTATCAGCACCTCTCGACAGGCGAGTTGCAACTACGGTATCGGCACTGACGGTCGTATCTCCATGAGCGTTGAGGAGAAAAACCGTTCGTGGTGTTCTTCCAGTCGTGAGAACGACCAGCGAGCAGTCACTATCGAGTGTGCGTCTGACAAGACCGCTCCGTATGCGTTCAATGACGCTGTGTATGCGTCCCTCGTGAACCTGTGCGTTGATATTTGTCAGCGCAACGGTAAGAGCAAGCTCTTGTGGCTGGGCGATAAGAATAAGACCCTTGCCTATGCACCGAAGTCCGATGAAATGGTACTGACGGTACATAGATGGTTCGCCAACAAGTCTTGCCCGGGAGACTGGCTGTATAACCGTCTCGGCAACCTTGCCGCAGAGGTCACTAAGCGTCTCACAGGCGGCTCTAATGACACTGGCAAGGTAGATGTACCCTCTGACGGTAAAACGCTGTACAGGGTGCAGACAGGGGCGTTCTCGAAGCGTTCCAACGCTGACGCATGGGCGGCGAAGCTGAAAGCCGCTGGCTTTGATACCTACATCGTGCAGATGGGCAATCTGTACAAGGTACAGGTCGGTGCTTATAGTCAGAAGTCCAATGCCGAGAACATGATGGCGAAGCTGAAAGCCGCTGGCTATGACGCTTTTATCACTACCAAGTCCGGCACTGCGGCTGGTACTGCGAAGAAATCTGCGGCTGAAATCGCCAAGGAAATCTACAACGGTACTTGTTCTGATTCTCGCTGGTCTTCGTGGGGCAACGGTGCAGACCGTGTAAATCGTCTGAAACAGGCTGGTTATGACCCGAGCGAAGTGCAGTCCGAGGTCAATAAGCTGTTTTAACCCAAGTAGTAAAAGTAGTTGAAAATCGGTTTTTGCGTAAACTTTTTATAGATACGCGCGTATATAGAGGAAGTTATACGAAAAAAGCCAAGAACAACTACTTTAACTACTTCAAACATCAATTTTAAGGAGGAAATCAACATGATTAACTGGAAAGTGCGTATCAAAAACAAGAGCTTTTGGATTGCTCTGATTCCGGCGGTGCTTTTGCTGGTACAGGTGATTGCCGCTGTCTTTGGTTACACCCTCGATTTGGGTGAGCTGGGAGACAAGCTGTTGGCAGTCGTAAACGCCCTGTTCGCAGTCCTCACGATTCTCGGTATCGTGACTGACCCGACCACTGCTGGCATTGGAGATTCCAAACAGGCTCTTACTTACAAGACACCTAAAAAAGAGGACGAAGTTTAACCTACGTCCTCTACTATGAAAACAAATCCGACACAGTGCTTAACGAAAAAGAATGAGTTCGGATTTGCACTATTTGGTGGACCTGGAGGGATTCGAACCCTTGACCTCTCGGATGCGAACCGAACGCTCTCCCAACTGAGCTACAGGCCCACGTCATTTCGACTTGATAAGTGTACCTCTTTTCTGCCAAAAAGTCAAGGGGGTAATGCAGATTTTGTTTGCAAGCGCCGGACATATCCCGTAACATACAAATTTATATTGTAACAGGTGCAATCCGCCTGCATCTTGCGCTTCTCTTTATATAGTGCTATAATGGTACAAATCTTGCAGTGCCCGTATAAAAACGTATAGGCAATGTGGATTGAACCCAGCGCGTGGGTTGAATTATAGTATTCTCATTAAAGGTACAAGAATTCAACCTATGTGGGGAGGAAACCTTATGCAAGGCAAGCTGATTGCAAGCTATCGGCGGGAGCTTTCTGCGCTGGATGACCTGCAATGCGCCGGAACCGTGACCTATACGCTGACACAGGAGGCGGATGCGTTTGTCATCACTGTGCAGCGCGACGGGGCACGGGCGGCAGCGTGTATGCTGTGTGAGATAGGGGAGGAGCGCGCGGGGATGCTGACCCGTTTCCTGTACGAAAACGCCGTGGAGCCTGCGCAGATCTCCGCGATACTGCATGACCTCTGTGGATCGAAGGCGGGCTGACATGGCGGTGTTGCTGCATGACCGTCCGGAAGCAGCCGGACAAAAGCAGAGAGAGGCACTCAGGCTGCCCCGGACCTCTGCCGTGGTGGCACTGTTTGCGTTCAGCTCCCGCATGGATCGCGATTCCATGCGGCTGTTCGCCCGGACCCATGGGGACGAGGTTCGCGCCGCGGCCATTGCATCGACGGGGCAGGAGGTACTGGAGCTGCTGCACGGCGGCCTTCGCCCGCAGGTGCTTGTGCTCGACGCCCTGCTGACCAAGCCGTCCGTGACGCAGGTCTTGCAGGAGATCAGCACGATGCAGCCGGACCCGGAGCCGGCAGTTCTTGTGCTGGTGCCCGTGCCGGAGGAAACCGCCGCGCGCAAGGCGCTGGGCCTGTTTGCCCAGTACCGGATCATGCTGCGCCCCTACGGGATGAAGAATCTTTTCGATGAGATCTACCGCATGGGCACAACGGACGACGAGCATCGGCTCTACCACCTGCGCCGCTGCTGTGAGGATGTGCTGGATGACTTCGGCGCGCAGTCCACACTGAACGGCTACCGCTATGCCGAGCGGATGCTGCTCTACGCGCTGTATGCGGAGCGCCCGCAGAAGATCGGTGATTTGCAGCAGTATGTCGCGTCGGAGGAAAACATCGAGATCGGCACTGTGACATCGGCGCTGAACCGGATGTCGGCGGGTATGTCCAAGCGCGGTGCGGAGCCGTACCGCGGACTTTGCCTGCGCTGCGGCCGCCCGGAAAACGGCGTGCTCTCCAACGGGCAGCTGTTTGAGGGGCTGCTCAAGGAGCTGCGCCGCCGACTGGAACCGACTGTATAAATTAGGAAAGAAGGCGTTTTCCATGGACAGAAGGAACGAGGATACAGCACTGCTGGCCTTGCGCGGGGGATTGCGCGGGCGGTTCCGGCGCTCGTTTGACAGCATGGAGAACGCCTTTGAGGTATTGCAGGACCGCTTGCAGCACGCGGTAAACCCGGCAGAGCGTGCCGAGCTGATGCCGCTGCTCGAGGAATTGCAGACGCAGCTGATCTGCCTGCGGCGGCTGGGGGACCAGGCGTCGGATGCCGCCACGGCGGCGCTGCTGCACGGCACCTGTGTGCCGCAGCCCATCTACCTGCTGGGGCAGCTGCGGGAATTTTGCAGTATTTTGCAGGAGGAGGCCGCGCAGTACGCGCTGCCCTTTACCGTGACGCTGCAGGCCGACGGGCTGGACGTGCTGCCCACGACGGGGGATGTCTCGCTGCTCAACGGTCTGCTGACGAACCTTGTCTCCAACACACTGGCCGCGGACCGTGCGGCGCACATTATGCTGCTCTGTACGCCGGGCAGGCTCTGCTACAGGGACAACGGCCCGGGTCTGCCGCCCGATGCCGCCGCCCTGCTGACCGAGGGGCAATGGAGCGAACGCCTGCTCCACGCGGGCGGGCTGGGCCTGCCGCTGGTTGCCGCTTACACAAGCGCCATGGGCTGGGCGCTGACCGTAGGGGAGGGGCCGGGTATGAGCTTGCAGTTCACGCTGCCCGCCGCGCCGCCGCTCGACGGCATGGTGCTGACCTCGCCCACCGAGCGTCTCGCTGACCGGCAGAACCGCCGCAGACTGATACGCCGGGAGCTGGCGGTTCTGGTAGCGGATACTTCGATGCAGTAAGTAAAAGCGCTGTTCTTGGAAAGGGGCGGCGCTTTTTTGCTGCATGGCTTCCCCACGGGGGAAGGCTTTAAGGAGACGGGCAGCCTCATTTTTTTTCCACACCGCTTTACTTTAAGCCCAAATTATTGTAAAATGTTATACAAAGAGAATGGTTTACTATGCCTGCACGGCACAGCGGACCGCCAAAATAACTACAGGTGGTGTTTTTTATGGCAATTCAGTATAAACGTATTCTTCTGAAGGTCAGCGGCGAGGCTCTGTCCGGCCCCAAGGGCACGGGCTTTGATGAGGAGACCATCGCCTCCATCTGCGCGGGCATCAAGGCTGCGCACGACCTCGGTGCCCAGATCGGCATCGTCGTGGGCGGCGGCAACTTCTGGCGCGGACGCTCCAGCGGCAAAATGGACCGCATGGACGCCGACAAGATCGGTATGCTGGCCACCGTTATGAACGCGCTGGCTGTCAAGGACGCGCTGCGCCAGCAGGGCGTGGACGCCGTCGTCATGACCAGCTCCTTCATGCCGCAGGTCGCCGAGTGCTTCACGAGCGATAAGGCCATTGCCGCGCTGGAAAGCGGCAAGATCGTCGTGTTCGGCGGCGGCACCGGCAACCCGATCTTCTCCACCGACACGGCCTCCGCCCTGCGCGCACTGGAGATCGGCGCGGACGCCATGTTCAAGGCCACGATGGTCGACGGCGTCTATGACAAGGACCCCCACAAGTACGCCGACGCCGTGCGCTACGACACGCTGACCTTCACCCGCGTGCTGGATGAGCGCCTGGCCGTCATGGACTCCACCGCCGCGACCCTCTGCCGCGACAACGGTCTGCCCATCCTCGTGTTCGATCTGGGCCAGCCCGCCAACATTGCCAAGGCTGTCAAGGGCGAAAGCGTCGGTACCCTGGTCAGGGAATAAGACGCAAAAGCACAAATTGAAAAATTCATATTTTCCCCCTATACTATCTTAAAATAAGGAGAATTTCATTATGAGCAGCACGACGAAACCCTTTGAAGAAAAAATGAATGCCAGTGTCAACCACCTCATCCATGAGCTGGCCTCCATCCGCGCAGGCCGCGCCAACCCCGCCATTCTGGACAAGGTCACGGTCGATTACTACGGCAGCCCCACGCCCATCCAGCAGATCGCGGCTGTCGCCGTTGCCGAGGCCCGCATCCTGACCATCTCCCCGTGGGACCGCTCGATGCTCAAGCCCATCTCCAAGGCCATCCAGACCAGCGACATCGGCATCAACCCCATTGATGACGGCCAGGTCATCCGTCTGGTGTTCCCGGCCCCCACCGAGGAGCGCCGCAAGCAGCTGACCAAGGATGTCAAGAAGCAGGGCGAGGACGCCAAGACTGCCGTGCGCAACATCCGCCGCGACGCCATGGACAAGTTCAAGGCCATGAAGAAGGCCGGCGAGCTCACCGAGGACGACCAGAAGAAGCTGGAGGAAGAGACCCAGAAGCTGACCGACAAATATGTCAAGCTGATCGACGACACCTGCGCCGACAAGAACAAGGAAATCATGGAGGTCTGATCTCTCCATGAACGATAGCCTGTGCGGGCATGTCATGCGACACGCCCGCATAGGCTGTTATTGCATCATTGAATAAAACGATTCCGCGAAAGGAAACCACCGTTTATGAAAACCCGCATCATCACCGCCGCTGTCGGCCTGGGCGTTTTGGCCGTTGTGCTGGCATTTTTTGACACCTTCCTGTTTGACTTGGTATTAAGTGCCGTCTGCCTGATTGCCATCCATGAGGTTTTTTCCGCTATGGGCTTTGGCAAAAAGCAGTGGTATCTCTATGCCGCCGCTGTGCCGCTGACGCTGCTGGTCATGCTGAGCACATCGCAGATGGTGCGCGGCCTGCTGCTGCCCGCGGCCTTTTTGACGGTGCTGTTCTACAACGTCTGTCAGATCGCCCACGTCAAAACACTGGATTTCGGTAAGCTGACGGGGTTTATCTACTTCTCGGGCGTCATCACGTTCTGCTTTTACTCGCTCATCCACTTAAAGCGGATGCTGCCCTTCGCAGAATATCGCTATGACGCAATTTATTTCATTCTGCTGATCCTCTGCTTTGCCTGGGGCGGCGACACCGCGGCCTACTTTGCGGGCCGTGCGTTCGGCAGGCACAAGCTGGCTCCTATCGTCAGCCCCCACAAGACCGTGGAGGGCGCTGTGGGCGGCGTGCTGGGCAGCATGGCTGCGGGCTGTGTGCTGACGCTTGTCTACTCGCTGCTGTCGGCCAAATACAACGTCATCAGCATTCAGGTGCAGCCGAAGCATTATCTGGTGCTGCTGGGCATGGGTGCCGTGGCGTCGGTGCTGGGCATTCTGGGTGACCTGTTCGCGTCGTCCGTCAAGCGCCAGGTCGGCATCAAGGATTACGGCACGATCTTCCCGGGGCACGGCGGCATTCTGGACCGCTTTGACAGCGTCATGTTCATCGCGCCCTTTGTTTCCATCGCGGTACGCTACTTCTTCTATCTGCTGTGAGGAATCGTAAAAATGAGTAAAGTCATCACACTTTTGGGCTCCACGGGTTCCATCGGCACCCAGAGCCTGGACGTCTGCCGTATGCACGGCTATGAGGTGTTCGGCCTGTCCGCCAATTCCAGCGTCGATAAGCTGCTGGCGCAGATCGCGGAGTTCCACCCGAAGTACGTTGCCGTCACTGACCCCGCCGCGTTTGACAAGCTCTCCGCCGCGCTGGCCGGGCAGGCCGACGCGCCGAAGCTGCTCAAGGGCGCGGAGGGACTGCGCGCGCTGGCCTGTATGGATGGCGCGGGCACGGTGCTGAACGCCGTTGTCGGCATTGCGGGCCTCGACGCCTCGCTGGCCGCGATTGAGAGCGGCCACGACCTGGCGCTGGCCAACAAAGAAAGCCTTGTCACGGGCGGCCATCTTGTGACCGATGCTGTCAAAAAGCACGGCGTCCACCTGCTGCCCGTGGACAGCGAGCACAGCGCTATTTTCCAGTGCTTGCAGGATCAGCACAGCGCCAAAACGCTGGAGAAGATCCTGCTGACGGCCTCCGGCGGCCCGTTTTTCGGCATGACCACCGAGCAGCTGCGCACCAAGACGAAGGCTGACGCGCTCAAGCACCCGAACTGGAATATGGGCGCCAAAATCACGATTGATTCTGCGACCCTGATGAACAAGGGTCTGGAGCTGATCGAGGCCGCGTGGCTGTTCGGTCTGCCCGAGGATAAGATTCAGATCGTCGTCCAGCGTGAGAGCATCATCCACTCCGCCGTGCAGTTTGCGGATCATTCGATCATTGCGCAGCTCGGTGTGCCCGACATGCGCATTCCCATCCAGTATGCGCTGACCTGGCCCGAGCGCCTGCCCAGCCCCGTGCCGGAGCTGGACTTCACCGCGCTGACCAAGCTGAGCATTGCAACGGCGGATGACGAGACCTTCCGCTGCCTCAAAGCCTGCAAAAAGGCTATCCGCAAGGGCGGTCTGGCTCCCTGCGCCGCCAACGGTGCGAACGAGGCCGCCGTTGCGCACTTCCTGCGGGACGAGATCGGCTTCCTGGACATTGGCCGCCTGGTCGAGGGCATCGTCGACAGTGATTCCTTCGGCGGCGACTACACGCTTGCCGACGTCCACGAGTGTGACCGCATGGCGCGAGCCTATGTGGAGGCACATATCTGATTGGAACTGCCCGGTAGGGGCCGCACATGTGCGGCCCTCAGCTTTCCGGCAGACTCCTGCCTGCCATACACGCGCGGGCCGGGCATGCCCGGCCCCTACAGCTCTACGTCCAATACTTTACTTGTGAGGTGCCTATGACTGCATTGCTGACCGGGCTGGCATCGCTGCTCGTGTTTAGCAGCGTCATTCTGGTGCATGAGTTGGGCCACTTTATGGCGGCGCGCCATTGCGGTATCCATGTCGAGGAATTTTCCATCGGCTTTGGCCCGTGCCTGTGGTCCACGACCCGTGACGGAACGACCTATTCTGTCCGCCTGCTGCCGCTGGGCGGCTATAATCTGTTCAGCCCCCTGCCTGACGAGGAGGACGACGAGGAGGACGAGAGCGGGGAGAGCGCACCGCCGCCCGCCCCGAAACCCCGCAAAACCACGCTTTTCCCGCTGGTCGTCAGCGGCCAGAAATTTGAGGATGCCACCGCCTGGCAGCGCTTTTTTGTCACGCTCTGCGGTGCGCTGATGAACTTTATCCTCGGCGTCGCGGTGCTGTTGCTGCTCGTCCTTACCATGGGCAAGGTCGGCAGCACGACGATTGCGGATTTCAGCGAGAACGCCACAAGCTCCGCAGCCCTGCAGGAGGGCGACACGATTTTGCAGATTTGCAGCAACCCCTGCTGGACGGTCTACGACATAACCGATTGGTTTTACACCGGTGAGGAGGAAACCTACAACGTGGTGGTCCTGCGCGGCAGCGAGGTCCTGGAGCTGCAGGGTGTGACCTTCACCCCGACGCGCGACGCGGACGGCAATGTGCTGTACGGCATGGATTTCCGCGTTGAGCCGATGAAAAAGGACCTGCGGCACGTCATTGTCATGACCTGCGATATGTATAGTTACTACAGCAGGGCTATTCTGGGCAGCTTTTTTGACCTGCTCGCCGGCAAGGTGGGCGTGGAGGAACTGTCCGGCCCCCTCGGCACGGTGTCGGCGGTCAACCAGGCCGTGCACTACGGCTGGCGGGAGGTACTGTCCCTGCTGGCTCTGCTGACCATCAACGTCGGTATCTTTAACCTGCTGCCCATCCCGGCACTGGACGGCTGCAAGCTGCTGTTCCTTGCGTGGGAGGGCCTGACCGGCCATCCTGTGCCGCCCCGCGTGCAGGGCGTGATCAACACGGCGGGTACGGTGGCGCTGGTGTGGCTGATGATTCTGGTCACGATGCACGATATTTCACGATTCTTATAAGGAGAACTACGATGCAGCGTCAATTAAAAAAAGAAGTCAAGATCGGCAGCATTAAAATCGGCGGCACGAACCCCATTGCCGTCCAGACGATGCTGAATGTGCCCGTCAAGGATATTGCGGGCAACGTGGCCCAGGCAGAGCGCGTCGCCAAGGCGGGCTGCCAGATCGTCCGCGTGACCGTGCCCACCCCGGCGGACGCCGCCGTCGTGGCTGCCATTAAAGAAAAGGTGGACATCCCCGTTGTGGCGGACATCCACTTTGACTACCGCGCCGCGCTTGCAGCGCTGGATGCCGGTGCGGACAAAATTCGCATCAACCCCGGCAACATCGGGGATGATGACCGCGTCAAGGCCGTGGCCGACGCCTGCAACGCCAGAAATGTGCCCATCCGCATCGGCGTCAACGGCGGCAGCCTCGAAAAGCACATCCTGGCCAAGTACGGCGCTCCCGTGCCCGAGGCTATGGTGGAGAGCGCCATGTACCATGTGCGGCTGCTGCAAAAATACGACTTTGATAATATCGTTATTTCGATCAAATCCAGCAACGTGCCCCGCATGATGGCGGCGTACCGTCTGCTGGCCAGCCAGACGGACTACCCCCTGCACGTCGGCGTGACCGAGGCCGGCGGCAACCGCATGGGCCTCATCAAGTCCGGTATGGGCATCGGCGGTCTGCTGATGGAGGGCATCGGCGACACGCTGCGCGTCAGTCTGACCGATGAACCCGAGAACGAGGTCTACGCCGGGTATGACATCCTGCGCGCGGCGGGCTACGCCGTCGCCGGTCCCGAGATCATCAGCTGCCCGACCTGTGGGCGCACCCAGTACCCGATGATCGAGATCGCCAACGAGGTCGAGGCGCGTCTGCGGGACGAGGGCTTTAAGAAGCCGCTCAAGATCGCTATTATGGGCTGTGTTGTCAACGGCCCCGGCGAGGCATCCGACGCCGACATCGGCATTGCCGGCGGTAAGGACGAGGCCCTGCTTTTCATCCGCGGCGAGAAGATCCGTATGTTGAAGGGCGATATTGTCGGCCAGCTGCTGGAAGAAATTCATAAGATGTAACCAATAAAGCCTTCCCCCGCGGGGGAAGGTGGCCCCGCAGGGCCGGATGAGGGGCAAGCTGTCCTCGGCAATTCGTTTGCGGGTAATACCCGGAAACTCCGCCCTCATCAGTCCGCTTCGCGGATAGCTTCAGTCTCCGTGCCAAGAGCCGCCTACGGCGGTTGCACTCCGACACGCGCCTGCGGGCGCAGCCCCTCGGAGGAAGCCTTGTCTCTACACCCACTTGTGAGGTACCCCCATTTGAAACCTTTTGTCACCCAGGTCTGGCCGCAGTTTACGGCGGACCAGCAGTTCTGCGCGGCGTTCGGCAGTGTGCTTGTGGACCGCGTGGAGCTTTACCGCACACAAAGACAGGTCGTCATCTGCCTGCGCAGTGCTGAACCTCTGGATCAGGCGCTGTGCGGGCGTCTTTGTGCGTCCCTTGCCGAGGTGTTCGCCGGGTATGAGCTGCAAGTCCGCAGCTACTTTGCCTACCCGAACATCACCCCCGAGGCCGTGCGCCTGATGATCGAGGAATTGAAAGAAAAGGGAATGCCGGTCAACGGCTTCCTCGATAAGTCCGAGCCCGTCACCTTTGGCGAGGACGGCATCACGGTCCACGTCAGCGCGGGCCGCCAGATCCTTGAGAGCGTCGAGCTGCCCCGCGTGCTGGCCGAGATGATCCAGGAGCGCACAGGAAGTCTGCCTGTCGTCCGCCTGGCCGATTCCGGTAAGGCGCGCACCGAGGAGGAGTTTGAGCAGTACCTGCAAGAGAAGGCCCCCGTTGTCAAGTTCGAGGCCAAGGAGACACCGCCCGACTTTACGATTGAGGGTCTCGCCCTCACGAACAAGCCGGTCAAGCTGTTCTACGGCAAGCAGTTCAAGCCCACCGACACCCGCCGCCTCAACGATCTGGGCGACGGCGGCAAGGTCACGGTCTGGGGCGACGTCTTTGCTACCGAGGTCAAGGGCAGCCGCCGCAAGATTTATTTTACCTCCATCACTGACTACTCCGGCTCCGTCAACCTTAAGGTCATGGGGGAAGAAGGCGCGGATATGTCCAAGTGGGAGGGCCTCAAGCCCGGCACGACCCTCATCGTCCGCGGCAACTATATGTACGACAAGTACGAGCATGACTTTGTCATCATGCCCTACGACGTTTTGCAGGTCGAGCGTGAGCAGCGCCAGGATACCGCGCCCGACGGCGAAAAGCGCGTCGAGCTGCACCTGCACACCAAGTCCAGCTCGATGGACGGTTTCAACGACCCCGGCAAGATCGTGCGTCTGGCGCACCGCATGGGCCACCGCGCCATTGCCATCACCGACCACGGCGTCTGCCAGGGCTACCCCGAAGCGATGCTGGCCACCGATGCCATCCACGAAACAGACCCGAACTTTAAACTGATTTACGGCTGTGAGGCCTACTTCGTCGATGACATGATCCCCGCAGTCTACGGCAGCGCCGAGATGCCGCTCTCCGGCTCGTTCGTCGTCTTTGACACCGAGACGACGGGTCTCGACTCCAACACCGAGCGCCTGACCGAGATCGGCGCAGTCTATGTTGAAAACGGCAAGATCAACGAGGAAAAGAAGTTCTGCACCTTCGTCAACCCCGGCAAGCCGATCCCGCAGAAGGTCGTTGACCTGACCGGCATCAACGATGCAATGGTCGCCGACGCCCCGACGCCCGAGGAGGCCATCCGCGCTTTTAAAGAATTTTGCGGGGACAACATCCTTGTGGCCCACAACGCCCACAGCTTTGATATGCTGTTCATCCGCAAAGCAGGGGAGAAGGCGGGCGTCAGCTGGGACGAGAACACCTATATCGATACACTGCCGATGGGGCAGGCACTCTTTCCGGGTCTGCGCAACTACAAGCTGGACACCATCAACAAGCACCTCGAAATCCCGCCCTTCAACCATCACCGCGCCGTCGATGACGCCATGGCGCTGGCCCGCATCTATGAGGTCATGCTGACCGACCTCGAGGAAAAGGACATCCATACGGTGGAGTCTATCAACACAGGCCTCGGCGGCAACAAAGAGGTGCTGAAGAAGAAATACTACCACCTTATTATATTGGTGCAGAATCAGGTGGGCTTAAAGAACCTCTACCGCATTGTCAGCGCCGCCCACACGCAGTATTTCTTTAAGAAACCGCGCGTGCCGCGCAGCCTGCTGAACCAGTACCGCGAGGGCCTGCTGCTCTCCCCGGCCTGTGAAGCAGGTGAGCTTTACAGGGCAATCGTGGCCGGTCAGCCCTACGAACAGCTGCTCCGCATTGCCGATTATTACGATTATCTCGAGGTGCAGCCGCTCGGCAACAATGAATTCATGGTGCGCAACGGGCAGGTGGACTCAATCGAGGCCATCAAAAACTTCAACCGCACCGTCATAAAGCTGGGCGAGGACCTGCATAAGCCGGTTGTCGCCACGGGCGACTCCCACTTTCAGGAGCCGGAGGACTGGATCTACCGCGCTGTTCTGCAGGCCGGCAACGGCTTCAAGGACGCGGACAACCAGGCCCCGCTCTACTTCCGCACCACGCCCGATATGCTGGAGGATTTCAGCTATCTGCCGCAGGAAAAGGCGTATGAAATTGTGGTGACGAACCCCAACAAGATCGCCGCGACCATCGACAACAACCTGCGCGCCATCCCCAAGGGCACCTACCCGCCCAGCATCCCGGGCGCGGAACAGGAGCTGCGCGACGACACCTGGAAGCACGCGGCGCGCGACTACGGCAGCCCGCTGCCCGACGTGCTGCAAAAGCGGCTGAAAAAGGAGCTGGACTCCATCTGCGGCCACGGTTACGCCGTTTTGTACGTCATTGCCGTGCGTCTGGTGGCCTACTCCAATGCGGGCGGCTATCAGGTCGGCAGCCGTGGCTCCGTCGGCTCATCCGCCGTCGCGCACTTCTCCGGCATTTCCGAGGTCAACTCGATGCCGCCGCACTATCTGTGCCCCAACTGCAAGCACAGCGAGTGGATCAACGATGGCGTACACTTTGACGGCTTCGACCTGCCCGACAAGACCTGCCCGGTCTGCGGCAAGCCGATGATCGTCGAGGGCCACGACATCCCGTTCGAGACCTTCCTCGGCTTCTACGGCGACAAGGAGCCTGATATTGACCTGAACTTCTCGGGCATGTATCAGTCCCACGTCCACCGCTACACCGAGGAGCTGTTCGGCAAGGAAAACGTGTTCAAGGCGGGCACGGTCTCCGGTCTGCAGGATAAGACCGCCTACGGCTACGTCAAAAAATACCTCGAGGAGCGCGGCAAGACCGTCAACCGCGCCGAGGAAAACCGCCTTGTCATGGGCTGCACCGGCGTCAAGCGCACGACGGGTCAGCACCCTGGCGGCATGGTCGTTGTGCCGGATACCTTCGACATTTACGACTTCTGCGCCATCCAGCACCCGGCGGACGACGTCAAGGGCGGTCTGCTGACGACCCACTTTGAATTTAAATACCTGCACGATACGCTGCTCAAGCTGGATGAGCTGGGCCATGATGTGCCGACCTTCTACAAGTTCTTTGAGGAATACTCCGGCATTCCGATTGATTCCGTCCCGATGAACGACGAGAAGGTCTACAGTCTGCTGACCAGCCCCGAGGCCCTCGGCGTGACGGAGGAGCAGATCGGCTCCAAGACCGGCACGTTCGGCATCCCCGAAATGGGCACAAACTTCGTGCGCCAGATGCTTCTGGACGCCCAGCCGAAGAATTTCTCCGAGCTGATCCAAATCTCCGGCCTGTCCCACGGCACCGACGTCTGGACCGGCAACGCCGACGAACTGATCCGCTCGGGCACCTGCACGATTGCGGAGGTCATCGGCTGCCGTGACAGCATCATGCTGTACCTGCTGCGCAAGGGACTGGAGCCGAAGATGTCGTTCGACATCATGGAGGCCGTGCGTAAGGGCAAGGTCGCCAAGGGCGGCTTCAAGCCCGGGTGGGAGGAAGCCATGCGCGAGCACGATGTGCCCGACTGGTATATTGAATCCTGCCGCAAGATCAAGTATATGTTCCCCAAGGCCCATGCCGTGGCCTACCTGATGGCGGCCATCCGCCTGATGTGGTTCAAGGTCTACCACCCGGCCATCTTCTACGCGGTGTACTTCACGGTGCGCGGCGCGGATATTGACTACGAGGCCGCCGTGGGCGGCGTCCGTGTGGCAAAGCAGCACCTGCGCGACAACGAAAAGATCCCCAAGGACGAGCGCACCGCCAAGGACGATGACGCGCTGGTCAGCCTGCAGCTGGAAAACGAAATGCTGCAGCGCGGCTGCGAGTTTTTGCCCATCGAGCTGGGCAGAAGCTACGCCAGCAAGTACGTGGTTGAGGACGGCAAGGTGCGTCTGCCGTTCACGGCCATCCGCGGTCTGGGTGATGCCGCCGCCGTTGCGCTGGAACAGGCCACGATGCACGGGCAGGAGTATATCTCGGTGGAGGAATTGCAGCAGGCCAGCGGTGTGGCGCAGTCTGTTTTTGACAAGCTCCGCGCCGTCGGCGCTTTGGGCAGTCTGCCAGAAACGAGCCAGGTGGATTTGTTCAGTATGATATAAAGGTGAGGGGCTCTGCCGCCAACTTGCCCCCTTGACAACCCACCTGATTTGCGCTATAATAGCAGTCACTGATGCGGGATTAGCTCATCCGGTAGAGTGACTGCTTCCCAAGCAGTAGGTGGCGAGTTCGAGACTCGTATCCCGCTCCAAGATGCCCCGAGGCGTTTCGCTTCGGGGTGTTTTTATTTGTGCAAAAAGAGGTGCCGACCATGCTTGACGCATTCCCGATCTATCACTGGTTCCACAACGGCAACCCGTATTCCGGGGCAGAGGGCGGTATGCGTTATGTCATCACCCCCATCAAGGTGCCCGACCCGAGCGACGAGAGCGGCAAGAAAAAGCGCGAGGCCCTCTGCGCCGAGGTCTGGCCCGGCCCGTGGAGCATCGAGCATACCGCCGAGGAAAAGATCGAGACGCAGCTGTTTGACGGCGACCAGGCGGGATTGGATAAGGCCGTCGCCTGGCTGCATGAGCGTTACACCGCCGAGGCAGACCGCTGGACGGACATCCCGTCGATCCTCGACTGTGAGCCGGACCGCTGACGACTGATGAACACCTGCTGCACACCGCGGCAGGTGTTCATCAGTTGTCAGCGGCAGCATGGACCCGGCCATCCCGGTGCACAGCGTTGTCCTGGTGCAGCCCGCTGCACCGGAGGAATTACAGCCCGGCGAGATCGTCGCCTACCGGAGCGGCAGCAGCGTCGTGATCCACCGCCTTGTGGAAAACCACATCGTCGAGGGCGAGCTTGTCACCAAGGGAGACGCCAACGCCGAACCCGACCCGCTGAAGGTCGAGTACGCCGGCGTGCTGGGCACGGTCACGGCGCACATCCCGTTCATCGGCATCTATGCCGGGGCGCTCAACACGCTGCCCGGCAAGCTGTACGCTTTCGGGTTTATCGTGGCCGCCGCCATGCTCTATCTGCTGGCGCATGAATTGAGCGAATAAGTACGAAGCCGCACCCCGCGCAGAGACCGGGGTGCGGCTTTTGCGTAAAAACGCGATTTGTACAAAAGCAGGTTGCACAAGACTGGCAAAGCGCGTACAATAGTGCTGAATGAGGCGATTTGTATGTGGTTACTGTACGCAGTCGGCTCTGCGCTGTTCGCGGGTCTGACATCCATTCTGGCAAAATGCGGCATTCGCAAAACGGATTCCACCGTGGCCACGGCCATCCGCACGATCATGGTGCTGATTTTTGCGTGGGTCATGGTGTTTGTGGTCGGCTCGCAGGGGACGATTGCCAGCATCCCGGCCAGAAGTCTGGTATTCCTGGGGCTGTCGGGTCTGGCTACGGGTGCCAGCTGGCTGTGCTATTTTTATGCCTTGCAGCGCGGGCCGATTGATAAGGTCGTGCCCATCGACAAGAGCAGCACGGTCATGACGATCTTGCTGGCTGCACTGCTGCTGGGCGAGAGTGTGACCTTGACCAGGGGCATCGGCGTTGTGCTGATTGCCGCCGGCACGTTCCTGATGATCGAGAAAAAGGGCGGCGTCCAGAAAGAGGAAAACGGCTGGATGCTGGCGGCGTTCGGTTCGGCCATTTTTGCGGCGCTGACCTCGATTCTGGGCAAGGTCGGCATCACCGGGGTCGAGTCCAATCTCGGTACGGCGCTGCGCACCGGCGTGGTGCTCATCATGGCGTGGGTCATGGTGTTTGTGCAGGGCAAGCAGGGCCAGGTGAAGGCGGTGCCCAAAAATGAGCTTGGCTTCATCTGTCTGTCGGGCCTGGCGACGGGTGCCAGCTGGCTGTGCTATTACAAAGCGCTGCAGCTCGGCCCGGCCAGCCTCGTCGCGCCCATCGACAAGCTGAGCATACTGGTCACGGTGCTGTTCTCCTACATCGTGTTCCATGAGCGCCTGAGCAGAAAGGCTCTGACAGGTCTGGCTGTGCTTGTCGCGGGCACGCTCGTCATGCTGGTATAAAATTTATCATAACGGCAGCACCTTTTCCTGCAAAGGTGTTGCTTTTTTTGCTGTCTTTTGCCATAATAAATATATATGCAATAGGCAGGCTTATGCAGGAAAGGAGGCACAGCAGATGGCGAAAATCGCCGTGGTCGAGGACAACGACGCCATGCGGGCGCAGCTCTGCGGGTTCATCGCGCAGTATGCGCAGGAGAGCGGACACCAGCTGGACGTGACCGCCTTCTCGGACGGGGCACAGCTTGTGGAGCCGTACCGCCCCGGGTTTGACATCATCTTTCTGGATATTGAGATGCCAAAGCTCGGCGGTATGCCGACGGCGGAGCGCATCCGCAGGCAGGACCCGGATGTGGTGCTCGTGTTCGTCACCAACATGGCACAGTATGCCATCCGCGGGTATGAGGTCGACGCGCTCGACTTTGTGCTCAAGCCCGTCAGCTACTACCAGTTCAGCACCAAGCTGGAGCGCGCCTTGCAGCGCATCCAGCGCCGCCGCGGCGGGCAGGTGGCCTTGCAGGTCAGCGGCGGGGTGCAGCTGCTGGATACCGACGACATCCTTTATCTGGAAACGCGGGACCGCCTCTTGCACTACCACACGGCCACGGATACCTGGTCGGTGCGCGGCAGTCTGCTGAAGGCCGAAAAGGATCTGGCTGCCTACCACTTTGCGCGCTGCAACCAGTGCTATCTGGTCAACCTGCGCCACGTCAGGGGCGTGCAGGATGATCTGGTGCAGGTGGGGGAGGAGCGGCTGGAGATCAGCCGCCGCCAGCGCACGGCCTTTCTGGCCGCGCTGGCGGCCTATGTCGGGGGTGCGCTGTAGGTGGATACACTTCTGACATGGGTGGTTTGTGCTGTCGGCCTGTGCGGTGCGGAGCTGGCCTACTGGCTGCCGCTGAAAAAACGCAGGAATTTTACCATGCGCACCGCCCTGAATTTTATCGCGGCAGTGCTGTTTGCGCAGGTCATCATCTGGGCCAACAGCGGCCACGCCAAGCCGGCGATGCTGCTGGTGATTTACGGCGGTTATTTCATCTTGGCTGCGGTGTCAACCCATCTCTGCACGCTGCTGGACTGGTCGGCCAGCGCATATTGCAGCATTTGGATCGTCCTGACGACGGAGTCGACCTATGAGCTGTGGCGCGTTCTGATCTGGACGGCGCAGGCGCTTGGAATGCGCCGTCTGCCGCTGCACAGCACGCCGATGCTGCTGGGACAGCTAGGCTTTACCATTGCCTGCTGTGTGACGGTCCGGTATACCATGGCGCGCACGATGCCGGAGGACGGCATCTACCACATCGGCCCTCGCCAGTTGGGCAGTGCCGGACTTCTGGGCGCGATATTCGTCTTTCAGTTTTTTGCACTGCAAACCAGTCTGCGCGTCGGGCTGCAGCCATCGGCGGTAGTCGCACCGTCGATGCTGACCCAGTTTTACTGCGTGACGCTGCTCTATTTACAGACCGAGCTTTTCAAAAAAGCGGCCATGCAGAAGGAGATGGACGCACTGAACCTTCTGTATGACCGCCAGCGCAAGCAGTACCAGATCGCACGGCAGAACGTGCAGATCATCAACCGCAAGTGCCATGAGCTCAAGGTTCAAATCGCCGACCTGCGCCGCCTGCAGCCCGACGAGGCCACAACGCAGAGCCTTGACGAGGCCGAGCAGGCGGCCCGGATGTACGACGCCAACGCTGCCACCGGTAATGAGGTGCTGGACGTCGTCCTGACCGAAAAGAGCCTGCTGTGTGAGGCCCAGCGCATCCGCCTGAACTGCGTGGCCGATGGCACCTGCCTTGCGGCCATCGAGCCGGGTGACCTGTACGCGCTGTTCTCGAACCTGCTCGACCAGGCCATCGACGCTGCAGCCCAGCAGCAGAATGACCGCCGCATGATCGACCTGCTTGTATGCAGGCGGCAGGGCTTCGCGGTCATCAACGTCATCGGCCCGGCGCTGTCCGGCAGCCAGTCCGACCACGGACGCCGCCACAGCTATGAGCTGAAGGTTGCCCGCCGTGTCGTGCAGAAATACAGCGGCACCATGGCGACAGAGCCCCGCGGAGAGCTGTTTGCCGTCAAGATCGTGATGCCGCTCACCAGGGGATGAAAGAAAAAATGCCGCCTGTTTTTTGTGCAAGATGTACAAAGAACGGGCGGCCTTTTTTGTACCCCAAAAACCGAATATCCCGCCAGAAATACCACTTTTCGCAAACCTATTGCCAGAAATTTAACAGTTCTGTACAATACAGGTACAGTAAAAAACAACACAGGAGGGCGCAATGCGAAGCACGACCAAGCTGATGAAGAACTGGCAGTTCACCGGCCCTGACGGTAAGACCGCTGCTGTGGACCTGCCGCACACATGGAACAACATCGACGGCCAGGACGGCGGCAACGACTACTGGCGCGGCACCTGCATCTACAAGACGCAGTTCACGGCGCCCGCTTTTGACAAGGATACCCAGCAGGTCTGGCTGCAGTTTGAGGGCGTGAATGCCAGCGCCAAGGTCACGCTGAACGGGGTGGAGGCCGCCCGCCACGACGGCGGCTACTCCACCTTCCGCGCGGATGTCACGGCGCTGCTGGCCGACAGCAATGAGCTGATCGTGGAGGCGGACAACAGCAAAAACGACCGCGTCTACCCCCAGAAGGCTGACTTCACCTTCTACGGCGGCATCTACCGCGACGTCAGCCTGCTGGTCGTCAACCGGAACCACATCGCGCTGGATTACCTCGGCGGCCCGGGCGTGCAGATTACGCCCACTGTCAACGGCGCAAACGCTGACATCGAGGTCAAGACCTGGATGGAGGGCGACGGCGAGGTCGAGTTCTCGATTTACGACGCCGCCGGTGCCGAGGTGCTGACCGGCAAGGGTCGGGACACGACCGTCACGCTGGAGCACCCGCACCTGTGGGACGGCGTCCGCGACCCGTATCTCTACACCTGCGCGGTGCGTCTGGTGCTGAACGGCGAGGTACAGGACGAGGTACGTCAGCGCTTCGGCGTGCGCAGCTTCTCGGTTGACCCCAAGCAGGGCTTCTTCCTCAATGGCCGCCCGTATCCGCTGCACGGCGTCTCCCGCCATCAGGACCGCAAGGGTCTGGGCAATGCCATCACGCGCGAGATGCACGACGAGGATATGCAGCTCATCAAGGAGCTGGGCGCGAACACGATCCGTCTGGCGCACTACCAGCATGACCAGTACTTCTACGACCTCTGCGATGAGGCCGGCATGGTCGTCTGGGCTGAGATCCCCTACATTTCCGAGCACATGCCCAATGGCCGTGAGAACACGATCAGCCAGATGAAGGAGCTGATCGTCCAGAACTACAACCACGCCTGCATCGTCTGCTGGGGCGTCTCGAACGAGATCACGATCTCGACGAAGGACAACCGCGACATGCGCGACAACCATCATGTGCTGAACGATCTCTGCCATGAGATGGACAAGACCCGCCTGACGACGCTGGCCTGCTACGCGATGTGCGGCCCCTTCAACCCGGTAGCGCATATCACGGATCTCGTCAGCTGGAACCTGTATCTGGGCTGGTACGTGCCGGGCCTCTTTTTAAACGACCTCTGGATGGACTTCTTCCACCTCTGCTACCCGAACCGCGCGCTCGGCTTCAGCGAGTACGGCGCCGAGGGTATGCCGAACCTGCACAGCAGCCATCCCCGCCGCGGTGACCACACCGAGGAATACCAAGCTATCTACCACGAGTACATGCTCCGCTGCTTTGACCGCCACAAATGGCTGTGGGCGACCCACGTCTGGAACATGTACGACTTTGCCGCCGACGCCCGCGACCAGGGCGGCGAGCCGGGTATGAACCATAAGGGCCTGGTCACGTTTGACCGCAAGACCAAGAAGGACAGCTTCTACATCTATAAAGCGTGGTGGAGCGACGAGCCGTTCGTGCATATCTGCTCGAAGCGCTATGCGGACCGCACTGAGAATGAGATCGAGGTCAAGGTCTACTCCAACCAGAAGCAGGTAAGCCTTTATGTCAACGGCGAAAAGCTGGCCGAGCAGGAGGGCGAGCACATCTTCAAGTTCCGTGTCAAGCTGAACGGCGAGACGAAGGTCCAGGCCGTGGCAGGGGACAGCATCGACGATGCGGTATTCCGCAAGGTCGATGCCCCGAACCCGGACTACAAGCTGACTAAGAAAAAGTCCACCAGCGCAAACTGGGTGTAAATTTCGCCAAGCTGTAGGGGCCGCACATGTGCGGCCCGCAGCCGAATGGCAGACGAGCATTTGCGGGAAAGCCGCGGGCCGGGCATGCCCGGCCCCTACAAACCTCCCGGAAATCGCATCGTATTCTTTTGAAACACGCCGCACCGTGCGGCTGTTTTATATAAAACAAGGAGAAAAAGGTAATGGATGATCTGAAAATGCAAAAGCAGACCTTGAAAAAGGCCTACAAAAAGACCAAGCGTAAGCACATTACGCCGTGGAAGATTCTGGCAATCATCTGCGCCGTGGTGATGATCGTTTCGATCCCGCTTAGCATCCTTCTGCAAAAGTTCGACAACACCATGGCGGCCCGTTTCGGCGGCAGCTTCTGGAAGCTGCAGAACGAGGACGCCAACGCCCAGTATTACACCAGCGACTTCAACTCCGCCGAGGAGATGGTCAACTACGGTCTGGCTTTGACCCAGCAGGTCGAGGCCGAGGGCGCTGCCCTGCTGATGAACAACAACAATGCGCTGCCTCTGGCTGCCGACGCTAAGGTCAGCACCTTCTCCAGCAGCAGCGTCAACCTTGTGTACGGCGGCACCGGCTCCGGCAACATTGATGCCTCCACCGCCGACACCCTGCGCACCGCCCTCGAAAAGGTCGGTGTCACCGTCAACCCCACCCTGTGGGACTTCTACACCGTCGGCGCCGGCAAGGACTACGCTCGCTCCAAGAGCGGCATGGTCGCCAAATCCAGTGAGGTCACCGCCGAGGTGCCTTGGGACGTCTACACCGACGAGGTCAAGGACAGCGTTGCCCAGTACGGCGATGCCGCCATCGTGACCCTGTCCCGCGTCGGCGGCGAGGGTGCTGACCTTTCCTATGGCGAGGTCAACTATCTGGCGCTCGACGAGAACGAGAAGGCTATGCTGCAGAACGTTGCCGAGATGAAGAAAAACGGCACCGTCAAAAAGACCATCTTGCTGATCAACTCCGCCAACGCCCTGCAGGTCGATTTCCTCAAGAACAACGAGTACGACATCGACGCCGCACTGTGGATCGGTGACGTGGGCATCTCCGGCATCAATGCCGTGGCCGAGATCCTGACCGGCAAGGTCAACCCCTCCGGCAGCCTGGTCGATACCTACTGCTACGACAACTTCAGCGCCCCCGCCATGTGGAACTTCACCCCCACCACCTACGAAGGCTATGTCGAGGGCGGCGATGTGTCCGCCAAGGCTAAGTCCTACATGATCTACCAGGAAGGCATCTATGTGGGCTACAAGTACTACGAGACCCGCTATGAGGACTTCGTCACCGGCAACGGCAACGCAGGCGACTACGCCTACGGCGACATCGTGGCTTACCCCTTCGGCTACGGCATGAGCTACACCAACTTCGACATCAGCGACATGAACGTCAGCTACAATGCCGCCGATGACACCTACACCGTCACCGTCAAGGTCACCAACACCGGCGACATGGCCGGCAAAAAGACCGTGCAGGTCTATGTCCAGAGCCCCTACACCGACTACGACAAGGAAAACGGCGTCGAGAAGTCTGCCGTTTCTCTGGTCGGCTTCGGCAAGACCGGCATGATCGAGCCGGGCGCTTCCGAGACGCTGTCCATGACCGTCAACAAGCGCGATATCGCTTCCTACGACACCTACGGCGTCGGCACCTACATCCTCGACGCCGGTGACTACTACTTCACCGCCGCCACCGATGCCCACAACGCTGTCAACAACATTCTGGCTGCCAAGGGCTACACCGTGGAGTCCACCAACGGCAAGATGACCGCCGACGGCAACGCCGACCTGACCTACACCTGGACCGAGGACGCCCTCGACACCACCACCTATGCCACCAGCGAAAACGGCACCGCCATCACCAACCAGCTGTCCAGCGCCGACCCCAACCTGTACGAGGGCATTGAGGAGACCGTGACCTGGCTGAGCCGCTCTGACTGGAACGGCACCCTGCCCACCGAAACCGTCAAGCTGGCCCTGACCGAGCTGCTCAAGAAGGACCTGAAGGACATCCGCTACGATCCTGCCGACTACGAGAGCGTTGATATGCCCACCCTCGGCGCCAAGAACGGCGTCAAGCTGTACGACATGATCGGTCTGGACTACAACGATCCCAAGTGGGACGAGCTGCTGGATCAGATGACCTTCGACGAGATGAACTCCCTGATCGGCGACGCCTTCCACTGGACCATGCCCGTCAAGAGCGTGGAAGCCCCCGGCACCCGTGACGAGAACGGCCCCCAGGGTCTGACCGCCAGCCTGCTGGGCAACGACAAGAGCCAGCTGACCGCCACCGCCTTCACCTCTGAGGACGTTATGGCTGCCACCTTCAACACCGAGATCATGACCGAGATCGGCAAGGTCATCGGCAACAACTGCCTGGAAGCCGACATCGCCTGCCTGTACGGCCCCGGCAACAACATTCACCGCACCCCCTACGGCGGCCGTAACTTCGAGTACTACTCCGAGGACGGCTTCCTCTCCGGCATGATGTCCGCTTACGAAGTCAAGGCAATTCAGGACAAGGGCGTCCACGTTGTTATGAAGCACTTTGCCCTGAACGACTGCGAGCAGGACCGTATCGGTCTGGGCGTCTGGCTGAATGAGCAGGCTGCCCGTGAGGTCTATCTGAAGGCCTTCCAGGCTCCTGTTGAGGTCGGCAACGCCAACGGCGTTATGATCGCCTACACCCGCTGGGGCGCTGTCTGGTCCGGCGGCAACTACGGTCTGGTCACCGGCATCCTGCGCAACGAGTGGGGCTGCGAGGGTATGGTCATCACCGATAACGTGCTGACCCAGTATGTCAACGGTCCCGACGGCGTGCTGGCCGGTGTGTCCATCTACGACGCCATGATGTCCTTCGTCACCGACACCCTGCCCAAGTACAAGAACGACCCCGTCATCGTCACCGCCATGCGCGAGGCCTGCCACCACAACCTGTATGCCATCGCCAACTCCTGCGGCATGAACGGCGTGGGTGCCGACACCACCATCAAGGTCACCCGCCCGACGGTTGTCACCATGAGCATCATCATTGCCTGTGCCTCCACCTTCTTCTGCCTGCTGGGCATCGTGATGTGGATCATTGGCGGCATCAAGTTCCGCAAGACCGAAGAATACAAGGCATACAAGGATTTCAAAAAATCCCTGAAAGCCGCTAAGAAAGCCTGATTTCTACAGAATTTCCGTAAGCTCCCCGCCGGCCCCGGCGGGGACTTTTGAGTAAGATTTCTTTTTCCACAACAAGGAGCAGCCCATGAGCGAAAATGCAAAAGCGTCCAGCGTCAATCGCGCCAAACTTTACCAGCTGGTACTGTTTCCGCTGAACAACGGTGCCACGAATGTTTATTACGTCCTTGTGCTTTCCTACATTGCTACCTTCGGCAGCAATGTACTGGCGCTGGGCACTCTGTTTGCCTCGGTCATGGTCACGGCCATGCGCCTGTGCGACGCCATCACCGACCCGATCATCGGTGCGCTGATGGACCGCACGAACGGTAAGTTCGGCAAATTCCGCCCGTTCATGGCCATCGGCAACCTTATCATGGCCGCCAGCATTCTGGTGCTGTACGGCATCACCCCGATGATCCCCGATACGATGATGTGGGCACGCTATGCCGCGTTTGTGGGCCTGTACTTTGTTTGGGTCATCGGCTACACCTTCCAGACCAGCTGCACCCGTTCCGGTCAGACGGTTCTGACCAACGACCCCAAGCAGCGCCCGCTGTTCACGATCTTCAACACCGTCGGCAGTCTGCTGGGCATGGGCGTTATGCAGTTCCTGGCTCCCATCCTTGCCAAAAACTATGAGGGCGGCTATTCCTCCGCGGGCTTCTTCCGCACGCTGGCCCCCGTGGGCATTGTGATGTCCATTGCGCTGACCATCCTGGCCATCATCGGCATCTGGGAGAAGGATCAGCCCAAGTACTTCGGCATCGGCGGCGAAAAGACCGAGAAGGTCAAGGTCAGCGAGTATCTGCAGATCATCCGGGAAAACAAACCCATGCAGCGTCTGATGATCGCGGGCGCGGGCACGAAGCTGGCGCTCTCCATCGCCAACAACACTACGGTTCTGTGCATGCTCTACGGCTGCATGATGGGTGCTTACGATGGGCTGTACCTGCCCATGATGGTGCTGGGCTACGCTTGCAGTGTGCCGTTCTTCATTCTCTCTGTGCGCACCAGCCAGAAGAAGGGCCAGAAGGCCAGCCTGACGAAGTATGTCAGCGTGGCGCTGGCCTGCTATGTCGGCGTGCTGGTCCTGCTGCTGCTGTGGGGTCACGGTGATGCATTCCATCTGAGCCTGCTGGGCGAGAATGGTCTGTCCATCAACCTGTACACGATTCTGTTCATCCTGTTCTTTGGCATCGGCTACGGCGCATACTACGCTACTGCCGACATGCCCATTCCGATGGTTGCCGACTGCTCCGACTACGAGACCTACCGCTCCGGCAAGTATATTCCGGGCATCATGGGTACGCTGTTCAGCCTGGTGGATAAGCTCGTTTCCAGCCTGTCCGCCACCGTCGTCGGCATTGCCGTGACCTTTATCGGTCTGAACAACCTGCCCACCCAGTATGACCCGTACACTCCGGGCATGAATGTGGTCGTTATCGTCCTGTTCTGCGCCATCCCGATGGTCGCCTGGGCGGCCACGCTCATCGCCATGAAGGGCTACAGCCTGACCGGCGAGAAGATGAAGGAGATCCAGGCCGTCAACGCCTGCCGCCGCGACGCGGTTGCGAACGGCATGAAGCTGGAAGATGCCATGGAAAAGTGGCAGACCGTCGACCAGCTGCCCGCGGAGTACCGCGCCTAAGCTTTAACCCTGCGATTCTCTTTGTCCTTCCATAAACGCAAAGCCCCCCGGCATCGTGATGATGCCGGGGGGCTTTGTTTAGTCTGCGTGGCAGGAAAAAAGAAAAGCCCCATGGCGGGATACGCCATGGGGGTTCTCTTTTGGTGCGGAAGATGGGACTTGAACCCACACGTCATAGACACACGCACCTCAAACGTGCCTGTCTGCCGATTCCAGCACTTCCGCTTGTTGCATTGACTGCAAGAGATATTCTAGCACAAACACCCCGGAAAAGTCAAGGCTTTTGCCGAAAAAAGATTTTGCAAAATCCCTGCCTTGTAAAGACTTGTTGGGAATGGTAGAATAAAGGCAGCAAAAAAAGGGGAGAACTGCCATGCAAAATTTAATTTTCAGCCTGAACGCGACCCTGCCGGTGTTCCTTGTCATGGTGGTGGGGTACGCGCTGGGGCAGCTCGGCTTTCTGCCGCCCGCGTTCTGCAAGGCGTCGGACAGGCTGACCTTTAAGGTGACTTTGCCGCTCATGCTGTTTCTGGACATGGGCAGCGTGGACATCCTGCACGACTTCCGGCCCAGGTTTGTGCTGTTCTGCTTTGCCGCCACCCTCGTCGGCATCCTGACCGTCTGGGCGGGGGCTAAACGTTTTTTGAAGGACAAGACGCTGGTGGGCGAGTTCGTGCAGGCAGGCTACCGCAGCAGCGCCGCCGTGCTGGGCGTGGCGTTCATCCAGAACATTTACGGCAGCGCCGGCATGGCCCCGCTCATGATTTTGGGCAGTGTGCCGCTTTTCAACATCTTTGCGGTGCTGATCTTGATGCTGGAATCGCCCGAGCAGCGCGGCGTGCCTGACCCGAAGCAGCTCTTGCGCGGCGTGGCCACAAACCCGATCCTGCTGGGCATTGTGTTTGGCACGGTCTATGCGCTGCTGCCGTTCACGCTGCCGCAGATCGCGACCAAAACCATCAGCAGCATTGCGTCGCTGACCACGCCGCTGTCGCTCCTGTCCATCGGCGCGTCGTTTGAGGGGACAAAGGCCATCAAAAAGCTCGGCCCCACGCTGGCGGCGGCGTTCATCAAGACCGTGGGCCTTGCGGCGGTGTTCCTGCCCTGCGCGGTAGCGCTGGGCTTTCGGAATGAGGAACTCGTCGCACTGCTTATCATGCTGGGCAGTCCCACGACGCCGAGCGCCTATGTCATGAGCAGGAACATGGGCCATGAGGGCGTGCTGACCTCGAGCTGCATTGCCCTGACGACCCTTCTCTCCGCCCTGACGCTGACAGGCTGGATCTTTGTTCTGCGGAGCGGGGGATACTTATAACGGAAAAAGGCTTCCCCCATCGGGGGAAAGCTGTCCGCGAAGCGGACTGATGCGGGCCGCGTTGCCGGCAATATCCCGTTTACGGGAAACAGCGCAAGCTTCGCCCTCATCCGACCTCGCTTCATTCGGCCACCTTCCCCCGATGGGGAAGGCTTTTTGTTTTTTATTGCTTCTCCTCCGGCTCGGCTACGGGCACGCCGCGGTGCTCCACGGGCGTCGAAAAGACGATCTGCGTCCGGGTGCGGCCAAACTGCTGCAGGTGGTTGATGAACTGATCCAGCTCCTGCGTCGTACCGAACAGTACCTCTATCAGCATACTGTAATCGCCGGTGACGCAGTTGCATTCCACCACATGGGGGCAGCTCTGGATATAGGGGTAAAACTCCGGCTTGCGCTGGGGGTCCATGTCCAGATTGATGAACGCCTTGACCATGTAGCCCAGCTTCGGCGCGTCGACCTGTGCCTGGTAGCCGGTGATGGTGCCGGAGCTTTCCAGCCGGGCCATGCGGGCTGACACGGCGGGGCTGGACAAAAACACATGGTCGGCAATTTCTTTTAGCGGTGCGCGGGCGTTGTTTTGCAGAAGGTCGATGATTTTACGGTCAATGTGATCCATGGTAACACCTCGTTTTAGGCAAAAAGCTCCCGTTCGTGTGCGCCATTGCACCTGAACGAGAGCTTAGTCAGCTTTACTATGCAAAGAATTTTACCATACGGAAAGCAAAAAGTAAAGCGATTTGCAAAATAAATTAAGTCGACAACTCGGCAGCAGCCCGTCTGCCATGTGCCTCACATATCCGGGAACACATTCCGCGCACTGATAAGTGCATTGTTATAGTACATCTCAAAATGGCAGTGGGGACCCGTGGCAGCGCCGGTGGCCCCCACATAGCCGATCAGCTGCCCCTTTTCCACGGTCTGCCCGGCCTGCACGACAAAGGACGACATGTGGGCGTACAGCGTTTTGTACCCGTTGCCGTGGTCGATCTCCACATAGTAGCCCCAGCTCATGGTGGGGTGGTTGTGCCACTGGGCGGCAATGACCGTGCCCGCGTCGGCGGCATAGATCGGCGTGCCGTAGGGGGCCGTGATGTCCACGCCGCGGTGTCCATAGGGCAGACTGGCCCACCGGCTGATGCCCGAATACCCCGGCACCGGCCAGAGAAAGCTGCCTGTGCCCAGCCTGCCGATCATGCCGCTTTTCAGCCGCGTGCCGCGGTGGATGACCTCCGGCACGGAGGCCTGCACAAGCTGCACATCCACCACGCGGGTGCTGACGACCTCGCCCGCCACGGTTGTGATCTCGCTGGTGACAAGCTCGCTGCCGTTCTGCCCGGTCTGTACGGTCTCGGTTTTGCCAAAATCCAGCCCCGCGTCCTCGATGGTCTGGGTCTCAAACGGCAGCTCCCGGGTCACGGTCTCGTACCGCACGGCCTTGACCTGCAAAAGGTCGTCCGCCCGCAGTGCGGCGGTCAGGTCGCGGTACGGTGTGATGGCCGCGGCAGGGTAGATGCCGTCCACCAGCCGCAGGGCGTGGACAAAGTCGGTCTGCACACCGTCGGTCTGCCACGGCGCACGCACAGCGTACAAAAACTGCCGCAGGTGGTCGCCCTCGTCGGTGACGAACCGCAGCGCACCGTCCAGATAGACGGCGGTGCCCTCGGTGATCTCGCCGCCTGCGGCGCGCAGGATGGCATCTGCGGTCTCGCGCTCGGTCATGGGGCGGGTGTCGGCGTCGGCCATGACAAGGGTGTACGCGGGTTGGACGTTCCAGCCGACCACGCCGGTCAGGCGGGCCTGTACGTCGGCGCGGGCTGCGTCGAACGCCTGCTCGTCTGTGACATAGCCCACGACCTGCCCGCCGACCTCGACCCGCAGCACAAAGGGCCGCGCCAGCGCGGTGCGCACGAACCATGCCAGCACCCCGGCGGCCAGCAGCGGCACGGCGTACCCCGCCAGCTGCCGCGGATGGGTGAGCGCTGCTTTAAAGCTGTCCGCCGCCCGCACTGCGGGCCGCAGCACCACAGCCAGCAGCGTAAGCAACGCCCGCGCCGCGCACAACGTTGCCGCCCGCACACCACGCCCGATGCGCACAAGGGTGTATTCGACTTGGAAGCCGATGAAGTATAATAAATCTCCGAAGGTCAATGTATCACACTTTCCTGTTTCAACTGCCTGTAGGGGCCGGGCATGCCCGGCCCGCGGCCTTCCCGCAAGCGCCCATCTGCCGGAAACTTGCGGGCCGCACATGTGCGGCCCCTACAATGCGCCCCTTACCGGCTCGGCACAAACCCCAGCGGGTCTACTCTGCTGCCGTCCACGCGCAGCTCCAGGTGCAGATGATACCCGCCGCCCGCGCCGTAGACATTGCCGGTGTTGCCCACATACCCGAGCAGGTCGCCCTTCTGCACGGCGGCCCCCTGCGCCACGACGATGCTGCTCATGTGGGCGTACAGGCTGTCGTACCGGTGGCCGTCGTCCGCGGTGCCGTGGCTGACCTGCACGCAGTTTCCGTAGCTGTTCATCGTCCGCGCGGCGCTGACGACACCGTCCGCAATCGCATAGATGGGCGTGCCGCCCGGCGCGGCAAAATCGGTGCCGCGGTGGGGGATGCCCCAGGGGTCCGGCTCGGCAAACTGCGTCGTGATGCGCCCGTAGCTGTCCAGCGGGCAGCGGAAGTCAAGGCTCGTCAGGTGCAGGTCCGCCGTTGTGTAGCGTCGGCTCTGCTCCCGCACATAGGCGTCCAGTGCGGCGGTGGCGTCCTCATACGCCTTTTTCGCGGCGTCGGTCACGGCGGCCTGTGCCTGGGCCGCGGCCTGCTGGGCGGTCAGCGTGCTGTTCGCGTCGAGCAGTGCGGCCTCCAGCGCGGTCTGCGTGTCGGCCAGCGCTGCCTGCTGCTGCTCAAGTGCCGCCTTGGCATCGGCGGCCTGCCGGGCAGCCTCGTCCGCCGCGGCGCGGGCCTGCTCCAGTGCGGCGGCCTCGGCGTCCAGCTCGGCCAGGACCGTGCTGTTCCGCGCGCTCATCTGCTGCAAAACCGCGTCGAACGTCAGCAGCTGGTACAGGCTTTTGGCCTGTGCCAGCAGCCAGACAGCCCCGCCGCCGTCCAGCCGCTGCATCGCGCGCAGCTGCTCACGGCAGACGGCCAGCCGCGCGTCGTACTCGGCCTGCTTGGCGTCCAGTGCGGCGCGGGTAGCGTCCGCCGCGGCCTGCCGCTCGTCCAAAACGGTCTGCGCATTTTGCACGGCGGCGGTCACGGCGGTAATTTGCCCGGCCAGCTCGGCGGCCTGCCCGGTCAGGGCGGCAACCTCGCTCTCGGTCTGCGTCTGTTCGTTTTGCAATTCTTCCAGAGCCGACTGTGCGGCTTCGTACTCCTGCCGCGTCTCGGTCTGCTTTTGCGTTAATTCGCTCTTTTTATCATCCGCGTAAGCGCTCAGGCCCGAAAAAAGGGTACAAAAAAGCAGCCCCGCCGCCAGAGCAGCGGCGGGGGAGGGCCTGTATTTTATCTTGTTACTCCGCTAATAGGGCAGTCCCGGTCAGGTCTGCGGGCGCGCCGTCCTGCCGTGCCTCAAAGTGCAGGTGCGGCCCGGTGGAATTGCCGGTGCTGCCCACATATCCCAAGACCTGGCACTGAACCACGGACTGCCCGGCAGAGACGAGCAGCGACTTCATGTGCTGATACTCCGTTTCCAGCCCGCCGCCGTGGTCAAGGACGACATAGTTGCCCTTTTCAACATCGTAGTCGGCGGCGGTCACGATGCCATCGGCAACGGCGTAAACCTCCGCGCCCTCCTCAGCGGCAAAGTCAATGCCGGGGTGGCCGTTTTCGGGGTCATAGCCGCTGACCTGCGGCGGGGGCGAGACCGGCAGGGTAAAGAGATCCACGCCGGAAAGGGCTGCGGCTCCATCGGCGGCAGTCATCTGGTCGGAACTCGCATTGCGCACAGCTTCGGCCAGGATTTCATCTGCCTTTTCCTGCGTCAGTTCGGCGGCATCGCTGCCGTCGTAGGCGGTAAAATAGCGCGGCTCCACCAGCGTGCCGTTGACATGCATCTCAAAATGGCAGGCGTTGCCGGTTGTGTAGCCGGTATGCCCCACGTACCCGATGACCTGACCGGCGGTCACGGTCTGTCCGACCTGCACGGCGCAGGACTTCATGTGGGCGTACAGCGTGACCCAGCGCAGGCCGTCGGCGTCGGTACCGTGGTCGATCTCCACAAAATTGCCCCAGCTGTAATGCTCCTGCGCCGTCAGCACGACGCCGTCTGCGGCGGCGTAAATCTCGGTGCCCTCGGCGGCATGCAGGTCGTCGCCCCGGTGGCCGCTGTCCTTGCTCATGAAGCGGGAAATGTATTTGTACTGCACCGGGCAGGCAAACCGCGGACTGTTGGCGGCGTCGTTCAATGTCGGCAGTGCGGCGGCGGGCATGATGGCGGGTGCCTCGGTGGGGGCGGGTGTCGGCTCTGCGGTCTCGGCAGTAGCGGCGGGCGGCTCCGGCGCGGCGTGGGACGTTTCCACCTGCGGGCGCACCATACAGGCTGTCACGCTGACGCCCACGGCCACGGCGCAGAGCGCCAGCGCCCCCGCACCCAGACGGCGGTAGTGCAGCAGGTGCACAATGCGCTCCTTCACGCTGCCCTGCCCGAAGGCAAGACTTCCGGGTGTTCGGATGGGGCGTCCCTGCATGGCAAACTGCAGCAGGCTCTCACAGTAGGTGCTGCGCTCGGCCAGCGTGCAGCCCTGCACGGCTGCCTCGTCGCAGGCGGCCTCCATGTCGTGCTCAAAGGCGCGCAAGGCCAGCCACGCCAGCGGATTGAACCAGTGCAGGCAGACGACGGCATAAAACAGCGGCTTCACCAGCGGGTCGCGGCGGCGGATGTGGGTCCGCTCATGCAGCAGCACAGCCTGCCGCGCCGGGCCTTGCAGGCTGTCCGGCAGGTAGACGCGCGGGCGCACAAAACCCAGTGTGAACGGCGTGGGCACGCACGCTCCGCCATAGCAGCCGTCGGGCGTTTTGCAGGCCAGCGCCACACAGCGCTTTAATTTCAGGTAGCCGATGCCCCCGCGCACAGCCAGCACCAGCACACCGACCAGCGCCGCAATCAGCGTGGTAAACAAAAGCGTACCGATGGTCAGAAAACTAATTTTGCCTAACTGAGATGCGTTATGCAGACGGGCAACCGCGCTCAGAATAGAGGCGAAGACTAACGGCATAACGATCATTTGCAGCAGTTGAACATAGCCGTTACCAACAATGTTAAACCACTGTACAGAATCTTTAAGTACCTGGCTGTCAGAACCATAAATGG
>ENA-ORRL01000147-ORRL01000147.1-human-gut-metagenome-genome-assembly--contig:-NODE-147-length-87093-cov-9.569786_pt1 | contig 87093 bp, 73 predicted proteins | sample MGYA00242175_ERZ509134 | MGnify/ENA primary metagenome ERZ509134 (study PRJEB26280, sample SAMEA2338660) | human gut metagenome | biome: human gut; feature: human-associated habitat; material: faeces... | reverse complement strand
TACTCATACCTGATTGCCGGACGAAAGAATTATTATTACGACGGCTACCAAGACCTCAACAACGGCGATGCCGCGACAATGACAAACTCAAGCGCACGCCACGCATGGGCAATGCTCTCATACCTGTTCAGAGTAAACTATTCTTTCGACGACAGATACCTGTTTGAGGTCAACGGACGTTACGACGGAACGTCGCGATTCATCGGCAACAACCGATGGGGTTTCTTCCCTTCTGTTTCTGCCGGATGGAGAATTTCTCAGGAGCCGTTCTGGGAATCAGCCAAAAACGTCATGGACAACTTCAAGCTGAGAGCATCATACGGTCTGTTGGGCAATCAGGCGATAAGCAGCTACTACCCTTATTCGGCATCTATCGGAAGCTCAACAGGATACGGATACTGGTTTGACAAAGAGTTTTCTCCTGGCGTGGCTCAGACCCAGCTTGCAAACCCTGACATCACTTGGGAGAAATCACACCAGTTCGACATCGGTGTCGACTACGCTTTCCTGAAAAACAGATTGAGCGGTAGTTTCGACTATTACGTGCGCAACATCGACGATATGCTGCAGCAATTCCCCGTGCCTCTGTTCGTAGCAATGACCTCTCCTTGGGAGAACGCCGGTTCGATGAGAAACAACGGTTGGGAATTCTCGATCGCATGGCAAGACAGAATTGGCAACGTTGACTACTACATAAAGGGAAACATCTCTGATGTAAAAAACAAAGTGATCAACCTTTACGGCAAAGAATATAAAAGCGGAACCACACTGACCACCGAGGGAAAGCCTTATGGTTCGTGGTACGGATATGTAGCCGACGGATACTTCTCGTCGCGCGAAGAGATTGACGCATCGCCTGTGTATGGCGGCAACAAAGCCAACGTGGCTCCTGGCGACATTAAATACAAAGACATCTCTGGTCCTGACGGTGTGCCCGACGGCAAAATCGACAGCTACGACCGCACAATCATCGGCAACCCGACTCCTCGCTACGAGTTCGGTCTGACTCTCGGTTTGCAATGGAAAGGAATCGACTTCTCAGCCTTCTTCCAGGGCGTAGGCAAAAAGGACGTATACTACTCCGGCGCCGGCGCAAGAGCGTTGTGTGGAAACTACACCATCTACAAATATCAGTTTGACTATTGGACTCCCGAAAACCCCGACGCCAAATTCCCGCGTCTGCTCGAGGATCCAAACGCGACAAACCCCAACAATATGATTTCCTCTTTCTGGGTAAAGAGCGGAGCATATTGCAGACTCAAGAACATTGTTCTCGGCTACACTCTGCCTTCTTCTATCACAAAGGCTGCACACATCTCAAAGCTGAGAGTATATGCGAGCGCGCAGAACTTGTTTACTATAAAAGACAACTTCTACGAAGGTTTCGACCCAGAGAACAGCGTAAGCTCGGGAGCGAGCCTATACCCTCTCAACAAAACATTCGTGTTTGGCTTAAATGTTGAATTCTAAACATCAAAAAAACAATGATTAAGACTTTATCAAAATATATTCTTGCATCTGCTGCCATAGCAGTCGTTGGATGCTCCGACTTCCTCGACAAAGATAATCCAGCCTACGACAACGTCGGTTTCTACAAGTCGGAGGCAGGATTGAAAGAAGGCGTGACCGGCACCTATCAGAAGCTCTATTTCGACATGAACTGGTCTGTCCCGGCTTGCATCGTGCTCGACCACTACACAGCCTACGGACTTGAGCAGGACGAAAACAAGAGCATCGGCGCAGGCGGAGCGTTGAACCCCGACAATGTCAAAATCCAAGCATTCTGGTCTGGAGAATACGGCATAATCGCACGCGCCAACTCTGTGATTTCAGGTGCTGAATCGTCAATCGAAACTATGTCGGACAAGGCAAAGCAATATTATGCCGAAGCACGCGTGCTCCGCGCCTATGCCTACTATAATCTGATTTCAGCCTATGGCGATGTGCCTTTCTTCACCGCGCCCGTGACCATCGAGCAGTATAAAGATGGACGCACTCCGAAAGGTGAAATCATCGACTTCCTGACAAAAGACCTCAACGACGCAGCCAACAGTCTGCCATGGACTGCCGCCGAGCGCGGACGCGTCGACAAGTCTGTGGCATACGGTCTGATTTCACGCATCTGCCTGTTTGCCGGGAGCTTCAACGTAGACGGCAAAGGACAGGATTATTTCCGTCAAGCTGCCGACGCTGCGTCGAAAGTGATTGGCAAACGTCATCTTGCAAAGAAATTCGACGATTTGTTCAACCTTACAGGACAGGCTAAAAGCGACGTGAGAGACGAATGCCTTTGGGAGCTGATGTACTCCACTTCCGGATCAAAGAAACTGCACACTGTGGGCTATGGCCATTCTTCACGCAACTATGGCTCTTCTGTGCGTTTCCCGAGCAGCATTATCGCCGACACCTATGAATGTATCGACGGCAAACGCATCGACGAGTCGCCACTCTACGATCCTAAGCACCCGACCAAGAACCGCGACCCTCGGTTCAATGCGACTCTTGCAGGACACATGGATACGGTATATTACACCAACACCGACGGCAACAATCCGCTGAAATGCGTTATCAACATCTACGATTCAAAAACGAGCTTCTACCCACGCCGCAACAAATGGTATACAGCCAACAACGTCGATGTGACAGGAACAAGCCCGTCGCTCGTAAACAACGGTGTGGGATATGTGTGGCGCAAATATGCAAACGAGACAACAGAACAGCTGATGAGCTCTTCGTTAAACCTTATTCTAATGCGCTATGCCGAGATTTTGCTCAACTACGCCGAAGCGAAGATTGAACTCGGAGAATTGGACGAATCGGTCTACAATGCCATCAACGAGATACGCAAACGCGCCGGAATGCCAGAAGTTTCAGCCGACAGAATCGGAAATGTCAACAAAATGAGACAGCTGGTGCGCCGCGAGCGCAAAGTGGAATTCGTACTTGAAGGGTTGCTGTTTGTCGACGTGCGCCGCTGGGGCATCGGCGACCTGCTCAACGAGCATCCCTCCTACGGACAGCCATTGCCTGAAATCCGCTACGAGGGCTTGTCGGCCACCGACATTCCAAACTTCAAGACTTCCGACCGCCACGACCTCAACGACATTCCGTCGTATGAAGCCTACAAGGAGAAACTCCGCGTGCGCGACAAGAACAGATTCTGGGCTCCACGATTCACTTGGTGGCCAATTCCTCGCCTCGAGACCGACCGCGACCCGAATCTTACCAACCCTGACTATTAACAGAAACTACAGAATACTACAATGACATACAAACTTGTCATATCAGCAATCATAGCTTCTTCCCTGTCTGCTCTGCCAGCCATTGCCAAAACTTCTGTGACCAAAGGCAACGGAACAGTACGCATCGCCAACGAACATGTCGCTATGGAATTTGCCGACAACGGCTCTTTCGACATCGTTTCAATGAAATTCGCAGGAACGGAAATGGTAAAGCCAGGCGACAACAGACAGCCATGGAGCCTGACATATCTTGGCGAACAGGGAGAAACGCCTACCATCGAGCCCCGCTATGCCGTTTACCACGGCTGGAGGGAGGAAGACTGCGACACGTCGAAAGCTATTGTATTCTCGTGGCACACACGCCTCAAATACGACGGCAACAACTACCCAGTGGAGATGCGCGTGTCGCTCGACGACAATGCCGACCTTCTGCGTTGGAATCTGTCGGCTAACGTGCCTGACAATTGGACTATAACCAATTTCGTATTCCCAAACATCGCCATCGACTCCCCTGTAGAGGGCAAGGTGATTACACCCGGCGGATGGGGAAATGAATATGCTCTGAAAGAGAACGGCGACTACGAAGCCAACTATCCTTCATGGAACGCGTCGATGCAGATGATCATGCTCGACTCTAAGAAGGGTACGTTCTACTTCTCGCCCGAAGACCGCAACGCCTGCGGAAAGATGATGCGCATCCGCGAAAAAGACGGTGCCGTCAGCTTCCGCACAGAGGTGGCGGCATCATACGGATGGACCGACAAGGCATCTCATAGATTCAATGTGCCTTGGACCACGGTTACTGGAACAACCGCCGGCGGATGGAGCGAGGCTGCCGTTAAATGGTACCGCCCGTTCGCACTCTCGACGCCATGGGGCAGCAAAACGTTGAAGGAACGCAACATCCCCGAATGGCTGGAGAAGAAAGATCTGTGGATGCGCGCCAAATATCTTGGCGACACAACGGTGGTCGCTGTCAACAAGGCTATCGACTATTTCGACGGCAGCATCTGCTTTCATTGGTACTTCTGGCACCACCACAGCTACGACTCCCACTATCCCGACTATTTCCCGGCAAACCCGAAATTCGAGCCTATAGTACGGCAAGTGAGAAACCGCGGATGCCAGGTGCTTCCTTACATCAACGGACGCCTTTGGGACCCCGGGGCAGAGAGCTATGCTGCCCGCAATGGCAAAGATGCCTCTTGCCGACGCCCTGACGGTGCGCTCTACACTGAGGTGTATCCCACTTCAATTGTTCCTAACACCGTGACTTGCCCGTCGTCGCCAATTTGGAAAAACATCATTCTTGAACTAGCCGACAGCATACAGGACCGCCTGCACACCAACGGTCTCTACATTGACCAGGTGGCAGCAGCCGCACCCTACCCCTGCTATGCCCGCAACCACAACCATCCGGCGGGAGGAGGCGAGTTCTGGTACAACTCTTACCGCGACATGATGGCTGAATTGCGCGAAAGCCACCTGCGTAAAGACAACATCGTGTTTTCGGAAGAGAATGCCGAATGCTACATCCCTTGCTTCGACATTCTGCTGACTGTCAACACTCCGCACAACCCCGACTGCCGAATCGTTCCGCTGTTCCCGCTGATTTATTCCGACAGGGTGCTTACGTGCGCTTACACGTATTCGCCATACACCGATGTGACAAAAGGCGAATTCCGCTATCAGAACATGCAATGCTTCCTCTATGGCTCCCAGCTCGGATGGGTCGACCCTCGCCTGCTTTGGGTAAACGAGAAGGCTGAGTATGAGGCTTTGTTCCTGCGCAACCTGACAAACCTGCGCAAGAAGCAGCACGACGTGTTTACCGGCGGGCGCTACATCGCTGAAGTGATTCCCACGGGCGACAATCCTATCGTCGATGTCCACACGTTCGGCAAGGACTATGTCGTAAAAGGCGCAATCTGGGAGAGTCCTAAAGGAAAGCGCGTCATGTATGTTGTCAACAGCGACAGTGTGCGGCACACGGTGACTTTGCCCGATGGAAAGTCGTTGACCATTGAACCGATTACTGGAAAAAGAATAAACTTGTAGCAATGAAATCTATCGCGTTTGTACTATTAATATCTTCAATCTCAGCAGTCTTTGCCCAACCTTCCGCAAAATGGACTGTGTTGGGCAAGGAATATGCTGTCGACACACTGAAGCATTGTCAAGTGGGTCCTGGCACTGTCTTGACCATACTGGACTTGACCGGGACAGACAGGCAACGTGTATTTTTCACTACCACCGACCTCACAAACCATATCGTCCGGATAAAGACAATCTGCGGCAACAACAATTTGAAGACAAATCTCACGATTCCGCAAATGATTGAGAACAACGACGACAAAGCAAATGAATATTTTGCAGGTGTAAACGCCGACTTGTTTTCAGCCAACGGCCCTATCGGCACAACCGTGGTAGACTCAGAGATATTCAAGACCGCACGAAGCACGACCGGTTGGTATTCCGTAGGTGCGGACGCTGGAAAAAACCTGCATTTCGGACAGTTTTACACAACGTTCAGACTGACTTCGACCACAACAGGACAAATGTCGGTAAAAAGTGTAAACACTCCGCGCGAGTCAAACGATTTTGTCATCTACACCGACAAATATGGTGCTTCGACAGGCACTAAATCATCAGGTGTGGAGGTGGCGGCTGTAGCTGTCGACGGCGAACTGTCGGCACATGGCACTTCCAAATTCCGAATCACTGGGCTTCCACAGTCAAATGCCGGAAACATGGCGATACCGTCAGGAGGCATCGTTCTCTCTGCCAATGCTTCGTGGTATATGGAGCCGCTGCAGAAACTGCAGATTGGCGACATCGTTGAGATTACACCGACATTCACGCTCAACGGCAAAGTCGTGGACCAAATCACGGAAATGAGCGGAGGATGCCCGATGATTCTGCAGGACGGAAAGATTCTCGACACCGACAAGTTGCTCGACCATCTCTCCTACCGTCGTCCACGCACAGCCATAGGCACCGACCAGTCTGGATCAAAAATGATACTGATGGTTGTCGACGGCGACAAGTTCAACGCCGGAATCTCCGATGGTGTGACATCAAAAGAGCTGGCTGGAATGATGATTATGGCAGGATGCAACGACGCCTTGAATTTTGACGGCGGCGGATCGTCGACCATATATTCAGAAGCGCTCGGCACTCTGAACCGCCCAAGCGACGGAAACCTGAGGAAAGTGAGAAACGGCTGGTTCCTGACGGCTCCGAAGACTACCGACGGCAACATCGCATCGATTGCGTTTGCCGACTACTCGAAGAAACTTAACGTCAACGACTCGTTCCGACCTGTCGTCTATGGATACAACGGCGACGGTTATCTCGTCAACGCCGACATTGCAGGATACCGGTTGTCGTGCACTCCCGGAAATGGAGTCGAGATTTCCGACAATACGGTTTCGTTCAAAGCCACAGGCAACTATCGTCTTGAAGCGGCTTTCGGCTCTGAAAAGGCGTCAATGACTGTTGTTGTGGGCGACAACGCCGGCGCATCAGCCATCAAGGAAGGCGCATTGAGCATCCGCAGCATCGGCTCCGACGTGGAGATCACAATGCCTTACGATTCCAATGTGCGCATATTCAACAGTCTGGGTGTATGTCTGGCTTCCGAAAAATGCGACGTAGGAACGACCATCCTGCCAACATCGGGATTGACTCCTGGGCTATACCTCATCGCAACAGAAAGAGAAATCAAAAAAATTCTAATCAAATAACTATTTTCTAACTATTTAAAAAACAAACGAAATGAAAACAAATTTACTCTTTGGAGCAGCTTTAATTGCCAGCTTGGCTGTATCTGCACCTTCGACCAATGCTAAATCTGCAATGGACCACAATCTTAAATGCTTGTGGATGAACACTGACGTGGCGCCTCTCCACCCGGCTGCCCGGCAGGGTGTGGCTGTAAACGGTAAATTCTACCTCCAAAACAAGGACACTCAGAAAATCGAGATTTGGGACCAGACCGGAAAGGTTGGTGAACTCGATTCAGGAAAAGGAACAAACATCACCCGCGACGATGCTGGCAACATCATTGTCCGCACTGGTGAGTTCAACACTAACTACAACGTGAACAAGGGCGTTAGAATCATCTCTCCGACAGGCGAAACCAAAGATTTTGAAATCGCAGGCATTCCTGCCGGCCGCGCTGACTTCTGGGGACACGTTTCTGGCAACGTTTTGTCAGACGAGGGCGGTATCCTCTACATGGGAACACAGTGGCAACCAAACATGATCGAGGTGCCTATCAAGAACGGCGCCCAGGATGCTGCCAACACTTATTCTTACAATTTCGTTCCTAACGAGGCTCTGAAAGTTGGCGGTACATTCACCACGACCCACCTCATCAGCAATTATGGATTCGACACTGAGTCTGTGTCTATGTTGTCGCCTGAGGTCAAGCTCACAAACACCACTTCCGGCAACGGAAACTCTATCTATCGTCTCACTCTCGACGACGAAGGCAACTGGGTGCCTTCTGGTTTCTACACAACTCCTAACCACAATGGCTGCACCGGTTTTGAGATTTTCCAGCTCAATGGAAAGAAATACATTGTCTATTCTTCCGGTTCAAACAATGCCGACGGTTTCACTGTTGCAAAACTTCAGGTAAAGGCAACTCCTGCCAACGAAGATGCCGACAAGGACGTCCGCGTTTCTACAAAATATGCCGAGTCTAAGGAAGACGGTTCCGACATGTTGTACAAAAACAACGCTTTCTACGGAAACCACTTGAATGTTGAGCCTGCTTCTGACAATTCTGTCTACATCTATCAGTACGTGCCTAACGCATACATCGCAAAGTATGAGCTTACAATCGAAGATTCTTCTGTTGAAGGCATCGAAGCTGAGAACGACGTGGTTGTTTTCGGTGCTGATGGCAAAATCGTTGTTAAAGGCGAGACTCTTGCAAACGTTTACAACACAGCGGGTGCTCTTGTTGCAACTGGCAAGGGCGACATCGACTGCGCTGCCGGACTCTACATCGTAAAAGTTGGCAACAAAGCGACTAAAGTTGTTGTTAAATAACATAGACTTTCTTATATAACCAATGGGAAAGACGCATTCTTATGGTTCTCATATGCGCCTTTCCCTTTTTTATCAAAAACAAACACTATATGACAAAACGATTTCTTTCTGCGGTCCTGCTGACTCTTGCAGTCTGCCCTTTCAATGCTGCTGAAATTTTCACCGGATACGACATCGATGCAATCGTCGCTAAAATGTCTTTGGAACAGAAGGCAAGGCTGCTCGTGGGCTCTGAAGGAAAAAACGACGGATTAAGCCACATTGTCCCCGGTGCTGCCGGATGGACTTACGAAATACCAGCGCTCGGTATTCCATCAATAAACTTGGCAGACGGACCTGTGGGTGTACGCATAAATCCTGTGCCGTCGCACGACGTAAAAACTGAATACGACAGCCAGGGGCTTCCCGTGGTGTCTTCATCATCAAGCGACATCCAGGATGACGGAAGCCGCTCGTTCTGCACGTGCTTTCCTTCAACCACCGCTCTTGCCGCCACTTGGAACGTCAACGCCGCCGCGCTGCAGGGCAAATGCATGGCCGACGAGGCAAAAGCCTACGGTGTCGACATCGTCCTGGCACCGGGCATCAACATTATGCGCAACCCTCTCTGCGGACGCAATTTTGAGTACTTCTCTGAAGACCCAATGCTGACAGGCAAACTTGCGGCTCACTTGATTCGCGCAATCCAGAAAAACGAAATCGGCACAAGCCTGAAGCATTTTGTGGCAAACAACCAGCAAACTGGCAAAAAAGTGAACGATGCCCGAATCACGCAACGCGCCCTCAGAGAAATCTACCTCAAGGGGTTTGAAATCTGCGTCAAAGAGGCGGATCCGTGGACCGTAATGGGTTCTTACAATAAGATTGCCGGACAGTTCACTCAGACAAGTATGGAATTGATGCAGCGTCTGCTGCGCGACGAGTGGGGATACAACGGATTGGTGCTTACCGACTGGACCGTGCGCCGACCTACCGTCGACCTTATAAATGCCCGATGCAGTCTGATTATGCCGGGCGATGAGGAAATCGTGAATGAAATTATCGAGGCTGTCAACAACGGAAAGCTGTCGATGGAGGCTGTCGATGCCTGCGTGAAAGACGTGCTTGGAATCGTTGCAAAATCAATCACTGCCAAAGGGTGGCAGGCAAGCCGACCGAATCTTGAATACAATGCCGAGGCTTCACGTAAAATTGCCACTGAGGCTATGGTGTTGCTCAAAAATGAGAAACAGTCTCTCCCACTGAAACAGGGAGCAAAAATTGCCCTCTTCGGGATCACCGCATATAAATCAATCGCCGGCGGCACCGGTTCTTCAAATGTCAACAAACCTTACATCACCGACATTTCCACGGGTTTGGAAAATGCCGGATATCCTATCAACAGCCGATTGGCGGAAATCTACAAGAAATATGCAGATTTCAGAACTGCCTTCGACGACAAATTCCCCGACTGCCCGGATTGGCAGAAGATTTCATACCACCGAACCGTCGCTCCTGAGATGGACTTGACAGGAAAAGAAGCCCTAATTTCGGAAGAATTGGAGAAAAGCGATGTGGCAGTGGTCGTGTTGGGACGCGGTTCGGGTGAAACATCCGACAGAACCATCGAAAACGACTTCAACCTTACGGCTGAGGAGTTGTCCATGATCAACAAAGTGGGTGCGGCATGCCGCAAGCAAGACAAAAAAATGATTGTCGTGATGAATGTCTGCGGCATGATGGAAACCGACTCTTGGAAATGGAACGCCTACGGAATCCTTATGGCTTGGTTCCCGGGGCAGGAATGCGGCGACGCCGTCGCTGATGTGATTTCGGGAAAAGTTTGTCCATCGGGCAGATTGCCTATGACTTTCCCTATCAAGTATTCCGACATCCCTTCGTCTAAAAATTATCCTTATGTAGGACAAACAGAGGGTAAGAATTTCGACTTCACGAACTATGAGGAGGACATCTGGGTGGGATACCGCTATTTCTCGACTGCCAAACGCGGAGTGTCGTTTCCTTTCGGTTTCGGACTCAGCTATACGGAATTCTCATATTCCAAGCCTAAAATCTCAAAATCGGGCGACAAATACGTTGTCGCTGCAACAATCAAGAACACGGGCAATGTTGCCGGAAGCGAGGTTGTCCAACTTTACGTCAAAGCGCCTGTCGACGCCAGCATCGCCGTGAAACCGGAATCTGAGCTTAAAGCATTTGCCAAGACAAAGCTGCTCGCTCCCGGCGAAAGCGAGACCGTAAGACTTTCGTTCAGCGAACGCGACATTGCTTCTTTCGACGAAGCGGCGTCAGCATGGTCGACAGCAAAAGGCACCTACATCGTGCAACTGCGCAAATCGGCTGACCCAAAATCAAGCATCTGCGCTTCTTCGTTCAAAATCAACAAAAGAAAGCAATGGACTGTGGAAAATATTCTGGCTCCGGTAGACCCCGTAAACGTTATGAAATGCGACTCTGTCCAGGAATATCCTAAGAACAAGATCCGCGACTTGGCACTGATTTATCAAGGCGGTGCACGACGCATCGACTGGACTGAAGAGCAACTGCTGCCATACGTCACCCACCAGTTTGCCGACCGCCACCGCGAATGGCTCTTCGACGGATTTCTATTCCTTGATTTCGACGACGGCATGGGACACACATTCATTCCGCGATACGGGATGCTAAACGCAAGAAAGCAGGAATGGACATGGTATCTCGACCGTCTGTTTGAACAGGGAAAGTCGCTCGACGCTCTCGACAAGTGCATCGGCAACATGATTAACTCTATAGGAAATCCAGGATTCAAGCATAAAGTGGTGCTGTCAATTCCTACCCCGATTGCCGGACAGACCGACTGGGGAGAACTTGGCGGCAGAAAACTGATTTTCGACAACTATGGCGACCGTTCAGCCGCAGCTGTCTGGTTTATCGACCAGCTGGTGGCTCGCTTCAACGCCGCCGGCTACAAGAATATTGAGCTGTCGGGACTTTATTGGGTCGATGAAGACATCTGCCACACCAAAGATTTGGTGAAGCACATCGCGCCTGCTGTCCACGCCAAAGGTCTTGAATTTATTTGGATTCCATACTACAAGGCGCGTGGCTACGACCGTTGGAAAGAATTGGGCTTCGATTTCGCATACTATCAGCCCAACCATTTCTTCGACAAGTCTATCCCAGACTCGCGACTTGACGACGCCTGTGAGGAAGCGTTGAGTCTGGGCATGGCAATGGAATTTGAGTGCGACTCAAAGGCGCTGTTCAACGCCGACGACTCTTCTTATTCCCGCATGCAGGCATATATCGACGCTTTCCGGCGCCATAATGTGTTTGCCTCGTCATCCATCGCCTACTACACTGGCAGCAAGGCGCTGATCGATATGGTAAAGAATCCGTCGGCCGAGAATCAAGCGATTATGGATGAATTGGCGAAATTAATAGTCGACCGCCGAAAAAACAAGAACCTTGATGTCAAGTAAATATGCATAAATCAATTCTTGCACTAATTTTAGCTATATCATTTTTCCCCGCCAAAGCCATGAAAGTGGCTTTGGATGGGGAATTTTTGGCTATAGAGTCACGGCTGGAAGGCTGCCACAGCATCAGATATGAATTCAGCCGATGCATGGCAAACCATATATACACGTTCAGCCGTGTGCTTGTCGACTCCGTTATCGTCAATGAGGCGACAAGCGACAATATCGGACCTTTTTTAATCGAAAACAGCGGCTGGACGGGCGGAAACCATCTGCTCTCCGACGGTTCTCCTTCTGCCCGCACCGACAGCATATCCATCCACAACGAGAGGGGCGAACGGCTGGGCGACGGCTTTCGTGGCGATGCAGAGTGCGTCACCATACGCGTGGTCAACACTCTTCTCGACCCATTGGAACCCGACAAGAAGTTCTGCACGGAAACCGTTTGCTACAGCGTCTGCGGCAACAGTATACAAGTCTGCGCCACGCACAGCTACGTCAACGTCAATCCACTTAAAATCAGCCGATATTACGGCATGCAGTCAATGATGGTCGGCGAAACGGAGATTCTTACGCCCGGCGGCAAATACAGCCGCTGGACACCTGTCGATTCGGTCGACAGATTTACCCGCAAATCAGCGCCGCGGTTTCATCAATTCATCGAGAAGTCGGACGTATGCCATGCTGCAGCCTATATGACTGAAAAAGGTATCGGCGACAGGCATCTTGTCGCCCCCGACGATTTTGTATTCATCGGCAACTCGTGGAGCAAGTCATACCACAAGCTCATCGGCGACGCGACAGTCAAAAACGGCGACAAAACACAATGGGAGGGAATATACACTTGGTTTATCAGCCCGCTCTACTCCAATCCGGAATATTTTTCTTATCTTGGCTGCATGAATGGCAGACGTGTCATTTTCTGCCACAAAAAGACAACTGACCACATAACCTACTGTAAACAATGAATATCAAAAGAATCGTTCTACTAAGCATTGTCGCTTGCCTGACAGTGCTTTTTCAACAAGTTGACGCTGCTGAAAAGGATTTGGTTGTGATGACATACAACATCCGTGCCGGAAGCCTTACCACCATCGACTCCCTTGCGGAGATGATAAAATCCCAAAATCCTGATTTCGTAGCGCTGCAGGAAGTGGACGTTATGACAAAACGCGCCAATGCCCCGAATATGAACGGGCGCAATATCGTCTCCGAACTGGCGGCGAAAACCGATATGTTCGGATATTTCGGACGCACTTTGAATTTTGCCGGCGGCTATTACGGCATTGCCATCCTTTCACGCTATCCTTGCTTGTCGATGCAACGGTTCATGCTCCCGAACCCGCTGAAGACAGAACAACGGGCACTGCTGCTCGGAACGTTTGAGGTTGACGGTATGCCTGAAGTCGCCTTCGCATGCACTCACCTTGACGTGAAAAGCGTTGAGACAAGGGCGCTGCAAGCCGATTTTGTGCTCGACAAGATTGCCGCATGCCACGCCGACATCGCCATCATAGGCGGTGACTTCAACGCCACGCCCAACGAGCCGTGCGCGAAGAAATTCTGCAATGCGATGGTCAACATTTCAGATTCCATGCCGACATTCCCTGCCGACGTGCCCGACAGAAAAATCGACTATCTGTTCATGCTGCCCAACGACAACATCAAGGCTGCGGGATGCCGGGTAATCGACCTTCCCGTTCAATTGTCCGACCATCGCGCCGTGACCGCCACGATAAAAGTTGACTGTTACTGACGCTGCATCATGCCCACCACGGCTTCGGCGAAATCCGCGTCAGGCATATCGTATGGCAGCCAATTTATCTTGAAGCCGCGACGCTCCATGCCTCGGAACCACGTCATCTGCCTCTTGGCAAACTGATGGATGGCTATCTCCAGCTGGCTCACCATCTCGTCATACGTCAGCTGCCCGGTAGCATACGCCGTGACAAATTTATATTCAAGTCCGTAGTATGTCAAATCATCGGCTGCCACTCCGCTGTCGAGCAGACGACGTATCTCGTCGACCATTCCCTCTTCCAGCCGGGCATGCAGACGCTCCGTTATGCGGCGGCGGCGCGCCTCCCTGTCGATGTCTACCCCCACAATCAGCGCATTTTCAACAGGATGAGGCTCTGCCTTCTGCGCAATGTCGGGATTGTCAATGTAATAACGCTGAATCTCGATGGCGCGGATTGCCCGCTTCTTGGTGTCGACGTCGGTGGTATTGTGCAAGGTTTTCATTTCCGCAAGCATCGCCGTCAAATCTTCAAGCGAGTATGCCTCCAACCGCTCCCGCAACGCCTTGTTTTCAGGCACCTCAGGCAAGCGCACACCTTTCAGATAAGACTCCACATAAAGACCCGTTCCGCCACACACAATGGGCTGATTGCCCCGTTGGCGTATTTCTGCAACCGCCTTGTCGCAGTCGCGCAGATACTCATAGAGGTTGTATTTATATCCGGCAGGACAGATGTCAATCAAATGATACGGAACCGTGCCATATTCTTCCAAATCTTTCCCTGTTCCGATATCCATGCCTCGGTACAACTGGCGCGAGTCGGCGCTTATAATCTCGCCGCCTATCCGCTTTGCCAAAGCCACGGCCTTATGGGTTTTTCCCGACGCTGTAGGTCCTACAATCGCTATCAATTCCATCTTGTCAATTTCTTGTTAAATCAAGCCCTCCACATACTGATACCACGCTCTGCGCAAGGCAAAAAAGTCAAATCCTTATTAAATCTCGACAATAGCATCCACCGGCTATCGTTGAAATCCACATCGGTGGTGCGCAACTCCCGGAAAGCAAACTTTGGCTTATAGCCCTCCAGCTCCACAAGCTTCTTGCCATTCAAATCATAAACTTTGCTCGTCTGCATCACGGTGTAGATGCGATGCAGCTCGGCACACAGCAGCCGTGCCAATTCGTTTCCATACTTCCGTTCCACAGCTTCCCTATCAAACCATGCGGCATTCGCCACATCGACGCGCTTGTCTACGAAACACAGATAATGTTCTATGCAGCGGTGGTTGATCGTGTCGACGGTGCTGTAGCAGAATCTAACCCCTCTGCCTACGAGGCGCTTTGCCGTGTCGACCGACAACTGCTCCGTGTATGGCTCATAGCAGCTGTAAGGCGTGTCAAGGCCTTTCTCTCCTTGCGCCAGCAGCATTCCGCCATCGTCGACGACCAGCACCCGCACAAGTTTGAATTTTCCTCCATACGGCATTGTTGACCTTTCTTTTTCCGCGCTTATCCTCCCCAACACGAAATATCGCGACCGCACATAGACCGCGTCTGCCACCACAAGGCTAAGCGGGATATAGATATACACCATCCTAACGATAAACGGGGAATATTGCCAATATGCCTCCGCTATGCGGAACGCTACGGTAAGAATGAAAATGGTGCTAAACAACGCCTGCATCCGGCGCACCAGATAGCCGTTCTCTCTGTCATACACATGCCCAAGAACGCTGCGCTCCTGTGGCAATCCCCGTTTAAGCATGCATTCGCGACAGAATGTGGTGCTCCACATCCGGGGATACATCAGCCACAACACGATCAAGCTGAAAAGCGACACATAGAGCGACGCCCGGCTCTGCACTGCTGCCAACAACGGACCGCCGAGAGTATGCCTCGACGTGATGCTGACAGCCACCACAAGCAGCATGAACACAGTAAAGACAAGCAATATGCGCGCTGCGATATATGGAAACACCGCACAACGCTGCAACGACTTGAAGCGTTCATGGCGCACATAGCAGAACAGCAGCAACGCCAATATCAGCGCCGTCAACGGCAATGTTCCGTTTCCGCCGAGCAATGGAATAATTGGGACGATGCCCAAGAGTATCGTCCCAATCGAGTAGTTCTTCCAGATTTCAGAAATCGAACAACTGCAGATGCTATGTAGTTTTCTGCTCAATATCTACTTTTTCAGATTCCGATTGAAATAGTCCAATAATTTCGTATAAAGCGCCAAGCGCGTCTCACATCCGTTGATGAAGTGGTTCTTATTAGGATAAACCATCATGTCAAGGATTTTGTTCTGCGACGTTGCCTCCGAAACAAATTCAAACGTGTTTGCGATATGCACGTTGTCGTCAGCGGTGCCCGACACAATCAGCAGATTGCCTTTGAGGTTCTTGATTCTGCCAAGCGTCGAGCTTGCATCGTAGCCCACGGAGTTCTGCTGCGGTGTGAGCATGAATCTTTCAGTATAGACGGAGTCATAGAGACGCCAGTCGGTCACCGGTGCCACTGCGATGCCGGCTGCATACGGATTGCCGGGAGCGGTCATCGCCATCAGTGTCTCATATCCTCCGAAACTCCATCCGAAAATGCCTATCTTCGATGCGTCGACATAAGGCAGCGACGCCACATAGCGAGCGGCGGCAATCTGGTCCTCTGTCTCGTACTTGCCTAAGTTCTTATAGACCACCGATGCAAACTTTTTGCCCCGGAATCCCGTGCCTCGACCGTCGACACAAACCACAAGATAACCCTGTGTGGCGGCGTAGTCGAGCCAATCTATGCTCCATTTGTTTTTCACGAGCTGCGAACACGGTCCGCTGTACTGGTACATGATAACCGGATATTTCTGCGACTCGTTGAAGCCTGCAGGTTTTATCATATAGCCATTGAGCGTCTCGCCAGCGCTTGTCATCGTGAAGAATGTCTTTTCTGGCACATTGCGGAAGCGGTCGGCGTATTCGCGGTTTGCCTCTATCTCGCGCACCTCCTTGCCTTTCGATGTGAAAAGGCTATATGTGTCTGGAGTATTTACGTCGCTGAAATTCTGCACATAATAAGTGAACGATGCATTAAACTGCGCGCTGCTTGTGCCTTCTTTTGGCGACAATATCGTCGACACGCCTTTGGCGTCGACCGAAGCCACCACACGGTTAAGAGCGCCTGTCTGCGTCGACTGATAATAATAGCGCATAGTCGCCGGATCGTAGCCGTAGAAATCGGTGACTTCCCAATCGCCTTTTGTCACTTGCTTCATCAGGCTGCCGGCATTTGAATACTGATACAAATGGCGGAAACCGTCGCGCTCGCTCGCCACAATGAAGAACGAATCATAATAGCGCGTCATCGATGTCAAGTCTGGGTCGATCCATGTTGTCGACTTGTCGGTGTAAATCAATTTCGCCATTGCCGACCGTGGATTGACGGCATAAAGCTTCATTTCATTCTGGTTGCGATTAAGTGTGTTGACCATCAATCGTTCCGGAGTCTTCCCAAATTCAATTTTATTCACATATCCATCGTAATCCAACGGCACATTCATTTCCTTCAACGCACGGGTCTCTACGTCGTAACTGATTACCTTGACTTTCGAGTTGACCTCGCCAGCAACTGGATATTTATACGAGAAACTTCCTGGATAATATTTATACTCCGACTTCTCGTCGCATGAGCCTCGATAGAGCGGCATGTCATACATCTTGACCGCCGACTCGTCCCATTTCAGAAATGCCAGAATCGAATTGTCGGGCGACCACGCGAGCGAGCTCAGCATTCCGAACTCCTCTTGATAGACCCAGTCGGGAACTCCGTTGATTATCTCATTTCGCTTGCCGTCTTTTGTCACAGCCACCTCCGTGCCGTAGTCAAGCTTTGCAACATAGATATTGTTGTCTCTGACGAATGCCACCATACGGCTGTCGGGCGAGAACGACGGAATTTCCTGCAAGCCGTTTTCCGACAATTTCTTGATGTTGTTGCGGGCTATGTCATACACATAATACGATGCCTTGAAGGAATGCCTGTAGACTGGCTCCACATCAGTGTAGAGAAGCATCAGTTTCTCATTTGGCGACAAGATGAAGCCGTCCCACGACTTGACGTCGCAGTCTCTGAGGTTGGCCGTCGACATGACCACGGCTTCCTGACGTCCTGTCTTATAGTCGCAACGCACCACGTTTTTGCCGTCGGCGGAAAGCGTGAGATATGTTTGTCCGCTACGTTCCGACACTATTTCTGTTGGCGCTGACGGCGTGGCTTCAAGCGAGCATTCGCGCAGCGTCAACGCGTGGCCCGACACCGGTGCCATACCAGCGGCTGCCACAATTGTAGACAATATAAAATTCCTGCAGTTCATTTGTTATTGACTTTATTTTCTCGTGCAAAATTAGACAAAAAAACACCGATTTCCACCTACTTTTCTATAAAAAGTCGAAATTAGCCTTCTTCATTTTGTTTTTAACGCAGCTTGCACTATTTTTGTTCTATGAAGACATCTTTTTATTTCCTAACGAACAGACTGCTGGCGTTGGCGGCTACTCTGTTGGGCGCTTTGGGCGCAAATGCCGGAATCTCGCTTCCGGCAATCATTTCTGACAATATGGTGATGCAGCAGCACTGCAATGCTAAGCTTTGGGGCACAGCCGCTCCTGGAGAGTGTATCGACGTGACGACGACTTGGAGCGATAAGACGTATTCAGCCACCGCCGACAATTCCGGTCATTGGGAATTGAGAATTGCAACCCCAGGCTGCAGCAACGGCGAGGCTTTGACATTCGCTTCGGCATCCGACACCGTTACAGTTAAAAACGTTATGGTCGGTGAAGTGTGGCTGTGTAGCGGACAGAGCAACATGGAGTTTCCCGTGGGCAGAAAAAATGAATGGCAAACTGGTATGAGCACTTTCGAATCCGACATACAAGATGCCGAGTATCCGATGATACACCTTTTCAAGGTCGACAAAGTTCGGTCAATCGACAAACCACGCACCGACTGCAACGGCCGTTGGATTGTGTGCAACGCTGAAAACGTATATGATTTTTCCGCCATTGCATTTGTCGTGGGGCGCGACCTTTACAACCGTCTGCACCGACCCGTAGGTATGATTTCTTGTGCATGGGGCGGCTCGCCGGCTGAATCGTGGACAAAGCGCGACGTTATGGAGAACGACCCGCTCTACGCCTCTGTCTTTCAGCAATATTCTCTCGAAAAAATGGCACCGAAACATTGGGAGCACAAAGTGCCGGGCATGTTGTGGAACAGCATGGTGTCGCCGATACTCGGCTACACGGTGAAGGGAAACATCTGGTATCAGGGTGAATCGAATGCGTTTCGAGCCGCCGACTATCCGCAGGTGTTTACAAACATGGTGCGGTCGTGGCGCGACGAGTGGCAACAGCGGATGCCGTTCTACTGCATGATGGTGGCACCCCACTCCACTCAACCGGCGGAATTGCGCATGGCGCAGATGGACACCTGGCTAAACTGCGGAATAAAGGATATCGGGCTGGCTACGGTCATTGACCGTGGCGACAGCCTCGACCTGCATCCTCGCGACAAACTGACTGCCGGAAAGCGGCTCGCTGCCTGGGTGCTGGCTAAAGAATACTCCGTCAAAGTGCCCTACATGGGACCTTTGGCAAAGTCTTGCCAACGCAAGGGAAATGCCATTGTTGTGAAATTCAGCTACGCCAAAGGGCTGCGATGCAACGGCAACGCTGTCAACGACCTGCAAATCGCCGGAGCCGACGGCATATTCCATCCGGCAAGCGGCAGAGTTGCTGGAGGAAAGCTGGTCGTGACATGCGATAATGTGACAGAACCTGTGGCGGTGCGCTATTGCCAAAGCAATTATTGCGAAGGCAATCTATACAATTCCGACGACCTCCCGGCCTACCCGTTTGTCATGAAAATAGAATAGAAACCACGCCGGCTTTTAGTATTTTGACATATATATTAGGATTTTTTCAAGTGCATAATAATGCCCTGAAATCCATATTTGTCGCATTATTTTCATAACTTTGCAATTCAATATTTACTAAACAGAAGAATGTTAGGACAGATTATAGAACCGACACTGCTGACGCAGTTTAAGGAAGCCCTTGAAAATAGCGGAAATGTAGTGGTCACTTGCCACAAATCGCCTGACGGCGACGCTGCCGGCTCAAACCTGGCTCTGAAACTCATACTTGACAAACTTGGAAAGAAGGCAACCGTTGTCACCCCCGACAACGTGCCGGAAGACATGGCTTTCCTCCCTGGATATAACAACATCGTGTCGTTTGCCAAAGACCCGGAGATGGCTGCCGAGACAATCAACGCTGCCGACCTTATTTGCTGCCTCGACTTCAACGGATTGTCGCGCCTTGCTGATATGAGAGAGTTGGTCGCCAACGCAAAATGCAACAAGCTGATGGTTGACCACCACATAAACCCTGAGCCTATATGCAACCCTATTTTGTCATATCCGCAGATGACGTCGACTTGCGAACTGCTCTACCGCATACTTGTAGCCATTGGCTATTCAGACATGATCGACCTTGACGTGGCGACATGCATATATACGGGAATGATGACCGACACGGGCAACTTCTCATACAACTCCAACCACGCAGAGCTGTATATAATCGTTGCCGACCTCGTGCGACGCGGCGTCGACAAGGACCGCATCTACAAACTTACTCTCGGCACGAGCAGCGAGGCACGCATGCGTTTAAACTGCTATGCCATAGCCGAAAAAATGCGTTTGTTCCCGTCCCACAAGGCTTCGCTGACAATTCTCGACAAGCGCGACCTGCGAAAGTTCAACTATCAAGTGGGCGACACGGAGGCTCTCGCCAACATGCCGCTTGCCATCCCTACGGTGGTATGGTCGGTTTTCTTCCGCGAGGAGCGTGGTTTTGTGAAAGTGTCGATGCGGTCGGAAGGCGACTTCCACGTAAACACTCTTTGCGCCAAATACTTCAACGGCGGAGGACACGCCAATGCCGCAGGAGGCGAATACCACGGCCCGCTGAGAGGTGCTATCGACACGTTCCACCAAATTTTGAGAGATTTAACTGAAAACAACGTTACTATATGAAAATAAGAAACTTCATACTGATGGCTCTGCCGATTGCATTGGCTCTGCTCGCATCGTGCAAGGATTCAAAAAGCTACTCCGAGTTGCTCGACGACGAGGAAAAATCCATAAATTCTTTCCTCGCGCACCAGAAGGTGCTGAAGCAGATTCCTGCCGACACGGTGTTTCAGACGGGTGCCGACGCGCCCTACTACCAAATTGACGACAACGGAAACGTTTACATGCAGGTGTTGAAGGCGGGCGACCGCACAAACAACAGGGCTCAGGAGGGCGAAACGATATATTTCCGCTTCGGACGCATAAGCATCAACCGCTGGAGCGCCGGATATGAGGATGCTCCTTCGGGCAACTTCGGCGACTTGTCATACAGCAGCACATCGTTCAAATTTTCCAACGAGGAAGCCAACTACGACTACACGAAATACGGCTACGGCGTTGTGTTGCCGCTGGTGTTTGTTGGCATCGACAGCGAAATCAACCTTCTGATAAAGAGCCGCAAGGGTCCATACTCGGAGATTGCCGACGTTGTGCCTTACCTCTACAATATCAGATATTTCAAAAGTAAAAACTAACAAACCATTACTTTATAATCATGTCACTTATAAAATCAATCTCTGGCATCCGCGGCACAATCGGTGGACCGGCAGGCGACGGACTGAGTCCGCTCGACATTGTGAAGTTCACTGCCGCATATGCTACATTCATCCGAAAATCAACAACTAAAAGCTCTAACACAATCGTTGTGGGTCGCGACGCTCGACTCTCTGGCGAGATGGTGAAGGACATCGTTGTCGGAACGCTAAACGGTATGGGTTTCGATGTCGTAAACATCGGCCTTGCCACTACGCCGACCACTGAATTGGCGGTGGTTTGGGAAAAGGCTTGCGGTGGCATCATCCTTACCGCCTCTCACAACCCTAAACAGTGGAACGCTCTGAAACTGCTCAACGAGAAGGGTGAATTCCTAAACGACGCCGAGGGCAAGGAAGTACTTGCCATCGCAGAAGCGGAATCGTTTACTTTCGCTGAAGTCGACAAACTCGGACACGAGTTTATCAACGACACCTATACACGCAAGCATATCGACAGCGTGCTCGACCTCGACCTCGTTGATGTTGAAGCTATCAAGAAAGCCAATTTTACTGTTGCCATCGACGCCGTAAACTCGGTTGGCGGCATCGTGATGCCTCAGTTGCTGCGCCGTCTTGGTGTCAAAAACGTGATTGAGTTGAACTGCGACCCGACAGGTAATTTCGCACACACTCCGGAACCTATTCCTGAGAACCTCACTCAGATTTCCGACCTCTTGAAAACTGGATGCGCCGACGTTGGTTTCGTTGTCGACCCCGACGTTGACCGTCTCGCAATCGTTATGGAAAACGGCGAGATGTTTGTCGAGGAATACACTCTCGTTGCTGTGGCCGACTACATCTTGTCAAAAACTCCGGGTGCTACAGTTTCAAACCTGTCGTCTTCACGCGCGCTCCGCGACGTGACAGAACGCCACGGATGCAAATACACAGCATCGGCAGTGGGCGAAGTCAACGTTGTCACTCAGATGAAAAACAGCGGAGCCGTTATCGGTGGTGAGGGAAACGGCGGGGTCATCTACCCTGCCCGCCACTACGGCCGCGACGCTCTCGTTGGCGTGGCTTTGTTCCTCTCTCTCCTTGCCCACAAAGGCAAAAAGGTGTCGGAGCTCAAGAAGGAGTATCCTCAATACTGCATCGCGAAAAACAAGATTCAACTCACACCCGACATCAATGTCGACGCAATCCTTGAGGCTGTTGAGAAAAAATATGCCAACGAGAAGGTGACAACAATCGACGGTGTGAAAATCGACTTCCCTGAATATTGGGTACACTTGCGCAAGAGCAACACGGAGCCTATCATCCGAATCTACTCTGAGGCGAAAACAATGGAGCAGGCCAATGCCATAGCTCAAGAAATAAAAAACGTGGTTTCTGAGATTACAGGCAAACCTTGCTAATATCCAGAGACTGACTCCACAAAGCCCGTTGCCGCCACGCAACGGGCTTTTTTATGCGCCACCACATAATTAAACCTGATTTTCTGCGTTTATTAATATGTATATTTATAGTCTATGCGCATAACAAGAACAACATATTTTTTTCTATTGATGCTGATTATGCCTGTTGCGGTAGCTGCACAGGTTCATATTTCGGGAAAAGTACTCGACAGCGACAGCAAGCCGATTGAATTTGCCACAATACGTGTAGCAAAAAGCGCAATCGGCACAATGTCGGGAATCGACGGCGGATACTCTCTTTCTGTTGCCCGCCAAGACACTGTCGAAATCATATTCTCTTGTCTCGGATACAAAGAACGCCATCAGAAACTAATAAAGCCGGAAGGAAACGTCACGCTGACTGTAAAACTCTCCGACGCCTCGACCGAGCTGCAGGGGGTGACGGTGACGGAATACCGCAAACAGACCGACGGAATGCAGAATCTCGACGCCCGGGCTCTGCAACAGACCACGTCGGTGTCGGGCAACGGTGTGGAGGCGATGCTGTCGACTGTGGCGGGAGTTTCGTCAAAAAACGAGATGAGCTCGCAATATTCCGTAAGAGGCGGATCTTACGATGAAAACAGCGTTTACATAAATGGCATCGAGGTCTACCGTCCGTTGCTGATTTCCTCGGGACAGCAGGAAGGGCTGAGCATCATAAACCCTAACCTGGTGGGCAACATCCAGTTTTCAACCGGTGGTTTCTCGGCTGAATACGGCGACCGCATGTCGTCGGTGCTCGACATCACCTACCGCCAACCGGAGGCATTCGAGGGCACTCTGTCGGGAAGTCTGATGGGCGCGGAGGCTTCGGTGGGACACAACACGGGACGATTCTCCCAGCTCCACGGCTTCCGGTTCAAGCGCAACGCGTCGCTGCTCAGCTCGATGGACTCCAAAGGCGAGTACGACCCTACATATATCGACTATCAGACGAATCTCAGGTTCAAAATCAACGACAAATGGAACATGGCATTTCTTGGCAACATCTCGTCAAACGATTATAAATTCAAGCCCACAACGCGGTCTACGTCGTTTGGAATATCTGAGAATGTAAAGGAATTCACCGTATATTTCGACGGCGAGGAGCACGACAAATTCGAGACTTATTTCGGTGCGCTTGAATTGAATTTCCAACCGTCAAAGTCGACTGCGTTCACAATGCTTGCTTCCGGATTCCTGACAAACGAGCTGGTGTCATACGACATCTCCGGAGAGTATTGGCTCGACGACGCGGGAACAAACGATGGCGACAATTCTATCGGTGGTGAGATTGGCGTCGGAAAATATCTTGAACACGCCCGCGACCGACTGAAAGCCAGCGTTTTCAACTTTGCATTGAAAGGCCACACTGGACTGAACCACAACAACCTGAGCTACGGGCTGGAATACCGCCGCCAAAAAGTCTACGACCGGTCGAATGAATGGCAGCTGCGCGACTCCGCAGGCTACACCGTGCCGCATCTCTCCGACCGCGTGCGCATGGTCTACAACCTGCGTTCATACAACGACTTGGAAACCAACAAGATTTCATTCTATGCGATGGACAATTTCAAGTGGCAGACTGGAATCGGACTGTTCTCCGTCAATGGAGGCATCAGATTCTCTTATTGGGACTTCAACAAAGAATTTCTCGTAAGTCCGCGCATAAGCATCGGTTTCATTCCCGAGCGCAACAGCCGCGTGGCAATGCGTCTTGCCGGCGGTTTATACTATCAGTCGCCTTTCTACAAGGAATTCCGCATCACGCAGACCGACGCCGACGGCAACTCTTATCAGACCCTCAACAGCAACATAAAGTCGCAACGGAGCATCCAGCTGATTCTCGGCAGCGACTACACGTTCCGGGCAATGGACCGTCCGTTCAAACTCACAGCGGAGGCTTACTACAAGAATCTCGCGAATCTGATTCCTTACGAACTCGACAACCTGAAACTCGTATATACAGGCGTGAATGCTTCGAAAGGATTCATCACGGGAATCGACTTCAAACTCTTCGGACAGTTTGTTCCCGGCACAGACTCATGGATAAGTTTCTCTCTGATGAAGACGCAGGAGACGCTCAACGGCGTGAAAGTGCCGCGCCCTACGGACCAGCGCTATAGCGTCGGACTGTTTTTCACCGACTATTTCCCAAAATTCCCCAAACTTAAATTCAGTCTGCGCGGCATCCTCTCCGACGGATTCCCAATGACACCGCCGCAAGTGACTCGCGACGTGGCATGGCTGCGAATCCCGCCTTACAAACGCATCGACATCGGTTTTCAATACCAACTTGTCGGAGCGCCCACCGACGGCATCCGTCCTTACAACTTCTGGCGTCATTTCAAGAACATCAGCATAGGCCTCGACGTGTTCAACCTGCTCGGCATCTCCAACGTGAGCAGCTGCTACTGGGTCACCGACGTCAACAACCTGCAATACGCCGTACCGAACTACCTGACAGGCCGCCAGTTCAACGTCTCGCTCTCGGTAGGATTCTAATCCACTGCCGTTATTTTGTCAACCGAATTACGGATAAATATCCTTCTGCGACAAGTCGTTATTGTAAATGAGGATGTGTCAAAAGCGGACTGCGTCCCAAACTTTTTTGTCTTCCTTTCGGGAAAGGGCTTCTCTTTGGATCTACTTGCCGTGTTTCCTTATGCGGTCATTTCCATTGCCTATTTTGTCGCATTGTAATAGGCAGAGCAATGAAGGATAGGGCAATTTGAAGTCACCTCATCCTTTGGTCTTTCAATTCTCGTCATCGTCAAAAGGTAAAGAATTGAGTTTATCAAAATCAGAGCTGAATAATTTGTCTTGTATCACACGATACTTTTCAAACTCTGATTCGGCAAAACTTTTAGCGAACTCTGCTGTGACTTTCCCAGCATCGTATAATACGGCATCACCTCCAGCTTCAAGAATAATGTCTATACGTTTTGCCCAATCTTCCATTGTCATTGGTATGTGTCGATTTGCCATACGTTCTGCCAAGTCAAGCACAGAGTTGACAAGTTTCCCCAGATCTTCAAGTTCCACTTGTTTTAGATAGTTTTTGGCAATACTCACATCCGGCTTTACAATTTTTCCATCAGGTGCATTCTCCCAATTAGTCAATCCCATGTGTTCTTTTTCCGCATTGGCTCTTTCTACTATAAGCTCCGCAGCGGTATGTCCATGTACAGCATAGTGCATCTTATTCTGAACTTTTTTATAGAACAAGCGTGTGGTTGGTGCGTCCTTATTATAGTCAACTGCTGTAGCATATATATCCGTGAGCTTTTGGTAGAATCTTCGTTCACTCAATCTAATCTCACGTATTTCTGCTAACAAATGCTCAAAATAGTCTTCACCGATGAATGCACCATTCTCCATGCGTTTTTTGTCCATGATATAGCCACGCAAAGAGAACTGGCGAATGACATAGGTACACCACTGGCGGAATTGAGTGGCACGAATAGAGTTGACACGATAACCAACCGAAATGATAGCATCAAGATTATAGAACTTTGTCATATAGTTCTTTCCATCCGTAGCAGTTGCCGAGTTTTTCTCGGTAACTGAGCTTTCTTCTAATTCACCACTTTTGAAGATGTTTTTCAGATGTAGTCCTATGTTGTCGGTGGAGCAGTCAAAAAGCATTGCCATTGCCTTTTGTGTTGCCCATATCGTCTCATTCTTATATAAAACTTGTACACCTTGTTCCTCACCTTCTGCAACAAAGGTAAGGAACTCAACCGTACTATTTCGTATTTCAAATTTCTTTGTCATAATTCATGATAATATTACTATACAATGTTGTCCTAAACGTTTTGAATAAAAAACAAAAAAATGAAGTAAATGCTAAGGCAGAATTCACTACCTTAGCAAAGAGAACCACCTCATTTACTTCCATAGCAAATATAACACTTTTCGCTCAAGCAATCGGCAAACTGTCCAAAGAAAACATAAGGAAAATCATCCGTGAAGAGAAAACGGACAAGCACTGCAGGGGCTACAACACTTGGAGTCAGTTTATAAGCATGATGTTCTGCAAATTCTCAGGATGTGACTCAGCACGAGACATCTCAAACGTGAGCAGCTGCTACTGGGTCACCGACGTCAACAACCTGCAATACGCCGTGCCGAACTACCTGACAGGCCGCCAGTTCAACGTCTCCCTCTCGGTAGGATTCTAATCCACAGCTGTTATTTTGTCAACCTAATTACGGATAAATATCCTTCTGCGACAAGTCGTCATTGCAAATGAGGATGTGTCAAATGCGGACTGCGCCCCAAAAGTTTTTGGTGTATTAGTCAAAACGGGTGCAATTTTTAGCACCCGTTTTGACTAATAGGCCTATTTTTGTCTAACTTTCGGTACGCAAATCAAATAGATAATTCGTGGATTTCTTGACTTACGAGAAATTATAATTGTTTATTCATACACTTGTTCCAATCTTTCTCTTGCCTTTTTATTGCCGTTCCTTAAAGCTTTTGTCCACCATTCTTTTGCTAATCTTATGTTTGGCTTTAAGGTATCCCCCTTTATGGAATCTGTTTCAACACGAACACATACCTCTCCATCTCTAAACATATCCCCATAGACAAGTTGAGCAGAAGAATATTCCTTTTCTGCTGCAATTTTCATTAATTCTGTTGCTTTAATCAGATTTTTTTCGACTCCGGAACCGAATCTGTAGGCGTTGGCAAGATTGAACATTGCCACAACATGGCCTTGTTTTGCTGCTAACGTATACCAGTATGCAGCTCTTTCTAAATCAATATCTCCACCAAGCATAGTAAGAGATTCGTCAAAATAAGGCTCTTTTAGGTCATAACGGCAGCCGTTGTATATCGCACCCAAAGTAAACTGAGCGTCAGCGTTGCCTTTTTCCGCAGCATTTCGTAATATTGCGACACCACTCTCAATATGATCGAATTCACAACATTCATAACAACCTAATCTATATTGATGTGCATATTCTGCGGATTCTTTAAAAAATTCCCTTGCTATCTCATCGGCTTTTGTAATATCATTTATAGCTATAGCTTCACGACGCACGTCCTCTTTAGTCCATTCTGACGCTAAATGTGAACCATATAGCCAAAAGCCAAGCCATACCATTAACAATACGACAATAAGAATTATCACTAAAATAAGAATACGTTTCAGCCATTTCTTTATTTTAGTCCAATTCATTCTCTTCAATTTGTGAGAATACTTGTGCTCTATTTTGTCTGACATGTCTGGTACGAGGCTCTTTGCTTTTGTTGTATCTGCATTTTGCTCTTTTCCGCAATAAGTGCAAAAAAGAGCATCTTCATCAATGAGTTTGCCGCAGTAGCGGCAATATACTTGCTTTTTATCCATAACTGTTCTATTTTGGATTGAGTAGCTTACAGAATTGAACTACAACTCTTTGCCACAATATTTGCAATAAGTGGAGCTGTCATAGTCCACCTTCTTTCCACAGTGCCTACAATATTTTATGGCTTTTATGCTGTCGTTGGCAGTCTCTTCCTTATTGTCTTGTTCTGCCTGTGAAATGCTTGTTTGGGCAGACAAGTCCGCAGGATGAGCTTCGCTTTCTTCGTTTGTTTTATTTACATCCAACTGAGGCATAAAGTGCGTGTCATCTTCTGTATCGGCATCCGCGCCACGTTTTTCATCCATCTCTTTAAAAACAGCAACATTCTTTTGCTGTTCAGCCAATTGCTTTTTTTGTTTATTCAATTTCTTTGCTTTTGTCACTGCATGCCATGCCATCAAGCAAAAAAGACCTGGCGCAACCATTTCCTGTGCGTCAAAATAATGAAAATCTGTTGCCGAGCAATAGAACACAAGCATCAGCAATCCATAGAGAAATCGCAGAATCTTCTTCCACCACTTCCTATCAGACTTCTTGAAGTAGAAACAATATGCAGCCAATGCCAGACTTGAGAATATAATGGTTATGCACGAAATTACTCCGCGTTGCTCCGGTGTCGGATAGCCCCATACAACATATTTGTCAGAAGTTCTGACAATTTGGTTGACACTGTAAGAGAAGTCTATGCTTCGTTCGGGGTATTGCACTTGCGTCAGCCAAAATATGCCCGCAACAAGGCACAACACACTCAACAAGACATTTATAATACAGATGATTTTCAACACGATGTGTTTCTGCGGCGCTGTCTCCGCAGAGTTACAACTTGCCATCTTCATCATAGCGTAGATATAAGCCACACCTAAGACAACGATAAACAATAGACGACTGGTAAATTGATCTTGTAGCATATTTTTATGTTTTTTAATTGGCTGATAATAATTCTTGTGGTACTTTACAATGGTTTCTGAGTATGATATATGGTAGTTTTATAGAGACTTGTTTATTTGAATCGCCATCCCTATAAACTAATACCATATTTGAACGAGAAATTACAAGCAGATCTATGAATTCCTGTATGTCCTTGTCTTGTGTGAACTCCTGAACGAAAGCTCCCATAAAGTCCATATCATCCTGCTTTTCTTTCAGAATTTCTACTCCTTTCATTTCTTCCTTGCCTACTTTATATTCAAAGATTAAGTCGTTTCCATCATGTTTAATTGCTTGCAATAAACAATTTTCATCCATACCATCCCCAACGATACTATTTATAGCTACAGTTGTCACTTTTGGAGATTCAACAATTGTTTGTGCAATTTTAGATTGGCAATTTTAATCTGCATATCAATCACCCTCTTCAAAGCCGTTGTCGGAGACAACTTGCAAGAATCGACAAACGCGCTAAGTTCCTTGCCAGTAATCGTCCATGATTTAGACTTGTTGCTCTCGATAGATACCTTAAAGCAAATGTCCAGATCCTTAGCTTCTAAGCTATGTGCAAAAGCGTTACCCAGGTTTCTTTGTCCATTCAGTTCTATGACGGAGTATTTCATCATATCCTTGAATTCGTCATAGTTGTCTGAATATACTTGCATAATACTGTCATCACCTTTTACACTAACTGCATAAGTTATTGTTTTATCAGCAAAAGATATGCTGTCTAAATAACCTATGGTTCCAATCTCACGAGGCAAGTTCGCATTACATTCGGCGATAATTTGAGCCAACCGCACCTTGTCGCTATGTGTCAACTTTGGGCGAGGTGTATTTAATGCGGCAAAGATGCCTACGAGTGTACATACTACGAGTATAGCGATTATATACTTGAACAGTCGGTTCATATTAATATACTTCCGTGTTAACAGTACCAGAAACATCTACTGTATTACCCACATCAACTGTGCCAGAAACATCTACTGTATTTTCGACACTAACATCCTGTGTCACAGGTATTATTCCTAGATTTTGAAGAACCAACATCCAAATACCAATAGCAATGATTACCAAAATGCTTTTCAAGGATAAGATCTTAAATTTCAACCCCTTATAACTACTTTTTATATTATTAATGGGTTTACCACAATCCGGACAAAAAGTAGAATCATCAGGAATCTCTTTTCCACAGTACTTACACTCCATAATAAAATACACATCTCCCTTGCCCCATAGGAGAACTAAAAGTTATTTCATAGTTTGATATACAAAAATAAGAAACGTGGAGCCAGTCCTGTCACTCGTTCCACGCCATAAAGGCCTTCGCATTGCCCTGATTGTCGAAACGAGCAACGCCGAAAGCCCCACGCCTGTGTACGTATATATAAAACTCTTATAGCAACGAGCGGAGGAACCGTCCAAAGCCAATAAGGGTTGTGTACAATACACCTCATGAGGCGTTCCCGTTGCTTTGTTTTTGACAATCAGTTTGAAGTTGCGAAGTTCTTATGGCGTCAAAACCAAAGCGTACAGTTACGCCTTATTATGTATATGTCTGCCCAACCTCTGCCCATCGGGGCCTTCGGTATGGGTGATGACATAGCAAAGGTAAAATTTTTATATGACAATGCATTATTTTTCAATGAAAAAGTTCTTGGAAAAAGCAAAAAGATTTATTCTTGCACATAAAACAAGAACAGAAACACATCTTATGCAATATTGCTGAGTCAAACAGAGCATCATTACATAATTCCAATCGGCCATTAGAAAAATAACTTTATATATGACCAATTCGCATTTAATCAATCTTTTTTGTGGAGAGCCACTCAAAAATTGTTCTGAAGACCGATTCCCTGACATCCTTGCGCGACAATATCAAGTCGTGCAGACCGTCGGCTACCCCAACCTCCGTCACATCCGCGCCAAGACGTTTGCCATATTTTGAAATATCCTTCACGTCAAGCACCCCATCGCCTGCGTTATGCTCGGCTGTCCACGTGTCGCCGTAGACGCTCTTGTCGGAATGCATCAGCAACACCGGCACTTCGACGTCGGCTTTCTTCCTCAAGAAACGCTGAGCCTTGTGAATGGCTGAAATCCAACCAATGGTAACCGACGGCGACACCTCAAGTTTCCAATCAGTATTGTAGTCCCACTCTCCGTGGTATTTTGACAACAGACTTTCGGCATACGCACGGCTCATCCCTTGACTTATTTTCATCTTCTTAAACGGCAACACTGAGACAAACGGAACAAGAAACTTCTCCTGAAACTTGCTCAAATTCCAATCAAGAAACGGACTGTTGAGCACCAATGCCTTCACCTGGCTCCGGTCGGCACGATGCACAGTCATATAGTACGATGTGGTAAGTCCGCCAGTGGAATGCCCCATAAGAACCACTTTGTCATATCCCTCCCGAGCCATCACATTCAGAGCGGAATCGATGTCGGCAAAATATTCTTTCATATTCTTTACCTCGAAACGATTCTGTCCGTCGAGAAGTGAACGTCCATACTTGCGGAGGTCGACGGCATAAAAACCATACCCATGAGCCACTACGCTGTCGCCCAGTTCGCGCTGAAAGAAATAATCGTTATAGCCATGCACATAAAGCACAGCCTTGCCGGTTGCAGGATTGTCTTGCTTCTTGACAACCGTCGACACCACTTTGCCCCTGTAGTCGTCGGACATCGATATTGTTTTGGCAACATACCCATCGCCAAGCACATCCTGTTGCCAATCTGCAGCACCAACCGGCATAAAGGTTGCCGCAACAGCCATCAATAATACGAATACGCTTCGTTTCTTCATAAAAAAGTCTTTAATCATTTCAGCAAAGTTACAATTTAATCGTAACTTTGCCGTAAATTTAAGGAAACATCTGATGAAGCATATTAATTTGAGGTTGTTTTCATCGTTCTTCAAAATCGGTGCATTCACATTCGGTGGCGGTTGGGCGATGATTTCTTTATTGGAGGAAGACATCGTAAACAAGCACAAATGGCTTGAAAAAGAGGAATTTATCGACAATCTCGCAATAGCACAGTCGCTGCCGGGCATCATGGCGGTCAACGTTGCCATAGCTGTGGGCTACAAACTGAACAAAATTTGGGGCTCAATTTTCGCTGTCCTCGGCACCATCCTGCCGTCGTTTCTGATTATTCTCGCCATCGCGATGTTTCTGACACCGGATACAATCAAAAACAATGAGACACTGACTCGCATCTTCAAAGGAATACGCCCTGCCGTGGTGGCGCTGATTCTGTCGCCGGTGTTCACCACCGCAAAATCCGCAAAAATATCGTGGAATAACGCCTGGATTCCGATTGCAATCTCACTGCTCATCTGGTCGAACATTCCGGTTGTATCCAGTCCTATTCTTTACATCATTATAGGCGGACTGTTCGGATATTTCATTTATTCAAAAAATTTCCGCACCGCGGTTGAAAAACAGGAAGGGGAAAAACAATGAGCATATATCTGAAACTTATCTGGGCTTACTTCAAAATCAGCATCTTCGGATTCGGTGGCGGATATGCAATGCTGTCGCTCATACGCCACGAGATTGTGGACCGCGGATGGATCACTGAACACATGTTTACCGACATTGTAGCCATCTCGCAGATGACTCCCGGACCGATAGGCATCAATTCCGCCACCTATATCGGCTACACTGTGGGTGGAGGAGTCATGGGATCAATGGTGACAACTCTCGCCGTAATCCTCCCGTCATTCCTGCTGGTGCTCTACACAAGCCGCTTTATACAAAAACATAAGGACAGTCACTACATAAAGGGCATTTTTGCCGCGTTGCGGCCTGTCGTGGTCGGACTCATCGGCTCTGCGGCATTGTTGCTGATGAACCGCGAGAACTTCGACGACCTGTTCTCAAGCATCGCAATCTGTGCCGTATGCTTCGTGATGGCTTTTTTCTATAAAATACACCCCATTCTGATTATCATTCTCGCCGGTTTGACGGGATATATAATATATTGAAAATGAACTACGCAGAAACTATCGACTATCTGTTCAACAAAACTTTGGTTTTCCAACACGTCGGCGCGCAGGCCTACAAGCCGGGGCTCGACACGACGCTTCAACTCGACAAGGTGTTCGGATGCCCGGAAAAGGCTTTCAAAACAATCCATGTGGCGGGCACCAACGGAAAAGGCTCTACGTCACACTTACTGGCGGCTATCCTGCAAAAAGCGGGCTACCGGGTGGGACTTTACACTTCGCCCCACCTGCTCGACTTCCGCGAACGCATACGTGTGGACGGCAAAATGGTTTCCGAAGAGTTTGTGTGCTCGTTTGTCGATAAGTTTCTCAACAGCGGATACTCCGGACGGCAACCGTCGTTTTTCGAGCTTGCAACAATAATGGCTTTCAAATATTTTGAACATGAGAAAGTCGACATTGCCGTAATCGAGGTTGGACTCGGCGGACGGCTCGACAGCACAAACATAATCTCACCGGTGCTGAGCGTCATTACCAACATCTCGTTTGACCACACTCAGTTTCTCGGCGACACGCTTGCTGCAATAGCCGGCGAGAAAGCGGGCATAATAAAGCCGAATACGCCCGTTGTCGTCGGAGAATACACCGACGAGACACGCCCGGTGTTTGAGGCGAAGGCGCAAAGCGTGAATGCTCCTATCGTCTTCGCACAGGACAATTCGGAAATCACCGACTTCAGCCGTTCTGTCGACAGCCTGCACCTCTCCACCCGTTCATTCGGCGACATCTCCGATGAATTGGCTGGAGAATGCCAAACGCTCAATGCCGACACTGTGCTGCATGCTGTCTGCCTACTTCGAGAAAATGGATTCATCATCACAGACGGAAACGTGCACGACGGTTTCGCATCGGTTTGCAGAACGACGGGTTTGATGGGGCGATGGATGAAGGTCAACGAACATCCGCTGACAATATGCGACACAGGACATAACCCCGGAGGCTTCCAATACATCGCCGACCAGCTGCAACACGCCGAGTGCGGCACGCTGCGCGTGGTGATCGGCTTTGTCAGCGACAAGGACATCTCCCATATCCTCAACATGCTGCCTACCGACGCCCTCTACTTCTTCACCCAGCCGTCGGTGGCGCGGGCGTTGCCGTGCACCGTCCTGGCAAAGAAGGCCTCTGAATTCGGGCTGACGGGCAGCACTTTCACATCTGTCAAGGATGCATATCTTGCGGCAAAAAGCGGTGCGGCGGCCGACGATATGATATACGTTGGCGGAAGCACATTTATCGTTGCCGACTTGTTGGCGGCTCTCAAAGAATCTGGGAAAGTGTAGTGGTACGGTAGGCTTCAGAGTCAACATCGAGAAGCGACTTCATGCGGTCGAGAGCGGCTGCCACCGCCGGCTCTTCTATAAAGTCGGAATGACCGATTTCATGGTATCGGTTCATAAACTCCTCAACCGTCATCCCCGACAAGTTGCGCGACGGTTGATAAGAGATGTTGCCGTCGTCATCAATCACCGCCGACAGGAATCCCCCGTCACACAGTCGATCGACAACCTCGTTGACCATCTTCACAGGTATCTGACGGCGGTCGGCAAGCTCTTTCTTGCCCACGGCGTCGGCGCCTACCTCAAAACGGCTCACAACGGTGGCTATCACAAACAGTGCCACTTGGTCGACATAACGTGCCGATGCTTTCTTCACCTGTGCCAGATAGTTGAAACTGAAGAAATTCTGCGATGAATAGGTCATCACCGCACACGCGATACACACTGTCCACGACAGCTGCATCCAAATCAGAAACAGCGGAAGAAAAGCGAATCCGCCATAGACGGCATTGTATTTTGTCACGGATATCTGACCATGCACAAAGGCATACTGGATGAAATAAAACAGCACTCCGCACACAAATCCGGGCAACAGCGCGTTTTTAAGTTTCACTTTCGCGTAGGGTATCAGCACGTTCATCCCGACAAACAGAACTCCAAGCAAAAATACCGGGGAGAGGTCGAGAAGAAACTTGAGCACGGGCGACAACACGCCTATCGGTGAATTAATCAACTCCTGGACGAAGTTTGACAAAAATATCGACAAGCCGCCGGAGCAAATCAGAAGAATGGGAATGATAAGAAGTATTGCCGTGTAGTCGGTGATGCGGCGATAAATCGGCCGTCCTTTCCTCACGTTCCACACATGGTTGTAGACCGACTCGATTTTTCTCAGCATGCTGACAAGCGTCCACAGCAAGAACACGACGCCGATACCCACAAACACGCCTTTCGACAGGGTGGCGAGAAAACGGTCGACGAAATCAAGTGAATTCTCAAGCATGGCGCGCTGCGATGGCAACCCCTTGTAAAGCGACTGTATCAGCACATCGCGCATTCCGAAGCCCCTGGCTATGGCAAGAAGCAGCGACAGAATGGGTATGACGGCAAGAAGCGTGGTGTATGTCAGCGAACTGGCAAGAGTCTGGATGTTTTTGTCAAAAAAAGACTTAACCGAGAGGTTGACAACCTTCAGCAGCTTCACATACCACACATCGCGCGGATCACGCCAAACGTTTTCCGTGCAGTAAGCATATAGATGCCGAAACCTCCTGACAGCAATACGCACCGTCAAATATATCTTTCGTATTTCCACTTTCTTAAAAAAAACAGTACGGCTATAAGCCGGGTTATGTCGCAGCCTTAGCCGCGTCCTGTCATTTATCTACGCCACGCGTCGCCACGTGGCTCCAGCAGCCTACCCCCCGGCAATGGACGAGTAGCCCTTAAATGCCGGTATACTTGACCTTGCAACCCATAAGATGTGCGGCGCGCAATGTCGCCATCGCGCCCGGTGGGCTCTTACCCCGCCTTTTCACCCTTACCACTTGCGTGGCGGTTGTTTTCTGTCACACTGCTCTGCCGTCGCCGACAGCTTCCCGTTAGGAAATATGGCACTCTATGTTGCCCGGACTTTCCTCTTACCGCCAAAAGAGGCGGCAAGCGACAGGACACCGTACTGTTTTGTTTAGACAAAGATAGCGCATGTTGCGCTAAATTCAAAGCATCGTCCCCATAAAAAGCGGATACCGCCGACTGGGTATTCCGTCGGCGGTATCCGTTCTTTCTATCTAATCTTGTCGATTATGCTTCTTTCTTTTCTGCCTCTGCCTCGAAAAGTTTGTTGAACTCTTCTACAGAAACTGCCTTCTCGTCAAGTGTTACAGCCTCTTTGACAGCGGCAAACAGCTTGTCGTCAACCGACTTTTCAATCAAACGCTGACGATAGTCTTTGTTCTTCAAGAAATCTTCCGCATACTTCTCAACATATTCGTCAGGCACGTTTGTCATACCATACTGTGCGAACTGCTGTGCTGCAAGCATCTTTGCCTCACGCTTGAGGTCCTCGTCGCCTACCTTTACCTCAAACATCTTGGCGATTCTTTCTTTCACCAATTGCCATTCTGCGGCAGGAAGCATTCTTTCGTATTCTGCGTCAACGTTCTCGTCGTTGATTTTCTCGTTTGTCTTCTTAAGCCATTTCTTCAAGAATTCTACAGGAAGCTCCAAGTTGCCCACCTTCTCCATCAACACTTTCTGTGCGTCGAGAGTGAAACGGTAGTTGCTGTCAAGCATAAGCTGGTTGGCAATCATCTCTTTCAACTTTGTTGCATATTCCTCTTCGTTCTTGACTTCGTCCTTGCCAAACACCATGTCGAAGAACTCCTGATTTTTCTCTGCCGGCTTCAACACGATGATTTCCTTGATTGTAAATTCAAAGTTTGACTTAACGCCTGCTGCCTGCTCCTTGTCGATGTTGAGCATTGATGCAACCTCAGCATCGCTGCCGTTGCCTGCTGCCGCCGGATTGAACACCACCTTGTCGCCTACTTTCTTGCCTGCGAATTTCTCGCCTTCTGAAGTCTTGCCAAGATATTCCATCGAAACGATTGTGCTTTCTGCAACAATACCGCCTTCCTTCACGCTGCCGTCTTCGTTGAGCTCAGCGACAGAACCCTTGATAAGGGCTGTCTCGTTGACTTCATCCCCAGGAACTTGCGAACCGAAACGACGTGTGAACGCCTCATCCTGACGCTGCGCCATCTCGTCGGTAACGTTGATTTTATAGTAAGGAACTGTGATGCTCTTGTCTACGTTCAACTCAAACGCAGGTGCCAAACCTACCTCAAACTTGAATGTGAAGTCCTTCTTGTCGAAATCCACTTCCTGGTTGTCTTCTGCCAAAGGCTCGCCGAGGATGCTGAGTTTCTCGTCTTCGATATATTTGAACAAAGCGTCGACAGTCTCACGGTTGATAACGTCGGCGAGAACTTGCTTGCCAAACATTTTCTTCAACAAGCCTGCCGGAACCTTGCCCGGACGGAAACCGTCGATATGATGTTTCTGACCGATAGTCTTAAGATCTTTTGCTACTTTGTCCTGATAGTCTTTTTCTTCCAACGACACTGTGATGATACCACCGACATTGCCGTTTTTCTCCATTGTAACGTTCATATTCTTAATATAAATTATTCAATATTCTACAGGCAAACACCGTTTTTGCCCAACAAGGTGCAAAATTACACTTATTTGCCTCATCTCGCAAATTCTATGCCACATTTTTATTACATCCTTTTTGATTTTTGGTTTATTTCACGTTTCCTATCAATTTGCTGCGTCATTTGAAAAGTTTATCCGCTTTTAGGCATAAAGTTCATGATAACTTGACCTTCTGCGACCATTTTGTTGTAACTTTGCGTTCTAAAATTTCAATAAGTGGAATACGGAGATACAAACAAATCGGTTTTCAAAAGGATAGACTTCCCTATCCTGATTACATATCTGCTGCTTGTTGTGGCTGGTGCCATAAGCATATATGCGGCAAGCTACGACTTCGACAATGCCAGCATTCTCGACTTTTCAGAATTTTCAGGAAAGCAATTCTGCTGGATTGGACTGTCGGCGCTGCTTGGTGTAGCTATACTCTTGGTCGACAACTGGTTTTTCGACACATACGCCTACCCTATATATTTTGCAATACTGCTGCTACTGCTCGTGACAATCTTCATTGCTCCCAACATCAAGGGGTCGCACTCCTGGATTGTGCTCGGCCCTGTGAGCCTGCAGCCTGCGGAATTTGCCAAGTTTGCAACGGCGCTCGCTCTTGCCAAACTGTTCAGCGGCTACAACTTCTCGCTCAACGCCAAGTTCAGCAACTACATAAAGGCGGCAGCAATAATAATGGCGCCGATAATGCTGATCCTGTTGCAGAACGAGACGGGTTCGGCGCTGGTTTTCACTTCGCTCGTATTCGTGCTTTACCGCGAGGGCATGAGCGGATTGATTCTGTTTGCCGGACTTTGCTCGATTGTGATTTTCGTGGTGGCGCTGAAATATTCAGCGATAATGGTCATGGGCATCCCCGGCGGCGAATTTATCGTTTTGGCTCTGATTCTGCTGATGATTCTGGGAATGGTGGTGTTCTACTGCAAATCGGCGGTTATAACACGCAACCTTCTGATTGTGTATGCCGCATGCGGAGCTGTCTGCGGCACTCTATACGCTTGTGGAATCGAGATTAACGGACGCTTGTTTCTGCTTGGAACTATGGCCGCGGCTATCAGCTACCTCGTCTGGGAAATGCTGAAGAAGGAGGCCCGCAAAATTCTGCTCATCATCACGTTCGCTCTCTCGTCGGTAGTTTTCTTGTTTTCCGTAAACTATGTGTTTACCGACATCCTCGGTGCGCACCAGCAAATGCGCATAAAGGTGGCTCTCGGCATCGAGGACGACCCGCAGGGCGCCGGCTACAACGTGAACCAGTCAAAGATTGCAATCGGTTCGGGAGGAATCCTCGGAAAAGGATTTCTCAACGGCACTCAGACAAAGCTGAAATACGTGCCGGAGCAGCACACCGACTTCATTTTCTGCACCATCGGCGAGGAAGAGGGTTTTATTGGCTCGGCGGCGGTGATTGCCGCGTTCCTGTTCCTCGTGCTGCGCATTCTGCAAATTGCCGAACGGCAGCGGACGGCATTCGGAAGGGTGTACTGCTACTGTGTGGCTTCGTATTTCATTTTCCACATCGGCATCAACATCGGTATGGTCATCGGGCTATGCCCCGTAATCGGCATTCCTCTGCCGTTCTTCAGCTACGGAGGATCGTCGCTGTGGGGATTCACAATCCTAATTTTCACGCTTCTTAAAATCGATGCCTCGCGCGAGGACAGATAGCCTCAACGTCGCTTACTTTCCGGAAAAACGACGCTCCACAACCTCCCAGTCCACAACGTTCCAGATGTTGTGAAGATAGTCAGCACGCCGATTCTGATAGTCAAGGTAATACGCGTGCTCCCACACGTCGATACACAACAGTGGGCGCAGCCCGTCCATCCTCAACGGGGTGTCGGCATTCGGTGTGTTGATTACCATCAAATGATTGTCGGAGTCTGCAACAAGCCATGTCCATCCGGAGCCAAACAACGCTGCTCCCGACTGCTCCATCTTTGTCTTCAGCACATCGACCGACCCGAAGCACCGCTCCACTGCGGCAAGAAAAGCCTTGTCGGAGGCTGGCTTTGGCGATGGCGACAGCGCGTCGAAATAGAAAAGATGATTCCATGCCTGGGCGGCATTGTTGAGCAACGCGCCGTCGGCGACTCGCACAATCCCGTCGAGCGGCAACTCCGACAATGGAGTTTCAGCTGCAAGTTTGTCTACATTCTCAAGATATGTGCGCGTATGCTTCCCATAGTGGAAGTCAATAGTTGTGGCACTGATGGCGCCAGTCAATGCGTCCGCCTGCCACGGCAGTTTTGGTAGTTCGTGTTTCATAATGGTAAAACTTTAATATTCACCCATATAAACACTCACCACCACAAAATTGTTCAATCCGCTACGTCGAGGCGCGGTTGTAGAGCACTATGCCTATTATGAGATACACCACATTAGGAATCCACATTGCCACAAACGGCGACGTATAGCCAGAAACGGCAAATGTCGACGTGACAGTGGAAAACAGGATATACGAGAAACTCAGCACCAAACCGATACCGATGTTGATTCCCATTCCGCTCTTCACCTTGCGCGACGACAGCGACATGCCGATAAGCGTCAGGATAAACGCCGCGCCGGTCATGGCGAAACGCCGTTCATACTCAATCTCAAAATTTTTGATATTCGCCACACCACGCATTTTCTGCCGGTCAATGTAAGCCTTCAGCTCCGGTGAGGTCATCTTTTCGTGGTCGTTCTCAGCAATCAGGAAGTCGCGCGGCTCAATCGGAATGATGGTGTCGAGAGTGGCACCTTTTTTTATCTCCTCGCGCATTCCTCTGAAATTGCGTATCATGTAGTTTTTCATCGACCAGCGGTAAAGTGTGTCGTAAACCGCCGTCGTTGCAACCATTCGCGACACGAGCTTTTTGTCTTTAAACGTCTCGAGCGAGAAGTTGTATGCCGTTTTCGACGAGTTCTCAAAACGCGACATATAGGCGATTTCTCCGGGCGTCACCTGCAACTGGATGTTGACGCCATAGTCTATAGCCTTGTTTTTCACATATTTGTTCTGATAGTTGATTCGCTTCACATTGGCGGGCGGGATGACATAAGAGTCAAGCACAAACGTGAAGCTGGCAATAACCAATGCCGACGCCATATAAGGCAGCAGCAACCGTCGGAAACTGACGCCGCTCGACAAGATGGCGATAATCTCGGAGTTCTCAGCCATCTTCGACGTGAAAAAAATCACGGCGATAAACGTGAACAGCGGACTGAACTGATTCGCCATGTAGGGAATATAGTTCAGATAATATTCAAAAATGGTTGCCTTCACCGGTGCTTTCATAAAACTGTCGAGCTTCTCGTTGATGTCAAACATCACGATAATCGCAAGGATAAGCACGATGGCAAACACGTATGTGCCAAGAAACTTCTTGATGATATAACCATCAAGAGTCTTCACATACGGCTTGGGCAACTTGATTTGTCTTTTCATAAGCGTTGCATTACACGGACCACTGTTTCGTCCTTCCAGGCTTTGAAATCGCCTGCAAGAATGTGGCTGCGGGCTTCTCCCACAAGCCACAGATAGAATGCAAGATTGTGGATCGACGCAATCTGCATGGCAAGAATCTCCTGACTAACAAATAGATGGCGGAGATAAGCCCGACTATACATACGGTCAACCTCCGACGCGCCGTCAATCTCTATCGGCGAGAAATCGTCTGCCCACTTCTTGTTGCGCATATTCATTATGCCATTCTTGGTGAAAAGCATTCCGTTGCGTCCGTTGCGCGTAGGCATCACGCAGTCCATCATGTCGACGCCGCGCTCGATTGCCTCGAGAATATTTGCCGGCGTACCGACTCCCATAAGATAACGGGGCTTGTCTTTTGGCAGTATCTCATTGACAATCTCGATCATCTCATACATCTTCTCCGTAGGCTCGCCAACTGCCAGACCGCCAATGGCATTGCCGTCGGCACCAAGATCGGCGACAAACTTGGCCGACTCCTGGCGAAGGTCTTTATAGACACAGCCTTGCACAATAGGAAAATATGCCTGACTGTAGCCATATTTGCCGTCGGTTGCCTTATAGTGGTCCCATCCGCGGCGCAGCCAGCGCAGAGTCAACGCCAACGACTTTTTGGCATACTGATAGTCGGAATCGCCCGGCGGACACTCGTCAAGCGCCATCATTATGTCGGAACCGATGGAACGCTGTATGTCGACCACTCCCTCTGGCGTGAACAGATGTTTCGAGCCGTCGATGTGTGAACGGAAATACGCGCCTTCCTCCTTCAGTTTCCGGTTGGCGGAAAGGGAAAACACCTGAAATCCTCCGCTGTCGGTAAGAATCGGACGCTTCCAGCCATTGAACTTATGCAGTCCGCCGGCCTTCTCTATGATGTCCATTCCCGGACGCAGATACAGGTGATATGTGTTGCCCAGGATAATCTGGGCCTTGATGTCGTTTTCAAGTTCGTGGAAATGCACAGCCTTGACCGAACCCACTGTGCCAACCGGCATGAAAATCGGGGTCTCTATAGTGCCGTGCGCAGTGGTTATGAGTCCCGCTCGCGCGTTGCTGTTCAAATCCTCTTTTTGCAGTTCAAAATCCATATTTTTCGAGCCATTTTATTTCAAACTACAAAATTAAGCAAATTCTGCGAAAGTAAGCGACTGAAACGGCAAGATGTAGCGCATAATCATTCGTTTTTACGACAAAATTGCACCTTCGCTCTGACAAAATAGCAGAAATAAGCATGTGGCACAAGGATTGCTGACTTGATGACTGAATTTTATTAATTACGTATAAACCAAATAAATATATACATTATGAATTTTGACAACTTTACAATCAAATCGCAAGAGGTCGTACAGCAGGCTGTACAGACCGCTCAGCAGAACGGCAACCAGGCCATTGAGCCGGAGCATCTGCTGAAGGCTTTGCTCGACAAAGGCGAGTCGGTTGTGAAATTCGTTTTCCAGAAGCTCGGCGTAAACCAGCAACTGGTTGCGATGCAACTCGACAAGGCGCTGTCGGCTCTGCCAAAGGTGAGCGGCGGCGAACCTTACCTGTCGCGCGAGTCAAACGATGTGTTGCTGAAAGCCATCGACTGCGCAAAGCGGCTCGGTGACGAATACGTGACATTGGAGGCTATTCTTATAGCGCTCCTGAAGGTCAACACCAAAGTGTCGACAATACTGAAAGACAACGGCGTGACCGAACAGGATCTTGAGGCTGCGGTAAAAGAACTGCGAAAGGGCGAGAAGGCTACGAGCCAAAGCGCGGAGGATTCCTACAACGCTTTGAGCAAATATGCCATCAACCTTAACGAGCGTGCCCGCAGTGGAAAACTCGACCCTGTGATAGGCCGTGACGACGAGATACGACGTGTGCTGCAGATTCTTAGCCGACGCACGAAAAACAACCCTATTCTTGTGGGCGAGCCTGGTACCGGCAAAACGGCTATCGCCGAGGGTCTGGCTCAACGGATTGTGCGTGGCGATGTGCCTGAAAACTTGAAAACCAAACAATTGTACTCACTCGATATGGGTGCGCTTGTGGCTGGTGCCAAATACAAAGGTGAGTTTGAGGAACGTCTGAAAGCAATCGTCAACGAGGTGACCAAAAGCAACGGCGAGATTATCCTCTTCATCGATGAGATACACACGCTTGTCGGTGCAGGAAAGGGCGAAGGCGCCATGGATGCCGCAAATATCCTGAAACCGGCTTTGGCAAGGGGTGACTTGAGGAGCATCGGTGCGACAACGCTCGATGAGTATCAGAAGTACTTCGAGAAGGACAAAGCGCTGGAGCGTCGTTTCCAAATTGTCATGGTCAACGAGCCTGACGAGCTGAGCAGCATCGCCATCCTGCGTGGTCTGAAGGAACGCTATGAGAACCATCACAAAGTGCGTATCATGGACGAGGCGATAATTGCCGCCGTGCAACTTTCGGAACGCTATATAACCGACCGTTTCCTGCCCGACAAGGCAATTGACCTTATTGATGAGGCTGCCTCTAAATTGAGAATCGAAATTGACTCTGTGCCACAGGCTCTTGATGAAATTATCCGCAAAATCTCTCAACTCGAAATCGAGCGGGAGGCAATCAAACGCGAAGAGGGCGAATCCGACAAAGTGAAAGGTTTGGAGAAGGAGCTGTCCGACCTGCGCGAGGAAGAGAAGAGCTATATGGCTAAATGGAAAGCCGAAAAGGAGCTGATAAACAAAATTCAGCAGAACAAAATCGACATTGAGCAGCTCAAATTCGAGGCCGACAAGGCTGAGCGCGACGGCGACTATGCAAAGGTGGCTGAAATACGCTACTCCCGCATCAAGAACAAGGAGGATGAAAACAAGCAATTGCAGCAACAACTCCACGACATGCAGGGCGACAGATCGCTGATAAAGGAGGAAGTCGACGCTGAGGATATTGCCGACATCGTGTCGAGATGGACGGGAATACCTGTGGCGAAGATGGTGACAAGCGAGAAGGAGAAACTGCTCCATCTCGAGGAAGAACTGCACAAACGGGTTGTGGGACAGGACGAGGCGATTTCGGCTATCGCTGATGCCGTGCGCCGCTCACGTGCCGGACTTAACGACCCCAACCGCCCTATCGGTTCTTTCATATTCCTCGGAACCACCGGTGTGGGCAAGACGGAATTGGCAAAGGCTTTGGCTGACTATCTGTTCAACGACGAGAATATGATGACGCGTATCGACATGAGCGAGTATCAGGAGAAGTTCTCGGTGTCAAGGCTCATCGGGCCTCCTCCTGGATACGTTGGATACGAGGAAGGCGGACAGTTGACGGAGGCCGTAAGGCGCAAACCGTACTCTGTGGTGCTCTTCGATGAGATTGAGAAAGCGCATCCCGACGTGTTCAACATCCTGCTTCAGGTGCTCGACGACGGACGGCTGACGGACAACAAGGGGCGCACGGTCAATTTCAAGAACACAATCATCATCATGACCTCAAACATGGGCTCGCAGCTCATCCGCGAGAATTTCTCGAAGATGACCGACGCAAACAAGGCTGAGACCGTCGAAACCACCAAGAACCAGGTGCTTGAGATGTTGAAGTCGACAATCCGTCCGGAGTTCCTGAACCGTATTGATGAGATTATAATGTTCACGCCTCTGTCGAAATCCGAAATCAAGGAGATTGTGGCTCTCCAAGTCAACAATGCTCGCCGTATGCTCGCTAAAAACGACATAGAGCTCGACATTACCGACAAAGCGCTCTCCTTGCTTGCCGACGAAGGCTACGACCCTGAATTCGGCGCACGTCCGGTTAAGCGTGTCATCCAGCGTGAGATTCTCAACCGCTTGTCGAAAGACATTCTTGCCGGAAACGTTACGAAAGACAAGTCTATCGTTATCGACGCCGACGGTGACCAATTCGTGTTCCGAAACAAATAAAAACCCTATCATCATACTGATAAAAAGGCAACCGCATAGAAATGTGCGGTTGCCTTTTTGCGTTTCCACAGCACCATATCCAAGGCACTAATTACATAAATAACAGCAAATAAATTTGTACTACACTTCCAACCACAAGCAATGCCATGATTGTCGACATTGCATAATTCAAGCCTCTTTCCCCAGCCGTTGCGTCTTTTTTCGCCTTAACAGGCAGTAAATCAAAAAGGACGCTGAGCAGAAAGCACTGCAGATAGTCTTTGACAAACCACGTCGCCTTACCAACCGCTTTGCAAAGGCTGCCGCCTATGCGGCGTGCCTCATCGAAAATAGGATCATTGTTTGAGAGAGTCTTCTCATAGTAGGTTTTTGCTTCCATGACTTTGTGTTTTTATCTTTACACTGCAAAGTAACTGTCTTTGCGGGCATATTGTTTGCCCACTCAACATAACAAAACATAAACGCGGGAGGCGGCACTGAAATTTCAGCACCGCCTCCCGTTTTTAAAATCTTTATCGTCAGTCAACGTAGGTTATTACACAACGTTTCTGTGTCTCGTAAGGAAGGTCGTTGTAACGATGGGCGAAATCAAGCGACGTTAACGTCTTGGCTGAATCAATCTGCGGAGAAAAGACATAAGACTCTTTTCCCGAAGCGGCTTTATAGATTACATAAGGCAGCATCTTGCCGAAATTGCCCTTCTCGGCAAGCACCGCATATTTGAGCATGCCGCGCGACGTCATTGTCATCATCGCTATAAAGTTGACGTCGATGTTGCAGTCGTCGCGCAACGGCAATGCCGGGTCAAACTGATAAACCAATCTTTTATCGGTTGTGACAATGAAAAGGTTGCTTTTCACGTCTACATCATAAAGCCAGGTCGACTCTCCATTTGTGCGCTTTGCAAGAAAGCCTTCGACGCCGTATGTCATTTGCATATCGCCTACCGACACAATGCGTTTCAAATCGTCGAGCGTGGCATTGACCACCTCGTCGGGCATACCGGTTTCTTTCATTGTATACACGCATTTACCAGATTGGCTACGGTCGATGGTCACAACCACGTCGCTCTCTGTCAATGCCACCTTGTCGCGACTATGATAGTCTGCTCCGACAATCACATCGCCTGAATATCTGAACGCAAGCGACTCCTCATAAACCGCGTTCATTTCTCTGTCAAAATTTGTCATTTCTATCTTGGCAACACGCGCCGACACCGATGGCTTAGGCTCGTCGCCTCCAGTCATGCCTGCCTGGCTGAACTGGAATTTCACCGTTTCTTTGTGGCACGTGACAGTCACCGTTGCCGAGCGGTATTTTTTCGTTGTGTTGGCGGCGATAAACGCTGTCAGCTCCACAGTTCCCGCTTCGCCTTCCGTTTTGTCAAGCGTGAGCCACCCCTGGTCCGACGTGCCGTAGCCCACGGTCGCTGTCCACACGTCACGAGCCTTCAACACCGGCAAGGTCTCCCTGCGGAGATTGCTGTTTATCGAAAAATTCTGCGATTTGCCCGTCAGCCACTTCTCCGAATCGTTGTCGTCGCCGCAGGAGGCAAGCACTATGCCTATAATCGCCATTATCAAGCTGAATCTAACTTTCATATACTTATAAATTTAAAAAAGAGGAAAGCCGACTTTCTGCGGTCAGCCATCCCCTTGTTTGTCAACTGTTATTTTTCTTCTTCTGGCACGGGCGGAGGAGTGGCAGAGTCGTCGGGATCGCTCAGACTGTCGGTCTCCGATTTGTCTGCGTCGCCGGCAGCGATGCTGCGCTGACGCTCTTTCTCCTCGTTGGCTTTGATTATCTCATCCGCACGCGACGCCCATTTGCGCTTGCCGAAGATATGCTCCACGTCTTCTGTGAAGATAACCTCCCGCGTAAGCAACAAGTCGCGCAACTGATGATGTCCGCCCTCATATTCTTTCAATATCTGTTTTGCTCGCTCATACTGCTCCGAGAGCACGCGCGTAACCTCCGCATCAATCATGCGGGCACGGTCCTCGCTGTAAGGCTTTGCAAACATATAGTCCTGACCTGTCGAGTCATAGTAGCTTACATTTGGCAACAACTTGCTCATTCCATAATATGCCACGATGGCATACGCCTGTTTCGACGCGCGTTCAAGGTCGTTGAGCGCTCCTGTCGACACGCAACCGAGAAACAAGTCTTCTGCTGCACGACCGCCAAGCAACGAGCAAATCTCGTCAAGCAACGCCTGCTCTGGCGTGATCTGACGCTCTTCAGGCAAATACCAGGCAGCTCCGAGAGCCTTGCCGCGCGGCACAATGGTTACTTTGATCAGCGGATTGGCATATTTCAAATGCCAGCTTATTGTGGCATGGCCTGCCTCATGGGTGGCGATCGACTCGCGCTCTTCCTCTGTCGTGATTTTAGAGCGTTTCTCCAAGCCTCCGACAATACGGTCAACCGCATCCATAAAGTCTTGCTTCTCAACAAACTCCTTGCTGCGGCGCGCCGCTATAAGAGCGGCCTCATTGCACACGTTGGCAATGTCGGCGCCCGAGAATCCCGGTGTCTGGCGCGAAAGAAGGTCGACATCCACATCCGGAGCAATCTTGACATCGCGCAGATGCACCATGAATATTTCCTTGCGGTCGTTCAAATCCGGAAGGTCGACATAAATCTGACGGTCAAAACGTCCGGCACGAAGCAAAGCCTTGTCAAGAATGTCGACGCGGTTTGTTGCGGCAAGCACAATGATACCGCTGTTGGTGCCGAAACCGTCCATCTCGGTGAGCAATTGGTTCAACGTGTTCTCGCGCTCATCGTTAGAGCCCATATTGGGGTTCTTTCCGCGGGCACGTCCCACGGCGTCGATCTCGTCAATGAATATGATACACGGCGCTTTGTCTTTGGCTTTCTTGAACAAGTCGCGCACTCGCGACGCTCCAACGCCAACAAACATCTCCACAAAGTCGGAACCCGACAATGAGAAGAAAGGCACGTTGGCCTCGCCTGCCACGGCTTTTGCAAGCAGCGTCTTTCCGGTTCCTGGAGGGCCTACAAGCAAGGCGCCCTTGGGTATCTTTCCTCCAAGATTAGTGAATTTCTGAGGGTTTTTCAGAAATTCAACAATCTCCTCAACCTCGGTCTTTGCCTCCTGCAGTCCTGCCACGTCCTTGAACGTTACGTTGGTGCCCTTTTCCTTGTCGAAAAGCTGCGCCTTTGTCTTGCCTATGTTGAACACGCCGCCCGAGCCGTCGCCTCCGCCTCTCGACATGCGGCGCATCAGGATGAACCAGAACACAATCAACAGGATTACGGGGCCGAACGACCACAAGAACCCTGCGATTCCACTGCCCGACTCATATTCAAGGATTCCGGTGTAAGGGATGCTCTTCATCTGGTCCTCAAACACATTGTGAGGCACTTGTACAACTACTCTTGCCTTGCTGTAATTGACCTTTGCCATGTCTTTAAACACCTGCTTGGCGCTTGCCTCGGTCAACTCAGCTTCAAGTTTATTGTCGCCGGCATACACCCACATATGCTTGACATTGCCCTCCACAAGAAGCTTCTTGAAATCCGGCTGCCAATTCATCGGTTTTTCTGCAGAGGAGTCGTTGAAGTAAAACAACCCCATCAGAACCATACCGATGATGGCATACATCCAGAATATGCTGAATCGGAATCCTTTAAATTGCTTTTTCTTATTGTCCATTTTTATCTATTGCTTAATCAATATCTGGGATTTCTTTTATCTCGGCGTCGTTCCACAGCTGCTCAAGATTGTAATACTCCCTGTATTCCGGAAGGAACACGTGCACATAAATCGTGCCGTAGTCTATAACAATCCATTGCGAATTGCGGTAGCCGTCATAGTTGAAGGGCTTAACTCCTGATTTCTCCTGAACATATTCGCGCACAGAGTCGGCGATGGCAGAAACCTGCATCGTGGATGTGCCTTGACAAATGATAAAATGTTCTGTAGATACATATTCAAGTCCTGTCAAGTCCACATGTGTGATATTTTTTCCTTTGCGTTCTTGAATTCCCTCAACTATAAGATTCAATAGTTCGTCGTTAGTCATTATTTTCTTTTATTGTTAGTTATTCTCTTTTTCTTCAATTTCTGAGCTATGCAGCCTATCTTATGCAAAGATAGTGCAAAGCGAGTGCAAAACATTCAAGCTTGCTTGATATTGTTTTGCCAAGATGCAGCCTGTCTTATGTAAAGATAGCGCAAGGTGAGCGGAAAGAAATGAGCTTGCTCTGTTTTCTTTCCCGAACCGCAGCCTATCTTATGCAAAGATAATGCTTTATGCCATAATAGCAATTTCCTAAGCCCACAAATATTTATCACCGCTACTTATAGAACAATTTCAACACGATTTGTTTCACTCAAAGTTGTTAAATTTCAACAAAAACCAGCCTGAAATCTGGCTCAAAGTCAGGAAAAGCGGAATATGTCAAAACCCTGCACCATGAGACGATGACAACGTCGGCAGGCTATCGTCGCGGAGCGACGACACTCTGCCATAACCCGGTACGCGAGCGCAGCAGAGCGTGCCGGGATTCGACATGCCCCCTGCAATCAGCGTGCCGGAGGTACGCTACTACCGGAGCGCATCCCCACGCCAGCGGCGATGCCCACGCGACGCATACTGCGGCAACGGTTGGGCAACAATAGCAACAGAGACCCTCGGACAAGTCCGGGAGCCTCTGTCTATTGATAGGAAAAATATATTCTTCGAATTATTTGTTGAGCGCTTCTTTTACAGCATCGTTAGGCACCATCTCTTCTTTAAATACGTAGGCACCTGTTTTCGGAGACTTGACAGCTTTGATAATCTTGCTGTAAGTACGTCCCTCTCCAGTTTGAAGGGTTGCGACTGTTTTCTTTGCCATAGCTGTATACTATTTTATTTGATTTCTTTATGTACTGTTACACGTTTAAGGATTGGGTTGTATTTCTTCAACTCCAAACGCTCTGTTGTATTTTTGCGGTTCTTAGTAGTGATGTAGCGAGAAGTACCCGGCATACCGCTGTCTTTGTGCTCTGTGCATTCGAGAATGACTTGCACTCTGTTACCTTTTGCTTTCTTTGCCATTTTATTCTACTGTTTTAATGCTTGTTAAGTAACCTTTTTCAGCTGCCTGCTTGATTGCAGCGTTAAGACCGATTTTGTTGATTGTACGGAGTCCTGCTGCAGAAACAGTAAGACGAATCCAAATTTGCTGCTCAACCCAGAAGAATTTTCTGTTGAAAAGGTTGACCTCAAATTTGCGCTTTGTTCTTCTCTTTGAGTGAGAAACATTATTACCTACGGCCGCTTTTCTGCCTGTAATTTGACAAACTTTTGACATGGCTATAATTAATTTTATTAATTTTCAATTGATTATCCTCAAAACAGAGTGCAAAGTAAGCGATTTTTTGTATACTAACCAAATTTTTCAGTCATTTTTCGCAAAATAATTAGTTGATTAGCATTTTTATCAGCATTATTTGAGCCATTGTTGTGGCATGGTTGATTACGCGATCGCGATTTCCTGCAAAATGATAGCATTTGCTCTCGGTCTGACCTCGCTTAGTGGCGGAAATCCATACTGTGCCGACGGGCTTGTCTGCGGTGCCGCCGCCTGGCCCGGCGATTCCTGATGTCGCCACCGCGCAATCTGTATTGAGTGCGCGCGAAACGCCTTCCGACATCTGACGCACCACTGGCTCGCTGACCGCGCCTTCCGTCGCCAGAACGGTGCCGTCAACGCCAAGAAGTCCTTCCTTAACCTCGTTGGCATAGCTGACAACCGAACCTTTGTAGTAGTCTGAGCTGCCTGCCACCTGCGTTATCTCGTGCGCTATATTGCCGCCCGTACAGCTTTCTGCCGTCGCCATCGTATAGCCTTTGTCGCGCAGCATGTCGCCAAGTATCTGCGCTATGGTCTTGTCTTCTCTGCATATCAGCGATTTGCCGAGTATCGACGCGAGCTTGTCGCTTTGCTCCGCCATGACGGCTTCAAGACACGACGCGTCGGTGTCGGTTCCGGTAAGGCGCAGGCGGATCAGTCCGGGCTTGGGCAGATACGCAAGATGCACGTTGCCGGGCATCGCTTTCTCATAGTCGTCGAGCATGCCGGCAAGCACCGACTCCGAATAGCCGATTACGATAAATGTGCGGTGCTGCAATGCGTCTTTGCGCGGAAAGCGGTGCTTGAGCATCGGGAACACCTCCGTGCAAAACATCTCTTGGGTCTCAAACGGCACTCCGGGCATCGAGACGAGCACCTTGCCGTCTTTCTCAAACCACATCAGAGGTGCGGTACCCACACGGTTTTGAATCACGCGGCACGACGACGGCACATAGGCTTGCGCGGCTGTCAGCGGATTTATCTTCAACCCGCGCTTGCGCACCACCTCGAGCACATTTGCCTCCACCGCCTTGTCGTAGACGAGTTCGCCACCAAACAGCTCGCACAGCGTAGGCTTCGTTATGTCGTCTTTCGTAGGGCCGAGGCCTCCGGTGGTAAGCACCACATCGGTCTCGTCAAACGCTTGCTTTATTGCCCGTTTTATATCGTCGGCATCGTCTGCGACAACGCGCACGGAGCGCACAGACCATCCGTCGGGATTGATTTCCCGCGAAATCATCCCTGAATTTGTATCCACAACCTGCCCTATCAGCAATTCATCGCCGATGGCTATGATGGAAACCTGCATAATTACCTCCTTTTTTTAAACTTCGACGCGTGCAAACGGCGCGATGTCGAGGCTGCAATATTTTTTGTCAAGATATTTGAAATATCCGGCAATGGCCACCATTGCGGCATTGTCGGTTGTAAACGCGCGCTTGGGAATGAACGCTTTCAGACGGCGGCGACGGCAGAACTCGTCAACGGCATTGCGCACGCCGGAATTTGCCGACACGCCTCCTCCGATAGCCACCTGCTTGATTTCCGGATGTTCCTTCACTGCCTTGCCAAGCTTGTCTATCAAGATGTCAATGATGGTTTTCTGCAACGATGCGGCAAGGTCTGCCTTGTTTTTCTCTATGAAGTCGGGGTCTTTCTTCACCTCGTCGCGGAGGGTGTAGAGAAACGACGTCTTCAATCCGCTGAAACTGTAGTCAAGGCCTGGGATATGGGGCTTGCTGAACTTAAACCGTGTTGCGTCGCCCTCGGCTGCCAAACGGTCGATGTGCGGACCGCCGGGATAAGGCAGCCCCATCACCTTGGCGCACTTGTCAAACGCCTCTCCGGCTGCGTCGTCGATTGTCTGCCCGAGTATTTCCATATCGTTGTAGTCTTTAACGATGATAATCTGAGAGTTGCCGCCCGAAATCAGCAGACACATATATGGAAACTCCGGCACTTCTGTGCTCTCGTCCTCTTTTATGAAATGCGACAGCACATGCCCGTGCAGGTGGTTGACACACACCATCGGGATGTCGAGCGCGGTGGCAAGTCCTTTGGCAAACGAGGTGCCGACAAGCAATGAGCCTATCAGCCCCGGACCGGCGGTAAACGCGATGGCGCTGATGTCAGACTTGCTTATTCCCGCACGTTTTATCGCCTCCGACACCACCGGCACTATATTTTGCTGATGCGCGCGCGATGCCAGCTCGGGCACCACTCCGCCAAACGCCTCATGGACGCTCTGGCTCGCTATCACATTCGACAACAGGATTCCGTCGCGTATCACTGCCGCCGACGTGTCGTCGCACGACGATTCTATTCCTAATATTATATTACTCATCTATTCGTTTTTAGTACCTTGCTATTTCGCGCAAAAATACGAAAAAAACAAGACTTATCACATTCTTACGCCAAAAATTAAAGCCGTGACGCATCCTTTCCGGATGCGCCACGGCTGTGCTTGCCATTATTACATTTTTAATTGAAATCGTTGAGTATGTTCTTCAATCGCTTGCGTGCAAAGAAGATGCGGCTTTTAACCGTACCCAACGGGATGTTCATCTTATCGGCTATCTCCTCGTATTTATAGCCCGCGACAAACATCGAGAACGGAACGCGGTATTCCTCGCTGAACGAATTGATGACCGAGGAGATTTCCTTTACATTGTATGCCACCTCAGGCGAATCGTAACCTGAATTCTGGGGCAGATTCAAATGATACAGGTCGTCGGTGGTGTCGATCAGCGTCTTGCTGCGGGCTGCGCGACGATAGTTATTGATAAAGATGTTGCGCATAATGGTAAAAACCCAACCTTTGAAATTGGTGTTGTCAACATATTTGTCGTGGTTGTCGAGCACTTTCAGATTCGTTTCCTGCATCAAGTCCTCTGCGTCTTCCTTGTTCAATGTCAACGACATTGCAAAATTGCCAAGATGCTTCTGCAGTCCCTCAAGCCGATTATATAAACCCTTATCCATAACTTTATCTTGTTTTTACCTTGCGGTTGTTTTTTCTTATTTAATTGTTCTCTTTATAATGAACAAATCTTGTGCCAAACTCGTTTATATGTTTTAAAGTCCCTAAAAAACACCACGCCCCCACCGAAATCACTTCGCCGGGAGCGTGTTAGCTTAACCTTGTTACGCAATTATGATTAACAAATTAAATCCTTACGATGCAAAGGTACTGCCTCGCAGCCGCTCCGACAATCGCATTTTAAAGGTAAATTTGTATACATATAGGCTTCCCAAATACCTATTTTTGCGTATTTTACTTACTTTTCTCCCGTTTTGCCAATCATTAGGCAAAATCGCCAGCGAAGTGTTTTTCTACAAATTTGCCCACAATGGGGAAAAATTCCACACTGTGGGCAATCTTTATTAATCCAACTTCAACACTGCAAGGAATGCCTTCTGCGGCACTTCCACAGAGCCAATCTGCTTCATGCGCTTCTTGCCCTTCTTTTGCTTTTCGAGCAACTTGCGCTTACGGCTGATATCGCCGCCGTAGCATTTTGCCGTCACGTCTTTACGCACTGCCTTCACAGTCTCACGGGCAATGATTTTAGCTCCGATGGCGGCTTGAATGGCGATGTCGAACTGCTGACGCGGTATCAGCTCCTTCAGCTTCTCGCACATCCGGCGGCCGAACGACACGCTGTTGTCGACGTGGGTCAGCGTGCTGAGGGCATCGACCGACTCTCCGTTGAGCAGGATGTCGAGTTTCACAAGTTTCGACTCGCGGAAGTCGTGCAGATGGTAGTCAAACGAGGCATAGCCTTTGGATATTGATTTCAGTTTGTCGTAGAAGTCAATCACAATCTCTCCGAGCGGAATGTCGAAAACGAGCTCCACGCGGTTGCCCGAAATGAAGTCCTGCTTCACCAGCTCGCCGCGCTTACCAAGGCAAAGCGTCATTATCGGACCTATAAAATCGGTGGTCGAGATTATCGATGCCCGGATATACGGCTCTTCGATGCGCTCAATGAGTGTCGGGTCTGGAAGCCCCGACGGATTGTGCACCTCCATTTCGTTGCCTTTCTTGTCATACACCTTATACGAAACGTTGGGCACCGTGGTGATGACGTCCATATCAAACTCGCGGCCGAGACGCTCCTGCACAATCTCCATGTGGAGCAGTCCGAGGAATCCGCAACGGAATCCGAAGCCAAGAGCCACCGACGATTCCGGCGTGAACGTCAGAGAGGCGTCGTTGAGCTGCAGCTTCTCAAGCGATGTGCGCAGGTTTTCGAAATCCTCTGTCTCTATAGGATACACGCCGGCAAACACCATAGGCTTAACTTCCTGGAAACCTTCGATGGCTCTCTCGCATGGCTTGGCAACGTGGGTAATCGTGTCGCCCACCTTCACCTCGCGCGACGTCTTGATGCCGCTTATGATATATCCCACATTGCCGGCACTCAATTCGTTGCACGGCGACAGGTTGAGTTTAAGCACTCCGATTTCTTCGGCGTTGTACTGCTTGCCGGTATTTACAAACTTCACAAAGTCGTCTTTACGGATGCGTCCGTTCAGAATTTTGAAATACGCGATAATGCCACGGAATGGGTTGAAAACCGAGTCGAAAATCAACGCTTGGAGCGGCGCGTCTGGGTCGCCCGACGGCGCGGGGATGCGCTCCACGATTGCATCAAGGATTTCAGGCACTCCGATGCCCGTCTTGCCGCTGGCGCGGATAATGTCCTCATGCTTGCATCCGAGCAGGTCGACAATCTGGTCCTCCACCTCTTCAGGCTTTGCGCTGTCGAGATCCACCTTGTTGACCACCGGAATGATTTCCAAGTCGTTGTCGATTGCCATATATAGGTTGGAGATGGTCTGCGCCTGGATGCCCTGCGACGCGTCGACAATCAGCAGCGCGCCCTCGCAGGCGGCTATCGACCGCGACACCTCATAGGAGAAGTCTACGTGTCCCGGGGTGTCAATCAGGTTCAGCACGAAGTCTTCGCCATTATGACGGTAATTCATCTGGATGGCGTGGCTCTTGATCGTGATGCCGCGCTCGCGCTCAAGGTCCATATTGTCGAGCACCTGGTCTTGCAGGTCTTTGCCCATAACTGTTTTTGTATGTTCAAGCAGTCGGTCGGCAAGCGTACTTTTGCCGTGGTCAATGTGCGCTATAATGCAAAAATTCCTTATATGATTCATCTGTCTTCAATTACAGTGCGAAGATACGCATTTTTGGTCAAATATTAAAATTTCACGCCGTTACGGCACTCTGATAATTTCCTTGTCGTATGCGAGTTCCACTCCTTGCGGAAGCAGCCGCGACGTGGCTTCGTGCAGCCCTATGCCGTCGCTCTCGTGGATGAGCAATGCGCGGCGGGGATTTGCCTGAGCTACGACGGCGAGCGTTTCCTCAAGATTCATATGCGACAGGTGTGGTTCGAAGCGCAGGGCGTTTATTATCAATGTGTCAATGCCTTGCAGACGTGCCATCGTTGACGGCGGAATGGTCTTGGCATCGGTGATGTAAGCCAGATTGCCTATACGATAGCCGAATATCGGCAGTTTGTAGTGCATCACGGGCAGTGGCTCCACCCTCACGCCTTTCACCTCAAAGGGCTCGCCCGCCAGCGGATGCATGTCAAACGTTGGCACTCCGGGATAGAGATGCTCGCGGAAGCAGTAGGGAATGCGTGCTTTTATGTCGGCTACGACGTTGGGCTGGGCGTAGACGGGAAATGGGATTTCGCGGCAATAAGGGCGGAGGTCGTCCATGCCGCCTACGTGGTCGTAATGGCTGTGGGTGATGAGCAGCGCGTCGAGGTGAAGGTCGGAGGCGCGGAGCATCTGCTGCCGGAAATCGGGTCCGCAGTCAATCAGCAGGCTGACGCCCTGCGTGCGCACGATGGCGGAGCAGCGCAGGCGTTTGTCGCGTGGGTCGGCCGATTTGCACACTTCGCATTCACATCCCAATTGCGGCACGCCTGTCGATGTGCCGGTGCCAAGAAATTCTACTTCAATCATTGTCTGAATCGTTCCAATATTCCGTCTGCAAACACGAGATACACACCGTTGTCATACACCCAACGCTCCAGCAAGCCGCCGTGTGTGGGCACGCGGTCGACCGACTGCGGCGCGCCGAGCGACAATGTGCATTCTTCCTTTGTCATCCCCACTGCCACCTGCCCGCGCACAATCAAGCTCCAGTTTTCATTGGAGATATGCTTGTAGTTGTTGCGGATGTCGCTGAAAGAGAAGAGTTTGTCGAACGTCACATTTCTCACCGCCGACGTGGGCGACGACATCATGACTCCGCTGTGCCTGCCGTCTTGGTCGAATGCCACATAGAATGGATAAACGGCATCGCCGGTGGTTACGCTCTCAACCGTGACCGGAACGTAGCGAAGACCGGTCTCAAACGAGCCGTCGCGGCGGCGCCATGTCGACGTGCGCAGATAGAGCGTGCGGCCGCGGAGCAGACTGTCAACGCGCGCCACATAGTCGAGGTCGGAAAGAAACGGCACTGCGTAGTAGCCGCTGAGGGGCTGCAGCTCGGCAAGGGTCTTGCCGGTGTCGTAACAGTATTGGCGGTCGGTGTCTGACAGCACAATCACCACTTTTTCTATATTGTCGATGTCGCGTTGCAGTTCCTGCCCCGCGAATGTAAGAGTATGGCCTTTAAGGGTGTCTGCTGATGGGCGCAGCACGAGACTGATGTCGTTGCTTGTAACCACAAAGCGTTTTCCTTTGCGCCATTGTCCGTAGGTCTGCGGCTTGACGCTGTCGAGCAGTGCTTCCTCGGCTGTGCGCTTGTTGGCTTTCACGCGCGCCACGTCGCGGTCGGTGATGCGTCCGGTGTTCTCTATTCCGGTGAAACACGCCGTCATCACGGGCAGCAGAGCCAGCGCCGCCACATATTTAATATATTTGTTTATCTTCTTCATCGTTGCAAAGTTAGCATTATTTTTCCTCAGAAACGATGTAATTAAAAAATAATATGTAACTTTGCGCCTGAATAGCCCAAATTTTAGGTTTGTACCCACTGTGGTTGTAGCCAGGGAATTAAGATTAAGATATTGAAAATTATAACGAAAAAACGGATTAATACTTATTTATTATGACGAAAAAAGTAATTGCCGGCAGCCTCGCGCTGCTCGCCGTAACCGCTATGTATGCCCAGACATACCAGCTCCCGAATGTAGGGTTCGAGAATTGGGAAAAGGCAAAAGGAATTTTATGGACAGAAAAAAACAAAAATCAAGGACAGCCAGGAGAGGAACCTCAATCTTGGCATTCTTCAAATATCAAATTTGCTACAGGATGGGCTGGCTCCTACCAAGAACTTGTCCAGAAAAAAAGCGACAATGGAAAAACCTATGCTAATGTCATAAATAAAAAATCAGGTCAAGCAATCTCATACATTCCAACATTAGGGACATTGACCATCGGCAACACTTGGTATGCAAATTCTGGTGACGGCTATGCAGTTGGCGGTCATAGAGCAATTAATGACAAGTTTGCCCAGAATGGCACATACGGAGGGCTATCTTTCGTCGGACGTCCAGATGCAATTGTTGGAGATTTCCAAAATTACAGCAGCGACAGTCACATCATAGCTTACCTTTGGAAAGGCTCTTTTAACGGTGAAGTTCCCGCCACTTTTGATGACGGAGCAACTGGCAGCATCTTCAATAAAAAATACAATCCAACCATTAAATCATGGTTAAAACTTGAGAATCTTGACCGTGCGATTTGGAGCCAAATCGACCCTTCGATTGTAACTTCCGAGACTGTTCAGAATATCACAAAATCAGAAGGGGCAGAAATCATAGCATATTGCGACAAAGCCTTCAATGAGTCTTTCACCTGGACCACTGTTGAGATTCCTTTGAACTACCTGTCAGCTGCCACTCCAGAGATGACCAACGTAATCATAACTGCCGGCTACCCGTGGGACAGCCGCAAATCTGTGGAAGAGAAGAGCATCAACGTCGACAACTTGTGCTACGCTTACTTCTCGCGCCTCTCCGATGCAAGCATCGACGGATATGCGTTTGACTTCAATCCTAATACGCTCGACTACGTAATCACTGTCAACGATGTTGAAAACTTCACATTGCCTACTGGCGTGAACTACAGCATCATGAGCAACGAGGCATTGACAGCCGACAAGGAGGCTACCGTGAGCAGCATCAACGACAACAAGCAAATCAGCATCAAGGTGACCAACAAGCAGTCAATCGCAAACGCAGAGGCTACCGATGCCGACGGCTTGCGCGAACACACTTACAACTTCTACTTCCGCGAGGCTCCGCAGCAGTTTGAAGGCTTCTACTTCACCAATGTCAACGGCTCCGACATCTACTCTGGCGAGACAACAACACTCACCCTCACCCAAGAGAATGCCGACTACCACACTTACACGCTCGCAATCGCCGACGTGAAAGTGGCACAGGCTGCCACACGTGCTGCCGGCGACGCTGTAAACGTTACTGTTTCAGGCTTGACAAAGACTGAGAAAGACGGCAAGGTGATCTATTCAGGAACCGACGACAACGCGAAGGTGGGCGACGAGACAAAACAGGTAAGCGCCGTAGCCACTTTCGACGGCGACAACTATGAGGTGAAATTCTCGTTCACCAACGAGGACGGCACTGTGACCAACGTGGTTTCCACTCCAGAGCCTACTACTTCAAGCGTAAGCGAAATCAACGGTGCCACAGCCGCTGTCGCTGCCACTGAGGGCGCAATCCTCGTCAGCAACTACAACGGTGCCGCCGCTGTCTACACCACCGACGGACGTCTGGCTGCCAACGCCGAAGTCAACGGCTCTGCAAGCATCAATGTTGCCACAGGCCTCTACATCGTGCGCACTGGCAACAAAGCAACAAAGGTTATCGTAAAATAATCTATACGACACCATATCACGACAGCCGGGCAGCAAGTCCGGCTGTCTTTTTTTTGCGCGCCGCCAAATCCATAAGGTCTGCAAAATCAAACAAGTTTGTTTTGCATTTCGCTCGCCTTGCACTATCTTTGTAAAACAAACAACGCAACAAGAATGTACTACGTATCAAAAAGAATAGAAATAGCGGGCTGCCATAGCCTCAAACTCGACTACGAGAGCAAATGCTCACAGATGCACGGCCACAATTGGATTGTGACGATACACTGCCGCGCCCGCTCGCTCAACCACAACGGCATGGTGTGCGACTTCACCCACATCAAGGAGAAAATCCACGGTTATCTCGACCACGGCAACTTCAACGAGCTGCTGCCGTTCAACCCCACGGCTGAGAACATTGCCAAATGGATTTGCGACCAGATTCCGGAATGCTACAAGGTGAGCGTACAGGAGTCGGAAGGAAACACCGCCACCTACACAACCGACGACGATGAGCAAGACTTATAAAATCAACGAAATTTTCTACAGCCTTCAAGGCGAAGGATTCTACACCGGCACTCCGTCGGTGTTTGTGCGCTTTTCGGGGTGCAACTTGAGCTGCCCGTTCTGCGACACTGACCACAACCAGGGCGTGATGATGACCGCCGACGAAATCGCCGCCGCCGTCAACGCCTACCCTGCAAGCCATGTGGTGCTGACGGGTGGTGAGCCTTCGTTGTTTGTCGACGACGAGCTGACCGCGGCGCTCCAGGGCCATTTCATCGCAATGGAAACCAACGGCACACACCCCGTAGCCGCTGGCGTTGACTGGATTACAATGTCGCCGAAGTCGGACTTTGTCGACGGTGCGGAGCCCGTGCTGACAGAGTGCGACGAGCTGAAACTTGTCTACACCGGACAAAACCTCGACCGCTACGCATCGTTTGCCGCCCGTCATCATTTTCTGCAGCCTTGCGACTGCGGCGACGCCGGGAAAAACCGGCTGCTGCTGAAGGAATGCATACAGGCCTGCCTCGACAATCCCGTCTGGAGGTTGTCGCTGCAAACCCACAAATACCTCGACATCCGCTGATGCCCATTCGCTGATGCCGACCATTACACCATCATTTTTGACTTATCGGCAATGATATATAGCAGATTTTTCGTAACTTTGCGCTTTATAAGTTTTTAGCAAAAAATGTCGTTTGAAATAGCATTCGTTCTAATCTGTATGGGAGCCATGCTCGCAGCGTTGGTCTGCGACGTGATGCGTCCGGGCATGATTATGCTCAGCGTCGTTGTCATATTCTTATGCGCCGGAATCATCACTCCGAAGGAGATGCTCGAAGGCTTCAGCAACAAAGGTATGATCACTGTGGCAATGCTGTTTCTCGTCAGCGAGGGCATACGCCGCAGCGGCGCGCTCAACATAATGATTAAATGGCTGTTGCCTCAACAACGCAAATCCCTACTGCACACTCAGTTGCGTATGCTTCCCGCCGTCAGTTTCACCTCGGCGTTTCTCAACAACACCCCTATCGTGGTAATCTTCGCCCCTATCGTGAAGCGTTGGGCGGAACGCATGAAAGTGCCCGCCACAAAACTGCTTATCCCTTTGTCGTATGCCACCATTCTCGGCGGAATGTGCACATTGATAGGCACGTCGACCAACCTCGTGGTGCATGGCATGGTCATCGACGCCGGATATGAAGGATTCTCCATGTTCGAACTCGGAAAAGTGGGCATATTCATCTGCATCGCCGGACTGACATACCTGTTTTTCTTCTCAAAACGCCTGCTTCCGGAGTCGCGAGAAGACAATCTCGACAAAGAAGACGACGCCCAGGCTCAAAACCTTCACCGCGTGGAGGTGATTCTCGGAGCGCGTTTCCCCGGTATCAAGAAGCAGCTCGGAGAGTTCAATTTCGCACGCCACTACGGCGCATACGTCAAGGAAGTGCGACGTGGCGGTCAAGCCATCCCTGGCGACCTCGACAAGATAACGCTGCTCGAGGGCGACACTCTGATTCTTTGGGCCGACGACCAATTCATCCCCACTTGGGGCGACTCGCGTGTGTTCCTCATGGTGTCCAACGGCAAGGACGTGGTGCCGAAGGAAAGCCGCGGCAGGCGTCTGCTCGCCACCGCGCTGCTCGTATTCATGATTGTCGGTGCGACAGTAGGTGAATTGCCGGCGATGAAAGACCTCGTGCCGGGAATGAAGTTCGACATGTTCTTCTTTGTCTGCGTCACAACCATCATCATGGCGTGGACCAAGATTTTCCCTCCTAAAAAGTACACAAAATACATATCCTGGGACATCCTCATAACCATCGCCTGCGCTTTTGCCATCAGCAAAGCCATCAACAATTCAGGCGTGGCGCCGATGATTGCCCGCAACATCATCGCGATGACCGACAGCCTCGGACCTTACGGACTGCTCGCCGTGCTGTTTATAATCACAAATGTGTTTACTGAACTGATTACCAACAACGCTGCAGCGGCTCTGAGTTTCCCGATTGCCTTGTCGGTAGCCAATGAGCTGGGAGTCAGTCCAACACCGTTTTTCGTGGTCATCTGCATGGCTGCGTCAACAAGCTTCTGCACTCCGATAGGCTATCAGACAAACCTCATCGTGCAAGGTGTGGGCGGATACAAGTTCACCGACTTCATAAAAGTGGGACTGCCTCTCAACGTGATTGCCTTCGCAATTTCGGTGGGACTGATTCCGCTGTTCTGGGATTTCTAATAAAAACGACACAACGACAATGGAAAAGAAAGCGACAAACATCTATCCGATATTCGACCGCATGATGAGCCGTGACGACAAGGAACAACTGCTGAGACAGCGTGGCATGATGCTGTGGTTCACCGGACTGAGCGGTTCGGGAAAAAGCACCGTTGCCATCGCCCTTGAGCGCGAGCTGCACAGCCGCGGACTGCTCTGCCGAATACTCGACGGCGACAACATCCGCAGCGGAATCAACAACAACCTGGGATTCTCAGCCGAAGACCGCGTTGAAAACATCCGCAGAATCGCCGAAGTGGGACGCCTTTTCGTCGACACCGGCATCATCACAATCGCGGCTTTCATCAGCCCAAACAACCAGTTGCGCGAAATGGCTGCCGAAATTATCGGCAAGGACGATTTCGTGGAGGTGTTTGTAAGCACTCCGCTTGAGGAATGCGAGAAGCGCGACGTGAAAGGTCTTTATGCCAAGGCCCGACGCGGAGAGATTAAGAATTTCACAGGTATATCCGCCCCTTTCGAGGCTCCGGAGCATCCCGACATCACCCTCGACACGTCGAAACTGCCGGTCGAGGAGTCAGTGAAAATCCTTATGGACTACGTGTTGCCTAAAGCAGTATTGAAAAAATAAACAAAAAACAATATAATTCTATGTCAGACTACAACTTAAGCCATCTTAAGGAACTCGAGGCAGAGGCAATCTACATCATCCGTGAAGTTGCTTCGGAATTCGAGAATCCTGTGATGCTCTATTCCATCGGAAAGGACTCGTCGGTGATGGTGCGTCTCGCCGAAAAGGCATTCGCTCCCGGCAAAGTACCGTTTCCGCTGATGCATATCGATTCGAAATGGAAATTCAAGGAAATGATCCAGTTCCGCGATGAATACGCCAAGAAATACGGCTGGAATCTTATCGTTGAATCAAACATGGAGGCGTTTAAAGCCGGTGTGGGTCCGTTCACCCACGGCAGCAAGGTGCACACCGACCTGATGAAGACTCAGGCTCTGCTCCACGCCCTCGACAAATACAAATTTGACGCTGCTTTCGGCGGTGCGCGACGCGACGAGGAGAAAAGCCGTGCGAAAGAGCGCATCTTCTCGTTTCGCGACAAGTTCCACCAGTGGGATCCTAAAAACCAGCGTCCGGAGCTGTGGGACATCTACAACACCCGCATCAACAAGGGCGAGAGCATCCGCGTGTTCCCGTTGTCAAACTGGACGGAACTCGACATCTGGCAGTATATCCGCCTGGAAAACATTCCTATCGTGCCTCTCTACTTTGCCAAGGAGCGTCCGGTGGTCAACATCGACGGCAACCTGATTATGCCCGACGACGACCGTCTGCCGGAGCAATACCGCGACAAGATTGAGATGCGCATGGTGCGTTTCCGCACACTCGGATGCTGGCCTTTGACAGGAGCCGTTGAAAGCGAAGCCGACACAATCGAGAAAATCGTGGAGGAAATGATGACCACCACAAAGAGTGAACGCACAACGCGCGTGATCGACTTCGACCAAGAGGCAAGTATGGAGCAAAAGAAACGTGAAGGTTATTTTTAAACCACTACAGAAATGGACAACAATTCGAAATTGAACATAAAGGAGTTTCTCGACAAGGACGAACAAAAAGACTTGTTGAGATTTCTAACCGCCGGCAGCGTCGATGATGGAAAATCTACGCTCATCGGCCGACTGCTCTTCGACAGCAAGAAAATCTACGAAGACCAACTCGACGCCCTCGAGCGCGACAGCAAACGTGTGGGAAACGCCGGAGAGCATATCGATTATGCCCTGCTGCTCGACGGACTGAAGGCTGAGCGCGAGCAAGGAATCACCATCGACGTGGCTTACCGCTACTTCAGCACAAACAACCGTAAATTCATCATCGCCGACACCCCGGGACATGAGCAGTACACACGCAACATGATTACCGGCGGATCTACGGCCAACGCGGCAATAATCCTTGTCGACGCCCGCACTGGTGTAATCACCCAGACCCGCCGACACACTTATCTGATTTCGCTGCTCGGAATCAAACACCTTGTGCTTGCTGTCAACAAGATGGACTTGGTTGACTTCGACAAAGCGGTGTTTGACAAAATCGTGCGCGACTTCGAGGAGTTTGTGGCGCCTCTCGGCATCCCCGACGTGACATGCATCCCTCTATCGGCGCTCGACGGCGACAACGTGGTTGAGAAAAGCGAGCGCACTCCGTGGTATACGGGCAAATGCCTGCTCGACTATCTTGAGACTGTGCCCATCGACCTCGACCGCAACTATGACGACTTCCGCTACCCTGTGCAATACGTGCTGCGACCAAACCTCGACTTCCGCGGATTCTGCGGCAAAGTGGCTTCCGGCGTAGTCCGCAAGGGCGACACCGTGATGGCTCTGCCTTCCCGCAAGACGTCGAAAGTGAAGAGCATCGTAACCTACGAAGGCGAAATTGAAGAGGCTTTTCCTCCTTTGTGCGTGACAATAACTCTTGAGGACGAAATCGACATCTCCCGCGGAGAAATGATTGTGAAACCCGACAACCTTCCGACAGAAGACCGCAACTTCGAGGCTATGCTCGTGTGGATGGACGAGGAAGCGATGGACCCCAACAAGCAGTTCTATCTGAAACAGACCACCAACACTACCCGTGCGCGCATCGACTCTATAAAATACAAAGTCAACGTCAACACGATGGAGCAGTCGGAAGTTGACCATCTGGAGCTCAACGAAATCGGACGCGTGGTGTTTACCACCGGCAAGGAGCTGCTTTTCGACCCCTATCAGAAAAACAAGCAGACCGGCTCGTTCATCCTTATCGACCCGATTACAAACAACACGTCGGCTGTGGGTATGATCATCGGCCGTGTCGACGCAAAGGATATGAAGCACGACGACGCGCTTGCCACAATCTGCCTGTCTGACCTCGGCATCGACGAGTGCCATCTCGAAGCAATCCAAAAAGCCGCCGACGAATTGAAACGTCAAGGAATAGTCATTAAAGTAAAAAAGTAGAATATGGGATTGACATTTGACAAATTGCCCGTCAACACGCTTGTGGGCGCCGACTGGCAGACTTTCAAGGCTTTGACCGACGGGCAGCACATCGGCGACCACTACAAAGGCAAGTTTCGCCTGACAAAAGCTGTGTGCCGATTGCTGAGCACTCTCGTGCCAATCGAGAACCGTGCCTACAACAAAATTGCCGGGCAGCCCCTGCAGGAAGACCCTCTGTTTATCCTCGGACACTGGCGCAGCGGCACCACCTTTGTGCACAATGTGTTTGCCTGCGACAAGCATTTCGGCTACACAACCACATATCAGACCGTATTCCCGCACCTCGTGCTGTGGGGACAGCCATTCTTCAAAAAAAACATGGCGATGCTGATGCCCGACAAGCGTCCTACCGACAATATGGAGCTGCGCCCCGACCTTCCCCAGGAAGAGGAGTTCGCCTTGTCAAACATGATGCCTTACACCTACTACAACTTCTGGTTTTTCCCCGAACGATGGATGGAATATTGCGACCGCTTCCTGACGTTTGAGAAGATTACAGAGGAGGAGCGTCAAGTGTTTAAAGACACTTTCTTACGCTTGGTGAAGGTGTCGCTCGCCAACACCGGCGGCACACAGTATCTGTCGAAAAACCCGCCTCACACCGGACGTGTGCGCACGCTGCTGGAGATGTTTCCCAACGCAAAGTTCATCTATCTGAAGCGTAATCCGTACACCGTGTTCGAGAGCACTCGCAGTTTCTTCACAAACACAATCAAGCCTCTGCAGCTGCAAGACATCTCGCAGGAGCAAATCGTGGACAACATCGTGGAGGCATACATGCGGCTCTACAACCGATATGAGGCCGACAAACTGCTCATCCCGGAAGGCAATCTTGTGGAAATCAAGTTTGAGGACTTCGAGCACAACGCTTTCGACCTCACAAAGGAAATCTACGGAAAACTGAAGCTGCAGGGATTCAACGAGGCTGAGGCCGACATCCGCGCATACCTCGACAAGAAGAAGGGCTACAAGAAAAACAAATACCAATATAAAGAGGAAACCATCCAAATCGTCGAGAAGCATTGGAGCAAGGCGCTTGACGAATGGGGCTATACACTTTAAAACTTTACAACTATGAGAATTTTCAAACAAATCGTCATCGCTGTATGCGCCGCCTTAGCCTTCGCGACTTCAATCCATGCGCAGTCGCCTGCCGAAGGTTGGACAAAAGTAGACCCTACAGAGCTGAAAAACGCTGTGGAATTGTTTGCCAACGACAAAGCGGCTCTCGCTGTGGGCAAAGAGGGCGACTTGAACGCCACGACAATGTCGTGGGGAAGCATCGGCGAACTTTGGGGCAAGCCGATTGTAACAGTTGTCGTTGACCACAGCCGATACACATACTCGCTGATGGGACTCTACGACTACTTCACAATCACGGCATTCCCTAAAAAGATGAACGGGGCACTCGACTACATCGGTTCTCACTCCAGAAAAACGGATAAAAACAAAATCCAGAATGCCGGACTGACAACGATGTTCACCGAACTTGGAAATCCTACGTTCAAGGAGGGAAATCTGATTATCGAATGCCGCACAATCTACGAGGCTCCTATCGACGTGGACAATATGCTTGACGACGACATAATAAAGATGTATCAGGACAACAAACTGAAACACACAATGTTTGTCGGCGAGATTGTCAACGTCTGGAAACGCTGATTTGTTTGAAACGCTTGTATGTAACAACAAAAGAACACTGATTTATATATGGAAGAAAAAAAATTCAAACGCACGCTGGTTACAACAGCTCTGCCATACGCAAACGGTCCTGTCCACATCGGACACCTCGCCGGTGTGTATGTGCCTGCCGACATCTACACCCGCTATCTCCGACTCAAAGGTGAAGACGTGATTATGATTGGCGGCTCTGACGAGCACGGTGTGCCAATCACCATCAAGGCGAAAGCCGAAGGTGTCACGCCTCAAGACATCGTGGACCGCTACCACAAAATCATTAAAGACTCGTTTGAGGAACTCGGCATCTCTTTCGACATATATTCACGAACCACGAGCAAAATCCATTCTCAGATGGCAAGCGACTTCTTCCGCAAACTCTACGACAAGGGTGAGTTTATCGAGAAGACGTCTATGCAATACTACGACGAGGAGGCTCACCAATTCCTCGCCGACAGATATATCGTGGGCACATGCCCGCACTGCGGAAGCGACCATGCCTACGGCGACCAATGCGAGGCTTGCGGCACATCGCTCAACGCGACCGACCTTATCGAGCCGCATTCGGCAATCACCGGCAACAAACCGGTGCTGAAAGAAACCAAACACTGGTATCTGCCGCTCGACAAGTGGGAACCTACATTGCGCCACTGGATTCTTGACGAACACAAGGAATGGAAACCAAACGTATACGGACAGTGCAAATCATGGCTCGACATGGGTCTGCAGCCACGCGCCGTTAGCCGCGACCTCGACTGGGGTGTGCCGGTGCCGGTGGAAGGCGCAGAAGGAAAGGTGCTATACGTATGGTTTGACGCTCCTATCGGCTACATTTCAAACACTAAGGAACTGCTCCCCGACACTTGGGAAACTTATTGGAAGAGCAAAGACACTCGCATCATAAACTTCATCGGCAAGGACAACATCGTGTTCCACTGCATCGTGTTCCCTGCAATGCTTATGGCTGACGGATCATACCAACTGCCGGAAAACGTGCCTGCCAACGAGTTCCTCAACCTTGAAGGCGACAAAATCTCGACTTCACGCAACTGGGCGGTGTGGCTGCACGAATATCTGCGCGACATGCCGGGCAAGCAGGACGTGCTGCGCTATGTGCTGACTGCAAACGCTCCGGAAACAAAAGACAACGACTTCACATGGAAGGATTTCCAGGCGCGCAACAACAACGAGCTGGTGGCAATCCTCGGCAACTTCGTAAACCGTACTTTCGTATTGACACACAAATACTACAAGGGTGTTGTGCCTGCCATCGGCGAGCTTACCGACTATGACCGCGAGACGCTGAAGGAATTTGCCGACGTGAAAGCAAATCTCGAAAACTACATCGAGCACTTCCGCTTCCGCGACGCGTTGAAGGAGGCTATGAACCTTGCCCGCATCGGAAACAAATACCTTGCCGACACTGAGCCGTGGAAGGTGGTGAAGACCGATGAGAAGCGTGTGGAAACAATTATGAACATCGCCATCGAGATTACTGCCAATCTCGCCATCGCTTTCGAACCGTTCCTGCCGTTCATGTCGAAGAAACTCCGCGATATGCTGGGAATGGAGAAATTTGACTGGAATGAACTTGGCTCAATCACAATAATCCCTGCCGGAACAACGATAAAACCGGCCGAGCTGTTATTTGAAAAGATTGAAGACAGCGTGATTGAGGCGCAGATAAAGAAACTCAACGACACCAAGGAGGCCAACAAGCTGAAAAACTTCAAGCCGGAACCTGTGGCTGCCAACGTGCCGTTCGACGACTTTATGAAGCTCGACATCCGCGTAGGCAAAGTGCTGGAATGCGAGAAAGTGCCTAAAGCCGACAAACTGTTGAAGTTCAAGATTGACGACGGAATGGGCGGACGCACAATCGTGTCGGGCATCGCTAAATTCTACAAGCCTGAAGACCTTGTGGGCAAAGAGGTTTGCTTCATTGCCAACTTTGAGCCGCGCAAGCTGAAAGGCGTGGAGTCGCAAGGCATGATCCTCTCGGCTGAAAACGCCGACGGAAGTCTTGTTGTGATTGGTCCGCAGGGCGAAGTGGTCCCTGGATGCCAAGTGAAATAACAAGAACTCACATAGACATAAAAACGGCTTCTTCCCAATCGGAAAGAAGCCGTTTTTATGTCTTATTGCAAACAGGCGTTCTTCTGCCCGTCCCTGCCTGGTTTAAGCCACGAGAACAGGCGTTTCCACCACGGATCGTCGTCACAGCGGAAATTTATTTTTATCGCCCCTGTGCTGTTGTTGAAAAACAGTATGGACTGCTCCATCACCACCGCCACCTCGTTATCGACAATCTTAAAGCCTTTGATACACGAAAGCCTTATTCTCCGGAATGGATTGTCATAGTCGAGCACGCCCACAATCATACAGCCGTCTTCAAACGCAACTTTAAAATGCTCTCTACAGCAATCTGCCACCTTACGGAGCAAACTGTCATGAAAGCCGTCCTTTGGTCTATGGGTGTGCTTGTAAAGATATTTTATCGTAATTCTGTTTATCATACCGTTTTTCTCTATGCCTTTTTTCCTATTTTCTCTTTAATAATGCTTACACGGCTCGTTTAGTTCACTAAAAACAAAAAAATCCGCAAGTATGCCCGTCCGGACATTCTTGCGGATTCTGAAATCATTATTTTCTATGCTGTCAACGCTTCACAAACCGCTCCACGCGCACAGCGTTGCCACTCTCCACTCTTAGGAAATAAACGCCCGGATGCCAATGCGACACGTTGACCGTAGTGCTCGCTCCAACTTGAGAATCAAGCATCAGCGACCCGTCGGCGCTCCAGATGTAGATATGGTTATGGTCGATTCCTGCTATATCAATATGCAGGCAATCGCTGGCAGGCACCGGATAGACGCGCACATCGCTGTCGGCAAACTCGCGCTCCACCATCGAGCTGTTGCAATTGTCACCGACAACATAGGTGAACGGTGCGGTGACTCCGATACCGCCTCCTGCCCAAGCGAATTTACATGCCACCTTTATAGCCTCGCCGACGCTGTGTCCGGTAAGAGTGTATGTGAATTTCTTATCTCCGGCTTCCTGCATCTGCATCTCTGTGAAGCCGTTTGTAAGATCGCGCACGAAGGCCACAAGTCCTATTACATCGGTCAGTCCCTCGGCAGTGACCGTAACATCACCGTTGGCTGCCGACTCAAAGCTCAATCTATAGGCTATTCCGCTGCCCTCTGTAAGTTCATCGGAAGTCACCGAACATACGCTTTCATCGCCTCCGCCTGTCGACGACGCTTTCGCATTGACATCGACACTGGCCGACACCGTCTGCTTTCCATTGGCTGCTGTGGCACGCGCCGTGATTACACGCACACCCTCTTTTGTCGGAGTCCACTGCACAGCGTAAGGCGCCGCCGTTGCCGTGCCAACAAGTGTGCCGTCGACAAGGAAGTCGACAGCGGTGATTGTCGAACCTTCAACCTTGGCCGACGCCTGCAATGTGACAGCCTCGCCCACTTTGACCGTAGAGCCGGCAGCAGGCGACGTAACCGAGACAACGGGTGTTGTAGGCTCTGACGGCACAGGAGGCACCACAACGCCTCCATCGATGCCCATCGCACGCGCCTCAACCACAAGTGTCGCCCCGTCGGAGAATGTCACCGTGCGCGGTGTCGAACCGTAGTTGTATGCCACGTGTGTCACCTTTTCGCCTTTGCGGAACGCCATTGCCACAGGATAGTCGGCAGTGACCGACGAGTCATACTGTCCGAGCACGTTCATGGCGTGCAGCCAATGGTAAGTCTGCGCCTGGGAAATGCCGAACTTAAGGTTGCGTTTCGGATTTGAGTTATAAAGCTCTATGGCTTTCTGCGGGTCGATAAACGACAGATATTCCCACATCGTGTCGTGCCATAGGTTTGGATTCACCTCATTGGAAAGAATTCCGGTGTTGGCGGCTATCTCCGACCACAGCTTGCGCACATAATCGAGATTGCTGCCAAGATAGAACGATCCGCCATGTATAGGATAAAGCTCTATGCCATAAGAAGCGGCGATGTCGGCTGTCCAGAATGTTCCGTTGTCGAAATCGTTGCCGAAGACGCGCGAAACGAGGCTATATTTCCAATCCGAAGGAAAAATGCGCTCGTGCTGGTCAAACCAATACTCCTCTACTGCCGACTGCTCGGTGGTATACATATAGATGCCCAAGTCGCGGACGGCACGGTTGCCAGTCACCGAGCCCCAATGGATAAGCGACGAGTGAAACTGCATCGACTCCGACGTCGACTCCTGGTCGTTGCCCTGAGGCAGCGAAGCCACGCCATTAGCCCAGCAGTGACCTGCATAAGGGCTGAAATTGCGCAGATAAGGGAACATCGGATCGTTGCGGTCGCTGGTGGCGGCGTCGCGCACAAGGAGGTTGACCATATCGCCCCATTGCGTTGCCCATCCCGGCGAGTACTGCTCTATAAAAGCGGCTGCGTGGATAAAGTAACCCCAATGGAAATGATGGTCGTTGATATACTCGTCCTGACCGTGGCCTGCCGGATAGCCGAACATCGTGGTCCAGTCTTTATTGTAATAGAACAGGAATGCCTTCTCTCCGCTGGTATACGTCAGCCAGTTTTCCAAACGTTGCTTCACGAGGTTGAATGCCTGATTAAAGACAGCGTTGTTGCCCGAAGCTTTCGCCACATGGGCTGTCTGGATGAGGCGGTTCAACAGCTGTCCGTCGTTGTAGGGGTCGGTCCAGCCTGTCAAGCCGTGGTCTGCCACCACTTCTGCCTCAAGTCTGTCGAGCTCCGCCTTTGAGAAGCCCGTCGAGGCACCTTCCTCCACATAAGGAAGCGTCGGGAGTATGCCGCCGAAAGTGTTGACCGTTGAGAAACGGTTGCCTGCAAGCGTGCGCACCTCTCCGCGCAGAGTGGCATAAGTCAATCCTGTCGGGACTGCGCTGCCGGAAGCGAGATGTGCCCAATGATGTGGCAAAAGTCCGAGCAAGACTGTCGACGTTGAGCCTTCCTTCACATCGGGAGTCACCACATAGTCAGTGCGCACCTGTGCGGTAGCCTCGTCGTAGCTGTAATCCGCTCGGGTGTCGGCAGGAAAGACAAACGCATATTGCCGCAGGCTGCGCGCTGTGGCAATGGCGTCGGTTGTCGACAACGGCAATATTGCCGCCGACCAATAGTTCTTGCCTCCAAGTGTCGACGTGTAGCTGTAGCCACTGCCTGTCCACGTGCTGCCCTCAGGGGCATAGATGGCAAACGACGCTCCGTTGAAGCCTTTCGACAACACAAGCGTAGAGCCATCGACAGAAACAGAGCCCATTCCCTCACGGAAGGTTACGGTAACTGCCTGCGAGCTGTGTTTTGTAAAATATACAAACGGCATAGCCAAACCCGCCGTAGCATCGAAATATTCGCTTCCGCTACCCCACCGCATGGTGAACGTCCAGTCTGAATAGTCAGACACGGTGGTTTTTGCCGATGTGATGTTGCCAACGCTGATATGCACCGGACTGAAGTCAACCATCGCGCCTTTCGGAATATAGGCGAGTGTGAGTCCGTCAGCACGTGTGCGCATGCCCATGGGATATGCAAAAATATTTTCCGACTGGTCCTTGTAGAGCACGTTGCTCCACCAGTCGTTTGTCGGGACGGGGTGTCCCACAGCATCACCACTCAGCTGCGGTGTGCCTGCCGGCACTTTGTTGCGTCCGGCTTGATCATAACCCGGATGGTCGGTCGTGTAGCTTCCGCTACCGACGTTGACCACTCCTGCCTGAAGCGGCAACGACGACAATAATGCAATCGAAAGAACTATTCTACTAAGTTTCATTATTTAGATTTTAAGTTGTTACGTCCACAAAATTAGGCGGAATGTCTACAATAATGACCTTTTTCAGCCTATACTCAAACTCACACGCCACTCAACAAAAACTCAACACTAAATCCTTATATTCCTATCTCTCAAGGCAATACAACAGCACATCAAATCATAGACAACTCATATATGCCAAAAAAGCGGGCAGCGCAGTTGGATTCTGCGTTGCCCGTTTTTTTAGCATATTCACGGCTTAGAGCCTTGTCATTTCACTTGTTTAAGCACTTTCTTGTCTATTTCCACAGTGTATTTCTTGTGAAGCTGCTCGTCCCAAACCCCCTCAAGGTAGTTCTGATAGTCGGCAACAACAAGTCCGCGCACATCAGCCACTTCCTCTGGCTTTGCAATCAAGCGTCCGCCAAACACGAAATAGTCTTTGTATTTATCCTTGTCGGCAGCAACAACCCTGTCGGTGCCAAACATCTCAGAGTCGACCTTGGCATTCTCGCCTTTTGCGACAAGCACACGTGTCACCTTCAGATTCTTGCCAAACTCCTTGCGCAACACAGTGACCACACTGTCGGCGGCAACCTCGGCAATACGCTGCTTGGCGAGCGCGGTGATTGAGTCACTGGTTGTCTCGACAAGATATCCTTTGTATTTCGGAGCGTCCCACTTGTAATTCTGACGATGCGCCTCGAAGAAGGCCTTCAAGCCCTCAGTGTCGGTAGAGGCTTTCTGCCAAACGTTGCGGTTGCTGACCTCAAAGAGCAGCATGCCGTCGCGATATTCACGGACAAGGTTTCCAAAATCGGCGTTGTTTTTCTCCAACTGCTGCTTTTCATATTCAAGCACCGTTTTTTTCTCAACCTCTGCAAGTTTGGCATCCATAAATTTATATGCCACCTCGCCTGCCATACGTCCCGGACGTCCGAACTCACCAATCAGCAACGACAACGGATATTTCTGTCCGCCAAGAGTGAACAGCACCTCGTTTGACGCCGCATACTTGTCGATGAAAGCATTGTCAAGGCTGTCGGGAAGTGTTACCTCCGAACGAAGTCTCTTCATCAACTTGTCATTGAGACTGAATTTGTATTTCTTCTTCAGTTGAGCCACTTTTGAATCGACTGCGATATTGCCACGCATACCAACCATTGCCGTCAGCTGGTCGCGCACCGATGCATAGTCAGCGACAGAGTGCGAGTCAAGTTTCTTGACGATATGCACACCGTAGCGAGTCTCAAATGGGCTGGAAATCTCACCCTTGCCCAATTCATACGACACCTTCTCAAACTCAGGCACCATACGGCCTTTGCCGAAATACGGCAATTTGCCGCCCTGACGCGCCGAACCCGGATCCTCCGACTCGCGACGTGCAACATCCTCAAAGTCGGCTCCGCCCTTGACAACATTATATATGCTGTCCATCACGTGCTTCACCTGGGCCTTCTGCTCGTCGGTGGCATTGCGCGGATAAAGTTTAAGGATATGCTCCACAAGCACCTCGCCGGCATCCGGACGGCTGCCGAACGTCTTTACAATATGCCAACCAAAGTCTGTTCGGAACGGCTCTGAAACCTGTCCGACAGGCGTGTTGTAGCAAGCATCCTCAAATTGCCACGGAAATTGTCCAGCCGACACATATCCCATCGATCCGCCGTTTTGAACCACACTGCGGTCAACAGAATACTTTCTCGCCAAAGAGTCGAACGGCTGTCCGGCAATGATGCAAGAGCGCAGACTGTCGAGACGTGCCTTATACACATCGTTCTCTGCCATATCCTTGCCGAGAGGCAACATGATGTGGCTTGCGAGCACATTTGTCTTCAGATGCTCATAGAGCTGTTTGCGCATAGCCTCCTCCGCAACAGTGTCGCGAAGATACGGCATAGCCAACTCGTTGCGGTAGCCCTCATATTCTTTTTTGAACGCTGCTGTGGTGTCAATTCCCGCTGCCTCTGCGTCAGCCACTTTCAACTTATAAGTGACAAACATATCGAGATATTTCTCCAACGGTTGTTGCGCCACTTGCTGCTGATTGTTTTTGTGGTACATATATTCAAATTCCGACAACGTCACGGGCTTGCCGTCAACTTTCATCAGAACCGGATCTTTCTTCGACGCAGCAAATGCAACAACGAATCCTGCTGCAAGAAGTGTTCCTACAAACAATTTTGTCCTTCTCATTTCTTTTCTTTCATTTAAAATGACACAGAGATATAACGACGTCTTGACGACAAAATTATATCTCTGCGTAAATTTTATTGAAATCTTAACATTTCAAGCCTACTGGCGAGTGTAGTTAGGTGCCTCGCTGGTGATTGTCACATCATGTGGATGGCTTTCCTGAACACCGGCGTTGGTGATACGCGTGAACTTGGCATCGTGGAGTCTCTCAATGTCGGCAGCGCCACAATAGCCCATACCCGAGCGCAGACCGCCCACCAACTGATAGATCACCTCATAAAGCGTTCCCTTGTAAGGCACGCGAGCGGCGATGCCCTCCGGCACAAGTTTCTTGACGTCGGTAGTGCCGGCTTGGAAATAACGGTCTTTCGAGCCGTTTTCCATTGCCTCGAGCGAACCCATGCCGCGATATGACTTGAATTTACGACCGTTGAAGATGATGGTGTCGCCAGGAGCCTCCTCTGTACCTGCCACGAGAGAACCGATCATCACGCTGTAGCCGCCTGCAGCAAGTGCCTTCACGACATCGCCTGAATAGCGGAGTCCGCCGTCGGCAATCAAAGGCACACCTGTTCCCTCAAGCGCTTTGGCAACATCATAGACAGCCGACAGCTGCGGCACGCCAACACCGGCAACCACACGGGTTGTGCAGATTGAGCCCGGACCGATGCCCACCTTGACAGCGTCGGCGCCAGCCTCGACAAGCATCTTGGCTGCAGCACCCGTAGCAACGTTGCCCACAACGATGTCCACATCAGGAAAACGCAGCTTCGCCTCTTTAAGTTTTTCAATTACGAATTTGGAATGTCCGTGAGCTGTATCAATTACGATAGCGTCGGCACCGGCGTTTACCAATGCCTCCATACGCTGCAATGTGTCGACAGTCACACCCACACCGGCAGCCACACGCAATCTGCCCTTAGCATCCTTGCATGCCATTGGTTTGTCTTTGGCTTTGGTGATGTCCTTGTATGTAATCAAGCCTACGAGTTTGTTGTCTTTGTCGACAACGGGCAATTTCTCGATTTTGTGCTCTTGAAGAATCTGAGCGGCAGTCTCAAGGTCGCTGGTTTGGTTGGTAGTCACCAGATTTTCCTTTGTCATAACCTCGTCGATGCGCTTGTTCATATCCCTTTCAAAACGCAAATCCCGGTTAGTCACGATGCCAACCAAATAACCTTCGTCGTCGACCACCGGAATTCCTCCAATCTTATATTCTGCCATGATGCCGAGAGCGTCGTGCACGGTAGAGCCCCGTTTGATTGTCACTGGGTCGTAAATCATACCGTTTTCAGCACGTTTCACGATTGCAACCTGACGAGCCTGCTCCTCGATGCTCATATTTTTATGAATCACACCGATGCCGCCCTCGCGTGCAATGGCTATAGCCATCTGCGACTCGGTCACAGTGTCCATCGCCGCTGTAACAAACGGTATCTTCAATTCAATGTTGCGTGAAAACTTAGTCGAGAGATCGACTGTCTTTGGAAGTACTTCAGAATAGGCGGGAATCAACAGCACGTCGTCATACGTGAGCCCGTCCATCACTACTTTATCTGCAATAAATGACATATGGGTTGAAAATTTATTGCACGCAAAGATAGCGCAAATTCGGCTAACGTCAAAAAAAATTTCTCTGTTTTTGCGTTTGCTGTTGTCAGACGGCGAAAAAACACTACTTTTGTAAAAAACTTACTTAAACCGTTATATGTAATGAAAAAACATTTGTCACTCTTATTTTTGTTTTTGTTGGCAGCCGTTGTCGGACTTAGTGCCAAGACTATTGACACCAAAGACCTTACCGTGACCGCTCCCGACACATGGATAGCCGAGTCGTCCGACGTGGGCTACCCCATAAGCAGCCTTGTAACTATGTCTAACGCTTCAGAAACGGAAATGCTGGTAATCGGCGTGTATGAAGTGGATGTCGACCTTCAATCTTTCCTGCAGCAGCAGGTGGTGGAAGGCTCCAACAACTTCTTCACCAACGCAAGTTATGTGGGCGAAATTCGCGACGAGAAGCTTGGAGACGCGCCGGCGAAGGCTGTCGAGTTTCAGACCGATGTGCTCGGAGTGCCACACCGCGGCACTGCCTATGCGGCACAGGCAAGTGTGGGCATGTGCTTCACGTTCTATGCCTACAAGACCGGAACCACTCCGACATCCAAGTCGATTCTGTCGACTCTGAGATTCAAGGACAATGTGGCTGTTGAAAACAAGTCGTTGGCAGACAGGCTGTCGGATTTTTCAAAATTAATAGCATCAAACCCATTAAAGATTGGCGACAACTTGCTGCAAACCAAATTTGACGTCAACAATACGGCAAAAAGCATATTGTACGAATACAAACTCACCGACACCGTGGCCGACGACGCCACCGCCGAATATATGCAGTCGTATATGGAGGAAAACATACTCAGTGCGTTCTCCGACGATTTCAATTCTTCGGATCTTGTACAGGAGGCAGCCAGAGCCGGCTACACTTTCAAATACCGTGGTGTGGACCAAAACGGCAGACAGATCTACAACGTAAAACTCACACCGACCGACTACGCTCCGTTGCTTCGTTAGCCCTGCCCCTGCGACACGGGCTTGAACGGAGATTCGGATGGACTGCATCCCACAGTTTTAAGGCGGCGCACATAGACAGTTGCGCCGCTTTTTGCATACAGACGGTCGCCTATCAGCTTCATTGCCTCAACCGCGGCTCCGCCCGGCAACGGAAGAATGGCGCGCACCCTACCGTTCTGGTCACACACCTGAACGCCCATATTGGTGGCCACAAACAAATTGCCGCGTATGTCAAACGTCATTTGACGCACCGTCGTATCTGCGCAATGCTCCACATTGTGAAGCCAATAGAACCGCTGTCTGCAAGCCACCGAGCCGTCGGCTGCGACAATTCCCGCCACAAGCCAATCAGAATTGCGCTCCGCCTCCACAAGCACACGATGGTCGGGACTGATGGCTGTCGACTGTCCGCCCTTCTCTCCGAAGACAAATCCTTCCGACGTTTTCATCAATGAATGATCTGGAAATTCCACCTTTCCGTCTGTCACTTCCCAACCCTCGCCTTCCACGACGAGCGACTGCAGCATATCGTTTTGCGAACGCCCTGCCGACAGCGGCTCCGTCCAATCACGCCACAGCCATTCCATCGCCTTCGGAAACTCGCGGATGCCGCCACGAATCGAGTGTCCGCCATCGTCCCACGAATGCGCCACGTCGTAGCCCGCGAAACGCAACGCAGACTCCATAAGCTGATTGTAGTCAAACCAATGTCCGAACAGAGGATTCCACGCATCATTCCTGCCGTCGTGCAGAAATATGCGCAGCGGTTTGGGCTCGGTTTTCCGCACAAGCGCAGGATAGCCGTCACCGCCCCTCATAGCCACAAACGTGCCTACACTGCAGTACACCCTACGGAACACGTCGGGACGACGCCAAGCCAAAGTAAACGCCGCTATTCCACCGCTGCTTGCGCCCGCCACGGCGTGCATGTCGGGATTAGCGGAGATGCCTATTCCAAGCGGCGACAACATGCGCCCCACCTTCGGAAGCAGCACGTTGACAACGAAGTCGGGCATACCGTCCGTCAAAGCGTCAAACTCATTGCTGCGATTGTAGCGCACCGCCGTGCCGTCGCTGTCCTTCACCACGCCCGGGTTGACAAACACAGCCACGACTGGCGGCATTGCCCCATTCGCCACAAGACTGTCGAGCACCGCCTTCGAGGCAAACACATCGCCGTCGAAACACAAGAGCAACGCCGACTCACCGCCGCAACGCTCCGTGGCATAGACCGAGACACTGCGTTCCGTCCCGGGAAACATCGACGGATTCAAGACAGTGTCGGTCAGCAGTCTGCCTGCAGCAAAGCCGTCGGCGCATAACGACAAAAGAAGCGCAATGGCTGAAAACACATTCTTAATATAAGACCCGTTCCAAGCCATTGCGCTATGTTGTTTTAAAAATGTTGCCTTATCAGTGGCGGCGCATTTTGCGCATCATGTTCAGCGACTTCATCGAAGTTGCCATCTTCATCATTTTGCGCGTGCTTTCAAACTGCTTCAACAAGCGGTTGACCTCCTGCAGCGACGTTCCGCTACCCTTCGCAATACGCTGGCGGCGGCTGCCGTTGATGATTTCAGGATTGCGGCGTTCGAGAGGAGTCATCGATTGGATGATAGCCTCAATGCCCTTGAAGGCATTGTCGTCGATGTCCACATCCTTAATAGCCTTGCCCACACCAGGAATCATCGAAGCCAAGTCCTTCAGGTTACCCATCTTCTTGATTTGGGCAATCTGCGCCATGAAATCGTTGAAGTCAAACTGGTTTTTCGCAATCTTCTTCTGCAAGCGGCGCGCCTCTTCCTCGTCATATTGCTGCTGTGCGCGCTCAACGAGAGAAACGATGTCGCCCATGCCGAGGATACGGTCGGCCATACGTGCCGGATGGAACACGTCGAGAGCCTCGAGTTTCTCGCCCGTACCGACAAACTTGATAGGCTTGTCGACAACCGTGCGGATTGACAAAGCCGCACCACCACGGGTGTCACCGTCAAGCTTCGTAAGTACCACACCGTCAAAATCCAGACGCTGGTTGAACTCCTTGGCGGTGTTAACAGCATCCTGACCGGTCATCGCATCGACCACAAACAATGTTTCCTGAGGATTGATGGCCTTCTTTATCGCCTCAATCTCGTCCATCATCTGCTCGTCGACAGCAAGACGTCCGGCTGTATCGACGATTACCATATCATAATTGTGCGCCTTGGCGTGCTTGATGGCATTCTGTGCAATCTCTACCGGATTTTTCGATTCCGGCTCAGTGTAGACAGGCACATCAATCTGCTCGCCAAGCACCTTCAACTGCTCGATAGCCGCAGGACGATAAACGTCGCAGGCGACAAGCAACGGATGCTTGCCCTTCTCGCTCTTGAATTTTCTGGCAAGTTTGCCGGAGAATGTTGTCTTACCGGAACCCTGCAGACCCGACATCAAAATCACTGTCGGATTGCCTGAAAGATTCACGTCGACAGCCACACCGCCCATAAGCAGTGCCAACTCGTCGTGGACAATCTTCACCATCAACTCGCTCGGCTTTACAGCCGTTATCACGTTCTGACCCAGCGCCTTCGCCTTTACCGTATCGGTAAACTGCTTTGCCACGCTGTAGTTGACATCGGCATCAAGCAGGGCACGGCGCACGTCCTTCAACGTTTCCGCAACGTTGATTTCCGTGATTTTTCCTTGTCCTTTCAGCAGTTTGAACGACCGCTCAAGTCTTTCGCTTAAATTCTCAAACATCTGTAGTCTTTATCTTTTTTCGTTTATAATCACAATTTGTTGGTCACCGGCTCCGGAAACACCACCTTCGGCTTGAAGGTGCGCGCCTCCTCGGCATCGATATGCGCGTAAGCCATTATTATGACCACGTCGCCAACATACACCTTGCGTGCTGCCGCTCCGTTAAGGCATATCGCACCAGAGCCACGCTCGCCAGGGATAGCGTATGTGTCAAGGCGCTCGCCGTTGTTGTTGTCAACAATATAAACACGCTCGTTAGCCACAATGCCTGCGGCATCCATCAAATCCTCATCGATGGTGATGCTGCCAATGTAATTCAAGTCGGCACTTGTCACCGTTGCACGATGAATCTTCGACTTTAAAACTTCAATTTGCATTTTCTATTTATCGCTCTTTTTTATTCCGCTTTCTTGTAAGCAATGTTGTCTATCAGACGCACCTCGCCACAGTAGACCGTTATACATCCCGTAATGCTGTCGGCGTCAGCCCAGTCGCTGACAGGCTGCATTGTCAAAGCATCGACAATCGAATAATACTCCACCTCCATATGAGGCAGCGCGTTAAGGCTGTCGACAACAAACTTTTCAGTCTCTGCGACTGTGTGCGATTTTGCAAAGTTACAACTTTCTTTTAAAACGCGGTATATGTTTGGTGCCAATTGACGCTGCTCGGCTGTCAGACGCACATTGCGGCTGCTCAATGCCAGGCCGTCGTCCTCGCGCTTTATCGGGCATGCCACAATCTGCAATTTGAAGCCCTCCAGCTGCACCATCTTGCGGATAACGGCAATCTGCTGGAAGTCCTTCTCCCCGAAGTATGCACGATCGGGCTCCACGAAGCCGAACAGCTTGCTCACAATCTGCGCCACCCCGTTGAAATGGCCGGGACGGTGCGCACCCTCCATCACCTCAGCCACCGCGCCAAGGTCGAACTGGCGGTTGTCGGGCTCCGGATAAACCTCCTCTACCGCAGGCATAAACACCACGTCGCATCCGGCAGCCTCCAGAAGCGCGCAGTCGCGCTCCTCGGTGCGTGGATATGTAGCCAAATCCTGCTTGTTGTTGAATTGTGTCGGGTTGACGAAAACGCTCACCACAACAATATCGTTCTCCTTGCGGGCACGGTCGACAAGCGACTTGTGTCCGGCATGCAACGCACCCATGGTCGGAACCAGACCGACCGTCTTATTTTCTTGCTTATATCCTGAAATTAAGGATTTTAACTCCGAAATAGTCTTTACAACTCTCATTTTGTTTCATTTTAAGCCGTGCAAAGGAAGTAAATATTTATTACATAGAAAAATGCAACACGCAATATTTTTCTATTTTTTTGCGTCCAACCACGTTTCAAACGTCGATGCAATCTGTCAATTTTACGCTTTTTCACCTCTTTTAATCCCTTTTTTTGCCGTCAGAACGGCGTAAGACTTTCATATTCAAATATTTTTTACTACCTTTGCATTAGACAATTTATCATAAAAATATGAGCAAAGAGAAGGTATTGTTTGTTAATCAAGAGATTATGCCCTATATTCCGGAATCGGAAATGTCGAAAGCCGGGCTTGACCTGCCAAAGGGCATACAGGAAAGAGGCTATGAAGTGCGCACATTTATGCCTAAATACGGTTGTATCAACGAGCGTAGAAACCAACTGCACGAAGTGATCCGCCTGTCGGGCATGAACTTGATCATCGACGATACCGACCATCCGCTAATCATCAAAGTGGCAACCTTGCAGCCGGCGCGCATGCAGGTTTATTTCATCTACAACGAAGACTATTTCCAGCGCAATCCCGGAAAAGGACTTGAAACCGAAGAATCGCCCGAACTCAACGACGAGCGTTGCATATTCTTTGTGCGCGGCACAATAGAGACCGTAAAGAAACTGCGTTGGGAGGCAAGCATCGTGCATTGCCAGGGATGGCTGTCGGCACTGACTCCGCTCTACGTGAAGAAAGTGTATGCCGACGACCCTTCGTTCAGAGGCTCGAAAGTGGTATATTCACTCTACGGCTCTTCCTTCAACGGACAGCTCGACCCTCGCTTTGAAGAAAAACTGAGAATGGAAGGCTTCAGCGACGACGACCTGAAATCAATCGCCGGACGCCCTGTAGACTTCACCGCTCTTGCAAAACTGGCGCTCGCCCACTCCGACGGCGTGATTATCCACACAGAGACCGTCGCCCAGGAATTGCTCGACTTCATCGAAGAGAACAAGATTCCATGTCTTCCTTACGAAGGCAGTTTCGACGTGGACAAATATGCCGAATTCTACAAGACATTATAAAATCTACAATCAGAAATGCTTAAACTCATAAATTGGGTAGTGGCCACATTGGCGGTGCTGATCGTGGCGACAGCTTGCGACGAGAACAACGTCGGCACATCCATCCTCGACACAGAGGCAAGTATTGTTGTCGACTCCACATTCACCGTGGTGTGCTCCCCTGAAATAAACAATAAAATGACACCGCGCTCGCTCACGCACCTGCTCGGCGCCATCAACGTGAAAGAATACGGAACTCTCGAATCCGACTTTGTGACCGAATTCATGCCGTCGAGCGAAATCGACACAGTCGGGGTTGGTCTCAACGACATCGACTCCGTGCGCCTTCTGCTCAAAGTGCCGATGGGACAATATGTCGGCGACTCCATCGTGCCGATGAAGGTTGACGTGTACAAGCTCCACAAAAGCCTTCCGTTCCCAATCTACAGCGACTTCGACACGAAGGATTATTATTACAAATCCGACCTGCTCGGCTCGCGCTCCTACTCAATGACATCCGTAAACCAGGACAGCATCCTGCTTGCTGAATACAACTCATCTACAGGCAACACCGACACATACTATCAAATAGCAGTGTCAATGCCAAAGTCGATAGGCACAGGATTGTATAACCTGTACACTACAAACCCTTCAGTGCTCAGAGACCCGGAATCGTTCAAGCAGTATTTCCCCGGCATCTACGCCACCACAAGCTACGGCAACGGACGCGTCACCAAAATCAGCTCAACGATGATGCGCGTCTACTACCGCAAGCACGGCACAAAAGACAACGGCAGCGACACAATCTACGAACGCTCGGCAAACTATCTCGGAACCGCCCCTGAAGTAGTGACCAACAACAACATCCGCTACACTCCGTCAGCAGAAATCAAAGCAATGGCCGACGCCGGCGAACCTGTCGTAGTGTCGCCTGCGGGCTACAACGTGAAAATCAACATGCCCGTCAACGACATTCTCAACCGCTTCACCAAACTCGAGACGGAGGGACAGATTGTGCTCAACACCGTCACGCTCACCGTTCCGGTCACAGAGATAGCCAACAGCGCAGGCATCGCGCCGCCACAGTATATGCTCCTGGTGAAAGCGTCAGACAAAGACAAGTTTTTCGCCAACAGCACGCTGCCCGACAACAAAACGTCATTCTACACCGAATACAACAAGACGACAAAAACATACTCGTTTACCGGACTGCGTCCATACGTCAAATCGGTGCTCGACGGCGAGTTTGCCGGCGAAGACGGAATCGAGGACTTCTACCTCATCCCCGTCGATGCCACATTCATCCAATCAAGAGACTACCTCGGCAACATCAAAAAAACGCTCACCGACATGATTCCGCAATTGTCGACACCAGCGATGGCGAAAATCGGCAAACCAAAAATCGTGGCAACATTCAGCAAAAAAAATTACAGCAAATAATTGCCGATTCAAATAAAAACGCTACCTTTGCAGCGTCTTTAACAGGGAGGCAAAACCAAGCCTGAATAGCTCAGTCGGTAGAGCATTTCATTCGTAACGAAAAGGTCAAGGGTTCGAGTCCCTTTTCAGGCTCCAGACGAAGTCGCCAACAAACAGGCGGCTTCGTTTTTTTCGTAAAAGTAAGGCTATAATGGTTAAGAATTTAAAAAACACGGATTTCAACGCCTTAGAATTGATTTTTTTTATATACCTTTACTATATGAAAACTAACAACGAAGACATAAAGTCGACAACAGAAAGCGCCAGCAGCCGATGGACGGCGGCAAAAATTATGCGCGCAGTGTTTGGCATCATTATGATAATCATCTATTTTGGAATGGGTTACTTGATGCTCGCCAACTTTTTTGAGGTGCCGCGCTACGTGTCGCTGACCCTCGGAATCGTATTTATCGCATACGGAATTTTCCGCGGATACAGGCAATACAAAGGCATCGACTACACATACAGACGAGACTGACAATGAAGACAACGTTAAAAAACATAATACTTCTGGCGGCTGTCGCCGCGCTTTCCGCCTGCGGCAACTCCAACAAAGAGCCGAAAGAAACGGAATTCAAATTGATGTGCGACGAATCGGTTGAAAACATAATCCGCCAGGAAGTGCAGGTTTACGAGCTGAAATACCCCGACGTGCGCATCCACGCCCACTACGTCGACGAGAAAGCCATCGACGACTCAATCATGAATCTCACCCGCGGCGTATACATCACCGCAACAGAGATGACATACGAGCGCCGCAGATTTCTCGAAGCCAACCACCGCAACACATACTGCGTGCCCGTGGCTGTCGACGCAATAGCCGTAATCACCCACACCGGCAACGACATCGCCGAGCTCTCCATACAGCAACTCAGCGACATCCTCACCGGGAAAACCAAAAACTGGAACGAAATCTCACCGTCGAAACTCGGCGACATATCGGTGGTGTTCGACAACCAAAACTCAAGCACGGTGAAATACATGATGCAGAATGTCACCAACCGCAAGCCGTTCTGCAAAAACGTGTATGCCCAAAAGACCAACAAGGACGTTTTCGAGATGGTACGCACCCACAAGAACGCCATCGGAATAATCGGCGTCAGCTGGCTCAGCCGCGACCTCAACAACATTGCCATAGTGGCAAACTACTCGAAAAGCGAACTCAACGAAATGGAAACGGCAGCCGAAGTGAACCACGACATGTATTCCGAACAGACAGAAGCCGACTACAGTCAGGCGATAAAAGTGGTGCCGATACGCAAAAACGACTCGCCCTACGCCTACAAGCCGTATCAATACGACATCTACACCGGCAACTATCCTCTGTTCCGCACCATCTATGCCGTGTGCACCAGCCCGACGAGCAGCAAACAGCACGCATTCTGCCGTTTCATAACGAGCATCCCTGGACAGAAAGTGATACTCAACACAGGCGTAATGCCAGCCAACGTGCCGCCGCAACGCGCCGTAGTAATCGAAAATTAGAAATAAATTTCAAATAATTATAAACAGATTAACAACTTACAATGATGAAATTCAAATTTATTCTTTCAGCAGCTGTCCTCGCAGGAACCGCAGTCACCGGTTTCGCCGATGGATACCAAGACGGTGTTGAATACTACCAGGTTGGTCAGGGAGAAAACGCAAAGATCGTGCTCGACCAGACTATCAATGACCCGGAGACAAACAAAGCCGTAGCTTACTACTATCTTGGCAACATCGCCCTTAGCGAGGGCAACAAGACTCAAGCCTCAAAATATTTTGACCTCGGCATCCAGAACGACGCTCAATACGCCTTCAACTACATCGGCAAAGGTGCGGTAGCGCTCAAGGAAAACAACGCCAACGCAGCAAAGGACTTCTTCAAACAAGCCGACAAATTCGGCAAGAAAGAAGCTGCCAAAGTGAAAGTAGAAATCGCACGCACTTACTACAACACAGACTCTATCGTCTACAAAAAAGAATATCAGACATTCTTGAAGGACGCTAAGAAGAAAAACAAAAACGAAGGCAACATCTACCTTTTCGAGGGCGACATGCTTGCCAACCAAAAAGACTATGGCAACTCTGCCGGTTACTACGAAATGGCTATCAACTTCAACCCTGAAGACCCTATCGCTTACGTGAAGTATGCCAACACATATTTCCACATCGCTCCAGCTGTGGCTATTGAGAAATTGAAAACAATCGCCGACCAGAAGCCAAACTCTCTGCTCTCGCAGCGTGAGCTCGCCGAGAAATACTACGAGAACAACCAATGGACAAAAGCCGTTGAGCAGTACAAGAAGGTGATTGAGAACCCCAACCACTTCGAGAGCGACGAGTCGCGCTATGCCGTGCTTCTCTATTTCGCAAAAGACTACACTCAGTCAATCGAATGGGCAGAAAAACTTCTTGCAAAGAACTTCCGTCCGTTCTTGATGAAACGTATGCTCTTCCTCAACAAGGCTGAATTGGGCGAAATGGAAGACGCTGCAGCTGCCGCTCAGTCATTCTTCACTATGCCTGAAGACAAGACTTACACATTCACTGTCAACGACTACACTACATACGCTGACGTGTTGAAGAAACTCGGTCTCGACTCTTTGGCAGTAGACGCCTACGAGAAGGCCATCAAGGTGAACCCAAAACAGTACAGCCTGTACCAGCAGCTCAGTCTCGCTTGCATAAAGGCTGCTTCTGCCCATAATCCAGAGCCTTTCGTAAAGGCAGCCGAAGCATACCAGAAATTTATCGACGGTCAGGAATACGGCAAGGATTACGACCTCAACAACCTCCTCACCCTGCTTTCACGCTACACCAACGCTGCTGCGTTTGTCAAAGACCCGGAATTGAAGAAGGCTATGTTCGACAGAGGCATGGAAGTGTTCAAAGCCATCGACGAGAAAGCTGACAAGACTTCAAACTACGCTGTTGTGCTTCAACGCAAGGCAAGCTTGATGAACGGATACTACGGTGCAAACGTAAACGAGGAGTGCGCCAAGACTTATCAGGAAGCTCTTGACGCTATGGCAAAAGATGCCAACATGAGCGAGCAACTCAAGAACAGCATCGCTTATGAGGCAAACCTCTACATCGCAACATACGCCCAGGTGGCTGAAAACAATATGGCGAAGGCTAAGGAACACTACGAAAAAGCATACACAGCCAAGCCTAACGACCAACTCCGCAAATTTATCGACGCTCAGTTCAAATAATTTTTCGGAACATACAATACTGAAAGAGTGCGAATTAATTATTCGCACTCTTTTTTGCCTAAAAAAAATGCCCAAAATAATTTGCAGTTTAAAATAAAGGTATTACCTTTGCACTACCAAAACGAAAGAAATTGTCCAGTGGTGTAATGGTAGCACTTCGGATTCTGGTTCCGCCTGTGAGGGTTCGAGTCCTTCCTGGACAACTTGAGAAAGCGTTCAACGAAAGTTGGACGTTTTTCTTTTATACACACAGCCATGCCCCCTCCACCGAGCAGTGTCCAAATAGAAGTGCAACGATTTTCGGGGTCAGTAGAAATTTAGTGGGGATAAGCATATAAATTGGCGATACGGAAAAGAAAGAACTTCTT